>Ga0335081_10000754_pt1 | contig 53232 bp, 46 predicted proteins | sample Lox_Sample_35_FD_206713 | JGI IMG/M metagenome (GOLD analysis project Ga0335081, IMG submission 206713) | Soil microbial communities from Loxahatchee National Wildlife Refuge, Florida, United States - Lox_Sample_3.5 | ecosystem: Environmental > Terrestrial > Soil > Wetlands | place: USA...
CCTCCCGGCGAGCCGACCGTTTTCTCCGTCAACGCCGCGGCTCAGCAGGAGCCCTGGTCGCCTGCGGCGCCGCCAGAGGCGGGTAAACTTCGCCCTCCCCGCACGCTTCTGATGAATGTTGACGGACTAGCTTCGTTGATCTCGCTGCGTGAAGTTAACGGTGTCGACCGTTGACAGAGCCAAGGGGAAGTGTGACAAGGATATCCGTGACCCGGATGGCGAACACGCGGAAATCAACGGTCGCGGGCGCGGCACTCATCATTTTGCTGACGGTGGTGGCGTACCTCCCGTCTCTGCGTTGCGGATTCATTTGGGACGATGACGATCTCGTCGTTCAGAATCCCCTGATACGAGTGTCCGACGGTTTGTATCGCTTCTGGTTCACGACCCAGCCGCCGGACTACTGGCCGTTGACTTCCACAACGTGGTGGCTGGAGTGGCGTCTGTGGGGGGCGGACCCGCTGGGATACCACTTGGTCAACGTACTCTTGCACGCGATGGCGGCCGTGTTGTGCTGGCGGATTTTGGCGAGGTTGAAGATCCCGGGGGCGTGGCTGGCAGCAACGGTGTTCGCGGTACACCCGGTGAACGTGGAATCGGTGACGTGGATTGCCGAACGCAAGAATACGCTGTGCATGTTCTTCTTCGCGTTGACGTGTCTGTGGTACCTGAAGTTTGACGAGGGGAGTCCGACGCGTTGGTACTGGGCGGCGCTAGGAGCCTTTGTGCTGGCGTTGTTGAGCAAGACGGCAGTGGCTACACTGCCCGTGGTGTTGTTGGGCGTCGCGTGGTGGCGGCGAGGCCGAATCGAACGCCGCGATGTGCTCCGCAGCCTGCCGTTCTTTGCCGTGGCGGGGCTGTTGGGTAGCGTAACGGTGTGGTTCAACGCACATCGTCAGGCCTTCAGCGGGGAGATCGTGAGGCACGACAGTTTCTGGTCACGGCTGGCGGGGGCGGGTTGGGCGGTGTGGTTTTACCTGTCCAAGGCCCTGGTTCCCTTGAATCTGTGTTTTGTCTATCCGCGATGGCAGATCGACCCGCGGAACTTGGTGTCCTACGTACCGGGGCTGCTTGTGGTTGTGGGGTTGCTCGCCTGTTGGCGCTACCGACGTCGGTGGGGCAGGCCCTGCTTGTTTGCTCTCGGTTACTACGTAGCGATGCTGGTGCCCGCCCTGGGATTCGTCAACATCTACTTCATGCGCTATTCTCTGGTAGCCGATCACTGGCAGTACTATTCGATCCTCGGGCTGATCGCCCTCGTGGTTGGCGCCGGAACCACGTTGGCCCGACGCTACGGCGCATCCGGTCGGAATGTTGGAGCGCTCGCCGGTGCCGCCGGGCTGCTGTTGCTGGTCGTGGTGACTCGGCAGCAACAGTACAAATACGCGAGTTTGGAAACGCTCTGGCGCGATACCCTGACGAAAAATCCCCAGTGTTGGCTGGCGCACAACAATCTGGGGAATGTCTACTGGCGGGAGGGAAAGATCAACGATGCCCTCGGGCATTACGAACAGGCGTTGCGGCTCAATCCCGATTACGCTGAGGCGCACAACAATCTGGGAAATGTCTTCTGGCGGGAGGGAAAGATCAGCGATGCTATCGAACATTATGAACAGGCGTTGCGGCTCAATCCCGACTCTCCTGAGGCGCACTACAATCTGGGATCCGTCCTGGCACAAACGGGTAAGACCACGGAAGCCATCGCCCACTTCGAGCAAGCCCTGCGGCTGAAGCCCGATTACGCTGAGGCGCATGAGAATCTGGGAGTTGTCCTGGCTCATTTGGGCCGGGTCCCGGAGGCGATGGCACAGTGGGAACGGGCCCTGCGGCTCAAGCCGGATTTCGCCGAGGCCCACTACAATCTGGGGAAGTCCTTCGCGCAAACGGGTAAGACCGGGGAAGCCATCGCCCACTTCGAACAGGCCGTGCGGCTGAAGCCCGATTACGCTGAGGCACATCAGGATCTGGGAGTCGCCTTGGCTCATTTGGGCCGGGTCCTGGAGGCGATGGCGCAGTGGGAACAGGCCCTGCGACTCAGGCCGGATTTTCCCGAGGCGCACTGCAATCTGGGGAACGCCTTGCAGCGAGCGGGCAAGATTGAGGAGGCCATCGCCCACTACGAGCAGGCCGTGCGGCTCAATCCCGATTACCCGGAGGCGCACTGCAGCTTGGGGAATGCCCTGGAGCAAACGGGCCGGCTGCCGGAAGCGATGGGCCATTGGGAACAGGCACTGCGAGAGAAACCGGACTATCCGGAGGCCCAAAACAATCTGGCCTGGTTGATGGCCACGCGTGCGCCGGCAGAAGGTGGCGACCCGGTTCGGGCGGTGACTCTGGCGGAGCGGGCTTGCGAACTCACAAACAATCGAGTGGCGGCATATCTCGACACCCTGGCCATCGCCTACGCCGCCGCCGGCCGATTCAACGACGCCATTGCCGCCGCCCAGAAGGCTATCGGATTGGCCAAAGCTGCCGGCCAGTCGCAACTGGTCGAGGATATCGAGCTCCACTTGGAACTCTACCGGGCGGGACGGGCTTACCGTGCGCCTGGCGTGGCTGCTGCGCGGCCATCCTGGGCCCGGTAGGGCCGCGCGGCCTGGACGCGACGCAGCGTGTCCCGAAGGATGTTGGCTGGCGGGCAGAATACCGAAAGCGGACAGCTTGGAAGCCGGTTCAACTCAAGGAGCCGCTCGCAGGCGGGCCAATCGGCTCCGTGCCTCGGCGTAGTCGGGCTTGAGCTGCAGCGCTCGCTCGAATTGTTCGATCGCGTCGGCGCGCCGGCCGGTTTGTTCGAAGGCAACTCCCAGATTGAAATGCGCCGCCGCCAGATCGGGCTTGATCCGCACCGCCTGCTCGAAATGCGCGGTCGCTTCCTTGACCCGACCCAGTTCGAACAGCGCGATTGCGAAATTGTCGTGCGCCTCCGCGTCGTCGGGCTTGATTGCCAGGGCCCGTTCGAAATGCCGGATCGCGTCATCCACTTTGTCCATTTCGAACAAGGCAACGGCCAGGTTGTTGTGTGCCTGGCCGTAATCGGGCTTGATCCGCACTGCTTGTTCGTACTGGTTGATTCCTTCCGCGGTCTGGCCCGCTTGCACCAGAATCAGCCCGAGGGCGTTGTGGGCCCGGGGATTGGTCGGACGCTTGGACACGGTGTCCTGCCAGATGGTGAACCCGGAGAGATAGTCGCGATTGCGGCGGATCGTGAGCAGTGTCAGCGGCAACGCCAGGGCCAGGCAGGCCGCACCGCCGAGGATTCCCCGTGTTTGCGGCTGCCCACTCAGCAAATTTCCACCGAGCTCGAACCCGCCGACAACCACCGCGGCGACGACCGCCGCCAGCGGAAGGTACATACGGTGTTCGACAACCAGGTCCGCCAGCGGCACGAAACTCGAGGTCGGCGCCAAGATGATGAAGAACCATGCCCCGAGAAATCCGATGGCCGGTTTCTGGCGCCAGGCCCATGCTGTTCCCGCCAACAACGCGGCCACGGCGATCGACGTCGGCAACGCTTCACCCAGCGTCCGGGCCGCCGGCCAGCCGTACTCCCAACCGTAATCGAAGCACAACGGCGCCGGCCACAGGGCCAGACGCAGGTAATGCAGAATCGCTCCCGGCTGGGTGAACAGATAGGACGGCCATGAGATCTTTTCGTACCCAAATCCCGCGCTCGGTTTCCATTCCGACGCCCCATTCGCCAGCAACAGCGGCAGCAACAACCACGTGGCCGCGAGGCAGGCATACAACGGCCACCGTTGACGCAGCGTTTCGCGCCACGATTTGGCCAGGAACGCCCGGTCATACAACAGCAGAACCACGGGGGCCGTGACCATGACGGGTTTGCAGGCCATCCCCAGCGCGCAACTGGCGACCGCGCCCACCCGCCACCAACCGTTTCGCGACGGGCCGACGCTGCGGATGACGGAGTAAAGACTCAACAGGTAGAACAATCCCATCAACGATTCGCCGCGTTGGATCGTATACGTCACGCTCTCGGTTTGCAGCGGATGCACCAGCCAGGCCAACGAGATCACCATCGCCAGCCACGGCGCCGCTTCACCGAACCGCGATTGCAAGGATTCCGAGACGAGTGTGCGCCGCGCCACGCCATACAGCGTCAGCGCGGCGAGGATGTGGACCGCGACGTTGAACAGGTGATATCCCCACGGGTTGAGACCGCCGACCGCGTAGTTCAGCGCCAGTGAAAGCAGCACCACGGGCCGCGAGGTGTGACTGACGATCGGCCCCGGCGGCCAGAGCCGGTGAAACCGGGGATTGTCGACGATGTACGGCAGATCGTCGTAAATAAACCCGTTGTGAAAGCTGTTGGAATAGGCCAACAGCCCAACGCCGATCAGCACCCAGGGGATGAGCTTCCGCGCGTTCAACAACCCGAAACGTTATCTGAACTTGCCGCCCGTGGCCATCTGATAGTTGGAGTGGCTGTGGTAGGGCCGCGCTCCGGCGCCGCCTGGACACGCCGGAGCGCGTCCCTACCAACGACACGGAGCGCGTCCCTACCATTCCTTCGGGAGATTTTGCCGGAGGCGGGCCGGCCATTGTCCTAGCCAAGAATCGGTCACAACACCGATTGCGCCCGGGCCGGCCGTTTCGTATGGTGCGCGTCAGAAGCGTAGTCGACCTTCGGTGACCAGGGCCGAGGTCAGTCAGTCGAGGCGTTGGGGTGGTCTGTAGCGAATCCTCAGGGTTTTGGGCCGTGCGCGCTCAGCTCTGATAGACCACACAACCCAGTCAACATAACCTGCCCCAGCCGGCGCTCTAACAAACCAACTTGAGGTGAAACGTGAAGTCTTTGATCCAATACGCGTGTGTCTTGATGGCGGCTGCCAGTGTTACAGTCGTACGATCCTCCGGGCAGATTTCTCTGACCGGCGGAACCTTTACCTACTCGGAAAACTTCGACAGCATGGGGTCGGGCGCAGAAGCCAGTCCTCCCAGCGGATGGTTTGCCGGAGCCACCAAGCGCGGTGGCAATTCAGACGCGACCAACGGGACGCTTTTCGCCGTTCCATCGCTGAGCACGGACTCAGGCGGGAGCACCACCGGGACGAATTACAACTATGGCACGGTGGGTGACGGCGATCGCGCGATCGGCTCGCTCACCTCGGCCAACGCCGTGGGGAGCAATCGGGTGACCGAGGTCCGGTTCATCAACAACACCGGCTTCAGCATCACCAACCTGTCGATCCATTACGACGGCGAACAATGGCGTGACGGCGGGACCAACGCCGCCAATCAGTTGTCCCTGCACTTCAGCCTGGATGGGTCGACGTTTGCGTCCATGGGCGCCGCGTTTACATTCACTGCGCCCGTAAATGGTTCCGTGGGGGCGAAGGACGGCAATCTGGCCGCCAATCGCGTCGCGAATATCGGCGGCGACTTTGCTACGAGCATCGACAACGGCGCCCTGTTTTATCTGCGCTGGGTCGATATTGATGATGCGGGGTCTGACGACGGTCTGGCAATCGATAATTTCGACATGACGTATAGCGTGATCCCGGAGCCTTCGACCTTTACGTTGCTGGCCAGTGGGTTCTTGTTGTTCCTTGGCGCGCGGCGACGGCGCCGGTAGCCGGATTCTTCTTGAAGACGCGAGGCGTTCTCTCGTTGTGCGGGGTCACGAAAGCCCCGCCCAACGACCGCCGCCCGGTAGGGCTGCGTTTACCCGCCTCTGGCGTGGCTCCAGCGCTGCCTGGACGCGACCCTTCGACTGGGCTCAGGGCAGGCTCCGCGCGTCCCCAACGACCACGGACGCGACGGACCGCGTCCCTACGGGTTACGGCCCTTCCGCCTGGACCGGATTCGTGAGTTGGCCGATGCCGTCGATCTCGATGGTGACGGTGTCGCCCGGTTTGAGCCACACGGGCGGCGTGCGGGCCAGGCCGACGCCGCTGGGTGTGCCGGTGAGAATCACGGTGCCCGGCAGCAGCGTGGTGCTGCCGCTGAGAAACTCGATGAGCCGGGGCACGTCGAAAATCATGTCGTTCGTGTTCGCCTCCTGCATGACCGTGCCGTTGAGGAGGGTGCGGATGGCGAGGGCGTTGGGATTCGGGATCTCGTCGCGCGTGACCAGGCACGGTCCGAGCGGCGCGAACGTATCGAATCCCTTGCCACGGCACCACTGGCTGCCGCCCCAATACCGCTGCCAATCGCGCGCGCTCACGTCGTTGGCGCAGGTGTAGCCGAGCACGCACCCGAGGGCCTGCGCGCGTGGGATGTTCTTGCAGCGCCGGCTGATGACCACCGCCAGTTCGCACTCGTAATCGACCTGCTCGCTCTTCAAGTGCGTCGGCAACAGGATCGGGTCGCCCGGATGGAGCAGGGCGGCGGGCGATTTCATGAACAACACGGGGAACTCGGGAATCTTCGCCTTGGTTTCAGCGGCGTGCTGACGATAGTTCAGGCCGATGCACAGGAACGCGGCGGGCACGACCGGCGCGAGCAGTTTCTTCACCTCGGCGCGCTGGTCCGTCACGCGATGCGTGCCAAAGATGTCGCCCTGAATTTTCAACGCGGACCCGTCGGGCTGCTGCGCCGCGTAACCGATGGTTCCTGGCGAATCCTGGTAGCGGATGATTCTCATGATTTCCCCCTCACCCGTCCTTCGGACACCCTCTCCCCGCTGGCGGGGAGAGGGATGGGGTGAGGAGCGAATGACCCCTTATCCCCCCTGGAACTCCGGGAAAAACGGGTTGTGTTGTTTTTCTTCGCCGACGGTTGTCAGCGGACCGTGACCGGGACAGATGATCGTATCGTCTGGCAACGTGAAAATGCTCGCCCGATTGGTCCGCAACGCCTCGGCGTAGTTGACCATTCCGCCGCCCATCGACCCGGCGAACAGGGCGTCGCCGACGATGGCCAGCGGCTTGGAGAGACCCGTCACCACAAACGTCGTGCCGCCGCGGGCATGGCCGCTGGTCCGCCGCGCCTCGATTCTGAGTGGGACAGGCGTCTCGCCTGTCCTGGCCGGTAGGACATGCATCTTGCTTGTCTCGCCGGCCCCGCTCGGATCCCCTTTCGCTGCCGGCGGACAAGCTGGAAGCTTATCCCACGGTAACTCAAACACATGACCGTCCTTGAACGGCGTGGCCCCCGGGAGCGTCTCGCGCTCGCTCACGTACGCGGCCGCGCGCGTGGCTTCCATGAGCCGATCCAGTTCGTACACGTGATCGCTGTGGGTGTGCGTCAGCAAAATCAATTCGAGATTCAGTTTGTGGTCGCGGACCACCTGCAGCATCGGATCGCAGTCCGTGCCGGTGTCGCATGCCGCGGCGCGCCGCGTCGACGGGTCCCACACGAGATAGGCGTTAACGGTCATGTCGCTGAACGGCGTGTTGAAACAGGCGAGTCCGTCGATCGGGCCGGGGTCGGCGGGCCGCCACGTCTGTTTCGCGCTGACAACCAGCGCGTCGGGACCGAGATTCAATGGAGCCGCCAGTTTGCGGATAATTGTTTCTTCAGTGGTAGGGACGCGCTCCGGCGCGTCCACGTGGCCGCGCGGGAGCGCGGCCCTACCTTGGTCAGATTGAGGGCCGAGCGGGTTTAACCGGATCTCGCAGAGTTGCGCTGTGGTGATGCCGGCTCGGCGGGCGAGTTCGGCGTCGGACAATCCCAGTCCGCGCTGTGCCTTGCCGAGTATATCGGTAAAATTGTCTTCGAGCGGAATGCCAGCCATGGCCGGAGTGTAGCAGCGGAAGCGGGAAGGGGGAAGAGCGAAGCGTGGTAGGGACGCTCCGGCGTGTCCAGGCTGCGCCGGAGCGCAGCCTTACCATTCCCCATCTCCCATCTCCTATTCCCGTCAACCATTTACCATTTTCCATCGCCCATTCCTTCCCCCATCCCCTCAACAGCCGACGGCTATCTGAACCCATTCAGCTTGCCTGGGGAAAACGGCGTGGCAAGGATGCGGTCGGCTCAATGTTTTACTCGTTGTTCACGGCCCGGACGCGCCGCTTGGCGAGCCACGTTTCCGCTTCAGCCTTCACGCTCTTGGAGTGCCTGGTCGTCATTGCCATCATGGGCATCCTCGCGGGTCTGCTTCTGCCGTCCCTCAACGCGGCCCGGTCCAAAGCGCGCAGCGTTAGTTGTATGAGCAACCTGCGCCAACTCGGCATTGCCGTCACCGTGTTTGCGGGCGATGCCGATGGCGTGCTGCCGCGGTCGGACAATGCCGATTCATTGGACCCGGTTCCCTGTTGGTTTTACGCCGTGGACTCGTATCTTCCGAACCAAGGGACTTCGGTCGGTCCAACCTCGGCGCAGAAGATGGCGCCGTACAAGCAGGACCCGATCTGGAACCAGTTCGACAGCGCCTCGCGGGCGAATTCGCGGACGATCAAAATGAACCGGAAACTCGTGGGCAGGAAGGGGACTTGGAATCCCGGCGGCGACGAGATCAAGGCCGCCAAACCATCCCACCGTCGGAAGGCGACGATTACCGACATGGTCAACACGGTGTTGTTGTTTGACGGACGGTGTGAGGAAAGCGGCTCGGCGGCGGACAAATCGCGGTATGACGGCTGGGAAACGTACGTCGCGCGGCGTCATTCGGGAGGCGCGAACGTTCTGTTCGTGGACGGTCATGCGGAGTGGCGGAAAGAGAAACAGCAGACCGGCGGTGCCGGCCTGGGGTGGGAGAACGACCAAACGCGTCTGAAGTGGTGGGCGGAGCAGTAGGATAGGCTTCCAGCCTGTCTCGTCCGTTCGGTCGCGGGGCAGTAGGATAGGTTTCCAGCCTGTCGCGTCCGTTCGGTCGCGGGGCAGTAAGATAGGCGTCTCGCCTGTCCAGTCTGAGAGGCGGCGGGCAGTAGGATAGGCTTCCAGCCTGTCGCGTGAAGCGGGAAGCGGGAAGGGGAGGGTGGGGAGTTGGTAGCAACTGCGCTTGCCCGCCTCTGGCGTGGCTCCAGCGCAGCCTGGACGCGCCGGAGCGCGTCCCTTACCGAACGACATTGGACACGACCCTTCGGCGAAGTTCACACTGAGGCGAGATCGAAGCGCTCAGGACGGGCTCCACGCTTCCCACCCTCCGCCTCCCGTTTTCCAACTCACCGAGCACCGAGAACTGGTCCTGGATTCTGGATTCTGGGTGCTGGCTTCTGGATTCTGGCTGGCTGAGCGCCTCCCAACTCTGATTTCTTCAGACTATCTCGTCGCCAGCAGATTGGAGTGATTCTTCTTCAGCCAGTCCACCACATCCGCGCGCAGCTTTTTCGTCGTCTCGACCAGTTCGGTGGCTTCCTCTTTCGTGGCGGCTCCGGCGCGGTCATACTCGACGATATTACGCTTTCGGCGGCAAGTCTCCAGATAGTCAGTGTCTTTCTTGTACTCCTCGCCGAGGATGAGTGGCATTGCGGTGATCGTTCGATAATGCTGGAGGGTTTTCTCAGGACGATATCCACTGGCGTAGAGCAGAAGCGTGCAGAGCTTGAGCGCGGCATTGTACGCAATGCCGAATCGCCAGTCGGCAGAAATGTCGTGGGTAGCATCTTCCAAGTCGCGGTCCACGATGGCGAGCAGGTTGGCGATCTCTTGAGGGCTCGTTCGGTGTGGTTTCAGCCACCTGTTATCCGCCCATTGCTTCAAGCTCATGTTCTGTTCCGATCACGAATAATTTCGGCGCATCGAGCACGGTGGCGATGAAATGGTCACGAGCACGGCAACGCTTCTTGAACTCGTCGCGGGTAATTGCGTGGGGATTGATTTCCCGCCCCACCTTATCGGCTGCGCCTGAAAGCAGTTCGGTCAGTTTCCGCAAGCTCACATTGCCGATCGTCATGAGATCAACGTCGCTTTCCGGCCGTTCTTCTCCGCGAGCCAGTGACCCAAACACGAAGGCCAGATCGATGTCAGCCTTCTTGAGCGCGGAGCGCAAGACTTCGACCAGCCCACTGGTCTTGAGAACCAGGTTGTGAATATCGGGGTAGAGCGGGTGTTGTTGATTGGCGGTGTAGCAAACGCGGTTTCCATCCTTGCGGGCACTGACCAGTCCGAGTTCGATTAGCCTTTGCAGTTCCTGCCGCACGGTGGCAACGTTCAATCCCGACCGCCGCTCAATCTCGCGCAAGTGCAGTTCGGCCTCGGAAACTCCGAAGAGCAACCGGAAAATCTCCGCCTTAACCTTTGACGATAAGACTTCAGCCAGTTCAGCCATATAGTGTAATGTTTGGTTAAACCATACGATTGATGGGTTATACCAATCAAGTCGTTTTTCTTTGCGAGGCCTTGGGCAGTAGGATAGGCTTCCAGCCTGTCCAGTCTGAGAGGCGGTGGGCAGTAGGATAGGCTTCCAGCCTGTCTCGTCCGTTCGGTCGCGGGGCAGCAGGATAGGCTTCCAGCCTGTCCAGTCTGAGAGGCGGCGGGCAGTAGGATAGGCTTCCAGCCTGTCGCGTGGAGCGGGAAGCGGGAAGCGGGAAGGGGAGGGTGGGGAGTTGGTAGCAACTGCGCTTGCCCGCCTCTGGCGTGGCTACTGTGCGTCCGTACCGATGCCCAACTTATCGAGAACTGACAACCGAGAACAGAGAACCGTCAACTACCCAAAAGCTACAGATACCGGAAATATCTTATGCGGAATTTCCGCTCGTTACTGGGCCGCGTTTGAGACGGAATTGATGTAGTCGGCCAATTCCGGGTCCATTGCGACTCTGGCGCCGATGGCTCCGCGTCCCTGGGTAACGACATTATTCAGTTCCCAGTTGTCGCCGTCTCGTCCGTTGTTCTGGACGGCCCAGATATAAGCATCGCCGATCACGAACCATCGTCCGCCGCCGCTGGCGTCTTCGCCTTTACCGATGGGAACGATTTCACCCTCGGGCGTATTCTCGCCCGGTGGCCGCTCGCCGTCAGCGAGGATCCTGTCGAAGACCTTCTTCAGTTCGGCGCGGGCGAGCCGCCGGTTCTGGTCACGCGCTGCTTCGACTCTCGCGGACATCCCCAAGACGTACTTGAGCAGAGTGGCCAGGATGAGAAGCCCCAGCAAAATCCCGCCACCGATGGCGAGTTTCTTCCAGTTTTTGGCAAACCACGGTTCTGGTTGCGGGGGAGGGGGTGGGGGCGGAGGCGGCGCGGTCGGTTGAACTGCTGCGGCTTGAACGGGCGGCTGATTGGTCTTGGCCAGTGCGGCTTCCTGAGCCTGTTGCACCTGCTCGATTTCGGCCTTGGTCTTCTGGATCGACACGTCAAGGCTGGCCAACTTTGGATTACCCGCGTTAATCTGCCCGGCGCAAGCCATGATGTCGGCTTCCGCCTTTCCTCTCTCGGGATTTGGGATCACTCTGCCGTCAGGCAGACGTGTGTTCTGAAGAGTATCGAGTTTGCGTTCCAGGCCCGCTATTTTGACTTTGGCGGCATCGACCTCGGCGGCCACGGAACTTTGCTGTCGTTGGAAGTCAGCCAGTTGTTTCTTGAGTAACTCGAGGTGCTTTTCGTCTGGGGTCATCCATTTATCAGCGAACTTCACCTCACCGTGCTCGACGTGTGCTAACTCATCCTGCCACGCCGCGAGGCGCTTTTGGACCTCATCGGTGAATTTCGACCCGGGGTAAGACTTGAGATAATCGGTGAATGCTTGAATCCCGCCTTCGTAGTCGGTCTTGCTCAACTCGCGGTTCGGGTCCAGGCGCAACCGATCCCTGAGTGCTTCAAAGGCTCGCCGGGCCACCTTTTGCTCTGTCGTCTCGCGGTCGACCTTCGCAATCTCGGACTTGGGGATGGTTCGGCGGCTACTCATTTGCCCGCCCGAGGCCCCGTGATAGACGGCCATGATGACCAAGTCCGTATCGGTTTCGGAGAGGATCTCACCTTCGACGACTTCGCCCGTCTTCAGCGTGACGGAGTCGGAATATGCTCGAGGCATGATGAGTAGCAACGTTGCCAAAAGAAGTAGTGAGACTTTCATGGTCCCTCCCGCGGAAAAACATGGCTTTACGACTGTTCCTAGCCTCGCGCAGACGGGGCGCGTGCGGGGTCAAGCGCATCAACCCGCAACGGGGTAATGGTTGCATCTGTAGAGGGAAGGAGACGAAACATCAAGCAAATTCATGGGGAGCTTGCCCCAAACTACTCTTCCTCACAGGTACCGGAAATACCGCACCCGGAAACTGACGGTGTCGTCAATCGTCCCATAGATCCCGTCGGGTCCGGGATTCTGCACGCGCTCCACCACCACCTTGGCTCGGGCTTCGCCGGCGATCACATCGGTGCCGACGTCGAACTTACCGAGAGTTCCTGCATCAGTTCGGTCTCGAATGCTCTGGGCGATGATCCAGATGGTGAACGTATTGGAGCGGACGGTAATCAGGTTGGCGATGCGCCGGATGATGGCTTCTTTGTCGGCTTCGCGTGTCTGGCCATTGTCCATGCCTTGAACTTCGCAGATTTCTCCGATGGTATCGTACACCGTGCTATTTCCGAATAAGTCTCCCGTCGGAGCGACAGGTTTATAGACCCTATTGTAGATGTTCTGTGCCAGCACTTGCAGTGACCCAGACGGAACCACGGTGCTGAGCAAAGCCTCCAACGGAACGAGCCGCGGCGTGGTAGGTGAGACGGGCAACAATTCGGGGTTGATACGGCTATTGATGTTGATGCGCCCCTCGGTCGTGAAACCGGGAACGGTAAATATATCCAGCATTGCCCAATCGGGGATTTGCCCGGCGGTTTTTTCAGTCGACGGCTGGGGTTGCAGGTGCAGGTACGTCCAAGAATTCAGTGTATGAATATACCCAAGTTCGCCGACCGAGAGCATGGCTGAACCGCGCATCAGCATCTTGGAAGTATCGCCACCCGGTGGCGCGTACGCGGAGTTCTGTCCCCCCAGTGTGCCTGCCGGGTTGCGGTACGGCGACCACTCGGCAGTGTTTTCGTTCAAGCACGGATCATTTACCTCAGCGCCATGCCACGTGACCGAATCTGCCAGGATCGCCCCATTTGGAAAAGGCACCTCCGCGCAGTCCAGTCGCTTACCGCTGCGGAAGCAGTCGACCGTTGCGTTCGTTGCGACCGTCACCAGCACGGACCCGGAAGAGGGCACGGCGAAGCTAAGATCCGAATCGCTGTAGGTGACCACGTAATAAGGAGTCGCGCTATTCAATGTAACGCCCGGTGTAACTGTGATAGGCGCTGGCAGATTTTGCGGCAGGGTCGAGCCCGGGACGGCCGGAAGGTCTGTCACCAAAATGGTGTCTGCCGGCCCCGTCAGGTAGTTCACACCGTCTGCTCCATACGGATAGAAGAGTTCGATGCTGATTGTACGTTTAAGACCCACGCCAGTCGTATCATACTTCACCTGAACCTCATTGACGTACGGCACCTTGATGAGGCCGAGATAAGCCGGCGGATCGCCCCCGGAATCTGGAAGCCTTGCCAAGTCGCCGGCAAGGCGCGGATTAAGTTGATAACCGATGATGTTGGCGATGATTTGTCTGAGGCCGTCAAGTCCGTACTTGCTCTGGAAGGCATTGACGGTGCCTCCCGCCGTACACACCTTCATCAGGTTCGGATCCGAGAGACGTGTAAAAGCGCCATCGGATCTCCCGTCGACGTCGGGAGACGTGTTGAGATTATCGATGCGCAATCTGTTCCTGCCGTAGAAGTCCAAATCGACCGGGGGATTCGTTGCGTTCGCGTCGTTAGAGTACGCCGTTATCGAAAACCGGCTGGCGTCGTAAACCGTCGCGTTGATCGTATTCGGATTTGCCCGCCTGACTTCTTCCGTGGTCGTATAGGGGCAGTCACCGCGTGGTAACGCTGGGGGGAATAGCGCCGAGTATCCCTGTTCGATATCGGGCGCGTAAGCCGATAGAGGTGTCAACGCCGGGTATACAACTTGGTCCAAACCTATCGCCAGTGGGTTGCTGTCACCGTATGGATCGGAAGTGGTCCAGCCATGCCCGGCGGTGTTGATGTTGATCTTCGATGCCTCGTCGTCGACCCAATAGGCGAATCGTCCAATGATGGGTTTGGGGGTCGGCAGCACCATGGGGTACGCGTTCGGAGGCGCGAGGTAAGCGGCTGGGGGTGTGACGGTGTTATCCTGCCCCACGTATACCCAGCCGACGGGAAACTCCGAGGCAGCTGACGCAGGAAACTCGCCGCCCTTGCCGGTAATCCATAAGTTGTTGTTCACGGCGTCATTCATGTCGAACGTCTCGGAGGTGGGAGGTATAGTTGCTGCCATTGAGTACAGCGTCGCTCCGTTGGTCGTCGCGTCGGAGAAGAAGTTGTAGATGCCCCCGGGAAACGTCACGTAGCTCAAAACTGTGCCCGACGTACTAGTGCCCCTCGTCGTCGCTTGGCGGATTTGCGCCACGACTTGATCCACGGCGGCGCGCGCGAGTTCGCGGGCCTTAAGCACGTCATTCATGTTCTTCGAGGCAGCATTCTGCACGCGCATGCTGACGGCGAAGCCGATGACAATCAAGGTCACCAGCGCCATGATAGCCAGAGTAAGGATGAGCGCAATGCCGCGAGCATTTGACCGCCGACCGCTGGGTTTCAATGGCTTGCTCATGGCCTCCCGTTCGGTATGGCGACGTAGGTCGTGAACGTTCTAGTGGCTTGGTTCGTGAGAGCATTCCACGGCGCCGAGCCAGAGGTTAGCGTGCTCAGTTTGACTGCTGTCCTGCTGTCGATCACGCCAATGGTGATCTGCACCCCTCCCGGCGCTCGATCGATCATTAGCGGGAGTCCTGCGGGTATCGCCGTCGCCGGGGGCAATTCGTTTTGCCAAGTGGCGGTGGATAGTGCTCGGTTTGAATTCCAATAATCCGGATTCATTAGGTTTCCATTAGCATCGTAATAGTCGAAGGTGAGGCTCATGACGTTTTCCGCTAGCACGGCGGTTCGATTGCTTATGCTTGTTTCCGGCCAATCGGGATTCGGGACCACATTCGGGGCGACCGGATAAAAATCCCAAGGTCTGACCGTGCAGGCTTGACCGTGGCCGTAATCCCAACCTGCACTTGCCGGCGCATCAAAAAACGAGGTGCGCCGTACCAGCTTTGCCGGCCACGTATTCACAGCGTTTGTAAAAATGTTCCCCGGATCCAGTGTGACTATTGGTTGCCCTGGGCGCCAATCCGGCCGATAGACGACTTCAACGATGTCAACCGCGCCTGTACCACCATTTAGGGGCGCGACGAAGGCGATGTTGTTTGCGTTACCAACGAAGATGATATTCGTTGTGACGATCGCCTGCGACAATTCCTTGGTCATGAAGTCGAGCGCGGCGCGGGCTTGGGTAAAGGTCTCGACGCGGCTCTCGCCCATGAGCCACGCTTTGTTGACTTGATTGAACGCGGAAAACAACATCACCATGATCAACCCGAGAATTGCCATCGACGCCAGCAGTTCAACGAGCGTAAATCCAACTCGGCATTTTTCGTTCAGCTTCACTGGTAATTGGCGATCTCCGTGACGAAGACGTTAGTGTTGAGAAATGTGGTCATCCCCGATTTCGCGGGCCAAAAGACGGTGGCGGTGACTGTCGAAAGGGGCAGTACAGTCGGCAGCGTGTGCGGCTGAAAGCTAAGGTCCACTCTGAAGTAATCGTCTTCGGCGGTCTCCGGGGTTAATCCGGATTGGTCGAAGTAGGCAGCCACCGAAGACCCTAAACCCGGGTATGCGTTCTGAAGATTATATGGAGAAGTGCCGAATCCATAGGCGTTCAGGCTCACGGCGGTAAATGGTTGGGTGCGGATCGCATTGAAGACATCGTGCGCGATTGTCGCTGCCAGGGTGTTATCGGCCGCATTGCGACTGGATTGAACGCCGCGTGGAAGCAGGCCGAGAATGGCGACGAGACCGATGGCCATGACCGCCAGCGCAATTGTGACCTCGACCAGGCTGAAACCAGAAGAAGCTTTCAGCGTTCGGCTGTTGGCTTTCAACTTTGCGTCCGGAGCCGTCTCGCTGATAGCTGACCGCTGAGAGCTGATCGCTGCTTTCTGTTTCATGGCCTCGTCACCTGAATGCGCCCGACCAAGGCATCAACGGTAATGGTCGAGTAATTCGCCAAGGTATTGGTGATCGTTCTCGACGTCGCCGTTGGTACGCCGGCGCTTGTGAAACCTTCCGTGAGCACCAACGCACTGGGTGTGATGCTATCGGCCGTGAGCGGCGTGGCAACGCCGGTCGGATTGAATTCGATATAGCAGAGGGTCCCATTGTCCCCAAGATTTGTATCGGGGAAAGGCAAAAGTGCCTCCCACTTGAGGGACGCCGCATCGTCCAGCGCCCCTGTTCCGGCCGGGAGTGGTAATATTCCAATCGGATTCGGGTTGAGAAATACTACGCCTACAGGCAGGTACTCCCATTTCGAGACATACTTCCACGTCAAGGTGGCCGTGCTGTCGTTATTGGTCATGACCGCGTACGTGCGATACCACATGTCCGGTTGGCTTCCGGTTTTGCTGTACGGAAACACCACCCGCGCGTAGACGCGTTGAGTAATTGCAAGCTGCCGCGCAAGACTGAGCGTGTTGGCGACTTCGCGGGTGGCGACGTTCAGACCACTTGATTTCATCAGATGGGTGACCGCAGGCAGCGCGGCACCTAACAGGATGCCGATGATCACCAGCACCGTCAGCATCTCAATCAGCGTAAACCCGTTTGTCTGCCGCCTTGTCATCACGTGTTACCAGCTCTTCACGTTGTCTTCGTTAACTCCGACTCCGTCCCCTGCAGGTGTCGTCGTACTGAATAGTGAACTTTCCTGTCCGTCAGGCCCCTTCGACCAGACGAGAACGTCGGAATGCACGACTTTCTGATTGGGAGGTAGCAGAGATTGCTCGAATGGGTTCTGCGAGACGCCGCTGTATGTGATGTCGAACGTGAATTCGTACAGGCCCTTCCACGGGTCGACAAGGTTGGTCACGTTGTTTGCCGCGTCGATAACCAGATCCTCGTTCTTGAACTCCATGAAGACGATCTGTCGCGGGTTGCCGTTGTACTGGACACCGGCCATTGCCAAGTCTTGCCCGGTTTTGTTCTCACCCCGCAATAGCGCGACCATCCAATTGGTGGTGCACATGATTCCGCCGCCAGTGGTGAGTGAGGTGGCAGGCCATTTCCCATACTCGGTGTAGTATGCTTTGAACGCCGTCTGTAATTCTGTGATTGCCAACTGCGCTTTCCTGATCTCCGCGTGGCGGATCGAGTTCTTGATGGCGGGGAACAACAGCGCCGCCAAAAGGCCAATGACGGCAATCACCGTGAGCAGTTCGGTCATCGTGAAGCCGCGCTTGGTTGAATAGATTTTCATGAAACAGCTCCTGCGTTCATTGTTTCCAGTTGGTAATATCGTCAGCGGTGTTGTCCAGTCCATCCGGTCCAAGGGACCATAGATCGAAGGTGGCTTGGTTCATCTGATCGGCGGCCAGCGGTGTAGTGCAGTAGTAATTGTATGGCCTACCAAATGGGTCAATGAAGCAGACGACACCGCTCACAAGCTGGGTTTGAGTCAGCTTGAAACTGAAATACTTCTTCGGCCCGCCAACCAGGAAGTCGACCAAACTTCCAGAGTTGTTCAAGCTCCCACGGGGGGAGGTAGTTATCGGATAAATCCCATTATCAGCCTTATAACTTTCGAGCCCCGCTTCCATGGCGGCGATTTCGGCTTGGGCGCGCGAGTTGGCTGCCTTATTCTCCGCGTACTTTGCCGTGCCCACCACCAAGCCCGCCAGAAGACCGATGATGACAATAACCGTCAAAATCTCGACAAGGGTGAACGCCGCGCAGCGCGGCGTAGCTGTCAGCTCTCGGCTGTTGGCCCCGAAAGGGATTCGGGGTGAACCTTCAGCCCGCAAGTGGGATAGGCGTCTCGCCTGTCCACCGGCCTCCGACTGTCCACCCTCCGGCCGATGGCCGAGAGCTGATAGCTGACGGCTGATAGCTGACAGCTTCCGTGTCGCTGATCGCTGATAGCTGCCGTTCCTCACTTGTCCCCTCGGTCCCTGAGTTCCTGTTCGAGTCGCTCGCTCATCCATTGTTTGATCATGCTCTGATAGTTCAAATACCTTGATCGAGCCAGACGTTTTACGCGAGCCAACATCCGCGGGTCAATCCGCAACGTAATCGTCGTCGACTCCGATTGGTCCGCGCCGACGATCGATTGGTCCATCAGTTTCGGGTCGAGCCGATGCGTCAGCCAAAACTTGGCTTCATCGTGCTCGCACGTGAACTCCGGTATCTCTTCCCATTCAGCTACAAGTTCCATGGGGTTGCCCTTCCTCCCAAATCGGAAATCCGAATGTCGAAATTCGAAGCAAGCACGAATCCTCTAAACTGCTGAAATAGAAGAAACCTTCGGCTTCCTGAATGTGGAATGCGTTGAGTTTTGTTTCTCCCGTTCTGCATTTTTTCGAATTTCGAATTTGTTTCGGATTTCCGATTGCCGCCCTGACCCCTCGGCGTTTGCTGCCCATTACCCCTCAGCGTCTCATCGGATTCGGCTCCGTCTGACTCAGCTTCGTGCTTCGGATTTCTCTCTTGCCCCTCAGTAAAATCTGTTTCGTATTTCGTGTTTCGTATTTCGGATTTCTCTTAGGCTGTCCACTCCGAGACTTTCCTGTCGTAGAAATAATCCTCTTCCTCGGTCATCGGACGCGCACCGATCACGCGCACGCGCTTGCCGTCGGAGCGGTACACGCTGAAAATGCCCTGGCCCGTCAACGTTCGCCCCAGACAGAACGCCCGGGATTCCTTGGCGAACCGGGTCGAATCGGGTATAAGTCTAAGGCCATGAGGATCTTCGAATGACTCCTCGATCTCACGGATGGTCGGGGCATCCTTGGGGTTGAATGGTGGATCTGACCAGTCAAACTCCATACGCTGTACCTGCAATGTATTTACATGGTAGTGACAAGTCTGTCAACAACTTTTTGGGGTAAGGCTGCGCTCTCGCGCGGCCTGAACGGGCTCGTTCGGCGGAGTTCACGCTGAGCGAGGTCGAAGCGCTCAGGACAGGCTCCGCCCGTCCCTACCGTACGACCGTGGACACGCCGGAGCGCGTCCCTACCATACGACCGTGGACGCATCCCTACCAAACGGCGTTGGGCACCCGCAAAATACAGGGTTTACCCGATAGAGTTGAGATCGGTGTTTGTGGTATCTGTGGGTCCCATGGTCCCGCCTTAGCCCGGCGGGTCGTCCAGCCGCCCTGCGTGAGTCTCCAGCCTTATCACGCAGGGCGGGTCTATGAGGTGGTTGGGCTGCGGCCCGACTCCGAGTCGGGGCCTAGGACGCGCCAGAGCGCATCCCTACCAACGACGTCGGCGCGTCCGCGCACGACCCTCTGTCAGGGAGTTTCCTTGACTCGCGGGGTTTTTCTTGGTGTACTTTCCAAGCACTGGTGTGTAGCGGCGCAGTTTGTATGAACACGGGAACCATGGGAACGAGAATCCTCCTCATCCTTGCGCTTGTTTTCGCTGCCCCCAGCGCCCGCGCTGACACCAATAGCTGGATCTACGGCGGAAACGACCTTTGGGATACGGGTGTGAGATGGTCGCTGCATCACTATCCGACCATCACCAACGAAGCAGTTCTTATTACCAACAGCGCCAGCAAGACAGTTACGATCGATTCTTTTATACCGCTACTCGAACCGGATGCTCTAACTATCAGCAATCTCACCGTGGGAGGAACGGGCGGGGCGTCGAACACTCTGTCCTTGAGCGACATGAATACGGGCGGGCCAATTCCCCTTCTCGTCCTCAACGGATTCGCGGTTACAACCAACGGAATACTGCTGGTGACCAATTCGATGTTACGTGTGGACGGCATATTGGGTGGCGATTTCAAAGTCGATGGCACGGTCCAGATGCTCCAGCAGGCCGACGTTCAAGTAAATGAAGCCATCTTTTCCACCAACTCTGTCGTGCAGTTCGCCTTGGGAACCACCAGCAGTACGATTGTGGTCGGCAACAATCTCACGATCGGCGGTACGGTCAACGCGATTGATGGCGGCGGTTTCACCGCGACCAACTACACCCTGTTCAGCTACGGAGGCACGTTGGTCGACAATGGGCTTGCGGTTGGGACATTGCCCACGAATTACGTGGGCGTGATCGACACCGGCACGGTGGGTCAGGTCAACCTCGTCGTTTCCATTGCGCCCCCGCCGACGCCGTCGACGTTTCGCATTACTTCGATCGAACGGGACGGCGACAACATTGCCATTACCTGGTTAACCACAGGCACCGGCACGAGCAATATCGTTCAGGCCGCTCCGGGTGACGCCAATGGCAGCTTTACCACCAACTTCGTTAATCTCAGCCCGCCCATGCTCATCACCGGCTCGACCACGAATTACACCGATATCGGAGGCGCGACCAATAGACCGTCGCGGTTCTACCGCATCCAGTCCGTATCAGCGCAGGGAATCGTTACGGACAGCGACCACGATGGATTGCCCGACAGTTGGGAACTGAAGTATTTCGGTGATCTTACCTCCCAAGACGGCACCGGCGATCCTGACGGTGATGGCTTCAACAATTTGCAGGAGTACCTAGCTGATACCGACCCGACCCGCCCTGCGTCTTTCTTCCATATCATCGCGATTGCGCGAGAGAACACCAATGATGTCCGCGTGACGTGGACGATGGGCGACGGCCGGACCAATGCGCTGCAACGAACCGGCGGCGATGCCGGCAGCTACACCACCAACGGTTTCGTCGATATCTTCACCGTCACCAATACCGTCGGCTCCGTGACCAACTATCTCGACGTCGGCGGTGCGACCAACGTACCGTCCCAGTTCTATCGTGTGCGTGTGGTGCCGTAGCGAGTCGTGAACCCGGCAGGGCTGCGTTTACCCGCCTCTGGCGTGACTCCAGCGCGGCCGACGCGACGCACCGCGTCCCCCTGCCAACGACCGTGGACGCGACGCAAATGACCGCGCCCAAATCGGGAAGTTCCTTGACGAACGCTGATTCGGCGTGTATCTACCAATCAGAGACCAAGATGTCGACCGGAAGCTATCAGCAATCAGCGATCAGCCATCAGCGAGGCCGGAATGGCACCTTTCAGGTGTCAGCTATCAGCCGTAAGCCAAAAAAGCTGAGAGCTGACAGCCGAAAGCCGAGAGCCTCGCGTGCCTTCACTTTGGTTGAAATCCTGACGGTACTGGCCGTCATCGGCGTACTTATGGGGCTGCTGCTGCCGGCGCTCAATTCCGCCCGCGAAAACGGCCGGCGCGTTCACTGCATGAACAATCTTCGGCAGATCGGGCTGGCCATGATGGCGTATGCGGGCGACAACGAAAACCACATGCCCACCGCCCTTCACAATAACGCCAAGAATGGGCCAGCGTGGTACAATGCGCTGATCGATGGCGGGTATACCACGCCAAAGGTCTTCCGCTGTCTTGACGACAGAGATCCCCGTTTGTCAGGTGGCATCGCGAAGACCCCTCGTTCGTATGCGATCAATGTTGGAGATCAGAATCCGGACACTGACCCTACACAATGGAAGACCGACGTGTGGATTGCAGGGTCACGGCTCACGTGCCCGTATCTGACTAACACCGCGGTCGTGATCGTTGGGGAATATTACACCGAGCCTTATCATACCCCGGCCATCCTGCCCACGATCGAAGACACGACGTGGGCCTATATCAAGAATCCGTATTCTGTAAATCATCCCTATTCGCTGCATAAGGAAGGGCAACCCTTGTGGGGCAATTATCTTTTCTTGGACGGCCACGTCGAGTGGGTAGAAAGACTTTCGGAGAACGCTTCGGACCTGACTGCGAAGCAACTTTCTAACGAGATGTTTCCACAGCTTCCGACGGGAGTCGCCATTCCTCCTTGTCCGTAGTTGTCTGAGCCGGACGATTTGTGGCTCTGCAATTTCCCGCTGCGGTTTCAATTCTGGCCAATTTTGGTTGGCGGTTTCCACGTTCTGGCCATCAAAAAAACCAAATTCCCTGATACCGGTGCGCGATGGCATGGGCGCTGCTAAAAAGACGCCCCATGAAGGTTCTGGTCGCAGATGATACCGACTCGGTCCGATTCGCCCTGCGAATGGCACTCGAGTACCTGGGTCACGAAGTCGTCGGCTTCGCCACCAACGGCGAGGAGACGATCAAGAAATTCGAAACCACCCAGCCGGAGTTGGTCGTCATGGACGTGCGCATGCCGGTCATGGACGGCCTGACCTGCACGTCGTTACTCGCCAAGAACCATCAGGCCAAGGTGGTGGTCGTGACGGGCGGACGCACGACCGAGAGCCAGGCGCGCGAGGCCGGCGCGTGCGGCTTCATCGAAAAACCATTCGACGTGTTTGAGCTCAATCGCGCCATCACCGGCGCGCTCGCCGCGGCGTAACCTTTGTAGCCGCGAAACACTTTCGCGGGCCTCAGCGAATTGCACCCTGTAGCCGCAACGCTCCGTCGCCGCGCCTTCTGTACCAGCGAGCCTTGCCGCCCCACGCCGGCAGAGCGGCGTGGCTACAAGGATCGGCTCTGTTAGCCGCTCTTATTCCGCGGCTGCGACGTCGTCTTCGTGAACTTCGTGCACTTCGTGGTGAGGATCGGACGCGTCTTTGCACTGCCCCCGGATTGTAGCCGCGAGCAGGCTCGCAGCTACAAAGACCGCCATCCATTGGTGGCACTGTCAGAATACGGTTGCGAAAATCCCCGCGAAATCTTTTTTCTCGACACACCACACGGGTGTGTGGTATCCGTCCTTCATGCAAGCAGCGCTGACTTCACGACAGGAAAAATTGCTCGCGTACATTCTCGACTCGATCCGTGGCACCGGCCGGCCACCGACCGTCCGCGAGATTTGCCGGGCGTTCGGGTTCCGGTCGACCGGCACCGCCCGTGACCATCTGCGCGCCCTCGAACACAAGGGTCATCTCAAAAAACACGCCGGCCAATCGCGCGGGTTGGTGCCGCAAAACTGGCCGAAAATCCTGCGCGATCAGTTCCCGCCCCTGCCGATCCTCGGCCGCGTACCAGCCGGTGGACCGCTGCTCGCCGAGGAAAACATCGAGGGCACGCTGGATTTGAGCGCGGAGTTCGCGGGCGAAAAGGTGTTCGCGCTGAAGGTCCATGGGGATTCGATGATCGAAGCCGGCATCTGCGAGGACGATCTGGTGGTCGTCCGCGCACAGTCCCACGCGGAGCCGGGCGAAATCGTCGTCGCGTTGGTCGACGGCGAAGCCACGGTGAAACGGCTGGCGCGCCGCAGCGGAAAATTGTGGCTGCAACCGGCCAATCGCCACTACGAGCCGATTCCCGTCGGGGGCGACACGAAAGTGCTGGGGAAGGTGATCGGCGTGATCCGCAGTTACGAACGGAAATGGTGAGAGGGGACAAGTAGGATGGGCGTCCCGCCTGTCCAGATAGTGGAATGGGCATCTTGCCCATTCATCGGCCCCGAGTCCGGTCTGAACCGTCGGGACGACGGTTCCACGTTGGACGGAATTTCCCGTGAACCGGCGGGACGCCCGCGCTACCGTGATGCGACAGCCGGGCCGGCTGTCCTACTTAACCCCCTACAAATTCACGCCGATGCCGAGCACGAAGATGTCGCCGTGCACTATGCTGTGCGTCACGCCGTAGCTTTCAGCGCGTCCGAAGACTTTGACCGCGGGCCGGCGGACGCCGATCTCGCCGCGCCAATCGGGCGTTTCGTTGCCGATGGAGCCCAGGCCCTGCACGTAAGCGACGTAGCCCAGCACGGTGGCGATGTCCCAGTTCAAGCCGATTTGACCGGAGAACGAGCCCCGTTCCCGGCTGGACGTGGCCGTGTGCCCGGCGGTGAGGCGCCAGTCGACGTAATTCAGCCAGTGGGTCTTGCGGTCATACATGTGCGGGTCGCGATAGGGCAGGTCCCAGCCCAGCGTCTGTAACCGCAACCGCGGCAGGATGTTCACGCTGCCTTTGGGGACGAGCGGGCCGATGGGACTGGCCTCGCCATCGGCAGCCACGCGCGCAGAACTCGGATTCAATGAGTGATCGCTGCGGTGCAGGAAATCGAGGCCGGCCACCAGCGGCTGGCCCTGTGACACCGGAGACTCGAGACCGATGGGCGTCTGCAGGCCGAGCGTGACCGAGTAGTTCATGTTGTCGTAGTCGCCGGCGCGGTATTCCTGGTGGCTTTCGTACCAGACGAACGGCGTGATGCGCTGCGAAGCGATCTCGAAATCGGCCACTTCGACGTTCATCGTGAACCGTTCCGTCCGGATGTTGCCCCCGAAACCGACGTCGTAGTCGCCCCAGATCAACGGGAGCCAACCGGGCTCGCGTTTGTCCCGGGCATCAAAGACGTATTTGTCGTCGCGCGAGCTGACCACGTTCAATCCGATCACCAGCCCGTTCTCGTGGGCGCCGTAAAACGGGTTGCTGTCGTTGTGGTACCAGTCCAACGCCAGGTTGGCGCGGTTGCCGTTGGCGGTCAGCAGCTCCAGCTCGGGACCAATGCGATACAGCCCGCGGAACCGGTCGCCGTTGTTGGAGGACTCGACCCGGGCCGCGACGTTGACCGAGGCCCGATAATCGGAGCCGAGATACCTGTCGTAGAGAAATTCGTAGAGCCGGCAGGACCCGTACAGGTCGGTCCACCAACTTGAATTCAGGTTGTGCCGGCCCGTGTACCCGCCCCCGAGCACGTACCAGCGGAGCCGTTGCGTGCCGGGCTGCAGCGCCGAGCCGAGACCGCCGCCGAGGGGAAACGCGCTGAAGAACCCGGTCCGGTCTTCCAGATGCAGAGTGTCGTACCCGCCAACCAGAATCACACGCAGGTTGGGATTCACGACAAAGTCGACCTGGGCGGACTCGCGCTCGTAGAGCAGCTCGGCCTGCGGTCCGCTGGGGATGTCCAGAAATGGAGTCGATTCCTGATGCAGATAGTACACTCCGACGGGACCCTCCCGCATGATCGGCAGCCGCAACTCGGACTCGACGAAGAAATTGTGGTTGTGACTGGCGAGGAACGCTCCCGCAAACGAACGAAACGTCGGCAGCGATTGATCCTCCGCCCGCACCGGGTTCACCCCCAGACCCCACCCGACCAACAGGGCCATGACTGCCAGATATCGTCGCCCACCAACCATGATTGCCGTCTCTTTCGGGGGAAACATGTCCACAACCTCTTAACTGGTCGCGCCCGGATTTCAACAAAAAACGCCGGCCAGACCGAAGCCCGGTAGGGCTGCGCTCTGCGCAGCCTGGACGGGATCCTTCGGCTTCACTCAGGACAGGCTCCGCGCGTCCCTACCAACGACCGCGGACGCGACGGACTTGCGCAACGAGTTTCCCCGCCGTACTATCTCGCACGAGAGAGCAATCCCATTATGGATACCAGGAACACGATCCGCGTAGACGAACAACAGTTGCCGCCCGAAGCCACCGGCCTCCCGCAGCCGGTGACCGTGGCCAACGCCATCGCGCCGGAACGCATCAACCTCGACCTCGGCGGGGCCGACAAGGACGGCGTGCTGCGCGAACTGTGCGCCCTCGTCGTCGATCCGCGCGAAGAACGGCTTTTCGACACGTTCTTCCAGGCGCTCAAAGCGCGCGAGGATTTGTGCCCGACCTGCGTCACCGAAGGCGTCGCCATCCCGCACTCCCGCAACGCGGTGGTCGGCTTGGTCGACAGCCCCATGCTCGCCTACGGCCGACACAACCGGGGCATCGACTTCGGGGCGCTCGACGGCAAACCGGTGCACCATTTCTTCCTGCTCTGCGCACCGAACGTCCGGGAACACCTGCAACTGCTCGCCCGGCTGGCGCGGTTGGTAAGCAACCCCGAGTTTCGCGTGAAAATCGCCGCCGCCCGACAACCGAACGACGTGATCCGCCTCATTAACGACACCGAGCCGCGCGTCGCCGGCTCGTAGCCCGGGAGGAATTATGAAGCGGAACAACACAGGTACGGCCGCGACGGAGCGCATCCCTACCAACGACCCCGTGGACGCGCCGGAGCGCGTCCCTACCAACGACCGCCGGCCGGTAGGGCTGCGCTCCTGCGCAGCCTGGACGCGCCGGAGCGCGTCCCTACCATCGGCGTGAAATAGCCATGCGTTTTCCCGTTTACCGCCCCCGCCGATTGCGGCAGAACCCGCAACTCCGCGCGCTGGTGCGCGAGACGGACCTCGCCGTCGGCGACCTCGTCATGCCGCTGTTCGTGCGCGCCGGCACGCGCGGGCGCCGGCCCATCGGCTCGATGCCCGGGCAGTTCCAGCTTTCCGTGGACGAACTGGTGAAGGAAGCCGAACGCACCGCCCGGCTCGGCGTGCCCGCGGTCATCCTGTTCGGCATCCCGGACAAGAAGGACGAGAAAGCCAGCGGCGCGTACGCGTCGGACGGCATCGTGCCCCGGGCGGTGCGCACCCTCAAGAAAGAATTGCCCGACCTCATCGTCATGTGCGACGTCTGTCTCTGCGAGTACATGAGCCACGGCCATTGCGGCGTCGTCAAGAAACGCTCCCGGCTCTCCGCTCTCGGCTCTCAGCCGGTCATCGACAACGACGCGACGCTCGATCTGCTCGCCAAAGCCGCGCGGGCGTACGCCGAAGCCGGCGCGGACATCGTGGCGCCCAGCGACATGATGGACGGACGCGTGGCCGCGATTCGCACGGCGCTGGATCAGGCCGGGTTCACCGACACGCCGATCATGAGTTACGCGGCGAAGTTCGCCTCGGCGTTTTACGGCCCGTTCCGCGAAGCCGCCGGGTCACCACCACAATTCGGCGATCGCCGGACCTACCAGATGGATTACGCCAATGCGGAGGAAGCCTTGCGCGAAGTGGCGCTCGACATCGCCGAAGGCGCCGACATCGTGATGGTCAAACCCGCGCTGGGCTACCAAGACATCATCTGGCGCGTGAAAGAGAAGTTCGGTTACCCCGTCGCCTGCTACAACGTCAGCGGCGAATACGCCATGGTCAAGGCCGCCGCGCAAACCGGCGGACTTGAGGAGCGTCCGGTTGTCCTGGAGATGCTGACCGGTTTCCGCCGGGCCGGTGCCGATATCATTCTCACCTACTGGGCACAGCAGGCCGCGAAGTGGTTGCAGTAGGGCTGCGTTTGCCCGCCTCTGACGTGGCTCCAGCGCAGCCTGGACGCGACGGAGCGGGTGGGCCGTTTGGTTGGAGACTCGGAACCGTGGCTTGTTCCGCTGCTCACTTCATGTTGAAGAACTTGTACCCGAACCAGGCCAGCGACAGCACGGCGACCAACGCCAGACCGAGCACGGCCATGGTCAGTGCGTTGCGTTGACTGCGCCGCTTGCGGCCAAACGGCGAGGCGGAGACAAACGTCGGTGGCGGACCACCGCCCTGGCCCACCTGACTGAGGTCGACGCCCGTTTGCGACGGGGGCAGCGGTTGACTGGCTTTCTTGACGTCGGACTCGAACCGCATTTCGACGGAGCCCATGCGGACCTGATCGCCGTTGTTGAGCATGGTCTCGGTGATGCGCATGCCGTTCACGCGGGTGCCGTTGGTGGAATTGAGGTCGCGCAGCTTGCAGCCTTCGGTGTCGATGACGAAGACGGCGTGATGATGCGAGATGGTGCCGTCCTCCATGCGGATCATGTTGTCCAGCGCGCGTCCGACCGTCACGCGCTCTTCCAACAGATCGAAGACTTTCCCCTCCAACTGGCCCGATTGAATGTGCAATTTCGGCATTCAGTGATCTCCGCCGCGCGAGGCCGCGGTTCGCGCCCCAATGCGGTTGCGCGACATGATGCTGGCTCGCGCCAGCCAAGTCAATTTTGATTTTGCAGCCGATTTCGTAGCCGAAACGGACTGCGGGCGTGACCCGAGCGTTGTGCAAGGTAGGGCGCGACCGCCGGGCGCGCCGCCTCTTCTTTGGAGGACGGGCAGCCCGGCGCGCTGCCCCTACCTACAGCAGAACGCGCGACGCCGGCCATGGTGGTGATGCCCAAACTTGCCTGTTCGGTAATGAGTTGCGCTTTGGCGGGTGAATGGTATTGGTGAATTGAGCGTCTAACGAAGCGGACAGGAGGATAGGCTTCCGCCATGAAAATACGATTGCTGGCATTGATAGGGGCCACCGCGGGATTGTTGTTGCTCGGTGCCCATGAATCTGCCGCGGCCAACGTGAGCTGGTCGGTCAGCGTGTTTAGCGGGCCGCTGGGACAGTGCGGACATTGGATCGATCGGCCGGGTTACGGCCACTGCTGGTACCCGGCCTATGTGGCGTCGGATTGGCGTCCCTACTGCGACGGATACTGGATGTGGACGGACTGCGGCTGGTATTGGGTTAGCAACGAACCGTGGGCATGGGCCTGCTACCATTACGGCCGCTGGGCTTACGATCCGTACTACGGCTGGATCTGGATCCCCGATACGGAATGGGGGCCGTCGTGGGTCTGTTGGCGTGAAGGCGGCGACTACGTCGGCTGGGCCCCTCTGCCGCCAGGTTCGGGCTTCGCCGCCGGGGGCGTCTGGCGGGAACCGCCCGTCGCCGATCGACTTTTCGTTTTTGTCGACATCAACCACTTCTCGGAACCCGTTCATCGCCGCACGGTCATCATCAACAACACGACCATCTTCAATAAGACCGTCAACGTTACGAGATTCAGCCGCGCCAATCACGTCGTCGTCAACAACGGCCCCGACTTTAAAGCCATCGAACGCGTCAGTTCCCGCAAACTGACGGTGGCACCCGCGCGGGCGGTTGAACGCCGCGAGGTCGTGCGCCCCGGCGAGCCGACGCCGAAGACGTTCAAGACCACACCCGCGGAGCAGCCGCGTCGTCCGGTGAAGGGTGAGAACCGCGAACCGGAGATTATTCGCGGCGCGCCGAGCGGTCCGTCGAAGGCGACCGCGCCGGCCGAATCGGAGCATGAGCCGAAGCGGTTGGACAAACAACGGAAGGCGCCGTCGCCCACGGAAGGTGAACCGTCAACTCGCCAGAACCCCGAACGCTCGGAGAAATCCGTGACCACACCGTACGGCACGCCGTCGCCCTGGCAGAACTTCGAGGGCGGAACTCCGCGCCGGTTCACGCCGACCGAGCCGGACTCCATCCAGCCGCGCCAGCACACGTTTGGTCAGCAGGTTCAGCCGAATCAGTCGCCACACAAAGAACGCGGTGCGGCCGAGAAAGGTGCCCGGTCGGGTCAGGAGGAAGGCAAAGGGGAGCGACAGCAGAGGGGCGAACGCGGCGGCTAAGAGCGCCGGCCAAGCCGTGTAGCCGCAGGCTTCAGCCTGCGCCAACTCGGATGACCTCCGGTCACCGCAGTCGCTCCTTTCAGCGGCTGGACCGGGCTGCGGTTTGACTGCGCTCGCTCCCGTTCGCTCCGCCCTGCGGGCACCGCAACGACACGGTGTCGTCTCGGCGCGTCCCAGCGCCTCGGCTTATTGTCCGCCGCGAAGCCGTTCCTTCAACCGGCTGAACCGCGCTGCGGTTTTATTATTTCTCACGGCGATGGCGAGGGCTTTTTTCGAGCCGATGAGGATGACGAGTTGTTTGCCGCGGGTGATGGCGGTGTAGAGCAGGTTGCGCTGGAGCAACACGTAATGCTGTGTCAGCACCGGGACGATGACACAGGGATACTCGTTGCCCTGGGATTTGTGGACGCTGATGGCGTAGGCCGGCAACAGTTCGTCCATGTCGGTGAACTCGTAGGGAACCGGTCGCGGCGGGGACGCCGTTCCCACGGATTCAAACTCCACGATCACCTGTTGCTCGATCAGGTCGAGGCGTTTGACGCGGCCGAGGTCGCCGTTGAAGACGTCCTTGTCGTAGTTGTTGCGAATCTGCATGACGCGGTCTCCGACGCGGTAGGTGCGGCCGAACCGCTGGATCACGGGGCCGCTGGGGTTGAGCGTCGATTGCAATTCGCGATTGAGGTTCTCGGACCCGCACAGTCCCTTGTGCATCGGCGTCAGCACCTGAATGTCGCGCATCGGGTCGAACCCGAACTTCTTCGGCACACGCTCGGAACACAGGGTCTTGATGGTGGACAGCACTTTCTCCGGTTGTTCCTCGGTGATGAAGAAGAAATCGCTTTCCTGCGGGGAATCGAGGACCGGCATCTGGCCGTCGTTGACGCGGTGGGCGTTGACGGTGATGAAACTGTTCTTGGCTTGCCGGAAAATCTCGGTGAGCCGCACGACGGGCGCGGCGCCCGAATCGATCAGGTCGCGCAGAAAATTGCCGGGACCGACCGACGGCAACTGGTCGACGTCGCCGACGAAGACGACCGAGGCGCTTGGTGGAATGGCTTTCAACAGGTGATAGGCGAGGGGAATGTCGAGCATCGAGGTCTCGTCGATGATGATCATGTCGCCCTTCAGCGGCCGGCGCTCGTCGTGGGTGAATCCGCCCTCGTGCGGGTCGTATTTCAACAGCCGGTGAATCGTTTGCGCGGGCGCGCTCGTCGCTTCGCTCATGCGCTTGGCGGCGCGCCCCGTCGGCGCCGCCAGCAACACCTTGCAATTCTTGGCCTGCAGGATTTGGACGACGCTGTTGACGATGGTGGTTTTGCCGACGCCCGGACCGCCGGTGATGATGGTGAGTTTCGAGGTAAGGGCTTTCTTGATGGCTTGCTGCTGCGCCTCGGCCAATTGCACCCGGGTTTTTTCCTGGACCCAGTCGAGGGCCTTGAGCAGGTCGATCGTCGGCAGTTTCAACTCGGCGGCGCACAGGTCGAGGATCAAGTTGGCCGTGCCGCGTTCGCACTGGCACAGGCCGGCCAGATACACCATGTCGTTCTCGATGATCACTTCGGCGGCGGCCGCCAGCCTATCGATGGCGTTCTCGATGGGCGCAATCTCGGCTTCGAGCAGTTCGGCGGCGGCCTGGATGAGCCGGTCGCGCGGCAAACAGGTGTGGCCGTCGTCGGTCGCGTGCTCCAACGTGTGCCGGACGCCCGCCTGCAGCCGATGGACCGAGTCTTTGGCGATGCCCAGCCGGGCCGCAATACCGTCGGCGGTCTTGAACCCGATGCCGGTGATGTCTTGGGCGAGCCGATACGGGTTCTCCTGCACGAGAGCGATGGCGTTTTCGCCGTACTGCCGGTAAATCTTCGCGGCATGCGCGCTGCCGATGCCGTGGCCCTGCAGGAAAATCATGATGTCGCGCACGCTCTTCTGCGCCGTCCACGCGTCCTTGATGCGTTTGGCGCGTTCGGGCCCGATGCCGTCCACTTCCCGGAGCCGGGCCGAGAAGTGGTCGATGATCTCGAACGTCTGTTCGCCGAAAGTCTCAACGATGCGGTCGGCAAACGTTTCCCCGATGCCCTTGATCAGTCCGCTGCCGAGGTACTTCTTGATGCCGACGACGGTCCGCGGCAGCACGCTTTCGAATTTCTCGATGGCGAACTGGCGGCCGAATTGTTTGTGCGTGGTCCAGCGGCCCTGGGCGCGGACGGTTTCGCCCACGTTGAGTGCGGCGAGGTTGCCGACGATGGTGATGGGTTGGGCCCGGCCCCGGGCGGTCGGGGTTTCGGGGACGAGTTGCGCGACGGTGTAATGGTTCTCCTCGTTGGAGTACACGATGCGTTCGACCGTGCCTTCGATCGATTCCAAGGATTGTGACGGTGTAGCCGCCATGGCGCGCCGGCCATCGTAGCAAACTGCGGTTGAGATTGCTCAACGAATCTCGGGCCAGGAGCCGCTGGCGACACGGATCGCTAGTTGCCAAACGGGATCACGAGCCGCACGCCGGCGTACGGTCTGCCATGCGTAAGGTCGAGATCGAGCTTCACGTGCGGGTCGTCCCGGGACCTTCCGAGCGGCGTTACCGGCGCGTGACGCAGGTGGCCCTGATCGAAGTTGAAGTCGGCATGGTCGCGGAGGCTCTTGACGAAACGATCGACGGCAAACACGGTCGTGTCGAGGACGTATTTGGCGGTCTCGATCTGGCGTTGGACAGGCGACGGACTCGGATGCTGTGGCCCAAATTCCGTCTCGAATTGCTCCCACGCTTCGCCGTCGGTCAGCGCGTGGGTCGGCTCGATGATGCGCGTGCTGATGGAATGGGTCAATCGCAACGCCTGATAGTTGGCCCGTTCGTGCGCGGTGGTCAGGAAGAATTCCGGCTGGATCGTAGAAATCGACAGCGAGGCCACCATGGTCGGGGACTCGGATTTCTGTGCGCGAGCGGATGGCACGACCGACCGCCAGGCAACACAGGTGAGCGTCACTGTCAGAGTCGAGCGCCAGTTGTTCAAGGCGCTTGGTTTGTGACCACGGCTCACTTCAATCACATCTTCCTCACCGCAGGACATTCTTTCCGGGCCTGGCGTGCATGCTATGACGATAGGCCGGGAAACCCGGCGGCGCTATGGAGTGTTCACCCCACCGGAGCCTTCATAAATCCAGCCCCGGCACGGCAGGGCGGCATAGCCGTGGGTTGAGTTGGGACGAGAGGGAAGAGCGCGGCGAGCCGCGGCACCTTGTCGGGATTGCGTGGTGGCCCTGGTCAACAACCAGCGGCTGGGTTCTGCGGCCTGCGAAGAGTTCTCAGGTAGCCGTAGCCTACCAGCTTGTGACGTTGTTCATCCCAGAGACGGAAGGTGAGTGATTTGAAGCTGGAGAACAGCGTAACGGGCAGCACGGTCTGAAACAGCGGCTCCGCTTGGTGGCATTTCTCGAGGTTGTAATTGGGGATTCGCGGGCTGAGATGATGAATGTGATGAAATCCAATATTCCCTGAGAACCACTGCAAGACCTTGGGCAATTTGTAGAACGAACTGCCCTCCAGCGCCGCGGCGAGGTAATTCCATTGGCCGTGGCGCTGCCAGTAGACTCCCTCGAATTGGTGCTGGACGTAAAACAACCACACCCCGGCCGAGCCGGCCACCATCACGACCGCCAACTGGATCAGCAGATACTCCTTGATGCCGAGAATCGAACTCAGCGCGGCGGCCATTCCTACAATCGCCAGATTCGTCCAATACACGGAGTGCCGCTCGCGACGGCTGGCCCTGGCCGAGGCAAACCGGTGCCTGACCAGAAACAGGAACAGCGGGGCAATCACGAACAACACGACCGGGTTGCGCGCCAGCCGATACGCGAACCGTTTCCAGCGGGATGACTCCAGGTACTCCTGCACGGTCAGCGTCCAGACCGAGCCCAGGTCGCGCCGATCCAGGTCGCCCGACCCCGAATGATGGATGGCATGTTCCCAGCGCCAGAGATAGTACGGCGTAAACGTCAGCACGCCGGTGAGGAACCCCCAAAAGTCATTGGCCTTCCGCGATCTGAAAAACGCGCCATGGCCACAGTCGTGGTGAATGATGAACACCCGGACCAGAAACCCTCCGGCGAGGATCGCCAACGGCAGCGTGATCCAATACGACACCGCCAGGCTCCGGTACATCAGATACCAGAGGACCGCGTACGGGACGAGCGTGTCCACGACCTGCCAGACACTGCGGCACAGAGAGGGCTGCTGGTATTTGGCGACGATTTCCTTCCAGGCCATGGTGTCGGACTGGTGTTCGCCGGCGGCCAAGCCCGAGCCGTTTCCCGCTGGGGGTGTATCCGCGGTCGGCACCGGCGAACGTGCGCCGGCTGACTCTTCATTTTGGCAGAGATCATTCACACCAAGACCATACGGCAGAATACCGGACGCACGCCATGGGGTGTTCACCCCAGGTGAGATTCCCGAGATCCAATCCCGACAAGAGTGCGTCGGCGCGGCGGAACTTCAGGAACTAGCGGATCGTCAACTGGACGCTGCTTTCGATGATTCCCGCTGCGATGGCATAGCGGGTGAGACCCGAGATCTCGTGGATGTCGAGCTTGGCCATGAGATTCTGCCGGTGTTTCTCGACCGTTTTGATGCTGATGCCCAATTCCGCCGCCACTTGTTTGTTGGCTTTGCCCTCGGCAATCAGTTGCAGCACCTCCATCTCGCGCGAACTCAGACGGGCGACAGTCTTCTTGAGTTGTCCCTTGCGACCCGGTGACTTCTGGCCGCGATTGCGAAGGCGCCGGGCGACGGAGGGGCTGAAGAACGTGTTTCCCCGGTGGGCTTCCCGGATCGCCGCGGACAGCACCTGGAGGGAGGTTTGTTTGAGCAGGTATCCCGCCGCGCCCAGCGCGATCACTTGATCGACGTACGCGTCATCGCTGTGTGCGGAAAGAATGATCACCCGGGTGGCGGGAACGGTCTTGAGAATCTGCCGGGTGGCTTCCAACCCATTGAGCAGCGGCATCGCGATGTCCATCACGACCACGGCCGGACGAAGTTTCTTTGTCAGGTGCACCGCTTGGCGGCCGGTCTGCGCTTCGCCGACCACCTCGATATCGTCCTCTTCCTTCAGTAACGACCGCAGCCCTTCGCGGACGATCATGTGATCTTCAGCCAGCAGGACGGTGATGCGGTTCATGGACACTGGTAAATCTTGCTCAACCAGTATCCATCAGCAAGTTTAAACCTTGGCGCCGTGGTTGAACGGTATCTCCGCCCGGATGAGGGTGCCCTGGCCCGGTGCGGATACGACGGCAAAGCTGCCGCCGACCATCTCCACCCGCTCGCGGGCGCCGAGCAGCCCCAATCGTTTGTGCCGTTTGGCGAACAACACGCGTTCCACTTCGAAGCCTTTGCCGTCGTCTTTGATTTCCATGCGAATCGCGCCGGGGATTTTCCGGATGCGCACCGTCACGCGGCCGGCGTTTGCGTGCTGGGCGGCATTGGTGAGCGCGGCCTGGGCGACGCGATAGAGCACCGTTCGCTTGACGCTATCCAATCGTTCCACTCCGGTGACCGCCGTGAAGTGAATGTGGATCCCCGTCCGTTTCGTAAACTCTTTCATGAAGGAATGGAGGGCGGGAATCAGTCCCAGGTCGTCCAGCACCGTCGGGCGCAATTCACGGGCGAACCGATGCACGATGTTCACCGACGTTTCCACCAACCGCTGCGTGCGGGCGATCTTTTTCGTGAGGCCCCGGGCATTGACCTTGGCCTCCTTGTTCAAAGTTGCCAGATGGACATTGATCCCCGTCAAGGTCTGGGCGATTTCGTCGTGCAGCTCGCGGCTGATCTTCCGGCGCTCGTCCTCCAGCGCCGAGAGAATCTGGCGGGCCAGTTGGCGCAATTGTTCCTGCTGGCGGCGCGACTGCTCCAACAGCCGGCTGTGGTGTTGTTCGCTGGTCCGGAGGGATTTCTCGACGGCCTTGCGCCGGGCAATTTCCCGTTTCAACTGCCGGTTTGCGGCCGCCAGTTCAACGGTGCGCTGGCGCAGCGTCCGGTTTGCCCGGCTCAGGTGGACGTTGGCCTTCCGCATGGCGCGATAAGTTTCCTCGATCGGCGTAATGGCCTCAACAAAAAACAGCTCCGCCCGTTTGATCAACCCATCTCTGGTTCCGGCGGAGTACCGCGGCGACACCAGTCTCACCAGCGCTTGCTCGTGAATTCTGGCCAGGTCCAACGTCTCCAGCCCGATGGCCACGGCCCGGCGTCCCAGTCCATCCGCGGGCTGCAGACTCCCCCGCGGCCCATGCTTCAGGTGTTTCCGCAACGCCGCCACATATTGTCGCGACAACCGGGTCAACTTGAATTTCATAGCGTCTCCAGACTTCGTGCGCCGCCGCGCACGATGCGTGATCCTCGTCGGCACGTCAGGCTTCGACTGCCACAATCTGACGGTTGTTCGAACCTGTCTATAGGGTGAAACCCTACCCACCAACCCGCTCGCTTGCTCCGCGGCGGCTGGACCAGTTTGCGCCGAGCACCTCCAATCACCAACGGTAGGGTTATACCCCATGGCGACAGATCCGCTCATCGCGTAGTCTGCATCGCCCACTGATGAAGCCCAAGAAACCACACAACGTCTTCAAGGTCACCCTGGCCAGCCTGGTGGGCGGGTTCCTGGCTGCGGCATCGGTCGCGACGGCGTCCGATCCCTGGAACGATGTGAAGAGCTTCAGCGAGTTCGCCGCCGCCGACCTCAACCGCGTGCTGGACGGCAACATTCTCGGTACACGCGGTTCGCTGATGAATTTCCCCAATGGTCTCTCGGCGCAGACCTGTTTCGTGACACCGGAGGCGGCGGCGGAGACGGCCAGGCGATTGCAGGATTGGGATCCGGCGCCGCACGAAACACTGAAGGTGTTCGCGTATCAAACAGTGGGCGCACCGTGTGCGGCCGCGGATTTCCAGAACCTGAATCTGGATTCCAACCAGAGCGCCATCCGCTGGCTGCTGGGCAAGACCCTCGCCACCACCGGCGACAAATCGGATCTCAACCTGACGCGCGCCGAGGCGCACCAACTCGCCAGTTGCGCCCGGAGCAATCCTGATCCCCAGGACGTCAGCGCCTGCTGGGTGGATTTGCTTCGCGAGCGTGTCGCGGTGTTCCAGCGCGATGGGTTCGACGGCCTGCTGCCGTACGAAGCCAACGGGAAGACGGTGTCGCCCGCCACACAACTTCGCGAGATGCTGCGCGACCAGCCCGCCGTGGCCCGTCAGTTTGCGACGCTGCTGCGGCAGAGCGGGCTATTCGGCGACCAGGGAACAGAGTCGCTCACGCCCACGCTGTACTGGACTTTGTTCGAGGCCAACCACCGCGCCACGTTGAGCCTCGGGGCCATCTACCTGTTGCCACAGGGCGATCACTACCAACTCATGGATACGCAATATTACGTCAGCGGCAAATACTACGCCGCCGCGACGCTGTGCGAGATCTGGCCGATCCGCGTTGACGAAAAACCGGGCGCGCTGGTGTGGCGGGGTGATTTCGTTGCGGCGCCGACGCTCGCGTTCACCAAGGGAACCGACCGGATCGTCTACGGCGCGATCCTGCTGCAGGAGATCAAAAAAGTGGTCCGCTGTTTCCAGGATGATTTGAAGGCGGATCACTAAGCCGGCACGGCGCCTGGGGCCGGTCATGTCCGCGGCATCGCCGGCGAACCTCAAAGGGCGTGAATCGTGCCCGTCTGGATGACCTTGACCGGGACGGACCGAACCGCCTTGGAGAGGGCGGCGCTCAAGTTCGTTGCCGCGGCAGAACTGTAGACTTCCAAGGCGGCTTGCGTTGGGTCGGAATCGCTGACGCCAATGCCCACCCCGACGACTCCGGGAGTTCGCAGCAGATCGGCTTCGACAGCTTGTTTGACGGACTGGCAAGCGGCGAATGATTGTGCCGAGACACGTCCCGCGACGGCGGATTGAGCGAGTGGAAGCGCCGCGACGCTCGAGGTCGACGTGCAACCCACCAGGCTCACCTTCAGTCGGCCGAGGACTTTGATGATCGGATTGGCGAACGTGTCGGAGTTGCCACCCGCAAAGAGGAGTCCGACGGGCCGCGGGCAGGAATCGACGTCCTCCACCACGAGAGACCCGGAGTCGCCGCCCTCGCTGAAATCTCCGAAACCGCCCGGCGTGATCCGGATCTGATGGACAAACAGGGCGACCCGGGTGCCGAGGCCGCACACCCGATCATAGTCAACCAGAATGGAGACATCGACGGCGGCGACGACGCCTTGCGTCACCCCGGAGGTGCGTCCACTTTTCTTGACGGCGAGCCCGACGGTCGCCGCAACGGGTTGGGCATTCAGGATGCCGATACCGAGAATGTTCCCATTGGTATCGACCTGTCCCGGTAGAATCTGGGCCAGGGCGCAATCGACGACGTTCCACTGGTCTCGGTCGAAGTGGAGCGCTTTGCGTCTTGTCAGCGTGGCGACCGCGTCACTGTCGCTCAGGGAGCAGTTGGCATCGACCAGTCCCGGCTGGGTAATCGGGTTGCCTTTTTGACCGCGGTTCGTTCGGGCCAGCACGTGGTTGTTGCTGAGGATGTACAGCCGGCCTTTCCGATCCTCCACCAGGGCTCCCAACGTGCCGCTGCAACAGTACGCATAAGATTGGTCTCTAATGTTGCCGCCCGACGTGCCCAACTGGATCGGGCGCGCTTGCGCGACCTGATGATCTGAGGGGTTATCCGCATAGATCGCGGTCAACAGACACATGCTGAGCCCGGTCGCGAGAACTATCTTGATACCGTTCACGAGGAGAGAACCTTACAGCGCACCGGCCCGCGATGCCAATTGAATTATCGGGCTGCGGCGGGCGCATCTGAACACTGTTACCATCGGTGGCAGCGTCAAGCTGCGCCCGGCTGCTCCCGTTTCAGGCAATTGCCTTGCGTCGGCTCGGGCCGGTCGGGTAGGGTTCGGCCGTCCGCAGGAGGTCCGCGTTGCGCACCTGTCGCACGGGCCCGCCGCGGTCCACTGGACTGCCATGGAAAACATCGAACAATTCTTCACTCGAGATCAGTACGCGAAGCATTCCGGGATCGAACTGTTGTCGGTCTCGCCCGGCCACGCGGTCGCGCAAATGGCGATACACCCACATCACCTGAACGCCGTGGGGAGCGTCCAGGGCGGGGCGATTTTCACGCTGGCAGACTTCGCGTTCGCGGCGGCCTCCAACGCTCACGGCAAGCTGGCCGTGGCCATCAACGTGAGCATTACCTACATGAAAGCGGTCAGCTCCGGCCGGTTGCGGGCGGAAGCCCGCGAGGTGTCGGTCAACCCCAAACTGGGCAGTTACACCGTCAACATCACCGACGAACACAACGCGCTCGTCGCCATTTTTCAGGGCCTGGTCTATCGCAAGGAGCAGACCCATGATTTTGCGCCGAAGGGGTGACGACCCCGGTTGGCAGGAAAGGAGGGTGACGACGCAAGGGTGAACGCGAGACATCGGATTCTCTTTCTCATGTTCTTCGTATCGGGTTGGTGTGGCTTGTTGTATCAGGTTGTCTGGGTCCGCATGGCCTTTGCCGCCTTCGGGATCATCACCCCGGTGCTGTCCGTGGTCATCTCCGTATTCATGCTGGGACTTTTCGTCGGGTCTTGGGCTGGCGGAAAATGGATCGGTCCTTTGACCGCCAAGACGCGCGCATCGGCGATCGTTTTCTATGGGACGAGTGAACTTTGCATCGGACTGGGCGCGTTTGCCGTCCCGAAACTGTTTTCACTCGGAGCGGCCACACTCTTGCCGTTGGGGAACATGGACTCATTGCGCTACTTGTTGCTGTCCGGCGTGGTCATCTCCCTGGCGATTTTGCCCTGGTGCGTTTGCATGGGCGCAACGTTCCCGTTGATGATGGCGTTCGTCAAAGAAACCGAGCCGTCCCGGGAGTTTCACGAGACGAGCTTCAGTTTTCTTTATTTGGCGAACGTCCTCGGGGCCATGTGCGGAACCATCGTCACCGCCTTGGTGTTGGTGGAGGTTTTCGGGTTCGCCCGCACTTTGTGGATCGCGGCCTTGTTCAATTTTCTCATCGCGATGTTGAGTTTTTGGCTGGGTCGTGACGTTGGCCGTCGTCCCCAACCTCAGACACGTCTCGTAAACCAGGCAGACCAGTCCGTGGCGGCAACCGTGCCGGCGGGGCCGGGCGGCACGGGCGATGGCCCGGTTTGGATGAACCCGCGACTCGTCGGCCTGATCCTGTTCACGACCGGGCTGGTGTCGATGGCGATGGAAGTGGTGTGGACCAGGGCGTTTACCCCGGTGTTGCGGACAACGATCTACGCTTTTGCCGCCCTGCTCGCGACGTATCTGTGCGCGACTTGGATTGGGTCATGGGTTTACCGCCGGCACCTGCAGAACGGCCGTCGCTGGACCGCCGCCGGGCTCTTGGGCTGTCTGGCGGTGGTATCCTTTCTCCCGATCGTGCTGAACGATCCTCGGCTATGGTCGAATCCTGTCATGGTATTGCTGAGTATCGTGCCGATTTGCGCTGCGTTGGGATATCTGACTCCAAAACTCATCGATCAGTACTCGGCCGGCTTTCCCCGGAGCGCGGGCCGGGGATATGCGATCAATATTCTGGGGTGCATTCTGGGGCCGCTGGTAGCCGGCTACGGTCTCTTGCCCTGGCTGGGCGTTCGGTTTTCGATGGTGTTGTTGGCAACCCCGTTCCTGGCGTTCGCTGCCGTTCACCTGCTCGCGAACCATCAGGCGAAGTACGTCGGCATGGGCGTCTTATCACTCGCGCTGCTGCTGGCTTCGGCTTTTGTCAGCGTCACGTACGAAGACGGCGGCTTGTATCCCGGTGAAGTGGTCCGCCGCGACTGCACGGCGACGGTTATTTCCTATGGCCAGGGCTTGGATAAGCGACTGCTCGTCAACGGCATCGGCATTACCTATCTGACGCCCACCACGAAACTGATGGCGCACTTGCCGCTGGCGTTTTGCCGCACGCGACCGCGGTCGGCCCTCGACATCTGTTTTGGCATGGGAACGACCTTCCGCTCGTTGATGAGTTGGGACATCGACGTAACGGCGGTCGAGTTGGTGCCCAGCGTGAAAGAGGCGTTTGGGTATTATTTTGCGGATGCGCCGACGCTGCTGCGGAATCCGAGAGGCCGGATCGTCATTGACGACGGGCGGCGATTCCTCAACCGCACCGCGCAACAGTTTGACGTCATCACAATCGATCCGCCGCCGCCGATCGAGGCGGCTGGATCCAGCCTGTTGTATTCCCGGGAATTCTACGAGTTGGCGAAGCGGCACCTGGCGACCAACGGCATTTTGCAGCAGTGGTTTCCGGGAGGCCAACAGGAAACAGCGTACGCGGTCGCGAACTCGCTCGCCCGGGTTTTCCCCTACGTCAAGATGTATCACTCGGCGGGGTTCGCGGGGGTTCACTTTCTAGCGGCCATGCAGCCGCTGCAAGCGCCGACCGCGGACGAGATGATTGCCCGGATGCCGGCGGCGGCACGGGCGGATTTCATGGAGTGGTTTCCTCAGAAGGATTGGTTTCCCCAGTACGACATGAAGCAGATCGTCGCCGTTGTCCTGGCCCAGCAAATCAAGTTTGGCGAATCGGCCTCGCGGTACAGCGATCTGATGGTGTCCGACGACCGTCCGTTCAATGAGTATTTTCTTCTGCGGACGCTGCGGGGCCTGCTGACCGGCAAGTTGTATTCCCTTCGGTAATCCGTCCCGAGGCGGTCGCGCGTCGGTCCGTAAGACAACGGCCGGCCGCCAGTCTAGCCGCGGCTGAACAACTCGACGGTGCCGACCGGGTTGATGCCGGCATCCTGCAGGACCTTCACCGCGGCATCGGGGTCCGTGAACCGGAAGACCAACATCGCCCGGTCGCCGCGTTTCTCGGTGAAGGCGTACATGTACTCGATGTTCAAGCCGGCGCGTTCCACGATTTCGAGGATCTGGGACAGGCCGCCGGGTTTGTCGGCGACCTCGATGGCCAGCACCTCGGTGATCTTCACGACGCAGCCGGCTTTTTCCAGTACGGCCCTCGCCTTCTGCCAGTCCTGAACGATCAGCCGCAGGATCCCGAATTGCGCGGTATCGGCCAGCGACAGCGTGACCATGTTGATCCGCGCGCGGCCCAACACGTCGCACGCCGTGCGCAACTGGCCCGGTTTGTTTTCCAGAAACACTGAAACCTGATGGATTTTCATGGCCGTGGTCCTCGTCACATTTTGCGTTTGTCGATGACGCGTTTGGCTTTGCCTTCGCTGCGTTGAATCGTGTGCGGTGCCACCAGCCGCACGGTCATGCGGAGCCCGGTGACGGTTTCGATGGACCGAACGAGTTTTTGTTGCAACTCTTCCAGTCCCCGCACCTCGTCGCTGAATACTTCGGACGTCACTTCCACCTGCACTTCCACTTGGTCGAGGTCGGCCTCGCGCGTCAGCAGGATCTGGTAGTGCGGCAACGTTCCCTCGACCCGCAACAGCGCCGCCTCGATCTGCGAGGGGAACAGGTTGATCCCGCGGATGATGACCATGTCGTCGCTGCGGCGTCCGATCCGCCGCATGCGGCGGATGGTCCGGCCACAGGGGCACGGCTCGGCGACGAACGCCGTGATGTCCCGGGTCCGATACCGAATCATCGGCATCGCGTCCTTGCTGAGCGTCGTCAGCACCAGTTCGCCCTCGGTCCCGTCGGGCACCTGTTCCAACGTCTCGGGGTTGATGATCTCGGCCAGGAAATGATCTTCGAACACGTGCAACCCGGACTGGTGGGGGCACTCGATGGCGACGCCGGGGCCGATGATTTCCGACAGACCGTAAATGTCGTAGGCCTTGAGACTGCTCTCGGCCTCGATGCGTTGGCGCATCCCTTCCGTCCACGGTTCCGCGCCGAACACGCCGGCCCGCAACGGCAGCTTCTTCATGTCGATGCCCATCTGCTGCGACGCGTCGATCAGATGCAGGAAATAACTCGGCGTGCAACAGATCGCCGTCACGCCGAAATCCTTCATCACCATCAACTGCCGTTCGGTGTTGCCGCCCGAAATGGGGATCACCGTCGCGCCCAGCGCCTCGGCGCCGTAATGCGCCCCGAGGCCGCCCGTGAACAAACCGTAGCCGTAGGCGTTCTGGATGATGTCACCGGCGTGCAGCCCGCACGCGGCAAAACTGCGCATCATGGTTTCCGTCCACACGTCGATGTCCGCCTGCGTGTAGGCGACGACGATTGGTTTGCCGGTCGTGCCACTCGAGGCGTGAAGGCGCACGATGTCTTTCATCGGGCTGGCGAACAAGCCGTACGGGTAGGCGTCGCGCAAGTCGGTCTTCACCGTGAACGGCAGCCGCCGCAGGTCGTCGAGCGACCGCAGGTCGGCCGGTTTCAGGCCGCGCTCGTCCATCCGTTTGCGGAACGGGGCCACGTGGTCGTAGGCCCGGCCCACCATCCGTTGGAGCCGGAAGAGTTGCGTGGCCCGCAATTCCTTGAGTGGCGTGAAATCGGGTGCGCTTGCCGGATGACGTTCCGTTTGATTCATGGGTCACACTCCTTTTCGTCCCAGCGCGAACGCCTGGAGGTTGGCGGCGTGCAGTTTCTCGGGGAACGCCGCGCGGATGGCGTCCAACCAGCGATTCTCATCGATCTCCAGATGCCGGCTCAACGCGCCGAGCAGCGCGACGTTGAAACTCCTCTTGTTGGCCAGTTTCTTCGCGTCTACCGCGTCGGGCCCGATCAACGTGCCGCCGGACCGGAGCTGATGGCGGTTGATCTCCACCTGGTCGGGCGCCACCACCACGAGGAAATCCGCCTCGCCCGTCGGCACCATCGGACTGAACACCTCGGGGCCGAACCGCACGTCGCTCGATACCGAGCCGCCCCGCTGGCTCATGCCGTGCAGCTCGCTCTGTTTCACGTCGAACCCGCTGCGAAACGCCGCGTCGGACACAATTCCTGACGCCTTGAGGACGCCTTGACCGCCGAGCCCGGCGATGACGATGTTGGTGACGTGGTCGTTCATGGTTCTTCCGCGAGCGCTTCGGTGCAGGTTTGCGACGCGGCCCGGTCGTATTCCTTGATCTTGCCGGCAATGAGCAGACAGGGCCGCCGGGCGATGACGACGTTGAGTTGACGGTTGGCGAGACAATCCCGCAGCAGGCGCGTCAACCCCGCCGGGTCCGTCGACGGATCCACGACGTGGACGTTGTCGATGCCGAGCGACCGCGCCAGGTGTTCGAACGACAGTTTGCCGGTCGGTTCGTGGTCCAATGTCCGGCCCGTGCCGGGATGTTCCTGGTGGCCGGTCATGGCCGTGGTGCTGTTGTCGAGGATCAGCAACACGTGGCCCGTCGGCGGTGGATTGTAAACCATCTCCACCAGGCCGGTGATCCCGCCGTGCACGAACGTGCTGTCGCCGATCACGCTCACGACCCGGCGCGCTTGTTCGGGCGGCAACACGTGACGCAGTCCCAGACCGACGCCGATGCTGGCGCCCATGCACACGCAACTGTCCATCGCCTCGAACGGCGGCAACACGCCCAACGTGTAACAGCCGATGTCCCCCGCCACGATGCAATCGAGTTTGTGCAGCGCTTCGAATACGTACCGATGCGAACAGCCCGGGCAAAGTTGCGGCGGTTTGCCGGGGACCGGAGCCGGTTCGGTCGAGGTGTCGCCGGCCAAAATGCGCCGGACCCGGGCTACGTTCAATTCGCCGAACCGGTACATCTCCGGCTTGCTCTCGACGGTCGCGCCGGCGGCCCGGATGGCTTCGGCCAGGTACGGATCGCCTTCTTCGATCACCAGGCAGCGTTTCACGCCGGCGGCGAACGCGCGGATCTTTTCCAGCGGCAACGGATACGTGAGACTCAATTTCAGCACGCTGGCTTGCGGCGCCGCCTCGCGAACGTGCATGAAGGAAATGCCCGAGGTAATGATGCCGAGCGACTTGTCGCCGTCGACCACCCGGTTCAGCGGACAGGTCTCGTTCCACGCCTGGATCTCCGAGAGCTTCTGCCGGAGCCGGCGGCCGGCGGGCCGGGCATAGGCGGGAATCATCACCCGGCCCCGGATGTCCCGCTCGAAATTCGGCGGCCGGGTGGGCGGGGTTGCCGGGTGCGGACGAACGATGGTCCGGCTGTGGCAGACCCGCGTGGTCAGACGCAACAGGACGGGAATCTTCCAGCGCTCGGAAATCTCGACGGCCTGGAGGGTGAGATCGTAGGCCTCCTGCGAATCCGACGGCTCGAGCATCGGCACGCCGGCGGCGACGGCGTAATGCCGGTTGTCCTGTTCGTTCTGGCTGGAGGCCATGCCGGGATCGTCGGCCGACACCACGATCAACGCGCCGGTCACGCCTGTGTACGTCGCGGTGAACAACGGGTCGGCGGCGACGTTGAGGCCGACGTGTTTCATGGTGGCGATGGCGCGGGCACCGCCGAACGCGGCTCCGAGGGCGACTTCGAGGGCGACTTTTTCGTTCGGGGCCCACTGGGCGTGTCCGCCGAGCTCAGAAAAATGTTCGAGGATTTCCGTGGACGGCGTGCCGGGGTAACCCGTGCCCAGCGCGACACCCGCGTCAAACGCGGCTTGCGCCACCGCTTCGTCCCCGCTCAATAATGCCCGGTCCAACTCGCTCATCGAAAAGCTCGCGGTTATGTTTTAGCCGCTGGCGGCTGTTTGGGAAAGGAAATTTGGCCTCGATTTTGTCGAACTGACCGTCACGCGGCCTTGCAGCGGGTGCCTTGGGTGTTCCCCGTCCCCTGGTCGTCATGCTGAGCTTGTCGAAGCATCTCTCTCTTTGGTTGGGGCTCCACGATGTGAACCGGTCGTTCTTTGGCAGCAACGTAGCCGCAGGCTTCAGCCTGCGTTCGAAGCGCACCCGTGAAGGGTGCGGCTACATACATTCGTTCCATCAGCGCGTACCCGAAGGGGCACGGCTACGTACTTCCGCTCTCACAGTTGCAATATTTCTTCCTGGGACAGCAGACGCAGAGGTTGGTTGGCCAGAATTTGGCGGGCTTTGGCCACGTCTTGCACCTCGATGAGCAGCACCGCGCGGTTGTTGGAAACGAACCCCGAGGAATTCTCGACGTTGATTTTGTTGCGGGCCAGGCAGTCGGCCACGGCGTGCAACCCGCCCGGTTTATCTTCCACCTCGATGGCCAGCACTTCCACGAGCGATACCGTCCATCCCTTCTCATGGAGGCGTTGGTGCGCCAGGTCGCACTTGTCCACGAGGAACTTGATGACCCCGAGCGTCTCGTTGGTGGCAATCGTGACCCAGCGGATGTTGACGCTCGCGTCGGCCAGCACCTTGGTGATCCGCGCCATTTGGCCCAGTTGGTTTTCGGCGAATACCGCGATCAGATTGACGGCGCTCATGATCTCGCTCCTTTCGTCCGCAATTACAGCGACCGTTTGTCGATGACGCGCTTGGCTTTGCCTTCGCTGACCGGCAGCGTGCCCGGCGGCACGAGGTGCACTTTGGGTTTCGTGAGGATTTCCGTCCGCAACCGGTCGGCGATCTCCGCTTGCAGCCGCGTCAGGTGCTCGACGTGACCATCGAACCGGGCTTCGGCCAGTTCGACGTTGACGGTCATCTCGTCGAGACCTTCGAGCACGATCTGGTAGTTGCGGCCGACGGCAGGCAGGCTCATCAGGACACGTTCGATTTGTTGCGGGTAGATGTTGACGCCGCGCACGACCAACATGTCGTCGGCCCGGCCGGTGATGCGGTGGAGGCGCCGGTGGGTGCGGCCGCACCGGCACGGCCCGGGGATGACCGACGTAATGTCGCGCGAGCGGTATCGCAGCAGGGGCATGGCTTCGCGGCACAGCGTGGTCAGGACCAGTTCGCCCGTTTGTCCATCCGGCAACGGTTCGCCGGTGGTCGGATCCACAATTTCCAGCAGGTAATTGTCCTCCCACAGGTGCATGCCGCATTTGTGTTCGCATTCGAAGGCCACGCCGGGGCCGTTCATTTCCGACAGCCCGTACGAATTGTACACGTCGATCCCGAGGGCCTGCTCGATTTTGCGCCGCGTTTCCTCCGTGTAAGGTTCGGCGCCGACGAACGCCTTGCGCAGCGCGAGATCGCGGCGGGGATCCACGCCTTTCTTTTCGAGGAAATCGGCGAGGTAGAGCGCGTAGCTTGGCGTGACGTGGATGACGGTGGTCCGGAAATCCTGCATCAGCAGCAGTTGCTTTTCGGAGTTGCCCGGCCCGGCGGGGATGACCAGGCAGCCGACCTTTTCGGCGCCGTAATGCATGACCAATGCGCCGGTGAACAAACCGTAGGTCATCATGTTCTGGAACACGTCGCGCCGGGTCACGCCGGTCATCACCAGACAGCGGGCGATCAACTCGGCGGCGTTGTCGACGTCCCGGGCGGTGAAGTACAGCGCCTTGGGTTTGCCGGTGGTGCCGCTGGACGTGTGCAACCGCAACACGTCGTCGGGCGCAACCGCCAGCAGGCCTGCGGGATAGCTGGCTTGCAGATCGGCGTTGGTGGAGAACGGCAACCGGCGCACGTCGGCCAGCGAGCGGATGTCGCGCGGCTTGACGCCGGAGTCAGCGAGTTTCTGTTGATACCGCGGGACGTTGCGGGCGACGCGGCGCACGGTCGCCTGGAGGCGCTTCAACTGAAGCGCCTCCAACGCGGCGCGTTCCATGGTTTCGGTTTTCTCGTCCCAGAACATTGGCGTCGCAACATCGCCCTGGTGGTCAGCCACAAATCATTCGATGGCCAGGGCGCGCGGACTCAGCGCGCCGCTCGCCGCCGGCCTGCGGACGGCTCGGAGAACCGTCCCGGCCGACAGCCTATCGAATAAAGCGGGTCTTACCATCAGAAACTGAACATCACTTCGGCGCGCAGGAACGACAGCACATCGCGGTGCGAGTAGTAATCGCCCTCCCAAATCCACTCGCCCCAGAGGTGCGCGCTGACGTTCTTGTTGAACTGGTGTTTCAGCACGGCCTGGAGGTAGTGGCCGCGGAACCGGCCGTCCTTGCTGAATTCGGCGTCGGCCCCGGCGCTGGGGGTCCGGGTCGGAGTATCTTCGGGAGCAAACAGTGCGTTGTACGTGACGCTGGCGGTCAAGCCCTTGGTGGGGTTGCAGGTCCAACTGGGGCCGAACCGGATCAGGTTGTTCATCTGGGCGAATTTACCGCTGGTCTCGGTTGCATACGAATAGATGTACAACTCGCTCCAGCGGGGCCAGCGTCCCCACAGGAGGTCGAACATCTCGTCCTTGCCGGTGGTCTTGGGGTTATCGCCGGAGAGAAATTCGCCGTTCAGGCTGAGCTGGCAATTGTATTTGTCGTTGAACAGGTAGGTGAGTTTGGCTTTGCCGCCGTAGGCGTCGATGTCGCGCTGCGCGAAGGTCAGGACGTCGTCCTCTCGGACGTTGTCTTCTTTCGTGCCGAACTGGTAGGCGCCTTCGGCCGAGTACTGCCAGTTCTCCATCGGCGTACCGGTGATCTTGCCGCCCAGGGTATAGATGTTGGCGTTATCGCCCATGGGAGTCGTGACGCCGAGCCGTTCGAATCTTTGCCGGTTATCGCGTTTGTAGATGAAGTAGCCGTCGATCTTGGTCTTGTCGATCGAGCTGTTGGATACATACGCGACGACGCCCTGCTCGTTCTGCTCGGTCAGTTGGTAATCGGTGCGGGCGTTGAGGTCGGGGTGCACGAAGCTGGTGCTCCCAATGGTCGGCATCCACTCGTCGGGTTGGGCGTTCTGTTGGATGTAGATCAGGTCGAACTTCGTTTGGATTCCCTTGGCTTCGGCGGTCGCCCGGATACTGTCCAGAAAGAGCGTCCAAGAACCGTCGTCGGGCGTACCGTCGACCACCAACCACCAATCATAGTAATCACCCAACATGATGTCCTGTCGCCCGGCCGTCAAACTGATCGGCTGGTCGAAGATGTTGCTCCATTTCACGTTCAGGGTGTCCACGATGCCGTAGCGCCATTCCATGCCGCTGTTCCCGACGTCGGATGCGGTGAAGGCCGGTTTGACCCACAGTCGTGGTTCCGCCGCGACCCGGCCGTTGAAGCTGAGGTTGGTCAGCGGGGTGAGAGACGCCCAGAGCCGGCCGCGGTAACGGACCACGTCTTGCTCGTTCAGCGGGGCGTCCTTGCTCAGGCTGACGGTGTTGGGGTAGTACTCATTGCGGACCCGAAAATCGCCGCCCCAGTTGAGCCAGTCGGTAGGGTGCTTGATCTCTTTGATGCAATCGGCCACCGTCCGGGGCTGCGCCGTTTGTTCGGCAGGGTCGCCGGTGCCGGATAGACCGGCGACGTTCGACACGACCGGCGTCTGGGCCCGGGCGGCAGCCACGAGCGCGACGAGCGCTACCAGGGCCGCGGTGGTTTGGAATCTTCTGATTCTCATGACAGCATGTCCTTTCGTTGGTCTGAAACTTCGGTTCAGGGTCTTGGGTTGGTTGATTGGTTCACCGTCGCGAAGGGGAAACACTTCGCCAGATGCGCCTCGTCGGGAGCCGGCGTGAACAGGCTCACGACCAGAATCACGAGGGCGGAGACCGGGAGCGCGACGAACAACGGATCCACCACCGGCCAGTTGGGTGCGTCGGCGAGGATGCTTTTCTTGACGAGGCCGATGACCTGGCACTCGGGCACTTTTACGAACGCCAGCCAGAACGCGGAGATCAGGAACCCGGCGAACATCGACGCAATGGCGCCGGTCCTGGTGGCACGTTTGAAGAACAGGCCGCCGACGAACGTCGGCAGGAACGTGCTGGCGCACAAGCCGAAGAAAATGGCGGTAGCCCGCGCGATGATGCTGACCATGGCCTGTTCCTTCTTGGCGTAGTAGCCCACGGTCACGGCCAGCACCAGGCCCAGCAGGATGGCCACTCGCACGATGAAGATGGTGCGGTTGGAACCGGCCTGCGGCTTGTGCCCGGCCAATCTCTCAAACACGTCGCGGCCGGCCGCCGTGCCGAGCGTATGGAACTGGCTCGACAACGTGCTCATGGCCGCCGCCAGCAACGTGAGCAGAAACACGAGGCCGAACCATTTCGGCATGGCCGTCGTGATAAACGTGGGGATGATCTGGTCCGATACGCCCTTGGCGTACACCACGGAAATGCTGCGCCCTTGGGCGATCTGGTTGGACCCGATTTTTTCCCGCAGATACGGCTGCACCGCGTCCAGCACGACCGGCACCACGACGCCTTCCCGGACCGTGCCGTTGCCGCCGGTCTCCTTCGCCACCGGCAGCCAGTGGCCGTCGGCATCGGTCCGGACCGGGGCGCTGCTGTTGACCACTTTGCCGTCCTTGCCGGTTTCCTTGATGGCGTCGAGCCACCCGCCGTCGGGTGTGGGCTTCATGATCTGCAGGAGCGCGTGGGTCTTCTCGGCATTGACCGTCTTGATGACGCGGCCCTGGAACAGGGGGCCGTGTTGGGCGAAGAACACATTCGAGAGCGCGCCGGCAGTGAAGGCCACGCCGGTCATGGCGAGAATGAAGACGCCGCCGACGCCCACGGCGCGGTTCAACTCGCGTTTGCTCTTGACGGTCATGAAGCGCACGGCCAGTTGCGGTTGCGCGAGCACGCCGATGCCGACACCCATCACGATTGTCGAGACCACGATCCACCAGAGGTTGTATTTGGCGTTGCCAAAACCGAACTCCGGCATGGCCGTCCAGCCGCGATGCCCGATGGCCGTCAACGCCGGCGGCGCGAGATCTTTCAGATCGGTCAACGCCCGGTGGCCGGCGACGAAGCCGCCGACCTTGGTGTAGGTGTAGCCGATCAGCACGGCCATGCCGACGAACATGATCGTGCCCTGCAGGGCATCGGTGTACATCACGCCTTTCAGTCCGCCGTAAAACACGTACGCCGCCACGATCACGGCGAACATCAGCAGCGCGGCGTAGTAATCGAGGCCGAACGCCGTGCTGATGAATTCCGTGCCGCCGATCAACACCGCCGCGCTGTACAACGGCATGAACAGCGTGATGACAATGCCGGCAAACACCTGGATGAACGCGCTCTGGTACCGCCGTCCGAGCAGTTCGGGGAACGTGTGCGCGTCCAGATGATGTCCCATGCGCCGGGTCGGCCCGCCCAAAAAGATGAACGCGATGAAGATGCCGACGAAGATGTTGCAGAACGTCAGCCACAGCAGGCTCATCCCGAACATCCCGGCGACGCCACCAAAGCCGACAATGGCGCTGGTCGAAATGAACGTGGCCCCGTAACTCAACGCCATGACGAACGGATGCACCTGGCGTCCCGCCACCAGATAGTCGGCGGTGGACCGGGTGCCCCGGTACCCGAGCCATCCGAGGAACGCGGTCAGAAACAGGTAGAGCAAAACGACGCTGATATCCAACAGATTGACCTCTGCCAGCATCATGGTGGTTCTCCTTTCGCGGGAACCCGCCCGCTCACAGTTTCTGTTCCGCCTGGTCCTCTTCCTTGGCCCACTTCACGTCGTCGGGTTCGACGGGCTCGTCGCCCCGATTCCAGTTGCGCCACGCGTAGACGACACACAACAGCGAACTGGCGATGCACAAGACATACGCCAGTGCCACGATGGGATCCTGAATGCCTAACATCGAACACCTTTCCTTTCTTCATCCCCGGTTCGGGGGAGACCGATCCTGCGGGTGACGGGAAAACACCGGCGCAAATGCGCCTCGTCCGGCGTCGTCGTCACCAGGCTCACCACGACCGCCACCAGGATTGAGATCGGCAGGGCAACAAACAACGGGTCCACGACGGGCCAATTGGGCGCGTCGGCCAGAATGCTTTTCCGGACCAAACCGATCACCTGGCACTCGGGCACCTTGACGAACGCCAGCCAGAAAGCGCTCGCGGCAAAACCGCTCAGCATGGAAGCGATCGCGCCGGGCCGGGTCATCCGCCGCCAGAACAGGCCGCCGACGAACGCCGGCAGGAACGTGCTCGCACACAGCCCGAAGAAGATCGCCGTGGCCCGGGCGATCATGCTGACCAGGGCGCGTTCCTTTTTTGCGTAGTAGCCAATGGCCACCGCGGCCACCAGCCCCAGCAGGATCGCCACGCGAACGACATAGATGGTCCGGTCAGCCCCGGCCTTGGTGCTGGAACCCGCCAGCCGTTCGAACACGTCCCGGCCCGCGGCGGTGCCGATCGTATGGAACTGGCTCGACAAGGTGCTCATCGCGGCCGCCAGCAACGTGAGCAGGAACACGAGACCAAACCATTTCGGCATCGCGGTGGTGATAAACGTCGGAATGATCTGGTCGGAAACGCCTTTCGCGTACACGATCGAGATGCTGCGGCCCTGGGCGATCTGGTTCGGACCGATCTTCTCCGGCAGATACGGTTGCGCCTCGTCGAGCAAGACCGGCACCACGACGCCTTCCGTGACCACGCCGGCGCCACTGGTCTCCTTCGCCACCGTCAGCCAGTGGCCATCAGCATCGGTGCGGACGGGGGCCGTGGTGTTGACCACAGTGCCGTCCTTGCCGGTTTCGTTGATGACGTCGAGCCACTCGCCGGCGGGACTCTGTTTCATGACCTGCAGCAGCGCGTGGTTCTTCTGCGGGTTGACGAACTTGATCACCCGGCCTTGAAAGAGCGGGCCGTGATGGGCGAAGTACGCATTGGAGAGCGAGCCGGTCATGTAGGCGACGCCCACCATGGCGAGGATGAACACGCCGCCCACGCCCACCGCCCGGTTCAGCTCGCGTTTGCTTCTGACCGTCATGAACCGCACCGCCAGTTGGGGCTGCGCCAGCACGCCGATGCCGACGCCCATGACGATGGTCGAGACGATGATCCACCACAGATTGTACTTCGTGCTGCCAAAACCGAACTCGGGCATTGCGGTCCAGCCGCGATGACCAATGGCCGTCAAGGACGACGGCACGAGGTCGGCGAGGTCGGTCAATGCCTGGTGACCGCTCACGATGCCGCCCACTTTGGCGTACGTGTAGGTGATCAGCACGGTCATGCCGACGAACATGATCGTACCCTGCAGCGCATCGGTGTACATCACCCCTTTGAGTCCGCCGTAAAACACATACGCCGCCACGATCACCGCGAACAACAACAGCGCCGCGTTGTAGTCCATCCCGAACGCGGTGCTGAGGAATTCCGTGCCACCGATCAATACCGCCGCACCGTACAACGGCATGAACAACGCAATCACCAGACCGGCGAACACCTGGATGAACGTGCTTTGGTACCGCCGTCCGAGCAGTTCGGGAAACGTGTGCGCGTCCAGCCGGTGCCCGATCCGCCGCGTCGGTTCGCCCAGGAAAATGAACGCGATGAAGATGCCGACGAAGATGTTGCAGAACGTCAGCCACAACAGACTCATCCCAAACATGGCCGCCACGCCGCCGAAGCCGACGATGGCGCTGGTGGAGATGAACGTGGCTCCGTAACTCAGCGCCATGACGAACGGATGCACCTGGCGTCCCGCCACCAGATAATCGGTCGTGGTCTTTGTCCCGCGGTACCCCAACCAGCCGAGGCAGGCCGTGAGGAACAGGTAGAGCAGAACGACGCTGATATCGAAGAAGTTGACCTGGGCCAGAAACATATGGGGATCCTTCAGGTGGAGAGAGTTCGTTCAGCGTCGAACAACTGGGCCAACCACGCCGGCGGACGGATCGGTTTGCCGCCGGGATCGATGAAGGCGTGAACGGTGTAGCCGCGCGCGACAGGTGCGCCGCCTTCGGCTTGGACAATCTCCACGTCGATCCGCAACCGCACCTTGCCGACGAGCGAGGGGCGACTCGTCATTTTCAGGAGGTCATCGTACCGGGCGCGACCGCGGTATTCGACGTGCGCCTCGACCACCGGCAAGAACACTCCGCGGCGTTCCATCTCGGCATAGGGCAGACCCATGGCCCGCAGCAGTTCCGTGCGTCCGCACTCGAACCATTCCAGGGCGCGCGAATTGTAAAACGTGCCCATCTGGTCGGTCTCGCTGTAACGGACCCGGAACAAAACGGTATGCTCCATCTGAGACAGCTTGACGGATCTCCTACGGGGTGAAGACTGGACCTAGGTACCAAACGCCACGCAAAAAGC
>Ga0335081_10000755_pt1 | contig 53174 bp, 45 predicted proteins | sample Lox_Sample_35_FD_206713 | JGI IMG/M metagenome (GOLD analysis project Ga0335081, IMG submission 206713) | Soil microbial communities from Loxahatchee National Wildlife Refuge, Florida, United States - Lox_Sample_3.5 | ecosystem: Environmental > Terrestrial > Soil > Wetlands | place: USA...
AATAAGGAAATCGACGTGGAAAGCTGGTCAGGGCCGCAGCAGATCCTGCCAATTTTAAGCAACGTCACCGTGTCCGCTGGCGGATGTGGGAACTGTGGCAGTCATTAAGTCGAAGTTGAGGGTGGAATCTGAATGAAATCTGAATTCAAGCAAGCCAAAGGCGAAAAGCCCTATGAGCGCCCTCAGCTCACGACGATCAGTTTGCGCCCGGAAGAGGCTGTTCTCGGGGCCTGCAAGGTATTAGGACGATCCGGCACTCATGATCTATGCGGGCTTACCTGCCCCAATGCCGGCTCATAAACCACTCCAGATGCCGGAACAAACACTGCTTGAGTCTTCGAGTTGGACGCAAACCAGTACACACCTCTACGGTTTTGAAATTGGGGGAGTTCGCGTTCAACTTTCAGGGGCGCGAGACTCGAAAGTCGTCTTTGGTCAATCGCTTGAGCCCTTTCGTGCCGACACCGAAGCGTTCGATATCAACATCGAACTCGACTGGGTGAGCCGTCTTTCCCCGCCGGAAAAAGCAAAGGCATTCGACTCCGATACCACATGGTGTCTCTACGATAGTAGTGGTGAATTCCAGTTTGATTTGCGTTCCGGGCCAGGAGTCCAACCTCATAAGCGCCTCCTCATTAACCGCAAATTTAGCCGGGGCTCGCTCCTGATGAGCGAGGAATTCTTCGCTGGAGCTTGCTATCAACCTGATCCGTTCGGCTATCCACTCGACGAATTGCTCATCATGCATCGCCTTACGCAGGAGAAGGCGATTGAACTGCATGGCACAGGCATCGTCCGGGCGAATGGCGATGCCAATCTCTTCGTCGGGCATTCTGGGGCTGGGAAGAGTACTACTACCCGGCTTTGGACGGATGTTGAGGATGTTGAGGTGCTGAGTGATGACCGGATCATTGTGCGGCGAGATGAGACGGCCGTAGGAATTCCTTGCGAGGCCGGTGGTAGTGAGAGCGAACACGGGGTCCTTCGACTGCGTGAGAACTGTGCTTCGCTCAGTTCTCACTCCGCTCAGGATGACAAGCAGATTCCTCGCTTCGCTCGGAATGACAAGAAGATGCGGATGTATGGGACGCCTTGGCATGGGGAGGCGATGTTTGCTTCGCCGAACAGTGCGCCTTTGAGTCGCATCTTTGTGCTCGAGCATGGGCATGGGAACGTCATCACGCCGCTGCCCCCCAGCCAGGCTGTGGCGGAATTATTTGCGCGGAGCTTCGTGCCCTTCCACCGGCATGAGTACGTTGATTCGGCTCTGGTCTTCCTTGAGGAGCTCGCCAATTCGGTGCCTGTGTATCGCTATTCGTTTGAGCCTGATCAGCGGGCTGTCGACAAGATTCGTCAGTTCCGCGACTAGCTCCTAGCAAACTCCGTTTCAAGCAAAACCTGTCAAGCCCCCTAAATTGCTCTTTTTCCTGCAACTGTTTGATTTCGGACGGGAAATAAATCCGGAATCCTTGCCGGTTTACCTATAACAATTTGATATTCTGGAAGTAGATAAAGGAAAGACAAAAGCGCAAGCCTTGCGGCCGCGCTTTTCGTGTTTTGGGCGATGATATTGAGCACGAGCTAGACATCTAGGTTACCAACTTCCTACTTCTCAGTAGCAGCTCGCGGCCACCACATTGGCCCGCCGCTCGCTCAGTCTCCTCCTGCTTTTCAATAGGTTGGCGCCAATGCCGTGCAATTGAGGCTGTGTCATCCCACAGGCGGATGTGACCAACAGATGCCGATGTTACCGCCGTAATGGTTACCGGATTACGACGGGACGGTATCGTCTAAGCAAAATCTAACTTTGCTCTCCGGCTTCGCCGGATGGTTGGTCGATCGCGAAACAGGACAATCTGCAACGCGAGCGTGCAACCGTCTGAGACGGTTCGGGGTGCGAACTCGTGGCCATGCTCCGAGCCAGAGAAAGTGCGGTCAGGAATAATTATTGTGCGAGCTACGTTAAGAAGTGTCGATGATTCCGTGCGCTCCGCGATGCTTTTGCAAAATCCCAGCGAGCTGTGCTGCGGAGATGGGCAGAGCAGGCGCGCTACCGGCTTCCCGAAGCCTTTCATTCTTCTTGCATTATTAGCCTTCATCTTCAGCGTGCCCTTTCTGCGCGCGCAAGTGGCCGTTGACGCAACGACCACGGCCAACACTGAGTTTACGGGAGCCGGCACGTTCAATCTGAACTTCACGCATACCACTACAGCCACTGCGAACCGGATTTTGGTGGTTGGTGTGTCGATGAACATCACCAACTCACCCGGATCCGCCGTTACAGGAATCACCTATAACGGCGTGGCCTTGACTCTGATCGGAAATGATAACGACGCAGCCAACACGCGGCGCGTGGAGCAGTGGTACCTGCTGAATCCGGCATCCGGTACAAATCTGCCAATCGTTGTATCCGTAAATGTTCCAACCGCGGGAGTGAAGGTGGGCGTCGTCGCCGGGGCAACAACACTAACTGGCGTTGACCAGACCATGCCACTGGGAAGTTTCGTTTCGGACGATGGGGCCGCGGCTGGTTACGGACAGTTGAACCCGTTCAGCGTGATCAATGGAATGATCATCGACACGATGGCGGTCGGTGGCAATGTTACGGCTACACCGTATGGACCCCAGGTACAGCAGTGGAATGCAGCCACGGCGTCTGGCACGGATCCGCCGGCAGTGAGAGCATTCGGCAGCACCCGAACTGGGGCGCCGAGCGTGCCTTTGGCCGGCACTTTCAGCGCGAACACGAATTGGGCTTATGCAGCGGTTCCAATCAATCCGAGTACGGCTGATATTGGCGTTTCGACAAGCGTCAGCGCTGTACCGCTTGGACAGAACTCCACGTACAACATCACGATCACGAACAACGGTCCGTCAGCAGCGAATACTGTGACGCTCGCTGATACCTATAACGCGACGAATCTTTCACTGGTTTCATACACACCAAGTGCAGGAACGACATGTACCAACACGGCTACAACCATTAACTGTACGCTGCCAACTCCATTCGTGGCAGGAGCGACAGCGACGGTTGCAGTTGTGGTTTCGACCACAGCAGCGGGTTTTTATCCGAATACTGCTGTGGTGAGCGACTCTGGAACGCCGCCCGATCCGAATACCGGCAATAACACCTACGTGGCACTCGCGCCAGTAGTGAGTGTGGTTTGCGGAACGAATACGTTGGGCGCTGGCGGAACGCTCACCGGCACGATCAACACCTACTGGCCCGGAAACGCGAGCGTGGCGAAAGGAGCGACGTCGATTCCTCTCGGCCCGGCCAACGGCACGGGAACAATTGCGGCGGGAAGCCTGTTGCTTGTCATCCAGATGCAGGACGCAAGCATCAACACCTCGAATACGGTTCAGTACGGAAATGGCAGCACCGGCCAGGGATTCACGGCCATCAACAATGCAGGCAACTATGAGTATGTAACGGCAACCGGACCGATCGCGGCCGGCAACGTGCCGATTAGTGGTGCCGGGCCGGGTGGTGGGCTGGTATTCGCGTACACGAATGCGGCGGCCGGAACGACCAAGGGCATCAGCACTTACCAGGTTGTGCTCGTCCCGCAATACACGTCAGCTACCCTCGGCGCGCTTACGGCAGCGAACTGGAATGGAACAAGCGGGGGCATTATTGCGCTCGATGTTGCAGGTCAGCTCAATCTGAATGGTGCAACGGTTCACGCTGATGGAGTTGGCTTCCGTGGCGGCGCAGGTATGCAGTTGACTGGCAGTGCTGCAGGCGCAAATACGGATTATCAATTCCCTGGGCCGGCGAACTATACCGGTGCAGCAGAAGCAGGGGCCGATGCTCCGAAAGGTGAGGGCGTCGCGGGCACGTCGGAATTCGTCGAGTACAACAATACTTATCTGCGAACGATCGCTGGTATTGGCTATCCGAGCGGCACAGCGAATACCGATGGCAGCATGGCGCATGGCGCCCCAGGCAACGCAGGTGGTGGAGGAACGGATTCTCACCCTTCGGCAAACGACCAGAACGCAGGCGGTGGCGGTGGCGCGAACGGGGGCGGGGGCGGTTTCGGTGGAGACTCGTGGAACACAAACCTGAGCAGCGGCGGTGAAGGTGGCGCGCCATTTCCGGCGACGATCGACCGCATCGCTTTGGGCGGCGGGGGTGGTGCTGGAACCAGGAACAATTCTGACGGCGATGTTCTCGCCAGCAGCGGATCGTCAGGCGGCGGCATCATTTTCATTCGTGCTGACAGTCTTACTGGAACAGCGACGCTGACCGCAAATGGGGCGAACGCCTACAACGCTACAGCCAATGACGCAGGTGGCGGCGGCGGTGCGGGCGGCACGATTGTGATTCTTTCGGCCAACGGCGGCGAGAGCGGGCTTACTCTGCAAGCCAACGGAGGCAATGGCGGCAATGCCTGGCAAACGGATCCTTATAGCCTGGCGGATCGGCATGGCCCAGGCGGAGGCGGTGGTGGAGGCGTTATTTTTGTTTCAGGGAGTCCTGCCAGTACCAGCGTGACAGGAGGAGCCAGCGGTCTGACTTTGAATCCTGGCGTACCCTACGGATCGACCGCTGGTGCTACTGGAACGACTGCAACAAACGCAACGCTGGGTCAGGTGACAGGAATTCAGTCTTCTTCTCTCTGCACGCCAGATTTGGCCATAAGCAAGAGTCACGTTGGAAACTTCACGCGCGGCTCGGCAGCGAGTTATTCGATCACGGTTTCTAACGTGAGTCCTTACGGTGCAACCACCGGTCTGGTCACGATGGATGACACGCTTCCAGTTGGCATCAGTCCGACAAGTGCAAGCGGAACCGGATGGACGTGCTCGGTCTCTGGACAGACCGTGAGTTGCACGCGCTCTGATGCTCTGGCCGCTGGAGTGAGTTATCCGGCAATTACTTTGAATGCTCTGGTTTCGCAGTCTGCGCCGGCGGTGTTGACGAACACTGCGGTGATCTCTGGAGGCGGAGAAGCGAATCTGACGAACGACACCTCCACGGACGTGGCGCTCGTTGTGTCCATTGCGGACATGTCGGTTACTCTGGCCGCGTCTCCGAATCCGGTCGCAAGCGGCAGCAACATAACATATACCGTGGTGGCGACGGACAACGGACCGAGCGCGGCAGACAATGCCACGATGGTCGTCGCGGTACCTACGAATACGACTTTCGTTTCATTCGGCACACCCGCAGGTTGGAGTTGTCAGGTGCCAAATGTGGGCAACGCCGGCAACGTGGTTTGTACTGAAGTGAACCTGGCGGGACTGTCAGCGAGCACCTTTACGCTGGTCGTCAAGGTGAACACTGGAGTTGCGAACGGGACGGTGATCAGCGATACGGCGGCGGTGAGTTCCTCCGTCATTGACCCGGTCATTGCCAACAACAGCGCAACCGTGACAACGATTGTGGGAACATCCGGGCCAAACCTGTCGGTGACGAACACGGCTTCGCCCAATCCGGTGCAGGCTGGGAACAATATCACTTACACACAAGTAGTGACGAACACCGGTTCGTCGGCGATCACGAATGGAACGTTCACCGAGGCAACGCCGGCCAACACGACGTTTGTGTCGATTACCCCACCGGCCGGATGGATTTGCACTGGATTTCCTGGCAGTCCGTGCACCGCAACTACGGTTGCGGCCGGGGCATCAGGAACATTTACCGTGGTCTACAAAGTGAATGCTGGCACAGCTGCGGGCACCGTCATCACGGATACTGCGACTGTAAATGCTTCGAACCAGTCTTTTGGAGCAAGCGCCGCTGCGGCGAGTGATGTCGTTGGAAGCGCAACGCAGGCGGATGTTTCGTTGAGCACGGCGGGTGCTCCGAATCCGATGCTCGCTGGCAATTCGATCACTTACACGCAGACGATCACGAACAATGGACCAGCTGCGGCGACGGGAGCGAGCTTTACCGAAGCAACGCCTGCCAATACGACGTTTGAATCCGTTCTTGCTCCGGCGGGATGGAATTGTACGACGCCAGCGGTTGGTGGGACGGGAACAATCAACTGTACGGATTCGGCAAGCCTCGCGTCGGGAACTTCAGCGAATATCGTGGTCGTAGTCAATGTCCCAGCGGCAACGGCCGCTGGACTTATTACCGCGACTTCCTCTGTTGCTGCAGCAACATCCGATCCGAATCCTAGTAACAACACGACAACGACCCAGGTGTACGCCCAAGACAAGTGCGACATTGCCGTGACGAACATTGGAACTCCAAGCCCGGTCGTGGCTGGGAATAACATTACTTATACGCAGGTCGTAACCAATAATGGTCCGAGCAACTGCAGCACGGCGACTGTAACGGAGCCGACTCCGGCCAACACAACCTTCGTTTCTGTAGCTGTGGCAACCGCTGGCGGAGGCACATGGACTTGTCCGAACAGCGCGCCCATTTCTTGTACGAATCCGAGCGTGCCACCTGGATCTACAGGCACGATTACGGCGATCTACAAGGTGAATGGCGGAACAGCGGCCGGTACGATGATCGCTGATACGGTAACGGCGGGTACGACGACCAGCGACTCCGGGAGCGGCGACAACACTGCAACGGTCAACATAGCCGTGACATCAGGCACGCAGGCTGACCTGAGCGTTACAAATTCGGGAAGCACAAATCCTGTTATCGCGGGCAACAGCATCACATACACGCAGACCATTACGAATTCAGGGCCTGCCTCAGCAACAACTCCGAAGATAGTAGAGACTCCTCCCACGGGAAGCACTCCAACGGCTCTCACCGGGCCCACAGGATGGACTTGCAACCTGGGAACGCGAACTTGTACGGATGGATCGAACCTTGCTGCCAATACGACGGTAGGCCCCTTCACGTTTGTAGTGACCGTGCCTGCGACGACGGCGTCTGGCACGACACTGACGGAAACGGCTACCGTAAGCTCAACGACCGGAGACTCGAATGGAGGCAACAACGCTGCGACGGTGAGCACGCTTGTGTCGACCTCTGCGGATATATCTGTCACGAATACGGCGACGCCGATTCCGGTGACAGCGGGCAGCACGATCACGTATACACAAGTTGTCACGAACGGCGGACCCAGCACCGCTACGGGCGTAAGCCTTACCGACACGCTTCCTGCGAATACAACGGCCACATCGCTCACTGGGCCAGCGGGCTGGACGTGCACTTTGGCGACGCGGACCTGCACTGATCCGACGCTAGCACCCGGAACTCCGGCAACAATAACCTACGTCGTGACGGTCACGGCAGGTACGGTGTCGGGAACAGCAGTCGATGAGACGGCCACTGTAAGTTCGTCGGTCACTGACCCGGACAACACGGACAACAGCGCCACGGCGGCGGATGTGGTTGCATTGGCGACGCAGGCAGATTTGGTTCTGACTAACTCTGCAACACCCACGTCGGTTGCGTCCGGAAGCAATGTGACATATACGCAGGTTGTCAAAAATCTCGGTCCGAGAAGAGCAACGGGAGCAAGTTTCACAGAGGTCACGCCACCGAACACTACGTTCGTGTCGATGACGGTAACGGGATGGACCTGTGGAACACTCCCTCCAGTCGGCGGAACAGGGACCATCACTTGCACTGATAACACGAACCTTACAGTGGGTGGCACTGCGACCTTCACTCTTGTCCTTCAAGTCGCTTCAGGAACGCCTTCGGGCACGAGCATCACCGATACCGCGACCGCAACTGCAACGGACGTCGTTCCAAACATCACTAGCAACACTGCGAGTGCAACGGTAATCGTCGCGAATGCAAACAGCGCAGATATGGCGATCGTGAAGACGGCAACGCCGAATCCGGTAACGGAAGGAACTCCGCTGTTGTACACACTTGCGGTGACCAACAACGGGCCAGCTACGGCGACGAATGTCACGGTGACGGATACGCTGCCAACCAGCGTGGTCTACCTGGCCTCTACAAGTACACAAGGAACTTGTTCGGAAGCTGGTGGGACCGTCACCTGTCTTTTGGGAACCATGAGTAATGCGGGGACAGCCACTGTGTCGATTCTGACGATTCCCGGGACACCGGGCATTATCACCAACACAGGAAACGTCAGTGCCGATCAGACGGACTCAAATCTGAACAACAATACGTCTTCAGTAAACGTAACCGTGCTGCAGCCGACCAAGATCACGCTGCTTGCGTTCTCGGCTCAATACGGGACCGACAAAGGCGGCGCGCGCCGAACGATACTAACGTGGAAAACGGGAAGCGAGATTCACAATCTAGGCTTCAACATTTACCGCGATCAGAATGGAACGAAAATCCGACTGAACTCATCATTGATTGCTGGCGCTGCATTGATGATGAATGGAGCGCTGCCCAAGCATACCGGCCGGAGATATGCGTGGATCGATCCGGCGACATCGCAATCGACTGTGTTGTATTGGTTGGAAGACGTGGACGTCGACGGAACGCGCACCATGCATGGTCCTGTATCCGTATCGAATCAGGGCTCGGCTGATACTTCTGTCCCCGCAGAAGCGCGCACGTTGAATCAGGTGGCGCAATCCGAACCTCCGAGCACACCCGGAGGGATGAGCCACACAGTCGAAGCTTTCCTGCAGAGCGTCAAAATTACGCAGGCACAGGTCGAGAAACAATTCGAACTCGCCGCACATCCCGCCGTGAAGATTTTTGTGGAGCATGAAGGCTGGCATACAGTGAGTCAGCTAGAACTGGTGCAAGCGGGATTGAGTCCGAACGTCAATCCATCCATGCTGCACTTGTATATGGAAGGGTTGGAGGTGCCGATTCAGATTACTGGCGCGTCCCCAGGACCAGGTGGTTTTGGATCAGGGGCTTCAATCAACTTCTACGGTATCGGAACCAATAACATGTACTCGGGAAAGCGTGTTTATTGGCTGGACGAGGAGAATCGGCCTGGCCTGCGAATCCCGCAGTTGCATCCGTCGTCTGGATCGAACCAGCCTCCGGCAAGTTATTCAACGACGGTTGAATTGCGGCAGCACTCGATCTACTTTTCCGCGCTGATCACCACCAATGGGCACAATTTCTTCGGACCACTAGTCTCAACCACGCCCTTGGATCAGGTGCTGGACACGCCTTATCTCGACATAAATTCGAATCAAGTCGCTCAACTGGAAATAACTCTGCAGGGTGTAATTACGGCATACCCGCACGATGTCGCAGTGGCACTCAATGGAACGAATATTTCGAACATAATATTCACCGGACAGGAGCAAGGAACGCTGAAGATGGCGATCCCATTTGGCCTTCTGCTGCCCGGGAGCAACACGGTTACGCTAACTGCGCAGAATGGGGACTACGACACGAGTCTCGTGGAATATGTCCGCATTGCGTATCCGCATCTTTATACCGCGGATTCGGATCAGTTGAAGTTTACCGGGCGTTCGGGTGACGAGATCAAGGTAGCGAATTTTAGCAGCATTCCAATCGTACTCGACATTACAGATCCGACGCGGCCTTTGCAGTTGACGCCGAAAGCGGAGAACAGGAACGGTGCCTACGAAATCGCATTCCAGGTTCCGTATTCAGTTGGGTTAAGAGCGACCAGTGGAGCTCCTCATACTCTATTGGCGACCACCGGCGATCAGACGCTGCCCCAGGCGGACGTCATTGCGAACCATCCATCGAACTGGCACAGCCAGCAGCACGGCGCTGATATCGTGATGATCACGTACGATGACTTCGCGGCATCGCTTGCGCTGCTCGTGCAAGCACACCAGAAAGAACATAAGACGGTCGCAGTCATCCCGGTAAGCGATTTGTATGACGAATTCAACTTCGGCGTACATAGCCCGTATGCCATCAAGAAATTCCTGCGAGTAGCGGCGCAAACATGGAGGAAGGCGCCGACTTACCTGTTGCTCAACGGCCGGGCCTCGCTTGATCCAAGGAACTACCTGGGCTTCGGCGAGTTGGATTATGTTCCGACGCAAATTGTGGCGACAGGAAGCATGATGACGGCTTCCGATGATTGGTTCTCTGATTTCAACGACACAGGAATGCCAACGATTGCGACGGGACGCCTGCCGGTGAGCACGCCGCAAGAAGCGCAGACAGTGGTCAACAAAATCGTAAGCTACGGCGGAGAATCGACGAATGGACCTTGGACTGCTAATGCGCTCTTCGTCGCCGATAAAGACGATTCTGCCGATAACTTCACGCAAAACACGCAAATCGTTCAGCAGAACTTGCCATCGACAATCAAAGGCAGCGACGTCTTTGTCGACAATGCGGGAGTGGCCGGCGCACGGACGGCAATTGTCAATGCGATCAATTCCGGCCAGTTGCTGGTGAACTACCTGGGGCACGGCTCGGAAGAGCAGTGGTCGGGATCAGACATCTTCGATGAGACAACCGCAAACTCTCTGACGAATGGATCGCAGCTACCGGTGTTCCTGATCATGGACTGCTTGAATGGATACTTCCAGGACGTCTATGCGGAGCCGCTCGGAGTGACACTCGAACTGGTGCCGAATGGCGGAGCGGTTGCTGTAGTCGCGTCGAGCGGATTGAATCAGGCCCCTCCGCAGACCACACTTGATTTAGCGATTGTTCAAAACGCCGCGAGCGGTATGCCGCTCGGCGAGGCTCTTCGGAAAGCAAAGTCCACCATCAACGATCTCGATGTGCGCCGGACATTCGTTTTGTTCGGTGATCCTGCCATGAAAGTGAAACCTCCGGCATCGGCGCAGTAGAGGTGGGCACGGTGATGCGAGACGGGACAGCAAATTCCTCCATCGTCGCTGCGCGACTCGTCGGAATGACAAAAGTGCTGCAAGAGCTCAACATCCGTTCACGCTGGCGTACTGAAAAATAGAGACACTGCGGCTGACCGAGTAAAGCCGAGTTCTCAACTTCTCAGTTGGCTGTTTCCACGTTCTGGACGGTGATCGTGTTTTTCTTCAGGGTGCCGGTTACACGCACCTTCTGGCCGGCGTACTGCTCGATCTTCTTGGGATCGTCCAAGCGGTACACCTTGTCTGTCGACGCGTCATAGAGCGTGTACTTCGCGCCCATCTGAATGCAAGTGCGCTCGCAGGTGGCCTTGTCCATCCGCATGTTCTTCATCTGTTTCATCATGTCGTCGTGATTCTTCGGACAAAGGCTTTCGGTGACTTCTCCGGTGAACGTTTGTACGCCTGGCGCGTCTTTGCTGCCTGGCGAACCGGCCGCAGGCAATTGCAAGAAGATTGCGAATGAGAATGCGGCAAGAGCGAGAAAGGAACGCTTCATGATTTTGGAACCCCGCCTAAATCGAAATCGATGCGTAAAGAATAACCACCGAAATCCGGCCCTTTGTCACCTGTTTGTCACGAATGTGTAAGTTTCCTGCTCAGCATCGAGGAAGTGAGTGAACGCAAAGCATTTTGCAAACGATGTATCGCGACAGACAAGCACTAGAAGAGGAAAAGTTGACGGCATGATGACAACCCTCTGACAAATGAGAATGGCACTGGCGATATTGTCAAAACGTCCATTTGCAAAACTCCGCTCGTTTTGGACTGAATCCACAGCCGTGTCTGAGGGGAATCCAGAATGTCGAACCTGCGTGAATTGCTTGGCTTAAAGCTTCTAGTGCTGGCCCTCTGCCTCTCGCCATCCTTACTTATGTCTCAGTCGGGCCCGTCGCAACGAACTTCCGACGCAAACGGAATCAGTTTTGTCGACGGGTCTTCTTCACAAGTGATCGTCGAACGGAATGGCCAAAAATATCTTGTCGATGTTGCCGCACGGACGGTGACAGAAATGAAGGACGGAGCGTCATCATCGAGCCGGGCTGCCGGGGACTCCTCCGCGAAGAACGTCACGCCAGCACAAGCCACAAATCCAGCGACTGCTAAGCCAGCGCCTGCAGCGGAGGAGCCCAACGTCTATAAGGCCGGGGATGACCTCGTGTTCAGCGTTCCGACAGGCCGCCGGCCGGTGAAGCATGGCATGTACATCAACTTCACACACCGCTTTCCTTATGAAGCAGCATTCAGTGGGCCAGCACGAGGAGCGACATTGCTGGGACTTGACGACTTTGCAATCCCGGCTTTCGGAGTCCGATATGGCGTAACCGATAAGTTCTCCGTGTTTGCTTATCGTGCGCCGAGCGTCATCGGGCGGCCGATCGAACTGATGGCAGCATACAACTTTCTTGACGAGAAAGATGGACAGCCCTTCAACGCTTCAGTGCGCTTTTCGATTGATGGTCAGGATAACTTCGAGAGGAATTACACAGAAAATTTTGAATTGCTGGCATCGCGTAGCATCGGGAAACGAGCGCAAATCTATGTAGCGCCGACGTTCAATATCCATAATCGTCCGGTACTGCAGGCTACCTCGGCGCTCACGGATCCGCCACCCTATCAGCCTTGCGGCGCCCCGCTCGCGGCCGGTAGTCCATCATTGAACTTGAAGCCATGCGCAGACACGTTTTCTTTGGGCGTCGCACTCGCCGTGGATATCAGGCCAACAGTCGCGCTGGTCGCGGAAGCGATACCAACATTGGTCAACGGAACTGATCTCGGCATTCACCGTCCCGCGTACTCGTTCGGGATTCAGAAGCACATATGGAGACACGCATTCACGTTTGGATTCTCGAACAGTCCAGGAACAACGGTCTCGCAGCGCGCTGGAACTCGCGCGACATTCCTCGGGGATACGACTGCGGACAAGCCGAGTGGAATGTTCGTTGGCTTTGACCTGACCCGCCAGGTGTTCTAGGCAGGAGCAGCAGAAGATGAAGCGAGTCGATCTGAGCGATACATTCTTGCTCGGGCGGACAGCATCGGTTCCTATTACTTGCGGTCGCCATGTGTGGCCAAATAACGGGAAATCATGTTTGCGATGCCGAAGCCTCCGCGTGCGGCGATTGCGGACCCCAAAGCTTCAGTGGCCATGTAATCGTAATTCTCTGAGCCCGCGAACGAGCCTTCTCCCGGTAGAGCCGCAAATGTTTTCTCAGCAGACTGAAGCAGAGATGCAATGAGGCTGGCCTCGAACTCGCGGCTTGCTTGAATGCTTCTCGGCTTGGGAGCGTCCGTCGCAAGCTGGGCGGGTAGTGCGTTTATGGGGGATAGCGGCTGGGACACTAGATGACCTCCAGTTCTGCTTCGAGGGCGCCGGCGGCTTTGATTGCTTGCAGAATCGACACGACATCGCGAGCGGTCGCTCCGATCGCTTGCAGCCGGGTTACAAGTTGCTCAACGCTGGCTCCTTCTTCGAGTGCAACGTTTCGGGCGGGGGCTTCGGTCGCGGTGACTTTGGTTTGCGGAACAACCTCAGTCTTGCCGCTGGACATCGCATTGGGTTGGGAAACATCGAAGGCAGTCGTAACCTCAATGGAGAAGTTCCCGTGCAGAATGGAAACTGCTCCTAGATGCACATCTTTCCCAAGGACGACGGTGCCCGTGCGCTCATTCACGACAACTTTGGCCGGACGACGCACTTCTACTTCCAGATTTTCGATGCGAGTCATGAGGACTGGAACGGAAGCGGGACCAGTTTTGGCTACTTCGATTTCGACCCTGCGGCTATCAACGACATTCGCGATTTTGGACGACCACGCATTATTGATGACGGATGCCATCTCGGTCGCAGTCGAGAAATTCTGTTCGTTCAGGAGCAACGAAAGATGATCGAGTTTGGTGAGGTCGACTGAATTGTCGCGTTCGACCAGAGCGCCCCCGGGAATTCGACCGACTGTGGGATGATTCATTTGCTTCGCATTTGCGGAGTTTCCGACGGCATAGCCTCCGACCACGAGCGGGCCTTGTGCGTCCGCGAAAACCTGGCCATCGGCGGCATATAGGGGGGTGAGCAATAGAAGCCCGCCTTCAAGGCTGCGCGCGTCGCCGCTTGATGAAACCATAACGTCGACATGCATGCCCGGCCGCGCAAACGGAGGGAGACTTGCAGTGACGAAAACGGCCGCTACGTTATTCACCCGGACTGACGCGGTTGGAATTTGCACGCCCATGCGAGCCAAAATGCTGGCGAGAGTCTGCACGGTGAAATAGGTTTGCTGGCGATCCCCCGTTCCTTTCAGCCCAACGACCAGGCCGTAGCCTACGAGCGAGTTATCGCGAACGCCTTCGATGGAGGCGATATCGCGGATCAGAACTTTGTGCGCTTCGGCGTGGGTTGTCATGCTGGCCAGGATCACAGTGGCGATGAGAAAAAGCGGTCGAAACCGGCTGGCAAATCGCATACAGGCTCTCCTAAAATCCGACGACGCGCAGAATCCATTTCATAATCGGATTCACCGGGCGCGTGCCCTCGCTGATAATCCCCTTGCCTTTGACTTCAACCTCAAGATCTCCGACGTTGTTCGAGGCCACGGTGTTGGCGGCATCGAGATCGCCCGGCCGCACGAGTCCGCGAAGGATGACGGTTTCGTGCTGGTTGTTCATCGTGATCTGGCGCTCGGCTTCGACAACTAGTGTGCCGGTGGGCAGTACGGCGGCGACACGTCCGGTGAGCGTCGTGCTCAACGAAGTCTGGGATGTAGCTTGAGCCTTCCCTGACAATGCGTCCGCAGAGTTGGCCGCGAAGAGGTTCGCTACTCCCGCGGTCTTGAGTTTTCCGGGCAAGGCCGTGATGCCTGAGTTGGCCGAGAAGGTGCGATTCGTGGCGACGTTGCCTGTGCTCGAAGCCGACAGGTTCTGCGCGACGCTGATCGTGACCAGATCGCCGACCCGCGAGGCCTTATAGTCGGAAACCATATTGGCGAATTTCCCCGAATCATTCCACAAGCTTCCGACGGTGATGGAAGATCGCTCCGGCTCTTTTGCAGACATGCGCTGCACATATTCCGCCAGCGTATCCCGTTTTACTGGTTTTTCCTTGGCGAAGCTCTGAAGAACCAAAAACAAACTGAGCGCAATCAACATTGAAGCCTTACAGCAGCTCGGTATGATTCCGCCTTTCGTGTAGGAGATTATTTTTGCCATGACAGAGTTCCGGAGTTGGTGACGGTCGCAGTGATGATCGGTCCTGACTTGAGATGAACTCGAATCTTGTCTCCGGTCCGGCCGCGGTCCAGTGCCATTCCAAACAGCAGAAGCCGCATGCCGTTCTGGGTCCAGATCACTTCGCTCTTTTGGCCGGGATATATCGCGGCAGGATTCTTGGCATTTGTCGGAACGATGTCGCTTGGAGGAGGAGAGCTGTCTTCGCTTTGACTCGCAACGCGTATCAGGAAGGGAACGCAAGTTTGGGGCTGGCTACAGCGTGCAACGAACTCCCAGCTTCGCAATGCGGGGTCCCAGGTCTTTTTTGCTAGCTCAAGACGCGCACCCCGACTGAGGCCAGCAGGAAGACTACAGTCAGTTTCACGAACATTTGCCGCGTTTTGGGCGTTCGGCAAAAGATGCTCTACGAGTTCGCGACAAGAGGGTGAGATGCCGGATCGAGTAACTGTGATGCGCTCGGGAATGCTCACCCCGGCAAGTGCGGACTTTTCGGGATCAGTCTTGGTAATGGCCTGCAGATGACTGTACAAATCTGCACCATCAAGAACGCGGGCCATTCCCGCGGGCGGAGCCTTCCCGAGCACTACGTTTGCCGCGACGCGAACAAACCAGGGACAAGTACCCGCCGGGAGAAGATCTGCAAGCGTGACTGTTTTGCCTTGTAACTCGACTTTGATTGGTATCTGGACGCGACATGGCTGTGCGTGTGTAGCCAAGCTCATGAGCGAGAGCTCGGCGGCGACGGCACAGAGGCGAAGGGCGATCGGGATCGAAAGAGCGATACGCATACGAAGATCGGGTTACCGTCCAAGGGTGTTGATGTCTTGCAGCATTTGGTCCGCGGCGTTGACCACGCGTGAGTTTGCTTCATAAGACCGTTGCGCCACGATCATCTGCACAAATTCATCGACCACGCTGACATTCGACTGCTCCAGCATCCCTTGTTCAATCGAGCCGAGGCCTTCGCTGCCGCCAGGTGTTCCGATGATTGGATCTCCGGAAGCCGTGGTCGCAAGAAACAAGTTCTTGCCCGTTGAATTCAGTCCGCCGGGGTTGTTGAACAACGCAAGCTGGAGTGATCCGACCTGTTGCGCTGCAGTCTGGCCGGGTAATGTCACGCTGATGGTGCCGTCCTGCGCGATCGTGACCGAGGTTGCACCCGGCGGAATGGTGACCGCCGGCTGCACGGGGTTGCCATCCTGCGTCACCATATTTCCTTGTGCATCGAGGTGAAAACTGCCGTCGCGCGTGTAGGCTGTTTCTCCATCGGGAAGAAGCACCTGAAAAAAACCTTGTCCTTGAATCGTAAGGTCGAGTGGGTTGCCAGTCTGGCTGAAGTCGCCTTGCAACTGGATCACCTCTGAGGCTGCGGTGCGTGTGCCGAGTCCGATTTGCAGTCCTGCAACTTGAGTGGTCTGCTGCGAAGCGGCAGCACCGGGCATGACCAGATTCTGGTAGACGAGATCTTCGAACTGCATGCGTCGACGGCGAAAGCCGGCAGTGCTTGAGTTGGCCAGGTTATTCGCGACGTTGTCGAGGTTCATCTCCTGCGCCATCATTCCGCTTGCCGCTGTATACAGAGCCCGAATCATAAAGTCCCCTTTCGAATCAGATGTCTAGACGCGTGGCAGGTCCTGTACCGCGGTCTGATTCAACTGGCTATCGAACACGGACAATGCACGCTGCATCATCTCCGCGTTACGCTGAATGGTGATGAGCTGGACGCCCCCCTCAACTGGACTGACATTGGATTGCTCGATCATCCCCTGACGAATCGAGGAAGACGCGGCAGGCAACTCCGATCCGGTGGGCGCTGCGTACAACGCTTTGCCGGCGGCTGCAAGTTCGGTATTTGGAGCAAATTCTGCAATACGAAGTCTCGCGGCAATAGCGCCGTCGACAGAGATCGTGCCGTCGGCCGCGACGGCGAATACACCGTTCGGGAGTTGGATTGGTCCGTCCTCGCCAAGCACCGGATCCCCCGCAGCAGTCACGAGACGGCCATCCAGCGTGCGATGAAATCCGCCATTTCGCGTGTACAAGGTGCCACCACTCGACTGAACAACGAAAAATCCTTTGCCCGCCACGGCGAGATCAAGAGGGTTGCCAGTAGCTGTGAGACTGCCGGATTCCAAATCCGTTGCGCCCGCACCGAGCACGCCATAGTTGTTGATCGCAGTGTTGACGGGATTCCATAAAGGATTGTGCCCAGCGAGCAATGAACGAAACGTGGCTCGCTGTCCTCGATATCCCGCAGTGTCAAGGTTCGCAAGATTGTTCGCTACTAATTCGAGAGCTTGCATTTGAGCGGCAAGCCCCGCAGATGCGGCGTAGTACCCACTATCCATCTTGGTTCACCTGACGTTCATTGAGCACGACAAATTCCAAGAAAAATGAGAGTCCGACAATCTTTCAACACAGAGAACAAGAGAAAAAGAAGGTCGGCGATGTCAGCAATGCAGAGATTAGGAAGATTTTGCCGGGCTATTTACAACAGAGCCCGGCAAGATCTTCCGGCCTGAGCGGGAGTCAGGCCCAACTTGTGTTGGGCGCGATCGTCCGTGCCGCGCTGAACGAAAGTGTCGAGGATTTCCCTTGCCACCAGTAAATCGGCAATCCGTTGCAGAACTTTAAGATGCTGAGGCTGGATGCTCGGTCGACTTGGAGCAACGAAAAAGAAGATCTACTGTTGGACCGTGGCCAACAAGGCGAATCCAAATATAGGTTCCGGCCAAGCTGATGCGGACTTCTGACGGGCTGAGCCGCGCACAGTAGCTGTGAACGATGTGGGCCAATTCCCTCAGATCGGTACCGCACTCGAACACGATCTCATTCCCGGAATTGCGGCTCGCAAAAACGTCGATTGCCACACTGATCAAGTCCGGCGAGGCGATACAAGGTTCGGTATGACACTGCGTCATCTGTTCAATGGCGTACAAGCTGTTGTAATCGATGCCCTCGGAGAAGGCCATGTACAAACTCGATCTCAACCGGCTGTAGCCGACTGGAATCATTCGATTGCTCTGCAGCAATGCGAGCGGAAGAGAAGGAACGTGGTCCGAAGAAGGAAGCGCCGAAGCGTTGCGCACAATCGGGCAGCGCCACTGTCGCGCCAGGGCCGCGGTGATCTGATGCTGGGTCACACACCCGAGCGCCAGCAGCCATTCGCCAATCTTGCCGCTGCCGGAGTTCCGCTGGGCTTCTAGCGCTGCGCTCAGTTGTGCCTGAGTTATCTGCTGGCGAGAGAGAAGAAGCAGCCCGAGCGGCACACGATGGCGGGACATCTGCCGCGTGAGGGCGGGACGAGTGCGGACGATGGATTCAAGTAACGCCGGCTCCAGACACCTACCGATGCAGTACCGAAAACCAAATAGCATCACACTGGGAGCATTCTGACGCAGGCGTCTCCACATGCCACGCGTATGAATGCAGCCCGGCTCTCGTGTCCGGGCAAACTTGTGCCGCAATTCGTCCCAGGCGAGGTTGAAATTTCCGAAATGAATACTGACTGATCCCATAGTCTCTACGATGGCGAAGCGATTTCAGTGACGCGGAGTCCGTAATTGCCATCGACAACGACCACTTCGCCGCGCGCGATCACCCTCCCGTCAAGCAGCATGTCGACGAGATCTTCTACCTGGCGGTCGAGAGCAATCACCGATCCGGGGCACAGGTCGAGAACCTCGCGCAACAGCAGACGGCGGCTTCCAAACCGGAGCGTGACTCTAAGATCGACATCCATCAGCAGGTCGAGTTTGACTTGTCCAATCTGAGATTGCGCGGCAGCGTCAGGTAGCTGCGCTTCCGCAGTCTCTTGACCTTCGCCACGAAAAGCGGCAACCAGCGCGGCGCTCAGCAGGACCTGCATCGAGTTTTCCGGGCCGTCTTGACCAAATCTAAGCCAACCCATCAACGATGCCGGCCAAGTCGGAGCCGCAGGCATGACATCGACTTGAAACCGGACGTCGCCTCGTGCGGGCTTGATGGCGGTTGCCGCCAATCCGGCAGCCTGGCGGAAAAGCTCGAGCAACGCGTCTTTGTGTTCGGCTGTCGCTTGCGCCTGCGGCTCACCCGCCTCACCCATGAAGATCTGTGCGGCGCGACTTGCAACCTTGGCAGGGAGACGGAATGTCATCTCGCCCCGCAACGCTCCTGAGAGCGCGACCAAAATCCACACGTCAGTGTCAGGTTGTGCACTGCTATCAGGAGGCGCTTCACTCAGGACGGACCAGGCGTTGCCAGAACTTGCGCCATCGCCGGCCATGACTTGGGTCATTTCTTCGGCCCAAAGTCTTACAAGATGCTCGGGCTCCCGCAGATCCAGAGATGGAGTGGTCATTTCGCGCTCTCCTTCGCCGGCAAGTCTTCCAGTGGTCTTGCCAACTGGGCAATTACCTTCGCGGCGCGATTGTTGCCGCAGCGCGCCGGTAGGGCCTGAAATCTCTCGCTGCTGGCCACCAGAAGCGCGGCGGGTTCCGTTAGGGGACGCGCAAAAGCGACAACATTGCCAGGCGCCAGAGCCGCCACGCTGCTGAGTGGAAGCGGAATATCGGTAGCGGCCAGTTCGACCTGGAACGGACAGTCGAGAAGTTTCTGCATTAGTTGACGGCGGTGATCAGTCGCCGCACGCAACCGGCGGCGCACGCGATCACCCGCAAGCTTTCGCAGAAGAGAATTGGAAACTGCGCCAGGCAGGGCCAAAATCAAGGAACCGCGCACATCCGCGATCGTTACCTCAAAGCTCAGCGACAGAACTTTTTCTTCAGCGGCCATCAGCCGCTGTGCTTCGCCAGCCTGTAGCCGTTCCTCGAAATTCACTTCCAGCGGCAGGGCCTGCCACGCCGAACCCAGTTCCCGGCAGATAATACGGGCTACGCTGTCGAGAATCTGTTCCTCGATGTCGGTGAGTTCGCGGGTTGCCGCTACGGCTTTGCCTTCTCCACCGAGGAGCAGGTCGATGATGGGAAAGGCGACCTTGAGGTCGAGCTGCAGGGCGGCATTGTGGCCGGTCGGATCAAGCCGACATGATGCAATGTATGTCGTCTCCGGTATGCCTTGCAGGAACTCCCGGTAGGTAAGATGTTCCGCCGAAACCAGAGTTGTGGTGAAGACCACCCGCAAATAGGCTCCAAGAGAGTGTGTAAGATTCCGGGCAAAGCTCTCGTGAAGCGTGGTAATGGTCTGCAGCTGTTCGCGACCGATCCGCCCGGCCTGACGGACGTCCCATCGTTCGGCCGCGAACTGCGTCGACCCAACCCCTTCGACGGGAGCACCGCCATGCGCGGCCCGTACCATTGCATCAATTTCCTGCTGATTCAATTCCTTCTTCATCTTCCGTCCCGTTACATGCCGGCTGCCGCGGCGGCACTCGTTTGTACGCCTTTGGCCCTCATAACTTCATCCAGCCGTGAACGCAGCCGCACCAAGGCAAGCGAATGAATCTGCGATACACGGGATTCGCCGACGCCCAGCACGGCTCCGACTTCTTTCATGGTCAGCTCTTCGAAGTAATACAGGGAGAGCACCTGCTGCTCCTTCTCGGGCAACTCGGCGATCACACGGGCGAGCAGGTCTTTCATTTCAGAGCGGAGGCAGCGGAAAAAGGGTGTGTCCTCAGGAGCGCTGGGGAGGTAGTCGCATAGATCTTCTTCTTTTCCATCGCCCCAGGGAGACTCAACCCGCAGGCTGCCGACTTCGAGGCTATCGAGCTCGCCCAGCAGATGCTGGAATTCCGTCAGAGTCATCCCGAGTTCAGTTGCCATTTCGTTTTCGGTTGGAGAACGGCTGAGCTCCAGACTCAGTTTGCGATGCACTTCTTCCACTTTCCGCGCCTTGCGCCGGAGTTCGCGCGGTCCCCAATCCATCTCGCGAAGGCTGTCAAGAATCGCGCCTCGGATCCGGAACTTGGCATACGATGCGAACTGTACGTGCTTCGAGCTATCGAACTTGTTTAATGCATCGATCAGCCCGACGACTCCAGCATGAACCAGGTCTTCCAAAGGTACGTGGCGCGGCAGCCGCTCGTGAATACGCCGTGCCAGGTAGCGCACCTGCGGCAACTGTTCGAGCAGGATGCGATCGCGGTCTTCCTGCGCCTGCCATGCGGAATAAGCTTGCGCGGTTTGATTGCTCATATCGTCCTCATCCAGTCCCTTCACAGCACTACGAACTTGCCTTCCACTTTGCTCATCGCAACACGCCCACAGACTGCACTTCGATCACTGGCGGCACCTCTAACGGAGAAAGCACGACCACCTTCGGAAGAAAAGGCTCCAGCAACCGCTTCAAGTGATAGCGCGCGGGCGTTGCACAAAGCAGGATCGGGCTGGCAACTGTGATCTGTTCTCCTGCCAGCTGGCGCATGCCTTCGAGAACACGGCGCGCGACCGGAGGCTGCAAAGCGTTTTGAGGAGCTGACGCCTGCACGGTAAAGGTCCGCCCGAGTTCTTCCTCCAGGGTGTGATCGAGGGTGACGACGCGGAGTCCGCCGCCTTCCGAAAGCAAAGGCCGGACCAGGGCTCGTCCCAGTGACTGCCGTACGGACTCGACCAGCATCACCGGATTTTTGCTGCCGGGTGCAATGTCGAGCAACGTCTCGAGAATTGCGGGAAGGTCGCGGATCGACACCTGCTCCCGCAAGAGCTGCTGCAAGACCTTTTGCACTTCGCCAAGGCTGAGGATCTTCGGCACCAGCTCTTCGACGAGTTTTGGATGGCTTTCGGAAAGACGGTCCAGCAACCGCTTGGTTTCCTGGCGGCTGAGCAGTTCGTGGGCGTGTTGCTTCACCACTTCGGCGAGGTGCGTTGCCAGCACCGAAGTCTGATCGACAACGGCGTATCCGGAAGCCAGCGCCTGATTCTGTAATGCAGGAGAAATCCAAAGTGCAGCGACGCCGAAAGCCGGCTCTTTTGTGGGCATGCCCGGCAGCGGACGTGGCGACGCCTCGGAACTGATCGCCATCGGCTGATCCTGTGCCATTTCCCAGCGCGCGACTTCCACGCCACGCAACGCGATAACGTACTCACGCGGTTTTAGCCTGACGTTGTCCGTGATGTGGACCGGCGGTACAATCAGTCCCAGTTGTTGTGCGAGGTTCTGCCGCAGCGCCTTGACCCGGGCAAGCAGCTGCCCGCCCTGACTCTCGTCGACCAGAGGCACGAGACCATATCCGATCTCGAGGCTTAGTTCATCGAGTTTGAGAAGATCTTCGGTGGAATCTTTTGTCGCCGTTTTTTCAGCAACCGGCGAAACAGATTTCTCAGGGGCGTGCTTCGGCGAGCGCCAGGCGAGAAACCCTGTTACCGCTGCGAGCAGAAGGAATGAAAACTTCGGCAGGCCGGGAATTGCCGCGAGCGTCAGCATGACTCCAGCGGCCACGATCAACGGACGGCGCGAGAGCAGTTGACGGCCCACATCGACCGAGAGCGTGGAGTCAGACGAGGCGCGAGTCACAATCATTCCTCCGGCCATCGAGACCAGCAGCGATGGGATCATCGTGACCAGGCCGTCGCCAACCGTCAACACCGTGTAGGTCTTGAACGCCTCGCGGAAGGGAATATCAAGCTGGAAGACACCGATGAGAAATCCCGCGATGATATTGATGGCGGTGATGAGGATGGTTGCAATCGCGTCCCTTTGATTGAAGCGTGCGGCGCCATCCATTGCTCCGTAAAACTCGGCATCATGGGCAATCTGTTCCCGGCGCGCGCGCGCCTGCGCTTCGTTGATAAGCCCGGCGTTGAGGTCGGCATCGATGGCCATCTGCTTCCCCGGCATCGCATCCAGCGTGAAGCGCGCTGTCACCTCAGCGGTGCGGACCGCTCCGTGGGCCACGACGATGTACTGAATCGCAATCAAAGCAATGAAGATGACGAATCCAACGACGTAATTTCCGCCGACCACGAAAGAGCCGAAAGCCTCGATGACGCGCCCCGCCGCCGAGACGCCTTCATTACCGTGCAGCAGAATCCGACGGCTCGACGCGAGGTTGAGAGAGAGGCGGAACAAAGTGAGCAGCAGGAGCAGGCTGGGAAATACCGAGAACTGGGCGGGTCTGAGAATTTGAATGGCCGAGAGCAGTACGAGCACGGCGGCGGTGATGCTGAACGCCAACAGCACATCGAGCAGCAGGCTGGGCAGCGGCACAAGCATTACGAAGATCAGAGCCACGGCTGCAACCGGCATGATCCATTCCGAAAGGCGGTTGTTTTGAACGGGAGCGGCCGCGTTTGGTGTCTTCGCACTCATCGCTTATCTCGCTCCTCTCACAGCCTGGGACGCACGAGCTTGCGCTCTCCAAATAGCGGCCAGAATTTCGGCGACCACGACGTACAACTTCGGAGGAATTGCCTGCCCTATTTCGACTGCGCGATATAACGCGTGGGCCAGGGGCGGGTTCTCCACCAACGGAATTCCATGCCAGAGCGCGACTTCGCGGATCTGTGCGGCCAGCAGGTTGCGTCCTTTGGCAACCACGACCGGAGCCTGCATCTCTATATTGAATTCGAGCGCAATCGCAAATTCGGTCGGATTCGTGATCACCACAGCGGCGCGCTCGACGTCCTTGAGCATTCGCCGGCGCCGGGCCTGGCGCTGCAGGCGGCGGATGCGCATCTTGACCGCGGGATTCCCTTCTGTCTCTTTGAACTCGTCGCGCAGATCCTGCCGGCTCATCTTGAGGTCGTTCTCGTGACGCCAGCGCTCAAAAAGGTAGTCAGCCGCAGACCATGCCAGCAGCACCAGCGATAATTTCCAGGCCAGTTCAAAGATCCGGCTTCCGGCAAAGGCAATGAGCGCGGTCCGGCTGGCATGCTGCAAGGCGGGCAACTGGCCCCAGTCCCGAGCCATGATCGAGAACGTCAGCAAGACCATGGCAGCGGTGGGCACAAGCGACTTCAAAAGGCGGCTCACCGCACTCAGCGAGAAGAGTTGCTCGACCCGGGATACCGGACTCAGACGGGTCGGCGCCGGCGCCAGCGCGGCTGGTGCGAACACCAATCCGCCTTGCGCAATTCCGCTGATGCCTGCCAGTAACCAGCTAATCCCGGCGGCCACGGCGACACCGCGGAAAAGTCCTGCCGCGGAATGCCATACGAAGCTTGCGGGCTCCTGTCCAGCGGCGGCTGCGTCCAAGGTTTGCAGAAGAAAGCCCCGCCACGCGTTGGCAAAACTCGGTACCTGCCAGGCGAGCAGGATGACAGCAGAGATCGTGCCGACACTGGCGATGAGATCGCGGCTACGGGCCACCTGGCCTTTTTCGCGGGCCTTCTGCCGGCGCCGCGGTGTCGCTTTCTCGGTTTTATTCTGGTCAGCCATTTCTTTCTAGTGCGCCAGATGAAGCAGGCGCTCCCCAAGCACGATGCTGTCGGCAAATTTCTGTGAGAAGCTGTGCGGCCAGTAAGCGGCAAGAAAAAACAGCAACGCGAGGCCGAGAACGTTTTTCACTGCCAATCCAATGAAGAGGACCGGCAACTGTGGCGATGCCTTCCCCAGAAAACCGAGCGCGACATCTACAGTGATGGTTGCGACTAATGCCGGCGCCGCGATTTGCACTCCGGCGAGAAATATTCCGCCGGCCGCATGCAGCAACCCGCTGACAGCTGTAAAGTTCGCGAGCGCAGTACCGGCGGGGAGATATCCGAAGCTCGCGACCACAGCGCGCAGCAGCCAGTGATGAACATCCAGCTGAAGAAAAATTAAAAGCGCCGCGAGCCGATGAAACTCGCCGAGTACCGGCGTATCCGCCTGGGTCTGTGGATCGAACAGAGTGGCAAGTGAATATCCCATTTGCACGCCTAAAATCTGCCCAGCCAGCATTGGAGCTTCCACCATCAGGTTGGCTGCCAGCCCAAGCATCAGTCCGATAATCGCTTCACTTAAAAGCACGCCTGCCCACTTCCATGAGTTGAGGTCGAGATCCATCCCGCCGCGTATCGGATAGAGCACTATCGTGATCACCAGAACCAAAACCGCTTTCAGGCGCGCCGGGATCGCATCGCTGCCGAGAAAAGGGCAGAACACCATTAACCCTGCTACTCGCGCTCCGGTGAATACGCCAGCAGCGATCAGTTTTTCGAGACTCAGCCCATCCATAGAAATCTGACCATCCGCAGTCCGAGTGCGCTATCGCAGCAACGGGCGAAAATCCGAAAACAGTTGCAGGGTGAAAGCCGCCAGCCTGTGCGTCATCCAGGGCAGGAGAAAAATCGCCGCCGCTGCCACCGCAAAAAGACGCGGCACCGTCGATACCGTCGCATCCTGTAATGAAGTGAGAACTTGCACCACGTTGACGACGAGGCTGATCACTGTGGCGACGATCAACAAAGGAGCGCCCATCCATAAAGCTGTCTCGATGGTGTGCCGCATCATTTCCGCTACCTGGCCGGATTCCATCCGCCCTCCTCCCGCACAAAGTCTCTTCAGGCAAAACTCTTCAGTAAAGAGCCAACCAGCAAGTTCCATCCATCGACCATGACGAACAACATGATCTTGAGCGGCGTCGAGATCACGACGGGCGGCAACTGCAGCATGCCGACAGAAGTTGTAACGGCGGCCACCACGAGATCGATGACAAGGAATGGAAGAAACAGCGCCGCGCCGATCTGAAATCCGGTTTTCAACTCCGAAAGAATGTAGGCCGGCACGACCACCCGCATGGGAACATCGTCAGGGCGAGCGGGACGAGGCGCCTGCGCCATCTCCAGAAAAAGCGCCAGATCTTTTTCCCGCGCAAATTTCAGCATGAAATGGCGCAGCGGGGGTGCACCTTGATCGAGCGCGCCCCAGGCGTCAACCTGACCGTGCTCATACGGCACCACGGCGGCGGTATAAATCGATGCACCGACCGGTTGCATCAGGAAGTATGTCAAGACAAGTGACAGACCGATCAGCGTCTGATTGCTGGGGGCTGTCTGGGTTCCGAGCGCCTGGCGCAGGAAATGAAATACGATCAGCAAGCGGGTAAAGGGAGTCACTGCCACCAGCAGTGCCGGAAGCAAAGTGAGCAGCGTGAGCAGCAAAACAATGTTCCACGGTACCGAACCGCTTCCCACCGACAAGGAGTTCAGGTTCACACCAGCGGCATGGCGGGGGCGCGCCATCTCACACCATCCCGGAGTGCTGAAAGAAAGCGGAACGACGGATATAGCAAATAGAAAAAGACGACGGGGATTCAAGAATCCTCCCTGTCGTTGAGGCATCCGTCTGCAGATTCAGTTTCGCGCATATCGGCCGGCGTTGGACGATCCGGGAGTTGCGCAAGCAGCACCAGAGATGCTGAAGTACCTCCCAGCAAGAATCGCGAATTCGCATATTCCACAACCGCAACAAACCGGCGCTCCCCAAGCGAAAGGCTGTCGCAGAGCCGGAGAGTCTTCGCGCGCCGCCGCTTGAGCTGGCGGACGCTTCCCCACAAGCTTCTCAGTGTTTCAACCAGAGGCTTTGGAGGCCGCTCATTCCGTACGCTGCTGAATCCGGCACTTTCGACAGTCATGCCAACTCCGTGATTCGAACGCACAACACGTTATTCACCGCTTCCAGTTCGGCCCATCCGATAAGAATTCCGTTGACCCGCACCGGAATGTCCCGCGTGACTCCCCAACTGGTGCTCAAGACCGAACCCGTCCGCAGTTTGAGAAAGTCCTTTACTTTGCAGCTGGGGAGCGCAAGGTCGGTGGTGAGCTGGCACGACAGGTCGAGGGCCGGTCGCCATCGTGCCTCCTCTTTATCTGGCAGGGCGACTGCTACGTTTTGTTTTCCCACGGCTGGCGCGGCTGCTGCCGACACAATTCACTCCTTGGCTATTCAGCGTTGAATCAGAAATTCAGTGAAGTAAACCTCGTTTGCCCTTAAGTCTGGAACGCGCTGTTGAAGCGCATGCAGAACGTTCTCTTTGAGCTTCGCTTTTCCAGGAGAAGTCATGAGATCTTCGAGCTTGGCTTCTCCGAGTGGGCTGAGAATCGTGTCGCGAACCTCTGCGATAGGCACGACTTCTTGAGCGTGCTTCGCGTCTTGGTCAAGCCCAAGATCAATGCCTACGCGTAGGTAGGCCCGCTGGTCGGAGTCCGCCAGGTTCAGCACGAAGGTCTCAAGATGGAGAGTGGTTTGAACCCGATTCACACTCTCTGCGCGCACCGCATCGCTCGACTGGCTTCGCCAAAACCAGATACCGATCGCCGCCGATACGACCAGAAAGAGCAGGACTGGAACACCAACACTCGACCGGCGGGCGTGTCCCTCGCTTGGCACCAATTCTTTTTCGCTATCAGGCACGCCAGACAAGTCTGCAATCTGAATTCCGGAAGGGAGTACGAACGGACGTAGCCTGAGAGTCAGCCAGTGAAGCCGCCTCTAGCTGAAAATGAAGGCTTTAATTTTCGCCCAGGCTTTTACGAGCCTAACCAGCAAACAATGCTGAGAAGATTTTCATGAACGAAATCTGATGGTGAGCGCGGCTGTAATTTCGATTCCGAACCGCGCTCACGTGAACTGAATCGTCACTGCTTTAGTGCGATTGTGTCCTGGGTGATCTGATCGAAGGTGGTGACGGCCTTGGCATCCGCCTCGTACCCGCGTTGCGCGACGATCAGATTCGCGAATTCCGTTGCAATGTCGACGTTCGACATTTCCAGCGCGCTTCCCGAAACAGTTCCTCGTCCCCCCGAACCTGGAGTGCCGATGACCGCTTGTCCGGACGCGAGCGTGGGAGTGAAATCGGTGTTTCCCTCCAGTTGCAATCCGTCATTATTGGCAAACGTTGCCAATGCCAATTGTCCAAGCGCCTGCGTCTTTCCGTTGCTGAACGATCCGGTGATCGTTCCGTCGGACCCGATGCTGAAATTGACGAGCGAGCCGCTGTCGACGCCATTCTGTTGAGCCGACGACGTGCCGCTCGGTGAGGCAACTTGCGTAATCAGCCCGGCTCCGTTGTTATAAAGCTGCCACGTAAACGAAAGCGGAGATGCTCCATCGGTAAACGCGGCAGTATTGGGCGGTCCGATAGTGATCCCCGCAACATCAGCAGCCGGCGTCGTCAGTTTTCCATTGCTATCGAAAGTTAGGTTTCCGGTTCCTACAGACACGGGATTGCCGGTGCCTCCGACATCCGCCGCCGGGACGGTGATGTTATAACTCCAGGCTCCCGGACCGGTATTGGTGTAGTTGAAAGTGAGCACATGCTTGGTTCCCATGGAATCGTAGGCCGTGATCGTTGTCGAGTACTGATCGCCGACAGCCGCACCGGCGTCAAGGTTCGTAGTGAACTGAACGTTTGTCGTGGCTGTAGGCGGGCTGATCGTTCCTGCTCCCAACTGTAGCGGGCCGATTCCGGCGCCAGTGTCGATGACGCCATTGTTGGCGGGGTATCCGAGCACCTGCTGGCCGCTCGAAGTCACCAGATAATTGTCGAGCTCTGAAAAATCTCCGGCTCGTGTGTAACTGATTACTCCACTCGGGTCCTGCACTACGAAAAACCCTGATCCCTGAATGGCCACATCTGTGTCTACTCCGGTTGCACTCACGCTGCCTTGGGTGAATAGGGACGGCGTGCTGCCGACCTGAGTTCCTGCGCCCATCTGCAGAGGGTCGCCTGAACCTGCGGTTCCGAGGTTCTGATAAAACAGGTCGCTGAACAACACCACTTTGCTCTTGTATCCAGTGGTGTTCTGGTTGGCGAGATTGTTGGCGATGGTCGACAGTGCAGTGGATTCGGCGGTCAGGCCAGAAAGCGGAATTGAGAAATTTGGCATTAGAACACTCCTTGAGTCTGATGATTTGGCATCGTGGTTGAGGCGGAATTTGCGTTCTGCATCGCCGCTCGTGCCTTGGCACTGGCGAGAGACATCGGAGCGGGCGAGTTCACCGGCATATGTCCGTTTGCAGAACCAGTTCCGGTCGATCCCGACGTCGTGGGTACCGCCTGCTGCAGAATCTGTTCGATCTGGGTGACTTCGCTGAGCTCGCTGAATTGTGCCAGCTGCCCGACAAACTGGCTGGGATCCATGGGATCAAGTGGGCTTTGGTTTTGCAGCTGCGCAACCAGCAGCTGCAGGAACATATTGTTTATGTTTTGCGGATTCGGCAGCGCTCCGTTGGCGGAGCCAGTTCCCTGATTCGAATCCGTTCGGGTGGCGACTGGGTTTATCGTGCTCATCGACTTCTCCTTATGCAAGGATGCTGAGGCCGGCATTGCTTCTGAGTTCCGTGGCTGAACTGATCTCTTCCGCGGACGATTCAACAACGACAGATTGTGGAGGCGAAGCCTTGAAGGCAGAGGAACGCTGCTGTGCATTAGCGCCGGAAGACGATCCCCCGGCGCTGTCGAATCCTGCAGACTGAAAGGTAACGTGCGAGAGATGGAGATTCTGCTGCAGCAGATGTCCGGAGATGCTGGGCAGGTCATTGGACATAAGCATCTGCAGATCGCCTTTTTGGCTTCCGATCACGACGCCGACATCACTGGCGTGCACGACCGTCCGAACTTCCACATCGCCGAAGACCGAAGTGCTCAATCCAATTCGCATTTCGGATTGCGCGGCCTTGTTCATGATGTGCGCGAGCTGGACTGGCCCGGTGGTCACGGTGGAATTCAGTTGCGACTCGAGATGCTGACTCTGGGCAGGTTCGCCGCTTGGGAGCTTTTCCGGAGAAGCCGACTTCGTGCTGATCGGATTGGAGGTTGTGGCGGCCAGAACATTCGCGGCGGGATTCGATATGAAAGGACTAAGTTGCGCCGGTGGCGCCGGTACCGAGACCGCGTCGTCGTCTTGAGCATTATGTCTTGAAGGCGCTGGCGTGGGATTGACGGTATCTTGAGCGTCCGTTCGATCACCACTCGATGCGGAATGAGGACCCGGCAACTGCGCGGATGTGGGTGAAAAACAATCCTGGGAGATATCGGGCTTCGCGTTGTCGGAAAGTATTTCGGTCGATGCACTCGGGACGATAAGCTGAGGATTCGCGGCCGGAATCGTCGATGCCGCTTGTACAACCCTCGAAATCATCGACGAAGACGAACTTGAACTTTGCTCGGGATCAGGAGTCACGTTGGAGCTCGATGCCCGTGGAGGATTGAGTGGGAGACGACTTTCAGAATCCGGATTTCGCGGTCCAGGATGCGTGGTGTGGATCGCGGGCGCGTGCGAATTGTCCGCAACAGGGAACTGTGCGGCGTTGAGGTGAGGCGGGACATTCTGTAACGAAGGTTTTTGTTGGCGTGCCGAGGCTGCAGTCGATGCTTCAGCAGCCGTTATGCCCGAGGAGTCAGGCTTCGCGTTTTTCGTAGCGGCGTTTTGCTGATCTCCGGTCGGTTGCGACGGAGTTTGCGGCTCGTGCGTCTTGATGGTTGCTCCAGCAATCCCGTCACTGCCGATGGTTAAAATATTCGCGATCGCGAGCTGTTCTGAACTTTCCGAGAGAGGTTGTGCCGGAACACTTGCCACGCTGGTTTGAAAAGCAGGGTCCGGCGCTTCTTGAGCCGGGGCGTTGACTGGTGGCGTTTTTGAAGCTGGTTGTCCAGGCTGAGCTACAGTTGACTCGGACGATATGCCGTCGTCTCCTTGCTCGACCTGTGTTTGCGATGGACCTGTTTGCAGCTTCCCTCCACCAAAGCTTGTGTCGGCCTGCGAGTCACTTGACGGCAGCACTTGGGTGAACGAGTTCGCAGTTTGCGATGCCGATGGAGGACCTGATATGGAATCCGAAATTCGAATCGAAGATTTGGCAAGATCCTTAGATACATCATCAGAATTCCCTTGCGAGGATGCGAATACGTCATGCGGATTCAGCGGAACAGGCACAGCTGGACTGGGAATCAGGATCATGCCCATTCCCAACATTGCGCTCAACGACTGGAGCGAATCTGGGGCGGTGCTGTCTTTTTCTTTGGGTCCAGGCTGGGGGGAGGAAATTTTGGCCGGCACTGTGCCCGGCATTGTTCCTTGCAAATTCGGATCCGGTGAGATCTGAGGCGTGGCAGATTCGCCTTCGGCACAAAACAGCGTCTGGCAGATATTGAAGAAATTTGCCGCAGCGATAGCGGCCCCACCGCTGAGATCTGCAGGGTTTGCAGAAGGGCTGCTCTGTCCAAGACCGGTTGTCAGCCAATTCTCAATCATCGAAGGCTCTGCAACTCGCCTTCGACAAGTGCATGTCAGTGTCCAAAAGCTAAGGATGAGTGATTTATTCGCTGCGCGCTAAAGCCCGCTGAATCAAGAGAATGCTGGAATGTGCCGATGATGGAAGTGCAACCTGTGGGTGCTCGCCTGGGCAAACCCTGCCGAACCCGGCATTTTAGGTACGCTTCAGGTAGGAGCGGCGCAGCAAGAAGAGATCGTCCAGCCTTTGCTGCTGCCGCCGCAGCTGTGTCCGCCGGTATTGTTGGAGTTGTTGCTCGCGAAGAATTTCCAGCGTCTCGCGCTCCAGGCGCGCTTGTCGAAACAGGTTTTTCTGCTGATCACGCATGCTGGAAGCCCGCGCCAGAAGTTGTTCAAGCTCGTGGTGACGCAGCGCCAGGACATTGATGCTATGCAGCGCGAACCGGATTTCGGCGGCTGTTGTGCCCGAGGCCAGGTACTCTGAAGATTCCATTTGCAGCCGATGCGACTGCTCGGTTAATTGCTCGATCGCGTGACGCACTTTCGCGACCTGCTGATTGGCCGCACGAAGCCGCAGTTCCTGCTGATGTTCTACACTCTGCCGCAGACGGTAGAGAGCTTCGAATGGAAAGTGAAATCCCATGTTTCAGACCGGCAAGGCCAGGAGCCTCGAAACGGTTTCCTGGAAGGTGGTGACCTCCTCTGGTTTTTGCATCAGAAGCCGGTGCAGTTCGGGCACCAGGGCGAGGGCCTTATCGAGCGTAGGATCGCTTCCTTTTTGATACGCGCCGATCCGGATCAACTCTTCCGAGGCGGCGTAAGCGGCAAGAAGGCGGCGCAGTTCATGCGCTTTCTGCAGATGGGGCGGCGAGCAAACCGCGGGCATCAGCCGGCTTACGCTGTCCAAGACTGATATCGGAGGGTAATGGCTACGCACGGCAAGGCTGCGGTCAAGCATCACGTGGCCATCGAGCAGCGCTCGTGCTCCATCGACCAGAGGGTCCTGTTCATCGTCACCTTCCATCAGGACTGTGTAGAACCCAGTGATGCTGCCGCTGGTGAACTTTCCGGCACGCTCGATAAGCCGCGCCAACATCGCGAAGCAGGACGGAGTGTAACCTTTCGTGGTCGGTGGTTCTCCCGCAGCTAAGCCGATTTCGCGTTGCGCCATGGCCAGACGAGTAACGGAATCAATGACCAGAAGAACATTCTTGCCTTGCGCCGCGAAATATTCAGCAACGGTCGTGGCGGCCAGCGCTGCGCGAATGCGTAACAGGGCCGATTGATCTGAAGTGGAGACGACAACCACGGCGCGCCGCCGTCCTTCTTCGCCCAGGGTTTCCAGAAATTCACGCACTTCGCGGCCACGTTCACCAACCAAGCCGAGTACGGTGAGGTCGGCGCTAGTGTTGCGCGCCATCATACCGATCAGCGTGCTTTTTCCTACGCCGCTGCCTCCGAAGATGCCGACTCGCTGTCCGCGACCGCACGTGAGGAATGCATCAATCGCACGGATCCCACAACTGATTGGTTCGCGGATTGTCAGGCGCTCGAGTGGAAGCGGCGCCGCACCATCCAATGCTCGGTGCTCACGCGCCCGGTAGGATCTCGCGAAATCGAGAGGCCGCCCGGACCCGTCCAACACGCGGCCCAGAAGATCATCTCCTACGCGAAGGTTCGCATGCTCACCCCAGGTGACGACCCGGTCTCCATGACGGATACCGGCGGGTGTATCGAGCGGCATCGATAACACTGTTGAACCTCGAAATCCAATGATCTCGCCGGTGAGTTCCCGTCCCTGCGAGTTTTGAATGCGGCAAACTTCTCCAATCGAACAAAATGGGCCTTCGGATTCCACCATTGAGCCGATAACCTGGGTCACGCGGCCCCGCCAACGCACCGCGGCGCACGTCTCGAGTCGGGCGATGTATGGAGCAAGAGTGCTTTCGCCTTTCATTGCTGCGCCCCGGGCCTAGCTGCCAGCAAGTCCATGAGTCCCTGCTCAATTTCTTTGAGCTGAACATCGAGGCCGAGGGAGGCAGCACCCATCGATGTTTCCAGGACACAACCGTCAAGCGGCTGGCTGGGATCTTCCGCAATCTCGGGAAGATCGGCTGGGTCCAGATGAGTGGAAAGATAACGGTGCCAGTCCGGCATGTTTTGCGGATGAATGCGCAGGATCACCCCAGTCGCCTTGTCGATTTTCTCCAATGCAACACGAACGATTCCGGTCAGCAGCAATGGATCGAGTTGCGCCTCACGGTGCAGAATCTTGCGGGCGATGCTCAACGCAAGCTGCACGACTTCTCCTTCAATCTTTTCGAAGTAGGCAGCGCGGTCGCGAGTGAAAGTGGCCAAGGCATTGGCAATGCCCGATCTTTCCCGCGCGAGTTGCTCCTCAAACATTTTCTCAGCTTCAATCTTGGCTTGATGGCGAACCTCAGCAAGGCGCTGAATCTCACGTGCACCTTCCTTTTGAACTGCGAGCTGAGCCGACGCGGCCGCATCGGTTGCAGAATCGGGGCGGCTGGCTGCCGCCACGACATCGTAAGGAAACGGCTGTAACCCAGGCGGCGAAGCAGCGTCCGCGCGATCGAGCGCGCGCCTAGGCGACGTACTCATCGTCACTCTCCGGCGTTAGCGAGATTTTTCCTTCAGCTTCGAGTTTACGCGCCACAGTGACAGCTTCGATTTGAGCTTTGTGGATTTCGCGGGACTTCACGGGGCCGAGCACATCCATGTCTTCTTTCAGCATTTCAACGGCGCGTGAAGACATGGATTTGAAGATGTAGTTTTTTAGCTCTTCCGAAGCGCCGCGCAGGGCTGTAGCCAGTGTCTTCTTATCCATCTGGCCGAGCAGTTCGCGAATGCCCGCTTCCGGCACGGTCAACAAGTCTTCAAAAGTGAACATCAGGTTCCGGATTGACAGAGCCAGGTTCGGATCTTCTTTTTCAATTCCTTCCAGGATAGTTTTCGCCGCAGTGATATCCAGCCGGTTCATGAGATCGGCTACTCCGCGCAATCCCGCGTATGCCCGTCGGCTTTGCTCTCCCAGCGCTTCAAGTCGCTTGTGCAGCACGACTGAAACTCGTTGCGCCATCTCGGGGGAAAATTGACGCAACTGCGCCAGCCGCTTGACCGCCTCGGCGCGCAACTCCTGCGGTAACTTCATCACGAGCGTCGAAGCCTGCTTGGCTTCGAGGTGCGCGAGAATGAGCGCGACCGTCTGCGGATGTTCCCCTTCAATGAACTTCGCCAGCTGTTGCGGATCGGCATTCCGCAGCGACTCCAGTTTTTGCGCACTGGTCTCGCCAGTGAGCGCTAGTTGCCGAAGCAGTTCTTGCGCGCCCTCCTCGCCAAAGGCGCGGATCAAGAGTTTGTTCGCGTAGTCCCTTCCTCCCTGAGCAACGTAGTCTCCGGCCATGACGAGTCGCTCGAATTCTTCCAGCACCGCCAGGGACACTCCAGGATCCACCGAGTTCAACGCGGCAATCTCCTGCGTAATCTGTTCTACCTGAGGCGGTGGAAGGTGCCGATAAATGTGGCTTGCAACTTCCTCGCCCAGCAGCACGAGGAGTATCGCCGCCTTACGCGCACCGGAGATAGACGGCTGTGCCTTCACCGGTGCTCCTCCTGCTCAATCCATCCCTGTACTAGTCGGCTGGTTGTCTCCGGTTCCGCCTTGACTCTGTCGGCCAGCAGCTTCTTCAGCTGGGTTGCACGCTTGCCTCCCAGTTCTGGTCCGGCACTCTCCGTCAATGCGGCAGCATCCGGAGGGGAAGGCGCGAGCCGTTGCGCAATCTTGCCGGGCAACTCACGGAAAGAGGCGGCCGCCTGCTTGGTCACGGGGCGCAGCACGAGCCAGTACACGACCAGAAACAACGCCGCCAATCCGCCATAACGTAAAGCCCAGGACCATGGTTCGATGCGGCGTTTTAATCGTTCCACGGGATTGGGAGGCACCGGCGTTTCGACAGGCTCCTGCTGGAAAGACAGGTTCTCGACCGCGAGCAGGTCTCCGCGTTGCGAATCAACTCCAATAGCAGCCTGAGCAAGTTGCTCAATCTGCTTCATCTCGTCGGCGGTACGCTTGCGCCGCGTGGTGGTGCGATGTCCGGATTGGTCTGTGACCTCGATCGCGTCGTCGACCAGCACAGCTGCGGCGATCCGGCGGATGCGTCCCGGAGGCTCGACAGTGCGATGCAGGCTCTTGCTGACCGCATACGTAGTCGCATCCGACCGCGAGTTGGATTGTTCGGCCCCTCCAGCCGACGGCGCTGGAGGAGTTGCAGAAGGCACATTGCTGGCTGTACCCGGAACCCCCGCGGGAGCGGAGCCGCTCGAATTCTCCTCCGAGTGCTCCTGGGTCAATGTGGCGCTTGCTTTCGGGTCGTAAGTTTCTTGTGTGTCCTCGCTCGTGCCGAGGTCGTATTCGACATGCACGCTGGCACGAACATGATCAATACCGACCACCGGCTCAAGCGTGTGGACCAGAGTTTTGGCCAATTCCTGGTCCAGTCCGTACACGCGGCTTCCCGGACTGCTCTGATCCCGTAGCAAGGGGGTGTTGGAGTCCGCGTCAACGACGGTGACATTTTCCGGGCGCAGCCGGTCAACGGCGCTGGACACAAGTTGTGGAATGGCCTGCTGTGCCTGCTCGGATAACCTGCCGCTGCGAGTCTTTAGTATGACTGCAGCCTTGGCATCATGTTGCTGCTCGGTGAACAGCGACTCCTGCGGCATCACCAGATGCACTCGCACCGCTTCCACTTCGCTCAACGTTCCGAGTGTGCGCTCAAGCTCCCCTTCGAGAGCGCGTTGGTAGTTCACTTTCTCGGTGAAATCCGATCCCGCCCAATTCGGTGTATCAAACAGCTCAAAACCAAGGCGCGCGCTGCGAGGAAGACCCGCTGCCGCAGTCTCCAGGCGAGCGGCATCGAGCTTCTCTTCCGGTACAAGCAGACTGCTGCCGTCAGGAGAAATCTGGTGAGGGATATTCTTGGCCGCGAGACGGCTCGCCAGATTCTGAGCTTCCTCCGCCCGCAAGCCGGAAAACAGCGTCACATACTTCGGCTGTCCCATAAGAGTAACGAACAACCAGAGCACGGACGCAACCAGCACAGCCCCACCTGCCATCAGCATGCGCTGCTTCAGCGTGAGTACCCCGGCAAATTGCTTCAGCCGGTCGAGAACGTCACCAGCGGGTTTGGGGGGTTCGGCCATGTTTCGTTAGTCATGCGTCAGATGCACGGACCTAGAACTGCATTCGTGAAATCTCTTCGTACGCCGAGACGATCTTGTTGCGCACTTGCATCATGAGTTGGAAGCTCAAATCGGCTTTCTCCACCGCAATCAGCGCGCTGTGCACATCGGCTCCGGTGCCCGTAAGGACTTGTGAAATCTTGTCTTGAGCCTGCCCGCCAAGGTGATCGATGTCGTCCATCGCGCTGTCGAGTACCTCACGAAAACCAGTCTGGGAGGAGTCCGATTCCCGCACCGGCAAGCCGGCATCGACTTCGGCGGGAAGAATGCGAAGCGAAGAAATGGCGCCATTCATCGTGCCTCCTACGGTGCGTTCAACTGAGGATCTGCAACGACTGCTGCAGCATGTTCTTGGCGGCCTGTACGGCCGAGGCGTTCAGCTGGTAAGCGCGCGCCGCGCTCAACAAGTCAGTCATCTCCATCACCGGATTCACATTTGGATACGTCACGTATCCGGCGGCATCGGCATCCGGATGTCCCGGTTCATACCGTCTCGGCAACGGTGAAGTATCAGAGACGATGCGATCGACTCGCACTCCTTCTTGCGGCGGCTGGATGAGATGCGCCAGCTGCAGACGAAATCTCGACACCGGGCGTCCGCGAAATACTACGAGTTGACGCCGGTACGCTCCGCCTTGCGGCGTGCGCGTGGTTTCGGAGTTGGCCATGTTGGCCGAAACTACCTCGGCTCGCCAGCGCTCTGCTGCCAGCGCCGAGCCACTCACTTCGAGCATTCCAAACAGGTTCATGACGATGTACCTCCGCCGGAATTGATCGCCAGCGAAATCAGGTGGAACTGGTCTTTCAGCAACTGGGTGCCCAGGTTGAATTTCATTTGCGTCTCAGCGAGAAGCAGGCTTTCGCGTTCCACGCTGACGTTGTTGCCATCAGGACGCTCGTTGAGTCCGCGCACCAGGCGTGCCACGGGCTGGAAGGAGGCCGACGCGAGTTGGCCACTCTCGGCACCGCCCACTTCTTCGACGGCACGACGCATTTCCGCGCGGAAATCGAGGTCGCGCGTGCGATACCCGGGCGTATCGATATTGGCGAGATTCATGGCAACCAGCTTGTATCGCGCGAGGTCGACATCAAGAAAGCGGCCAAGCGCGTCGGTGGTGGCGGTTGAGACCATGCTGGTTACCGGAGCGTATTCATGGATGATTGACATAGCTGCTCCAACTGGGCAAACCATAGCTGCGAACCTTGTTGCGTACAGTGCGCAGGCTGATTCCAAGCATTTCGGCCGCGCGGGAACGGTTCCCGCCGGTCGCTTTCAAGGTGACTTCCAACAGTTTGCGTTCCATGTCTCCCAGTGAAACCCCAGGCCGGATGCAGGAATCGCCTGCAGCGGAAAAGGCGTTTTGAGGTATTTCCTCCGACGCTTCCAGAGCGCACTCGGCGATTTCCTCGTCCGGCGACAACGCGACGAGCCGCCGAACGCAGTTGGCGAGTTCTCGAACGTTTCCCGGCCAGTGGTGAGCTTCTAGACGGCTGATCAACGTGGGGCTCAGATGCGTCAGCTTGCCGGCCGGAGCGTACTGGCGGAGAAAGTATTCCGCCAGCTCCCGGATGTCACCGGTACGCTCGCGCAGTGGCGGCAACGTAATTGGTATGACGTTCAGCCGGTAATAAAGATCGGCACGGAACTTTCCTTCAGGAACCATTTGACTCAGCGCGCGGTTCGTTGTCGCGATCACGCGAAGGTCGACGCGAACCGGTCGGGTGTCGCCCAGACGATCAAACTCTCGCTCCTGCAGCGCCCGCAGCAATTTGGGCTGTAGCAACAGGGGCATCTCTCCGACTTCGTCTAGCAGCAAAGTGCCACCGTGGGCCAGCTCGAACTTGCCGGGTTTCGCATTGTTTGCGCCCGTGAATGCGCCCTTGGTGTGACCGAATAGCTCACTCTCCAGCAATGTGTCCGGGAACGCGGCACAATTGACCGCCACGAAAGGACGATTGCGGCGGGGGCTCAGCCGATGAATGAGGCGAGCAACCAGTTCCTTCCCGGTGCCGCTTTCGCCGTCGATCAGTACGTCGGCATCACTGGCGGCCGCCTGTCGGGCACGTTGCAATGCGCGCAGCCATGAAGATGCGTGTCCGCAAAGGTCCTGCGTTCCCGGGACAGATACCCGTGCGAGAATGCGCTCCGCTGCCTGTTCCAGCTGTTCAAACGAGACCGGCTTCACGAGATAGTCGCAAGCGCCGTCCTTCACCGCGGCCACTGCTTCCGGGATACTGGCAAAAGCAGTCAAGAGAATCACCGCGGTGTTGGGCACGAGCGCCCGGGCCGAGCGCATCATCCACAGCCCGTCTTCCCCAGGCATGCGCACATCGGTCAGGATCAATCGATGCATGCCACGCCGGAATTTTTCTAAGGCTTCCACCGCGCAGCTCGCTGTTTCCACTTGCCAGCCCCGGCGCAAGAAGCGCGTCTCGAGAGCCGCCCGCATGCCGGCATCGTCGTCCACGACGAGTACTCTCTTCATCGACTCAATCCTTCAAGCTGCTGTGCAGCTGTGGGGAATGTCACCGTAACGATCGCTCCGCATTCGTGGCGGTTCGACGCAGTGATCGCTCCTTCGTGCTGCTCGACGATCTTGCGGCAAACCGTCAGTCCAAGACCGGGACTGCCTCCACGCCGGCTGAAACCGCGCTCGAAAATGTGAGGCAAGTCTTTGGCTGCGATGCCGGGTCCCGTATCGGATACTGCGAGAACAATTTCTCCATCTGTCTTTCTCGTTCCGATAAGTTCGATCCAGCCTCCCTCCGGCATGGCTCGCACACTGTTAAGCACCAGGTTCAGCAAAACCTGTTCGAGGCCGTGCCTATCCGCAGGCAAGAGAACTCCCGACAGGCGATTTTGCAGACTTAAGGTGATGCGCGACTGCTTCGCGAGAGGAGTCAAAAAGCTGCGAGCCCAATCCAGAATTTCGCCCAGATCAATAGGCAGCCGCTCCATGGGCGACACTCGGTTGAGATTCAAGACGTTGTTCACCGTGGCCGCCAACGTGCGCAGTCCTGCCTGCATCTGTTCGACCCACTCGCGATGTTCCGGCGCCAGTTCAGACTCCGCCAGCAGCCCGGCAAACAGCTCCAAACTTCCCAGTGGGTTGCGGATTTCATGTGCCAACAATGCCGACACCTCGGCCAGTGACTCTTCACGGCGAAGCTTGGCCTGTGCCTCTTCCAGTTCCCGGTTGCTTTTCGCCAATTCGCGCCGCAGCCTTTCGACCTCGTCTTGTAGCCGGCGATACGACGCCTCCAACGAAGCCGCAACCTGACTGAAAGAGCGAAAAGCATTCAAGAGGAGTCGCTCATCCTGTGGCGTTTGAACTCTCGTATCCATCTGAGGTCCGTCTTGCAACACGGGCTGCCAGGTCGCGGGCATGGGCAAGGAAGTCATTGCTATCGGCAAGATTTGCACGGCGGCTGCCATGTCAAACGTTCGGAGTCTGAGATTTTTCTCAGGACCCGGAAAAGCTTCCGCCGTGACTGGTTCCGGAAGGATCCATGAAATACAAATGGCAGGCATCGATCGATTCCTCGTCACCTGCCAGGATCGAGGCACGCTCCATCACATGTTGTAGCTCGCGCACGTTGCCTTTCCAGGCGTGCGCATTCAGCAACTCAATCGCATTTTGAGTCAGCCTGGGCGTTGTCTGGTTCAGCGCGGACGCCATGCACGCGAGAAAATGTTCCGCTAAGGGCAGGATGTCCGCCGGGCGTTCGCTAAGCGGCGGCAACTCGATGGGAAATGCCGACAGGCGATAGAAAAGGTCCTGTCGAAATTGATAAGTAGCCAGCCTCTGGCCTAGATCAATATTTGTCGCGGCAATCACTCGCACATCGACGCGCTGCACGTCGCAGCTGCCGAGACGCTGCACTTCTTTCTGCTCGAGAAAGCGCAGTAACTTGGCTTGCATCCCCAAAGGCAGCTCGCCCACTTCATCGAGGAATAAAGTTCCTCCATGCGCAGCCGAGATCTTTCCCATCTGCGACTGGACTGCTCCGGTGAAGGCCCCGCGAGTGAAGCCGAACAATTCAGACTCCAGCAATGCTTCGGGAATTGCTGCGCAATTGATCACAATGAATGGCTTCGCGGAGCGTGCACTGAGCGCATGAAGTGCACGGGCGATCAACTCCTTGCCTGTTCCGGTCGGCCCTACGATCAGCACGGTCGTCGACCGGGAGGCGACGAGCCGGACCATGCGATAGACGCGCTGCATGGCTTCACTCGTGCCGATCATACCCGGCAAGGCAGCCGCGCTGGCGGACTCCCGAGCATCCAGCGGTTTGTAAACCGTAATGCTAGATCGCCTCGAAACGGCCTCGTCCACTTCGAATTCGTGTTGGTCGGCCCCACCTTGACTGCTTGAGTCGGAATCAAGCAGAACAACCTGAATGCCTGGAAAACGCTTGCGGATAATCGCCAGCAGTTCGTCGGCGTCGAGATCGGGCAAGCGCCGGTCGAGAAAAAGAACCTGCCACTCTCCTTTTTCCAGCTTTGCCAGAGCATCCGCGCCGCCAAGCACCTGCTGTACCGGACGGCAGCGCCCATTCAGCCGGTGAAGTACCTGTTCTCGTACGCTGCTGTCTGGGCTTGCTATCAGCGCGGCCCCGGAATGTACAGGCACGGGCAGTGTGGCAATGCAGCTCATTTCATTCTCCCCTGTTGTGGCGATGGGCCAATGGCATACATAGAATGCAGGTTTGCGCTTCCCCGGTCGTACCGCGGGCCCATGTTCCTCCCGCACGCTCCCAGGCTGCCCGCGAGATCAGCAGGCCGAGTTCGACTGCTGAAAATGGAGCGCTGCTGCCTGACTGTTGAGTCCAGGAAACCATCACGCAAGCTTTCTCCTCCTCTGCCGTCGCGGAAACATGTACTGGATCCCTATCCGTGGAGAGCGCAAGAACTGCATCAAGCAGGCGAAGAAGTGAACTGAACAAATGAGATCGGCTGCCGTTGACGAACAGCGGATCTGCGGCAAACACCTGCAAGTGAATTCCCTTTGACAGACCTACTGGCTCCAGTTCACTTGAGATTTCCCTGATCAGGCTGTCAATCCGGAACAGCGAAACTTCGCGGAATGCCACGTTCTGCACGTCAACGATTTCCCGCAGCGCCCCCACCAGAACTCGCGCACGGTTCACGAGTTCGAGACCCTCTTCCAAAGTTCGCAGGTAATAAGCTGCTGGATGCGGACCAGCAACCGCCAGTTCCATGGAGCACTGCAGTCCGGTGAGAGGCTGATTCAATGCATGCAGGAGATGCTCGACCGGTCCTCGGGCTGGTCCGGACGTCCGCGGTCGATCGAGCGCTGGCTGTGGCGCTGTGCCGCTCATGCGTGAACCTCCCCTTCCGGAACCTGCACAGCCGGCCCTTTCAGCGTGTAACCGACTCCTCGCACGGTGTGGATGAGTTTCACCGGATGACCATCGTCGATCTTCCGCCGAAGGTAGTTGATATAGACGTCCACGACATTTGTGGTCGTGTCGAAGGAAAGGTTCCACACGTGTTCCAGGATCATGGAGCGGGTAACGCTGCGCCCCGCGTGGCGCATCAGGTACTCCAGCAGGGAAAACTCCTTGGTTGTGAGGTCGATCCGCAATCCGGTGCGTTGCACGACGCGCTGCACCCGATCCAGCTTGAGGTCCGCGATGCTGAGCACGGCCTCGGAGGGAACATGACTCCGCCGGATCAGCGCGCGAATGCGGGCAGAAAGCTCAGTAAACGAAAAGGGCTTCGCCAGATAGTCGTCCGCACCGGTGTCCAGGCACTCCACCCGATCCTCGACCCTGGTGCGCTGCGTAAGAACCAGCACCGGGAGCCCGGGTTTCTTGAGACGCAGATGACGCAGCACACTGACTCCATCCACCTTTGGGAGATTCAAGTCCAGGATCACCAGGTCATAGTCAGATTCGCTGGCTGCAAACCTTGCTTGCTCCCCATCCTGAAAAACATCCACGCTGTAATGCTCGGTTTCGAGCCCTTGCCGGACAAATTTGCCGAGCGCTTCATCATCTTCCGCGATAAGAATTCGCATAAAAGTAAACCGTCCTTAATCGAACAGCTCAGTCTAGTGAGAAACGACTGAACTGCAGCCGAATTTGACGGCGAACGAAGGTATGGGGATACCAAAATGGGGGCAGGGTTCGAAAGGGGAATCGGCCTAACACTAATGGCGGCGCGATGCCTGAACCTCTCCTGTCAATCCCGAGCGCCCGTATAGATAGGGATAATTGACGTTGAATGTTTAGGATGGGCTAACTCTGTGGGTCTTTTGGACCGGACAACGGTCAGGGCACTGATGGTCCCCGGCGGAGTCGTGACGCTCGGGGTCGTGGCTCTTATCTACTCAGGATGGCTGACTCTTGCACTTCCGGCCATCAACTTCCTTTATTACTGCGCCCTTCTTGGAGGGATGCTGCTTGCCTGGCGATTCCACTCGAGTCGAAGCTTTCTCTCCTTGCTGGTCATTCTCCTTGCACAACAGGCATCTGCCCTCTGTTCCGGTGGCCCGCACTTTATTGCGGCCGTGCACGTAATCTCGGTCCTGGTCCCCGTCAACTTCGTACTGATCGCCTTGATGCACGAGCGCGGATTCACGCTCGAATCCATTGCTCCTATCAGTTTGTTCCTGTTCATACAAACGCTCACGGCGACAGTGCTGCTCGGTTCGAGTGGACCAAGGCCATCAGCCTTAGTCCACGCTCACCACGCTCCGGAGCCGCTTTCTCTGCCTCTCTACGCCTGGTACATCGTTGCAGCTAGCGCTGTGTTCCTCATCATTCGATTTATTCTGACGCGCAAGCCGATCGATAGCGCACTGCTGTGGTCACTTTGTGCGACTGTTTTAGCACTTCGATACCAGGAAATTGCTCGCACCTCAGCACTGTACTGGGCGGCTGGCGCTGCGACTGTGGCAATTTCCATCGTCGAGAACTCTTACTTGCTGGCTTACCACGACGAGTTGACGGCCCTACCTTCGCGCCGTGCTTTCAACGATGGTATTCAGAGATTGAAACATCCGTATTCGATCGCGGTGGTAGACATCGATCACTTCAAGCGCTTCAACGATACTTATGGTCATGACACCGGAGACCAGGTCCTGCGCCTTGTAGCAGCGAATCTCGCGCGTGTGACTGGCGGAGGCCGGTCCTATCGTTGTGGTGGGGAAGAGTTCAACATTCTGTTCGGTGGAAAGACGACTGGCGACGTCGTTGATCATCTGGAGCAGCTGCGGCAAAAGATCGAAACTTCGGAGTTCCGCTTACGAGGAGATGATCGCCGCCAAGCTCCGAGAGGTCCTGAGCGGAGGGGCCAGCGTGGCCGGGGACGTCCGCGCAAAGCCGACATGATTCGTCAGCTGGCTCAGGAAAACTCCGGAACGACGCTTTCGGTAACTGTAAGTATCGGGATCGCTACCTCAAACGAAAGATCCGATTTTGAATCCGTGCTGAAGGCTGCTGACAAAGCGCTCTACCGGGCAAAAGAAAACGGCCGCAATCGTGTCGAAAGCGCCGTTCCTCTCCAACGAACCCGTCGGTCGAAAGCTGCCGGAATCGCCTGATTGGTCTTAATTCCCAAAAAGAAAAAACGTCCGGGCCGGACCATCTACCGTTGGACGGAAGAAGACGGTCCGGATCCGTACGTTTTTCGCAAGCACCGCAGGCCGTGCGGTCAGCCAGCGGTTGTAGGTGAGATCGGGCGCTTCCGACCACTGCCGCCACAGGCGGGGCACTTCATCCGGATAAAAGCGACCCCATCGGACTTGCCATTCAAGTCCACGGGTTTCGCGATGTATCCGGAACCGCCGCAAGTCTGGCAGTCGTCCGGAGCCACTCCTTCCCCCCTCGTGTTAGTGGCATTTTGCCCGACGCATTGCCGACGCAAACAAAAGACTGATTTTCGTTACGAAACCCGAACAAAACCGTAATTCGCGATTAGGCTAAGTGAGCGCGCGGTCGAGATGGACATAGCCGCCATCAACAAACAAATGTTGTCCCGTGGTGTGACTCGACCTTTCCGAGAGCAGGAAAACTACCATGGATGCGATCTCTTCCGAGGTCGTCATTCGCTTTTCGAGGGGGATTCTTGACAAGATCAGATCCAACTTTTGGTCTGGATTCGGAAAGGTATCGAGCCAGCTGCGATACAGCGGCGTCATGACTTCGGCGGGAATTACGGTGTTAACCCGAATGCCATACGGAAGCAACTCAGCCGCCCACTCGCGCGTCAGCGCCATTATGGCCCCCTTCGACGATGCGTACCCAGAAGTACTGCCTTGGCCAGTTACCGCCGTCTTTGAGCCAATGTTGACGATCGATCCGCGCGCCTTCTTGAGATGAGGCAGGGCATAGTGCGCCATGCTGTAGTAATGAACAAGGTTCCTGTTCAGCGAGGCGACATATTCGGCGGGATTCCCCTCCTCAAGGCCAATCTTGTCATTCCGCCCGGCGTTATTGACCAGGCCATCCAGGCGTCCGAACTCGGATACTGTCTTCGCAACTGATTGCTCACAGCTCTCGGGCGTGGAGAGTTCTACGGTGATCAGACCGCAGTGTCCGCCTCTGCCCAGGATTTCCTTCTGCAGTTCTTTGCCTGCTTCGCCGTCACGTCCGACAATGACAGGAACTGCCTCCTCGGCAGCACACGCTCGAACGATCGCCGCGCCGATTCCCTTAGCTCCTCCAGTAACAATGATGACCTTGTCTTTTAATTGAAGATCCATGCCTAGCCTCGAAGATTAAAGAACCCACCATCGAGCGGATAGTCGGCGCCAGTAATAAAGGATGCCTCATCCGAGCAAAGGAACAAGGCAACGGAGGCCACCTCGTCTGGTTCTGCCATCCGTCCAATGGGTTGCGACTTCGCCAGCTTTTCGTACATCTCTTTCTCTCGCCCGGGATAATTGTTCTTCAAATAGTTGTCCACGAACGGAGTGTGCACTCGTGCCGGAGAAATACAATTGCACCGAATATTGTGCGCCAGGTAATCACGCGCGACAGAGTACGTCATCGCGATGACCGCGCCCTTGGTCATCGAGTACGCAAAGCGGTCCGGCAGGCCTGCCGATCCGGCAATCGACGCCATATTAAGGATTATGCCGCCACCGCTCTTTTTCATGTGCGGCACCACTGCGTGCATGCAGTTGTAGAATCCTTTCACGTTGACGCGCAGAAGCCGATCGAAATCTTCCTCCGTCGTACTTTCGACCGTCCCCACATGAGAAACTCCGGCATTGTTTACCAGGATATGAATGCGCCCTGCGCCGGCGAGTTCAGAAAAGATCGGTGCGACTTCGTTCTGCTTGGTCACGTCGCATATGCGAAACGCCGACTGCCCATTGTTCGACTTGATCAAACGACACGTCTCGGATGCGCCGGCTTCATCCACATCGAGGACTTGAATCGTTGCTCCATGGGAAGCAAACCGCAGCGCAATCGCGCGCCCGATGCCGCTTCCTGCGCCCGTGATAACAGCAACTCTTCCGTCAAGACGCCGGTCACTTGCCGAGGTGCTCGTCACAGCGAAACCCCTCGCTTCCAGGGAATGAAGTCTTCCTGTGCCTTCTCCTCAGCCTTCGTGTGGGCTCGTCCGCTTGCGACTTCAATCACATAATCAAGGATGGTCTCGCCCATCTTCTCGATCGTGCTCTGTCCTTCAACGACCGCACCCGTATCAACGTCGATGATGTCGTGCATTTTCTTGGCAAGGGCCGAATTCGTCGAAAGCTTCACTACGGGAGTAATCGGATTGCCGGTCGGAGTGCCCAACCCCGTCGTGAACAACACAACGCTTGCGCCAGCTCCCACCTGTGCCGTCACACATTCGACGTCATTTCCTGGAGTGCATTGCAGGTTCAATCCTGCTTCCGTGGAATACTCCGGATAATCCAGCACCGCTGTTACAGGTGATGTTCCGCCCTTCTTCGCTGCACCCGCTGATTTCATGGCGTCTGTCAGGAGCCCGTCTCGCACATTTCCCGGAGACGGATTCATTTCGAAAGTGGCGCGAACCGCCGCTGCGCGGGCGGCATAGTCATTCATAATGCGGATGAAGCGATCGCCCACTTCCTTGCTTTTCCCGCGATCAATGAGATTCTGCTCGACCCCACACAATTCCGGAAACTCAGAGAGAATCGACCTGCCTCCCAACGCCGCAAGCAGATCGGATGTATGTCCAATCGCTGGGTTGGCTGAAATCCCCGAAAACCCATCCGATCCGCCGCACTTCAATCCCACGCATAATTTTGAGAGAGGAGCAGGCGTACGCTGAGCCTTGTTGGCCTCCTCGAGCCCGAGGAATGTCTTTCGGATCGCCTCCGTCATCATCGCTGCTTCCGATCCACTCTGCTGTTGTTCGAAGATAAACAGCGGCTTATCGAAAGCCGGATTCCGCTTACGGATCTCCTCTTGCAAGATTCGAATTTGAGCATGCTGACAACCGAGGCTCAGAACGGTTGCTCCAGCAACGTTCGGATGGTGGATGTACCCGGCGATCAGCCCACACAAGTTCTTCGAATCCTCGTGAGTTCCGCCGCAGCCCCCTTCATGCAACAGAAAACGGATGCCATCGACGTTTTCGAACAGCCGGTTGCTGGGTTTATCTGAGCCGTTGCCAGCCGGCACACCTGCGCCGAACTGATCCAATTTGCCTTCGCGATAGAGTTTCGCCATTTCTGCCACTTGCTGTCGGTAGAGCTGCGGGGCCGCAAAACCAAGTTCCTCTTCGAAGGCCTGCTTCAGGACCTGAATGTTCTTGTTCTCGCAGAACACCAGAGGCACAACCAGCCAGTAATTCCTCGTGCCGACCTGTCCGTCGGGCCGTGCGTAGCCAAGGAAGGTTCTGTCTTTCCACTTTGAAACGTCTGGCGCCGACCAATGAAACTCTTCCTCCTGACTGCGGAATGGCGATGCTTCATGGCGAATATTCGTGGTCGTTACGACCTCTCCGGCGGCAATCGGTTTCACGGCGGTCCCGACGACGCCGCCATACATCACGACATGATCACCCGGCGCAAAGGGCTTTATGGCGAACTTTTGTTTGGCGGGAACATCGGAGGCCAGAGTCTGGGACTTGCCAGAGCAGTCGACGACGTCTCCACTCTTCAGATTCGTCAGCGCAACGAAAACGTTATCTCGTGGATCGATCCGGAGTACGCGGGAATTCATGGCAAAAATCCAATCAGAGCAACCTGCTGATTGTAAATGACGCGATATCGGGCCTTCTACGCCGGTAGCTTCCAGAAACGTTGCGCATTTCCCCCAAGGATGGCGTCTTGCGTTTCGAGTGGAAATTGCTTCACCCAATTCTGGACGACGTTCATGGCGGTCGTATAGCTCGCCACAACCAGGCACACCGGCCAATCGGAACCGATCATCAGCCGTTCAGGCCCGAAGGCTTCGAAAGCAACGTCAAGATATGGAGTTATTTGCTCCGGATTCCAGCGCTGCCGATCCGCTTCCGTTACTAGCCCCGAGAGCTTGCACAGAAGATTTGGGAATTGCGCCAGCCGGCGAATCCCTTCCGCCCAACCAGTAATCTCTCCTGATTTGATGGGAGGTTTGGCCATGTGATCCAGCACGAACCGCTGCCGCGGAAATCTCTCTACAAACTCAGCAGCGACTGGCAGGTGTCGCGTATATATAAGGATGTCGTATGCCAGATCAAATTCTTCCAATGCCGCGATACCGCGCATGAAATCCTCTCGCAACAAGAAGCGTTCATCTGGTTCCGATTGGACGATATGCCGGACCCCCACGAATTTCGGATAGCTTGAAAACTCGCTGAGCTGGAGCCGAAGTTGCGGCGCGCACAAATCCACCCACCCAACTACGCCTAAGATTTTGGGAGTTTGATCCGCCAATGACAGCAGGTGCCGCGTCTCTTCTAATGTCTGCCTTGCCTGGACTGCCACCGAGCCTGCAAATCCGTTCTGCTCAAGTTCGGGAGCCAGATCTTCAGGCAGGAAATTTCGGCGGATCGCCCCCATCGAATCATCAATCCACCCATATTCATCGGGACTGTAGATCCAGAAATGCTGGTGGGCGTCGATGCGCATACGGCTTGCTCACGCTTCCCACGAACGTGGTACGTTCACATACGAACGGTCGAGCGCCGCCGCTGCAGGACAGCCGAGCAGACGCAGAGTTCTCTCCAGGTCAGTACGCAAGATCTCCAAGGCGCGCAAGACTCCAGCTTCACCTGCAGCAGCGAGTCCATAAGCATAGGCCCGCCCACAAAGCACGGCGCGCGCTCCCATGCAAAGCGCTTTCACAACGTCCGTGCCCCGCCGGATGCCTCCGTCCATCAGCACTTCTATTTGTCCGTTCACAGCTTTCACCACTTCCGGCAGAGCGCGCAGTGACGCCTGGACTCCGTCGAGCTGACGCCCTCCATGATTGGAGACAGAAATCGCTGCAGCGCCATGGTCGATGGACATACGCGCATCGTCACCGCTAAGCACGCCTTTGACGATGATCGGACCGTTCCAGATCTCGCGAATCCAGTGGAAGTCGGACCAGGTTACTGCCGATTCCGCTAACGCAGCAGCCACATCGATCAGCGGCAATGGGCCTTTTCCTGGCACCACGACATTTGGAAGTAATGGTAAACCGCCATCCATCAGAAAACCTGCGAGCCACCCAGGCCGAGAAAAAATCTGCGGCAAATAAGGAATCTTCTGGAACACGCTGCCGCTGATCAGTTCCTTCATGCCGTTGCGATAATCGCGCTCGCGAATTCCGGAAACCGGAGTATCGATCGTCACCACAAGTGCGGAATAGCCAGCCAGTTTTGCCCGTTCGATGGACGCCTCTGCGGCTGCGCGCCCGCCCATCAGATAGAGTTGGTAAAAAGCAGGTCCAGTCGTACCGGCCTTAACATCCTCTAATTTGTGTCCGGAAATCGTCGATAGAATGTACGCCGTCCCGAACTTACCCGCAGCGCGTGCGGCGGCCACTTCGCCGGAAGGATGCATCAGGCGGCTGTAGCCAACTGGAGCGAGCAGAAAGGGAACCGCCAGATCGAGACCAAGGACGCGCGTCCGCAGATCGCAACTCGATTCCACAACCGCTTGACGAGGACGAAAGGTCACATCATCGAAGACCCGGCAGTTTTCGCGAAGCGTAACTTCGCCTTCGGCACCGCCATCGAGATAGTCAAAAACAGACTGAGGAATACGGCGCTTTGCGATGCGACGAAGGTCAGCAACACAAACGACACGCGGAGATTCGACTGCGCGGGACCGGGTTGTATGCGAATCAGGCATGACCCAGGCTATGCGGATTCGCATAGATACTAACACTCGCAACCCGGAGCAGCTTTCAAATGTCACGAAGTCAATTCATGGCAGCGCCTGCTAGGCTAGCCTCCCGAATCGACTACGCCATCGCGCTTGATGGCGCAAAAGTCACAACGATTGCTTTCGATGTAGGGGTATTGCTGCGCAGGGCCACACTGTCGATCGGCACCAAGACATTTGCCTCGGGAAAATATGTTGCGGCACAACGCCGTGGAATTTCGTACGGCACGGCTACAAATCGCGCCGCCCTGCGCAACTCCAACTTGCCATTGTTGTGATAGTGGCTCGTTATATCCAGGAGATCGCCGGCCTTCCAGCCATGCTCGCGCATATCGGCAGCATTCAGCAAAATCACACGGCGTCCATTGAAGATCCCGCGATAGCGATCGTCGAGGCCATAGATCGTTGTGTTGTATTGGTCATGGCTGCGCAGAGTCGTTAACAGAAACTGACCGGGATCAAGGTGAACACGTTTTAGCGGCGAAACCGTGAACGTTGCTTTTCCGCTCTTCGTCTTGTAGTCGTTGTCCCGCGCGGCATTTGGAAGATAGAATCCTCCCTTTTGCCGTACGCGCTGGTTCATGTCTTCGCAACCCGGGACAACTCGCGCGATCAACTCACGGACGCGATCGTAATCCTCGACAAGATCCATCCACTTCACCGCGCTGCGATCTCCCAAAGTCGCAGTAGCCAGGCGCGCCACAAGAACTGGTTCACTCAGAAGATCCTCAGACGGCGGCTCCAGACTCCCTCGCGACGTATGCACAATACCCATTGAATTCTCGACGCTGACAAACTGCGCACCTGAAGCTTGCCGATCACGATCTGTGCGGCCAAGACAAGGCAGGATTATCGCTCTCTTGCCGGTAATGACATGAGAGCGGTTCAGCTTAGTGGAAACATGCACAGTCAACTCACAGCGCGACAAGGCCTCCGCTGTAAATTCCGTGTCCGAAGTTGCCGAAATGAAATTACCGCCCATCGCGAAGAAGACCTTCACTCGTCCGGCGTGCATCGCTTTGATGGAATCAACAACATCCCACCCCGGCTTGCGTGGAGGCTCGAACCCAAAGGTGTCGCGAAGCTTATCGAAGAAGCTGTCAGGCATTCGCGGCGAGATTCCCATCGTCCGGTCGCCCTGAACATTCGAGTGCCCACGCACAGGACATACTCCAGCACCGGGCCGCCCCATATGTCCGCCGAGTAACATGAGATTCACGATCTCTTGAATCGTCGCTACCGCATAAAGCTGTTGTGTGAGCCCCATCGCCCAGCACGCAATCATCGCCTTTGACTGCATGATCAGTTCGGCAATTTCGTGGATCTGACTCCGCGACACACCACTCTGCTCGACGATCTCATCCCAGGAAACAGTCGCGATTGCCTGCTTGAATGCTTCGAACCCAACGGTCTTCTGTTTGATGAAAGTGTGATCGGCCACCTTGCCTTGGTGATTAGCGTCTTCCTCGAGAATCTCTTTGCAGAGTCCCTTCAGAAATGCGTGATCACCGCTGAGTCGAATTTGCACGAAGTGTTTCGCGATCTTCGTGCCCGGTCCGAACACGTGCAACACGTCCTTCGGGTGCTTGAATCGAATCATCCCTGCTTCTGGCAGAGGATTCACGCTGACGATGGTCGCTCCGCGCCGCGCTGCCTTCTGAAGAGTAGAGAGCATCCGTGGATGATTGGTACCGGGATTCTGCCCAATAATAAGGATGGTGTCCGCCAGATCGAAGTCCTCGAGCCTCACCGTTCCCTTGCCAACGCCTATGACTTCCCGCAACGCCAACCCTGACGACTCATGGCACAGGTTCGAACAGTCCGGCAGATTGTTCGTCCCGAACTGCCGCACAAATAGCTGATACAAAAAGGCCGCTTCATTGCTCGTCCGGCCAGAGGTATAAAAGACTGCCTGGTCCGGACTGGCCAACGAATTCAACTCGCCCGCGATCATCGCGAAGGCGTCGTCCCATGAAATCGGTTCGTAGTGATCACTGCCCTCCCGCAACACCATGGGATGCGTGAGCCGACCCTGATGCCCCAGCCAATAATCAGATTGCTTCGAAAGTTCGCTCACGCTCCACTGCGCGAAGAACTCCGGCGTGCATCGCTTCGAAGTCGCTTCCTCGGCAATCGCCTTGACGCCGTTCTCACAATATTCATTCAGCGATCGCTCGTGATCCGGATCAGGCCACGCACATCCTGGACAGTCAGTTCCGTCAAACTGATTGAGATGCGAAAGCGCGGCGACACCTCTCGCCAGCCCAGGCTCCTTGATCGTGAACTCCGCCGCTTTCAGGACAGAAGTCAGTCCGGCTGCGAGTTGCGCTGGTGCGGTGATTCGAATTCCGTCAGTTTCAATTGGAGGCTGCGCCGCAGGCTTTTCGCGAAAGTTGACAGACTCAGGCGCCGTTTCAAGTTCAGGAACAGCTTTGGTTTCACCCACAGGTCCCCTCCCGAGATGGCGTCTAGTTTACGCCAGCGCGATTCAGATGTTGTTAGGAAGGTGTAATTGGATTAAAGTAGCGCTATTAAAACGTATCAATAGACGCCCCGAGCCAGTTCAGGAGCGAATGCCGGAGGTGGAAGAATGGAGTCTCAGCCCTCATCCCAGCAAGCCCCGCAGAATGGAGTTACCCGTCGCAAGTTCTTGGCCACCAGCGCCACCGCAGCCGCGTTCACCATCATCCCCCGGTCCGCATTAGGAGGCGCGGGATACGTGCCTCCTAGCGATCGCGTCAACATTGCCTTCATCGGCGTTGGCGCGCAGGGCCTGCGTGTGATGCTGCGTTTCCTGCGTGAGCAAGATGTTCAAGGTGTCGCCGTGTGCGACGCTTACAAAGGAGGCCCTGGATATCCCCAGTGGTCAGATCGCGAATTCTGCAACTCCGTTCGCAAACTTATCGGCACCGATAGCGGATGGGAATGGCTCAGTCCCAACGACCCGCTTCAACTTACCCACACGCTCCGCGTCACGAGTGGTGTCGCCGGCCGCGAACCTTGCCAGAGAATTATCGATGGATACTACGGCGCTCAGAAACGTTCCGGCCAATATTGCGGGTGCGCCGCGTACACTGATTTTCGCGAGCTCCTCGAAAAGCAGAAGGATATTGACGCCGTTGTGGTCTGCACAACCGACAACCTGCACGCGGCGGTGTCCGCAGCTGCGATGCGAAAGGGCAAACACGTTTTCTGCCAGAAGCCTCTGACGCACACGATCTATGAAGCGCGGCGGATCGCTGAGATCGCTCGCGAGACCGGAGTCGCCACTCAAATCGCCGTCGCGAACCAAGCCTCCGAAGACACACGTCTGCTCTGCGAATGGATCTGGAGCGGCGCCATTGGGCCGGTACGAGAGGTCCAGAACTGGTCCAGCCGTCCCTTTTGGCCGCAAGCCATCGAACGGCCGAAGGACACAGAACCCGTCCCGGACGGTCTTGATTGGGATCTCTGGCTAGGTCCGGCTCCGGAACGTCCGTTCAATCATGTCTACCTGCCATTTTCCTGGCGCGGCTGGACCGACTTCGGCTGCGGCGCTCTCGGCGACATGGGCTCCTACAGCTACGACACCATCTTCCGAGTCTTG
>Ga0335081_10000756_pt1 | contig 53171 bp, 59 predicted proteins | sample Lox_Sample_35_FD_206713 | JGI IMG/M metagenome (GOLD analysis project Ga0335081, IMG submission 206713) | Soil microbial communities from Loxahatchee National Wildlife Refuge, Florida, United States - Lox_Sample_3.5 | ecosystem: Environmental > Terrestrial > Soil > Wetlands | place: USA...
CGACGCGCCGTTGGCGACGAAGAGCGCACCGTAGAGGAACGGCCGCTCGTCGCAGCGGCGCTGCCGCGCGGCGTGGACGACGATCGGCGTCACGAAGACCGCGGCCGTATCGAGGTTGAGCAGCGCGGTCACGACCGCGTCGAGCGCGAGCACGGCGGCGAGCAGGCGGAACGGGCTGCCGCCGATCCGCTCGACCCGTGCCCCGACGGCGGCGAAGAGGCCGTCGGCCTCGACGACGACGCCGATCGCGAGCAGGCCGGCGACGAGGACGAAAGGCGGCCAGTCCTGCCGCGCAGCCTGGAGAACGGCGTTCGACACTCCGGAACCGTATGACCCGAGCGGGAAACTAGGAGTGTGGGCCGCTCGTTCGACGAGACGTTCGCCTCGGAGCTCGAGCCGCTGCACGCCTACCTCGCCCGCCGGCTCGGCAGGTCCGCCGCCGACGACCTCGCAGCCGAGACCTTCGCCGTCGCCTACAGGCGCTGGGACGACGTCGACCCCGAGCGGCCGGTGCGGCCGTGGCTCTACGGGATCGCGTCGAACCTCGTCCGGCACCACTGGCGCAAGGAGCGCCGCATGCTCCGGGCCTACGCCCGCACCGGCGTCGACCCGGTGCTGACCGACGACGCGGTCTCCCCCGCTCGACTCGAAGCCCGGCTGGAGCGCGCGGCCCTCGCGGAAGCGCTGGCAGAGCTGCGGGACGAGGAGCGTGAGGTGCTCCTCCTGCACGCCTGGGCGGAGCTGAGCGACGCGGAGATCGCTGAGTCGCTCTCGCTACCGCTCGGGACCGTGAAGTCGAGGCTCAGCCGCGCGCGCGAGCACATGCGGAACCGCCTGGGGTTCAACGGGCAAGTAGAGGTCGACAGCCCGAAGACGGTCGAGGAGCAGCCATGACGAACGACGATCTCCAGCTTCTTCGCGAGTTCCGCGCCGTGGTCGCCGCGCCCGACGAGGCGACCCGCCGCAGGATCTACGCCCGCGCGACGCGCGAGACGCGCGCCCGCCGCCGGCGCCTTCCGGCCGTCGGCCTGGCCGGGGCAGCTGCGGCCGCGACTGTCGCGGTGCTGCTCGTCTCGCCGTGGAGCGGGAACGGCGGCCTCGTCCAGCGCGCGCTCGCCGCCGTCGGCACGGGCGAGGTGCTGCACGTCGTCTTCACCGAGCAGCCGGGTCCGCCCGGCTGGTACGACGCGGTCTCGCTGCCGAGCGGGACGCCGCTCCCCGATCCGACCTTCCGCGAGGAGGTCTGGTACGACCAGAGCCGCAGCCTGGAGAAGACGGTCACGTCGCTTCCGGACGGCGTCGACGACGCCGTCTTCGGCCAGTCGGTCCTCAGCCCGCAAGGGGACCACAACGCGGCGGGCCGGATGACCAATGCGATCACGATGGACGGCAACAAGGCGACGCCGTCCGCCGGGCCGCAGGCGTCGCTCGAGCCGGCCCTCACCGACTTCGTGGACGAGTACCAGTCCGCCCTCGCCTCCGGCAAGGCGAGCCGGACCGGCGCCGGCCAGGTCGACGGCCACGAGGTGATCTGGCTGCACATCGCCGCCGATCCGAGCCAGCACTACCCGGCGATGGACGTCGCGATCGACAGCTCGACCTACGCCCCCGTCCAGGTCCGCACCGACGACGCCGATCCCGTGCAGCTCGACGTAAGCGAGATCGACACGCAGGCGTACGACGCCTCCCTGTTCGCGCCCCCGACGGTCACGTCGCCCGTGAGCAGCACGACGGGGGCGACGGCGCCGATCGACGCGACCCAGGCGCCGGGCGTCCTCGGCGGGCAGGCGGTCTGGCTCGGGCAGAGCTGGAACGGCTACCAGCTCGTCGGCGTCGCGCAGGAGCAGTTCACCGACAGCTACGCACCGGACTCCGGCAAGCACCCCGTGCAGTCGGTCGGCGTCGTCTTCACCTACGCACCGCCCGGCGGCTCGGCCGACAGCCCGGACGTGCTCCGGATCGAGGAGGCGGCACAGTGTGAGTTCGCCCTGGGAATGTGGTGCAACGGCCCGTACGAGCCGCAGGCAGGCGTGCTGTTCCTCCACCAGCCGGCCTCCTCCAGCACCACAGTCGTCGACGGCATCGACGTGGCGATCAGCCAGCAGGGCGGCGACGCCGACCCGGTCGCCGTCGCGAACGCGCTCCAGCCGGTCGGCAGCAGCAGCAGCAGCAGCTAGTCGATCACGCGGTAGACCTGGAAGACCTCGGCGTACTCGCGGTTGACGTTGATTCCGTGCATGCGCGCGAGGTTCCGGACGTACTCGGCGTTCGCGTAGCGGCGATGTTGCTGCGACGCGTAGCGCTCGAGCGCGGCCACCTTCCGCTCGACGTGGCGCTTCTCGAGTGCCACGTACCACTGGTAGGCGAAGTCGAAGTTGTTCCACGGGATCTCGTAGCCGAGGATCGTGGTGCGCTTGAACGCGCGCAGGCCCTCCTCGGCGACCGTCCGGTGATCCTGGTGGATGTCGTGCAGGCTCGGCTGGAAGACGGCGTCGGGCCGCCAGTCCTCCCAGAGCGCCACGAGCAGCTCGAGGATGTCCTGCCGGCGCTGCGGGAACGTCCGCACGTCGAAGTCCCGGACGTCGAGCTGCTCGGGCGGGATGCCGATCTCCGCCGTCGCCTCCCGCACCTCGCGCGCGAGCGTGTCGGGCGGAAACCCCGGCGGCAGCGACCGCGTCGCGATCGAGAACGCGAGGTAGCGCACCTCGACTCCCGCGTCGACGAGCCGCGCCATCGTCCCGCCGCAGCCGAACTCCCCGTCGTCGGTGTGCGGCGCGAGGACGAGAACACGCTTCCATTGCTCGATCACACGACCACCGGCTCCTTCTTCTCCACCGCCGGCGCAGCCTCCTTCGCCCGCACGCGGCGCGGCGCCGTCAGGGCGATCAGCCCGAGCAGCCCCCAGGTCGTCGGATCCTCGAAGAAGTCGTTGTAGAAGAGCGAGTGGACGAAGATCGCGCCCACGGCGAGCCCCGCGGCGAGCGCGACGTTGCCGTAGAGGCTGCGGTCGACGCGTCGCGCGGCGGCGGCGAAGACGGCGACGAGGAGCCACAGATACAGCAGCTCGCCGACGGCGCCGCCTTCCGCCGCGACGGTCACGGGCGTGTCGTGGGAGGCGCTCTTCCGCGGCGAGCGATGCGTGCGCTTCGAGTACGCCTTCGAGAATCCGCCCACGCCGACGCCCACGGCGGGATGCGCTTTGGCGATTCGCAACCCGTTCGAGACGAGGCTGTAACGGCCACTCGACGCGCTGTTGAGGCCCGCCTTGGTGTGGTGGAGGAGCGCGTGGCGGATGCTCGGCTGGCCGAAGGCGATCCCGGCCAGCACGACGACGGCGGCCGCGACGGCGAGCGCCGCCTTCCACCGCCAGGCGACCGCCGCGACGCCGATCACGCCGACGAGAAGGGCGGCGAAGCTCGACTGCGAGAAGGAGAACAGCAGGCCGAACCAGGCGACGACGGCGAAGACCGCGGCTGCGACGCCGGCTCGCAGCGACCGGCCGCGCACGATGAGCACGACGGTCGGAATGAGCGCGACGACGAGGAAGCGCCCGTAGATCGAAGGGTCCCAGAACAGCGAGTTGACCCGGAAGATCGCGGTGTACGCGTTGTCGACCTTCAGCTTCCCGTTCTCGAAGATCGTCCGGGTGGCGTACTGATAGAGACCGACGCAGGCGAAGAGCAGCGCCATCAGCACGAGCTCGACGTAGAGGAGCCGCAGGCGGAGGGCGTTCCACGGCAGGCGCGCGATCGAGAGCGCGAGGATCGTGAGCGGGATGTAGAAGGCGAGCACCTCGACCGCGCCGGCGCGGACGTCGACCGTCCAGCCGAGCGAGAGGCCCGTCCAGCCGACGAAGAGCGCAAGCGGCCATGTGAAGAGCCCGAGCTCGCGCGACCGCTCGTCCCCGTCGACGAGCTGCCAGAGGAGAAGCACGGCGGCGCCGAGGGAGACGGCATACAGCGGCACGAGCAGCTCGTGTCCGAGGTAGCCGACCCGCAGCGGCAGGAACGCGAGCGTCCCGTAAGCGACGAGCCAGGGCTCGCGCCGGAAGAGCCGGGCGAGGAGCGGCGCGAGGACGACGCCGCCCACGATGGCGCCGGCGAGCTCCGCCGCGCTCCCGTGCGCGAGCGAGGCGACGAGCAGAGCCGTGCCGACCGCGCAGTAGCCGAACCCGGCGATCCGGTTCCGCCGTGTCCGCGAGACGAGCAGGACGGCGAGGCCCGCGCACGCGATCGGGCCCGCCAGGCGGGCGAGATCCGTCACTTGACCACGATCCGGGCGCTCGCGGAGTGTCCCGACTCCCGGACGACGAGGCGGTAGCGGCCGCGCTTCGCCGGCGCGCGCAGATGAAGCTCGGGACGGGTAGACCTGCCGTGCCGGTGCGCGAACCTCCACGTGTACCGCGCGTTCGCGCGGACGCCGATCTCGAACCGTGAGCCGGCGTGCACGGTGACCCGGCGCCGGGCGAGCGCGATGTAGCGGATCGTCACGACGAGCGTCTTCCGCTCCGCGGGCGGCGTCACGTTCCCCGCCAGGTCGACGGCGCCGACCTCGAGCGTGTACGTGCCGGCGCGCCATGCCTTCCCGCCCGTCTTGCCGTTCCACGATGCCTTCGCGTCGGGCTTGTCCGCGCGCGTGCGGAGGAGGCGCCGCCTGCCGTGCCAGACGATGAGGTGCGCGCGCTCGCTGAGGCGGTAGGCGATCCTGAGGTGATTGCCCCTGCCGCCGACGCCCGGCGAGAGGACATGCGGCCGCTCGACGGCCGAGCGCACGGTCGGCGCCTGCGTGTCGAGCACGATCCGATTCGGCAGGAGGATCCCCCAGTGCGCGTGCGCGAGGTGGATCTCGGGCCAGTAGCTTCCATCGGGAGCGCGGCCGCCGGCGTCCGTGTGCCCGTGCCAGGCGAAGCCCACGCGCCCGCGCGGCTCGGGCTCGCTCGCGGCGAGCGTCGCCACCGGATGATTCCGCGCGTCGACGATCTGCACGGTCACGACGTCGGCGTGGCGCAGCTCGACGCTCACGAGCGCGGCCTTCGTCGAGCAGCCGCAGACCGGTGAGAAGTAGCGCGTCACCTGCGCCCCCGTGAGCGGGGCCTTGACGAGCTTGAAGTGCTCCGTGATCGCGAACGCCGCAGCGGTCGCGAAGAGCAGGCCCATCAGCACGACCGTCGAGAGAACCCGCTGCAAAGCCCGCTGATTCTATGCCCGCCGCGCGAACGGCCGGCCGGTCAGGGCGCTCAGCCCGGCCTGCCGCGTCACGGGGTCACGAGAGCAGGTCGCGCTCGGCGAGCGCCTCGAGCACCCGCTCGGCTGCCTCCTCGACGGTGAGGGAGGTCATGTCGAGCCGGAGCTCGGGCGCCTCCGGCGGCTCGTAGGCGGCGCCGATCCCGGTCAGGTTCTCGAGCTCGCCGGCCCGCGCCTTCGCGTAGAGGCCGGAGGTGTCGCGCTCGGCCGCGAGCTCCGCGGGCAGGTCGACGTGCACCTCGAGGAACTCGCCCTCGCCGAAGAGCGCGCGCGCCGTCTCACGGTCGGCGCGGAACGGCGAGACGAGCGCGGCGACGACGATCAGCCCCGCCTCGGTCATCAGCTTCGCGACCTCGCCGGCACGACGATTGTGCTCGGCGCGGTCGGCCGGCGTGAAGCCGAGATCCTTCGACAGCCCCTGGCGCAGGTTCGCCCCGTCGAGCAGCACCGTGTGCCGCCCGAGCGAGTAGAGCCGCCGCTCGAGGAGGTTGGCGATCGAGGACTTCCCCGCGCCCGGCACGCCGGTCAACCAGACGACGAACGGCCACTGCGCCTTCAGCGAGGCACGCGCCTCGCTGTCGACCTCGACCGCCTGCCAGGCGACGTTCTCGCCGCGGCGGAGCGCGAAGCGGAGCAGCCCCGCGCCGACCGTGTGGTTCGTGATCCGGTCGATGAGGATGAAGCCGCCCGTGTCGCGGTTCTCGACGTACGCGTCGAACGCGACCGGCTGGCCGAGCTCGAGCTGGACGACGCCGATCTCGTTCAGGTCGAGCTGGTTCGCGGCGATCTGCTCCCCCGTGTCGACGTCGAGCTTGTAGCGGATGGGCGCCACGGTCGCCGGCACCGTCTTCGTCCCGGCGCGCATGAGGTACGTGCGGCCGCGCAGGAGCGGCTCCTCCGCCATCCAGACGACCGTCGCCTCGAACTGCTCCCCTACGTGCGCCGGCGCCTCCGCGGCGGCGATCACGTCGCCGCGGCTGACGTCGATCTCGTCGGCGAGCGTGAGGGTGACCGCCTGCCCGGCGACGCCGGCGTCGAGGTCCTGTTCGAAGCCGACGACGCGCGCGACCGTCGTCTCGCGCCCGACCGGGAGGACGACGACGCGATCGCCCGGCTCGACGCGCCCGCCGGCGACCGTCCCGGTGAAGCCGCGGAAGTCGGAGCTCGGCCGGTTCACCCACTGCACCGGGAGCCGGAAGGGAGCGTCCTGCATGCGCTCCTGGTCGATCTCGACCGCCTCGAGGTATCCCATCAGCGTCGGGCCGGCGTACCACGGCATCGCTTCCGACCGCTCGGTCACGTTGTCGCCGCGGAGCGCCGAGACGGGGATGAGCGTGAACTCCTCGAGCCCGAGCTGCTCCGCGAACGCGCCGTACTGGCGTTCGATCTCGCGGAAACGCTCCTCGCTGTAGTCGACGAGGTCCATCTTGTTCACGGCGACCGCGACGTGGCGGATGCCGAGCAGGTGGACGAGGTAGCTGTGACGTCGCGTTTGCGTGAGCACGCCCTTGCGCGCGTCCAGCAGGATCACCGCGCAGTCGGCGGTCGACGCGCCGGTGACCATGTTCCGCGTGTACTGCTCGTGACCCGGCGTGTCGGCGACGATGTACTTGCGCGTGTCGGTCGAGAAGAAGCGGTAGGCGACGTCGATCGTGATCCCCTGCTCGCGCTCGGCCGCGAGGCCGTCGAGGAGGAGCGCGAAGTCGAGCTCCTCGCCCTGCGTCCCGACGCGGCGCGAGTCGGCCTCGAGCGCCGCGAGCTGGTCCTCGAAGAGCATCTGCGACTCGTAGAGGAGCCGGCCGATCAGCGTCGACTTGCCGTCGTCGACCGAGCCGCAGGTGATGAAGCGCAGCAGGCTCTTGCGCTCGTGCGCGTCGAGATACGCGTCGATGTCGCGCTCGATCAGCTCGCTGCTCATGCGCCGCCCACTAGAAGTAGCCCTCGACCTTCTTCTTCTCCATCGACGCGGCCGCGTCGAAGTCGATCAGCCGGCCCTGCCGCTCGGAGGTCGTGGCGAGCAGCATCTCCTGGATGATCTTCGGCAGCGTGTCGGCCTCCGACTCGATCGCCCCGGAGAGCGGGTAGCAGCCGAGCGTCCGGAAGCGCACGCGCTTCAGCTGCGGCTCCTCGCCGGGCTCGAGCGGCATCCGGTCGTCGTCGACCATGATCCACGTCCCGTCGCGCCACACGACCGGCCGCTCGGCCGCGAAGTAGAGCGGCACGATCGGGATCTGCTCGCGATGGATGTAGAGCCAGACGTCGAGCTCCGTCCAGTTCGAGAGCGGGAAGACGCGAATCGACTCGCCCTTGCGGTGGCGCGCGTTGTAGAGCCGCCAGAGCTCGGGCCGCTGGTTCTTCGGGTCCCAGCGGTGCTGCGCCGTGCGGAACGAGAAGATCCGCTCCTTCGCGCGCGAGCGCTCCTCGTCGCGGCGGGCGCCGCCGAAGGCCGCGTCGAAGCCGTACTTGTCGAGCGCCTGCTTCAGCGCCTCCGTCTTCATCACGTCCGTGTGCACCTGCGAGCCGCTCGCGAACGGGTTGATCCCGCGCGCGAGCCCCTCCTCGTTCACGTGGACGAGCAGCTCGAATCCGTGCTCCTCGGCCATGCGGGCGCGGAAGGCGTACATCTCCTGGAACTTCCAGGTCGTGTCGACGTGGAGGAACGGGAACGGCGGCGGCGCCGGCCAGAAGGCCTTGCGCGCGAGGTGCAGCATCACCGAGCTGTCCTTGCCGATCGAGTAGAGCATGACCGGGTTCTCGGCCTCGGCGACGACCTCGCGCATGACGTCGATCGCCTCCGCCTCGAGCCGCTCGAGATGGGTGAGGCGGACGCGCTCGGCGCTCACGCCGCGACTCCCAGCAGCCCGAGCTCCTCGAGCTTCGCGATCACGAGGCGCGCCGACTCCTCCGGCTCGTGCTCGGTCGTGTCGAGCCGCAGCTCGGGACTCTTCGGCTCCTCGTACGGATCGGAGACGCCCGTGAACTCCGCGATCTCGCCCGCGCGCGCCCTCTCGTAGAGACCCTTCGCGTCGCGTCGCTCGCACTCCTCGACCGGCGTCGCGACGTGCACCTCGACGAACGTCCCGAACTCCTCCACGAGCGCGCGCGCCTTCCGTCGCGTCGCCTCGTACGGCGAGATCGCGGAGACGATCACCGCCGCGCCGTGCCGCGTCAGGCGCGAGGCGACCCAGCCGATCCGCTCGATGTTCGTGTCGCGGTCGTCCTTCGAGAAGCCGAGCCCCTTCGTCAGGTGCGTGCGCACGACGTCGCCGTCGAGCCACTCGACGGCGAGGCCGCGCCGCTCGAGCTCCGGCGCGACGAGCTCGGCGATCGTCGTCTTGCCCGCGCCGGAGAGCCCGGTGAACCAGAGCGTGAAGCCGCTTCGCATGCGCCTAGCTTTGCTGACGTCCGTGGATCCCGCACTCGATCTTGTCGGAGTCGGCCCAGCGGCCCGCCCGCTCGTCCTCGTCGCGGCTGACCGGACGCGTGCACGGGATGCACCCGATCGACGGGTAGCCGGCGTCGTGCAGCGGGTTGTAGGGAATCTCGTTGACGTGGATGTAGGCGTCGACGCGCTTCGCGTCCCAGTCGACGAGCGGATGGATCTTCCAGACGTCGTACCGCTCGCTCCACTCGACCCGCTGCGAGTCGAGCCGCGTCAGGCTCTGCTCGCGGCGGATGCCCGAGATCCACGCGTCGTAGCCGGAGAGGACGCGCTCGAGCGGCTCGACCTTGCGGATGTGGCAGCAGCGGTCGGGATCGCGTTCCCAGAGGTTCGGGCCCTCGCGCGAGTGCTGCTCGGCGATCGTCATCACCTCGGGCCGGATCGGCTCGAGCCCGTAGCGCTCGACGAGCCGCTCGCGCGTCGCGTACGTCTCGGCGAAGAAGAGGCCGGTGTCGAGCTCGACGACCGGGACGCCGAGCCCGAGCTCGGAGACCATGTGCACGAGCACCGAGGACTGCTTCTGCCACGAGCACGTGAGGCAGAGCCTGTCGCCGAAGCTCTCGTAGGCCCAGACGAGCACCTCCTCGGCGCTCATCGACTCGACGTCAGGGAGCCGGAGCGTGCTCAGGCCGCTCGCCACCGAGTAGCACCTCCTTCAGCGTGTCGCCGCGCAGGCCGAGGCGGAGCGTCTCGAGCGGGATCACCTCGTCCGGCGGGATGTTGCCGAGGTTCACCTCCGGCCCGAAGTGCTTGACGAACCAGGCCTGCGACGACTTCGTCGGCGCCTCCCAGACGAGGTCGTGGAAGTCGATCGTGTGCGCGATCTCGTCGACGAGCCCGGTGCGCATCTCGCCGGAGGGCCGGAAGATGCCGGCGGTGCCGCCCTCGCGCGACTCGGTGATCACCTTCCAGGCGCCGGCCTCGAGCTCCTCCTTGATCCACTCCACCCACTCGTACGGCGCGAAGACGACCTCCTCGTCCTTCGAGCCGACCTCGGAGAGCACGGTGAAGTCGCGCGCGAAGTCGGCGATCAGCTCGAGCTTCCGCTCGCGCGGGATCTCGACCGTCCCGTCGGAGATCTCGACGTGGTCGATGCCGAGCGACCCGAGCCAGCGCTTGTAGGCGTCGACCTGGTCCTTCGCGTAGACGACCTCGAAGAACGTGCCGCCGATGACGACGCGCATGCCGCGCAGCACGTCGAGCTTGCGCTGGAGGCTGTTCGTCACGTACGCGGTGCCCCAGCCGAGCTTGACGATGTCGATGTGCTCGCCCGCAACCTCGAGGAGGTCTTCCCACGCGCGCGGGCCGAGCCCCTTGTCGAGGACGTGCGTGAGGCCGCCGTCGCGCTGCAGGCCGAGATCCAACTCAGAGTCGGGCATAGAGCTCCTCCAGCTTCTTGGTCGCGGCCGCCTGAACGTCGTGGTAGAGCGAGTTGCCGTGCGCGTCGATGCCGACTGTGAGCGGCCCGAAGTCCTTGACGCGGAAGCGCCAGAGGCACTCGGGCATGAGCTCCTCCCAGGCGACCTCTTCGATCTCCTCGATCTGCGTCGTCTCGAGCGCGGCGGCGCCGCCGACGATCGCGAAGTAGACCATGCCGTGCCTGCGCATCGGCTCGATCGCCTCGTCGGGGAAGCCGCCCTTGCCGCAGATGGCGCGCACGCGGTAGCGCTCGCCGAGCGGCTCGGTGAAGCGGACCATCCGGGCGGAGGTGGTCGTGCCGATGCAGACCTTCTCGTAGCGGCCGTCGTCGAGCTTGCGGACGCCGGGCGCGGTGTGGAGCAGGAACGCGCCGCGCAGGTCCATCGGCGGCTCGACGCCCTGGTCGAAGATGCGGATCTGCGTCCGGTCGCGGATCCCGACGATGTGGCCCTGTACGACGACCTCGTCGCCGGCCCGCAGCTTCAGGATCTCCGCCTCGTCGCGAATCGGGAACGTCACCTCGTGTACGGCCATCTCAGGCCTCCCGGTCGTAGTCGACGCTGCCGTCGGCGGCCACGTGCGCGGTCGCGCGCCGCGCGGCCCAGCACTGGTAGTTGACCGCGACGGGGTTGAGGGTCATGTGCGTGTCGGCGTGCTCGATGTGGCAGTTGAGGACGGTCACGTCGCCGCCGAGCCCCATCGGGCCGATGCCGGTCTCGTTGAGGAGCTCGAACAGCTCCTCCTCGAGCTGCGCGACGTGGGGATCCGCGTTGCGCGTGCCGATCGGCCGCGCGATCGCCTCCTTCGCGAGGTACATCGCGTAGTCGGCGGAGCCGCCGATCCCGACGCCGACGATCCCGGGCGGGCAGGGCTTGCCGCCGGCGCCGACGATCGACTCGAGCACGAACTGCTTGATCCCCTTCACGCCGTCGGCGGGGACGCACATCTTGAGGAAGCTCATGTTCTCGGAGCCCGAGCCCTTCGGCACGCACTTGACGTCCATCCCGTCCCAGTCGGGCACGAACTCCCAGTGGACGATCGGCAGCCGATGGCCGACGTTCGGGCCCGTGTTCTCGCGCGTGATCGTGTGGACGGCGTTCGAGCGCAGCGGATGCTCGAGGGTGGCGCGGGCGGTGCCTTCGCGCAGCGCCTCGTAGATCCGGGCCGGGTGGAGCGGGAAGGCTTCGCCGACGTGGCATGTGTAGACGGCGATGCCGGTGTCCTGGCAGACGAGGTTCTTCTCGCTGTCGGCCACGTCGACGTTGCGGAGGATCGTCGAGAGGACGCGCCGCCCGGGGATGGAGGTCTCGCGCTCGGCCGCGTCGGCGAGCGCGTCGCGGAGGTCCTGCGGGATGTCCTTCAGCGCCCACACGTAGAGATGCGCCGCCGCGTCGGCGACGGCTTGCTGGAGGTCAGTGTCGAGCAGCTGCGGCACGTCCGGCCCTCCTTCCGAAGACGGCGCATTCGAGCAGGCTGTTCCCCATCATCCGGTTGCGGCCGTGGGTGCCGCCGGCGATCTCGCCGCAGGCATAGAGCCCTTCGACGGTCGTCTCGGCGTCCGTGTCGATCACGAGGCCGCCGTTCTGGTAGTGGAGGACCGGGTACGTGAGGATCGGCTCCCGCAGAGGGTCGACCCCGGCGGCGCGATAGCGGCGGAGCATGTACGGCAGCGAGCGCTCGGCGTCGTGCTCCGCGATCCGCGTCGTGTCGAGCCAGACCGCGGGACGGCCCGCGGGCGACTCGACGCCTTTCCCCTTCTCCACCTCGGCGAAGATCGCCTCGCTGACCTCGTCGCGCGGGCCGAGCGAGTCGCAGAACTCCTCGCCGTCGGCGTTGAGCAGGACGGCGCCGTAGGCGCGCGCCGTCTCCGGGATCGAGTAGCCCTGGAGCGACTCGGGCCAGACGCCGCCGTTCGGGTGGTACTGGAGCGCGTCGAGGTCGCGCGCCTCGGCCCCGAGCCCGAGCGCGAGCTGCATCACCTCGCCCGTCGCGTGCGGGTGGTTGGTCGAGAGCTCCCCCCGCTCGGCCGCCTCGGCGAAGCAGCGGCCGCCGGCGGCGAGAACGACGGCCGAGGAGGCGATCGTCCGGCCGTTGCACTGCGCCCGCCAGCCGTTCTCCGTCCGCTCGAGCTCCTGCAGCGGCGACTTCGGGAAGAAGGAGATGCCGTCGCCTTCGGCGGCGCCGCGCAGGGCCGACGTGACCGCGTGGCCGGTGCGGTCGCCGACCTGGAGGAGCCGGCGGGCGGAGGCGCCGCCGCAGCGCGCCAGCCGGTACGTGCCGTCGTCGTCCCGTGAGAAGTCGACGCCGAGCTGCTCGAGCCAGGCGATGGCGGCCGGCGCCTCGGACGCGAGGATCTCGACGAGCCGGCGATCGGCGGTCTCGTGCGAGCTGCGCCAGACGTCCTCCGCGTGGAGCTCGGGAGAGTCGTCCGGGCCGACGGCCGCCTGGATGCCGCCCTGCGCCTTCGCGGAGTTGCAGGCCTGGATCGAGCCCTTCGTCGCGAGAGCGACGCGGGCGCCGGCCCGCGCGGCGCCGACGGCGGCGGAGAGCCCGGAGGCCCCGCTGCCGATCACGAGGACGTCGAAGCGGCCGTCTTCCGTCACAGCAGGCCGAGTATAACCGGCTGCGCCTAATGCGTCGCATGAGGTTTGCTTATCTTTGCGCGAAGGGGACATGGCAGAAAGAGCCATCTTGATTGTCAGGACAGACAACGCTACGGTGACCGTCCGACGCATCGCCCAACCAGGAGGAGGTCACGATGTCCAGACGACTCGCCGCGGCGGGGGCGGCACTGCTCGCAGCGCTTGCGGTAGGCGCCGGCGCCGCGCGCGCGGACTCATCCGATCCCGGCGCAACTCCGCTCGACCCGGACGTCGCCGCTGCGCTCGCCGCCGACGCAGCGTCCGTCGAGAGCGGGTCGTCCAGCTGGATCGTGTCGCCGAGCGAGGCGCTCTCGGCCGCCGCCGTCCCGGACGCGGTCACCTGGATCGACCCCACGCTCTCGGCGCAGCAGGCGGTGGGCGAAACCGAGGTCCCGGACGCCCTGAGCGGCGCGCTCACCCCCACGTGGTGCTGGGCCACCGCCGACTGGCACGAGTGGGGCACCTGGCCCTACCAGCAGCGCCTCACCGACACGACCTACTGGTGCGCCGTTCTCGCCAAGCGGATCACGTACCGGAGCACGAGCGTGACCGGAAGCGGCACGCTCTGCGCCACGAACTGGACGTCGAGTGCCCTCATCAGCGGCGGCATCGGCTATCCGTGGTTCACCATGCGCTCGTCGGCGGGCTTCGCGTGTCCCACGGTCATTCCCTGGATCACGCTGCACGAGAACCGCTGGATCGACGTCAATCGCACCGACACGGGCGGCACGACTCAGGTGGCGAGCGGATGAGAAGGCTGATCGTCGGCGCCGTGGTGGTGCTCGTCGCCCTCACCGTGCTGGCGTTCGTGCTCGCCAACGTCGGCGGCGGACACGGCTTGACCAGGCTCTTCAGCGGCTAGAGGACTCCGCCCAGCAACGACTCGATCTCGTCCGGGCTCGCCGGCCTCGGGTTGGCGCGGTTCCCGCCGCGACCGGCCGCGAGGGCGGCGAGCTCGGGCAGGTCGCCCGCCGGGATCCCGAGCTCGCGCAGCCGCGTCGGCCCGGCGAGCGAGGCGAGCCGCTCGACGCCGGCGGCGGGGTCGTCGGGAGCGCCGATCGCCTCGCCGAAGCGGCGTACGGCGTCCGGCACGAGGGTGGCGTTGAAGCGGAGAACAGGCGGCAGGAAGATGCCGTTGAGGGTGCCGTGGGGCAGCCCGTAGCGGCCGCCGACCGCCTGCGCGAGCGCATGCGCGAGAGCGAGGTTCGAGCCGGCGAGCGCCGCGCCGCCGTGGCAGGCGCCGCGCAGGAGCTCCGTTCGGCCCTCGATCTCCTGCGGGGCGGCGACCACCTGCGAGAGCCACCCGGCGATCAGCTGCGCGCCGGCGAGCGCCTCGGCGTCGGCGGCGGGATTGTGTCCTCTCGCGTAGAGCGCCTCGGCGCAGTGCGCGAGCGCGTTCATCGCGGTGCCGACCGTGATCTCGGCCGGGAGGTCGAGCGTCAGCTCGGGCTCGTAGACGATCCCCGCCGGTCGCGCGTCGCCGCCGCCGCCCCGCGTGCGCCGGGCCGCATCGCGGATGCCGTAGTACGTCGTCCACTCGGCACCGGCGTACGTCGTCGGGACGGAGACGAGCGACAAACCGGTCTCGGCCGAGACGGCCTTGGCGAGGTCGACGGCGCTGCCGCCGCCGACCGCGATGATGCCGCCGGCGCCCGCGGCTTCAGCCGCGACGGCCGCGATCCGGTCGGAGGGCACGTCGCGCCAGTGGGCTGCCGGCTCCAGGGGCAGCTCGAGCTCGTCCCAGCGGCTGCTCGCGACGAGCAGGGGCGACGACACGCCCGCCGCTGCGCAGACCTCCGGCAGCGCGACGAGGCCCCAGCGGACGATCACGCATTCCCCGGGGGCTGGAGCCGCGCCCGGGCGAATGCGACGAACGCCTGCGCGGCGCGCGTCTCGGCCCTGCCGGTCGATCGCACGAGCTGGATCTCCCGCGACGGCTCGAGCCCTTCGACGCGCGCGACGGCGAGCGTGCCGGCCGCGAGGTCGGCCTCGATCGCGTTCCGGGAGATGAACGTCGCGCCGTAGCCGGCGAGCACGGCCGCCCGTGCCGACTCCTGCAGTCCGAGCTCGAGCCGGACGTCGAGGTCGCGCAGGCGGACGCCGAGCTCGCGGAGCTCTTCCTCGATCACCTGCCGGACGCCGGCGCCCTCCTGCATGAGGACGAGGGGCTCCACCTGCAGCTCCGCGAGCGTCATCGTCTTCCCGGCGCGGCCGTGGCCCTTCTGGACGGCAAGCACGACCTCGTCGCGGAAGAACGTCTCGAAGGAGACGCCGCGGTGCCGGCGCGCGGCGCCCACGACGCCGAGCTCGAGCTCTCGCCGCGCGACCTGCTCGACGACCGTGTGCGTGTCGGAGACGCTGAGAGCGACCTGCACCTGCGGATGGAGACGCTGGAACTCGCCGAGCACGACGGGCACGACGGTTCCTCCGGGCCCGGTCGACGCGCCGATCTCGAGCCGTCCCCCGAGCTCGCCCTCCGCTTCCTCGCCGAGCTCCCCGAGCAGCTGCTCCTCGAGGGCGAGCAGGCGCTGGGCACCGCGATAGAGCCGGATGCCGGCCTCGGTCGGCTCGACCCGGCGGCCGGAGCGGTCGAGGAGCTGCTGGCCGAGCCGTTTCTCGAGCGAGCGGATCTGGAGGCTGACGGCCGGCTGGGTCACGCCGAGCTGGTCGGCAGCCTGGGAGAAGCTCCGACGCTCGACGACGGCGCAGAACGCCGCGAGCTGCCTCGTGTCCATAAGCGCACCTTATTCCCCGCGGCCGCCTCCGCAGATCCGGCCGTCGCTCTACGATCCGCTCGTGCCCAACACGCGGATCGAGGACACGCTCATCCGCGGCTACCGGCAGCTCGCCCTCGCGACGCCGGGGCGCCAGCGGGACACGCTCCTGCGCGTGCTCGACCTCGTGCTCTCGGCCTTCTTCCTCGTCGTCTTGCTGCCGGTCTCGCTGCTCATCGCGGTACTCGTCGTCGTCACGAGCGGGACGCCGACCCTCTACCGGGGCGAGCGAGTCGGCCGCGGCGGCCGCATCTTCACGATGTACAAGTTCCGGACGCTCCGCCTGGGAGCCGAGCAACGGCTCGGCGCTCATCTCGGCGAGGAGCTCGTCCAGCGGACGCAGACGGAGTTCACGCCGATCGGGCGCTGGCTGAAGGCGACGCAGCTCGACGAGGTGCCGCAGTTCGTCAACGTCGTCCGCGGCGACATGAGCCTCGTCGGACCGCGGCCGATCCGGCCCGTCTTCTTCGAGCAGCTCGCCGTCGAGCTGCCGGCGTACTGGCAACGGCTCGTCGTGCGGCCCGGGTTGACCGGCTTCGCGCAGGTGCGGCGCGGCTACGAGACATCGATGGCCGAGAAGCTCGCGCACGACCTCGAGTGGATCGCCGACCGATCGGTGCAGCTCTACCTCCGGACGGTCGCCGCAACCGCGTGGCGCGTGCTCAGGCAGTCGCTGCGCGGGATCGTTCGTCCCGACGCCTAAGGTAGGGCCGTGTGCGGGATCTGCGGGATCGCGAGCGTCGACGGCGCGCCCGACTTCGACGCGCTGCGCTCGATGAGCGAGCTGCTCGTCCACCGCGGCCCCGACAGCGGCGGCGAGCACGCCGACGACTCGGTCGCGCTCGCGGCGCGGCGGCTCTCGATCGTCGATCTCGAGCACGGCGACCAGCCGCTCGCGAACGAGGACGGCAGCTGCGTCGTCGTCCAGAACGGTGAGATCTACAACTATCCCGAGCTGCGGCGCGAGCTCGAGCGCGCCGGCCACGTCTTCCGGACGCGCTGCGACACCGAGGCGATCGTCCACCTCTACGAGGAGCACGATCTCGGCTTCGCCGAGCGGCTGCGCGGGATGTTCGCGATCGCGATCCGCGACGCGCCCCGCGGGCGGCTCGTGCTCGCACGCGATCCCTACGGGATCAAGCCGCTCTACTACCGGCACGCGGGCGGTGAGCTCCGGTTCGCCTCGGAGGTGCGAGCGCTGCCGCGCGGCGAGATCGACCTCGACGCGCTCGAGGCGTTCCTGGCCTTCAACTCGATCCCCGCGCCGTACTCGATCTTCCGCGAGATCCGGAAGCTGCCGGCCGGGCACCTGCTCGTGTGGGAGCGCGGAGAGGCCCGGCTCGAGCGCTACGCGCGGCCGGCGCCGGCCGCGGGCGGCGAGCTGCGCGCCGGCGACGAGGCGGAGGTCGTCGAGGAGCTGCGCGCACGGCTGCGAGATTCCGTACGCGCCCATCTGCTCTCGGACGTGCCGGTCGGCGTGCTGCTTTCCGGCGGCGTCGACTCGGCGGTGCTCGCCGCCCTCGCGGCGCAGGAGACGAGCGAGCCGGTGCACACGTTCACGATCGGCTTCGCGGAGCGGAGCTTCGACGAGCGGGCCGACGCGCGCCGCGTCGCCGAGCGGTACGGAACGGAGCACCACGAGCTGCTCGTCCGGCCGGAGCCGGAGGTCCTCCTGCGCGCGCTCGCCGAGGCGTTCGACGAGCCGTTCGCCGACTCCTCGGCGCTGCCGACCTATCTCGTCTCGCAACTCGCGGCGGAGCACGTCAAGGTGGCGATGTCGGGCGAGGGCGGCGACGAGCTGTTCGGCGGCTACTACACGTACGCGGCCGACCTGATCGCCGACCGGGCCGCGCCGCTCGCACGCCTCGCGCGGCCGCTCGTCGAGGCGCTGCCCGCATCGACGCGGAAGGCGAGCCTCGACTACAAGGCGAAGCGGTTCGTCCGCGCGGCCCACCTGCCGCCGCTCGAGCGGCATCACGGCTGGAAGGAGATCTTCTCTCCCGAGGCGCGCGCCGAGCTGACGGCCCGCCGCGTTGCCTTCGACCCGGTGGACGTCTATCGCGCCCGCTACGCCGAGACCGAGGGCGCGCCCGAGCTCGCGCGGCTGCAGGACGTCGACTTCGGCGTCTACCTCGTCGACGACCTGCTCGTGAAGACCGACCGGGCGTCGATGGCGCATTCGCTCGAGGCGCGCGTGCCGTTCCTCGATCCGGTCGTGACGAACCTCGCGTTCGCCCTGCCGACGCGGCTGAAGGTGCGCGGGCTCGCGAAGAAGGTGCTGCTGCGGAAGGCGGCTCAGCCGCTGCTGCCGGCGGAGGTCGTGCACGGCCGCAAGCGCGGCTTCTCGATCCCGGCGGCGGCCTGGCTGCGCGGCGAGCTCGAGCCGTTCGCCCGGGAGACGCTCTCGACGGGGAACCTCGCGCGGCAGGGCTTCTTCCGGCCCGAGCCTGTGGCGCGCCTCCTCGACGAGCACGCCGCCGGGCGCGAGGACTGGAGCCGGCAGCTCTGGGGCCTCCTCGCCTTCACGCTCTGGTACGAGCGGCACGTCGAGCAGGAGCCGCCGCGCCTCTACTCGGCCCGGATGGAGGCGCTCGCCGCGTGAGCGACCTGCCGCCGTTCGAGCTCGGCTATCCGCGCACGGAGCTCCGGCGCCGGCTCGTCGAAGCCGTCCTGTCCGGCGAGAAGACGGCGACCTCCGGGCTGCTCGAGGAGTACGAGGCGGACGGCGAGGAGGTCGGCGAGGCCGGCGACCGGTACCTGCTGCACGACTACGACGACGATCCGGTCGCGATCGTCGAGCTGACCGAGGCACGCGTCGTGCCGGCGGCCGAGATCGACCTGGAGTTCGTGCGCGACGAGGCCGAGGCGTTCGGGTCGGTCGAAGACTGGCGGCTCGCGCACGAGCGCTTCTTCGAGCGGCCGATCGAGCCCGACACGCAGATCGTCGCGCTCCGCTTCCGCGTCGTGGAGCGGCTCTAGTGCGCGTCTGGGTGGACATGACCGCGCCGGCGCACGTCCTCGTCTTCCGGCCCCTCGTCGAGATCCTGCGCGGGCACGGCGACGAGGTGCAGATCACGGCGCGCGACTACGCGCAGACGCTGCAGCTGCTCGAGCTCCACGGTCTCGAGGCGGACGAGGTCGTCGGACGGCACGGCGGCCGCTCGCGCCTGCAGAAGGCGCGCCAGATGACGCACCGGCTCGGCGCGCTCCGTCGCTGGGGGAAGGGGCGCGGCTTCGACGTCGCGCTCGCGCACGGCTCGCACGAGCTGACGATCACGGCGCGCCGTCTCGGCATCCCGAGCTCGACGACCTTCGACTACGAGTTCGCGACGCTCCAGCACCAGCTCGGCTGCCGCGCCGCGACGCGCGTCGTCGTGCCCGCCGCCATCCCGCCCGAGCGGCTGCGGCCCTACGGCGTCGCCCCGCCGAAGCTTCTCCAGTACCCGGGCCTGAAGGAGGAGTACTACCTCGCCGACTTCGAGCCGGACCGGTCGCTCCTCGACCGCCTCGGCGTCGACCCGTCTCGCGTGCTCGCGGTGCTGCGCCCGCCGCCCGATGTCTCTCTGTACCACCGGCACTCGAACCCGCTCTTTCCGCAGACGCTCGACCATCTGGGGCGGCTCGGGGACGTGCACGCGGTGGTGCTGCCGCGGACCGAGGAGCAGCGTGCGTTCGTCCGCTCGCTCGAGCTGCCGTCGGTGGTCGTTCCGGGCGGCGCCGTCGATGCGCAGAGCCTGATCGCGCTCGCCGACGTGGTCGTCTCGGCGGGCGGCACGATGAACCGCGAGGCGGCGGCGCTCGGGGTGCCCGTCTACACGACCTACGGCGGGCGGCTGGGCGGAGTCGACGAGGAGCTGATCCGCGACGGGCGGCTGAAGCCGCTCACCGACCCCCGCGCCCTCGAGCTGCAGAAGCGGGACGAATCGGGCGCGCCGCGCGCGCGCCGCGACCCGGCGGAGCTGCTGCGGCTACTCCTCTCCGCCCTCGACGCGTAGCTCCTCGCGCACGAGCTGATAGCTGCCCGTGTCCGAGAGGCTCGGCGGCCCGAGTCGCACCGGCTCGCGGACGATCGAGCCGAGCTTCGCCACGACCTCGAGCGTGTCGCCCTCGTCGGCGAGCCGTTCGAGCTCGGCGAGCTGCGACTCGAGCCACTCCGGATCGACCGGCGGGCGGCTCAGCCTCATGATCTTCGGGTGCGTCGTGGCGCCGCGAGCCTCGTCGTCGGCCCAGAGCTCCTCGTGGATCTTCTCGCCGCCCTTCGGGCCGACGAAGACGATCCGGACGTCGCGCGGCGAGGCAGCCTCCTCGTCCGGCAGCCTCGGCTCCTTGCCGGAGAGGCGGATCATGTTGCGCGCGAGGTCGAGGATCTTGACCGGATCGCCCATGTCGAGGACGAACACCCGGCCGCGGCCGCCCATCGCGCCCGCCTGCACGACGAGCGACACGGCCTCCGGAATCGTCATGAAGAAGCGCGTCATCTCGGGATCCCTGACCGTGACGGGCCCACCCCGCTCGATCTGCTTGCGGAAGATCGGGATCACGCTGCCCGAGGAGTTGAGGACGTTGCCGAAGCGGACGGCGACGAAGCGCGTCGGAACGTCGCGACGGTGCCCGAACGACTCGACGATCCACTCGCAGAGCGCCTTCGACTGGCCCATCACCGTCTTCGGGTTGACGGCCTTGTCGGTCGAGATGAAGACGAAGCGCTCCACGCCGAACTCGGCGGCGAGCTCGGCGAGGACGCGCGTCCCGATGACGTTGTTGCGCACGGACTCGACCGGATGCGTCTCGAGCATCGCGACGTGCTTGTAGGCCGCCGCGTGGAAGACCACGGTCGGCCGGTACTTCTCGAACACGTCGCGACGGAGCGCCTTGCGATCCTTCACGTCGACGAGCTTCGTCACGACTGCCGTGAAGCTCCGCTCGTCGACGAGCTCGCGCTCGATCTCGAACAGCGGCCCCTCGGCGTTGTCGACGAGGATCAGCCGCGACGGGCGCACGCGCGCGATCTGGCGGCAGAGCTCGGAGCCGATCGAGCCGCCCGCGCCGGTGACGAGCACGCTGTGATCCTCGAGGTACGACGCCACCTCGTGGAAGTCGACCTCGACCTGCTCCCGCCCGAGCACGTCCTCGACCTGCACCGGACGGATCTGCCCCGCGAGGCCGACCTCGCCGCTGATGAGCTCGTACAGCCCCGGCAGCGTCTTCACCGGGATCTGCAGCTCCTGTGCCCGCTCGACGATCTGGCGGCGCACGTCGCCCGAGACCGACGGCATCGCGATCAGCAGCTCGTCGGGCTTGTGCTCGCGCAGCAGCCGCGGCAGCTCGTCGATCCGTCCGAGCACGCGGACTCCCATGATCCGCGTGTGCCGCTTCCGCGGGTCGTCGTCGACGAAGCCGATCGGCGTGTAGTTGAGCATCCGCGAGCGCTGCATCTCCTGGACGATCAGCCGCCCGGCGTCGCCCGCCCCGACGACGACGACTTCCTTGCCGCGCGCGACCACCGTGAGGCCGGGCCGCTCGATCGCAGTGCGGGCGACGAGTCGCGAGCCTGCGATGAGCAGGAGCGTGAGGATGAAGTCGATGGCGGCGATCGACCGCGGCAAGCGGAAGCCGTGCACCGGCTCCACGAGATAGACGGTCAGGTCGGCGACCAGCGACGCCACGGCGACGCCTCGCGCCGCCGCCCACATGTCGCGGATCGAGACGTAGCGCCACCAGCGGTTGTAGAAGCCGAACGCGACGAAGACGGCGAGCTTGAGCAGGAGGACGAGCAGGATCGTCCGCCGGAACAGGGTCACGTAGTAGTGCGGCCACGCGTTGTCGAAGCGCAGCGAGAACGCGAGCCACCACGAGGCGGCGACGATCGCGGCGTCCACCAGCAGCTGCCACAGCCTGTGCGGTGACAGCAGGTTGCGCATCAGACGCCGCTGGCGACGCCGACCGCCGAGCGGACGACGTCGACGACCCGCTCCTGCGTCTCGACCGGGATCCCGGGCCAGAGCGGCAGTGAGAAGTTCTCCGTCGCGACGTGCTCGGTCACCGGTAGCGACCCCGGCTCGTAGCCGAGGAAGTGCAGCGCCGGCTGCAGGTGCAGAGGCGTCGTGTAGTACGTCGCCGACGCGATCCCCGCCTCGGTCAGCGCGGCGCGCACGGCGTCGCGCTCGGCCGAGCGGCAGACGAAGAGGTGGTAGATGTGGCCGGGCTCGTCGTGCGGCAGCTCGACGAGCTCGCCGAGCCCGAGCTCCGCGTACCGGGCGGCCGCAGCGCGGCGTCCCTCGTTCCAGCCGGCGAGCTCCGGCAGGAAGATCCGCAGCATCGCCGCCTGCACCTCGTCGAGGCGCGAGTTGTAGCCGACGAAGTCGAAGTCGGTCTTGTCGCGCGAGCCGTGGAAGGCGAGCACCTGGACGCGCTCGGCGAGCTCCTCGTCGTTCGTCGCGACGAGGCCGCCGTCGCCGAGGCAGAAGAGGTTCTTCGTCGGATAGAAGCTGTACGTCGCGATCGTCCCCTTCTGCGCGACGCCGGGAGCACCGAACGCCTGCGCCGAGTCCTCGATCACGGGCACGCCGTGCTCGAGCAGCGGCTCGATCTCCAGCGGGCGGCCGAACAGGTGGACGGGCATGATCGCCCGCGTTCGGCTCGTGACCTTGCGCGCGACGTCGTCGGCGTCGAGGTTGAGCGTGGCCGCGTCGACGTCGGCGAAGACCGGAGTGGCGCCGCGGCGGGCGATCGACTCGGCCGTCGCGTAGAACGTGAACGCCGGGCAGATCACCTCGTCGCCGGGGCCGATCTCGAGCGCATCGAGGGCGAGAACGAGCGCGTCTGTGCCGTTCGCGACGCCGACGGTGCGCTTCACGCCGAGGTAGTCGGCGGCCTCCTCCTGGAAGGCCCAGAACTCGGGGCCGCGCACGAAGGCGCCGGAGTCGAGAACGGAGCGGAAGGCGGCTTCGAGCCGCGGAATCAGGTGGCCGTACTCGGCCTTGACGTCAACGAGCGGAATCGTGTTCATTGCGAGCCACTCTAGCCGGGGCCAGCCACCGATAGAGGAGATACGCCACGAGGAGCACGAGGCCCGCCGCGATCGCGTACTCGACGTAGCGGAAGTCGTGCTCGAAGCGGTCGTAGCTTGCGCCGAGGCCGTAGCCCGCGCCCGCGAATGCGAAGGACCAGACGGCGGCGCCGACGAGGGCAAGCCCCGCGAACGGCGCGAGCGGCATCTCGAAGATCCCGGCCGGGATCGCGACGAACGAGCGGACGACGGGGGTCATCGTCCCCAGCAGCACGCCGGGCCGGTCCCAGCGCTCGAACCACGCGTCGGCGCGCTCGAGCCGCTCCGGCGTCACGTGCAGCCAGCGGCCGCGGCGCTCGAGCAGCTCGCGCCCGCCGAAGCGCCCCAGGAGCCAGCCGGCGAGCGCTCCGGCGAAGTAGCCGAGCGTCGCCGCGACGGCGATCGCGACGTAGGCGCCGGCGCCGAAGCCGACCTGCGCGCCGAGGACCGAGACCCCGTTCGCACCCGAGAGGACGCCGGCCGCGACGGCGCCGCCGACGAGCGCGACGAGCTCGCTGGCGACGGGGAGCACCGCGCCGAGCGCGAGCAGGCCGAAGACCGCGTAGACGCCGTGGCTCGCAACCGCTGACGTGAAGCTCGAGGAGACGCTCGCGACGAGCACGCGCGCGAGTCTAGTTACGGTTGACGGTCGTGCAGACGCCGCTCGTCGAGGTCGACCAGGGCTGGGACTTCAAGATCCTGATCCTCGAGGACGAGTGGGTGCTGCGCATTCCGCGCTCCGGCGAGTGGAACGCGACGCTCGCGAAGGAGGCGGCGCTGCTGCCGCGGCTCGCTCCCTCGCTCCCGATCGAGATCCCGCGCTTCGAGCAGGTCTCCGAGAGGCCCGCGTTCGTCGTCTACCGGCTGATCGACGGTGAGCCGCTGCAGAACGAGGACCCGGAGGGCGTGCGCGCGTTTCTCGACGCGCTGCACTCGTTCGACGCGAGCGCGCTCGACCTCTCGGAGCCCGACTGGCTCGAGGCGTGGCGCGTGAACGTGGAGATCTTCCGCGCCCTCGTCCTGCCGCGCCTCGACCCCGACGAGCGACCGCGCGCCGAAGGCCTCTTGCAAGAGGTCGAGACGCTGACCGGCTTCGAGCCCGCGCTCGCGCACTGCGACCTCGGCCCCGAGCACCTGCTCGTTCGGCGCGAACGTCTCGTCGGCGTGATCGACTGGGCGAGCGCGCAGATCGGCGACCCCGCGATCGACTACGCCTGGCTCCTGAACGGGGCGTTCCCGGATTGGGAGGTCGACGACGAGCTGCGCCGGCGCGCGTCCGTGTACCACCGGCTCGGGCCGTGGTTCGAGGTCGAGTACGGGGTTCGGACCGCGCAGCCGGACTTCGTCCGGAGCGGCCTCGCGGGCGTCAGGTCCAGACTCTGAGCGGCCGGTAGAGCGTGTCGCGCTGCACCGGCACCTTGCCGATCGAGCGGATCAGGTGCGCGAGCTCGTCGGCGCTCGTGCGGTGCGTCGTCCCGGCGGCCGAGACGACGTTCTCCTCGATCATCACGCTGCCGAGGTCGTCGGCGCCGAACCCGAGCGCGACCTGGCCGATCTTCTTCCCCTGCGTGACCCACGACGAGCCGATGTGGGGGACGTTGTCGAGGTAGATCCGCGAGACGGCCTGCGTGAGGAGGTAGTCGAAGGACGTCGGCCGGGCCTCGACGGGAACGAGCGAGACGAGCCGGTTGCCGTCGTCCTGGAACGTCCAGGAGAAGAAGGCCCGGAAGCCGCCGGTCTCGTCCTGCAGCTCGCGGATCCGACGGAAGTGCTCGACTCGCTCCTCGAGCGTCTCGACGTGGCCGTACATCATCGTCGCGGTCGTCGAGATGCCGAGCCGGTGCGCCTCGCGCATCACGCCGAGCCACTCCTTCGTCTTCGTCTTCTTCGGCGCGATGACGTCGCGCACGCGGTCGACGAGGATCTCCGCGCCGCCGCCGGGAATCGAGTCGAGGCCCGCGTCGCGCAGCCGCACGAGCGTCTCGGGCACGGTGAGCTTCGAGCGGCGCGCGGCGTGGAGGATCTCGGACGGCGAGAGCGCGTGCAGGTGGATCGGGTAGCGCGCCTTGATCTCCCGGAAGAGATCCTCGTAGTAGTCGACGCCGAGGTCGGGATGGTGGCCGCCCTGCATCAGGAGGCCTGTGCCGCCGAGCGCGAGCGTCTCCTCGATCTTCTTGAAGATGACCGGCTTCGGCAGCAGGTAGCCCTCGCGCTGGTCGCCCGGGCTGCGGTAGAAGGCGCAGAAGTCGCAGTCGGTGACGCAAACGTTCGTGTAGTTGAGGTTGCGGTCGATGATGAACGTCACCCGCTCCGGGTCGTGCAGCCGGTTGCGGATCTCGTTCGCCGCCCGGCCGACGGCGACGAGGTCGCGCGAGCGGAGAAGCTCGACCGCCTCCTCGTCCGTGATCCGCTCGCCCGAGACGGCGCGCTCGAGGATCTCGCCGACGGCGCTGCGCTCGGCCACGCTCATGCGACTGCCGCGCCCGCAGTCTGGACGAAGCGCAGCTCGGGCACGGTCTCGAGCAGGCCCGCGTCGCGGGCGAGCTCGAGGAACGTGTAGAGGCCGGCGCGCTCGCGCGGCCCGAAGCGGTAGCGGAGCTTCTCGAAGTAGCGCGCGAGGAAGCCGGCCGGATAGCCGTAGCGCTCGGCCGCCTCGAAGGCGAGCTGCTCGGGCTCGGCGCGCGCGAGCCGAACCGACGAGACGAGCGCGTCCTCGAGCTCCTCGAGCCCTTCGGCGAGCGGCTCGGGGCAGGCCCAGACGGCGAAGACCATCGGCAGCCCTGTCCGCTCGAGCCAGAGCCGGCCGAGGTCGTGGTGCGGCGTCGGATCCTCGAACGCCGACTTGAGCGCGGCGTCGCCGATCAGGAGCTTCGCCTCCGCCTCGCCCGCCTCGTACGCCTCGAGCGGCACCTGCGCCGCCTCGGGCAGCAGCACCTTCGTCAGCGCGACCGAGGTCGCCGACTCGGGCGTCACAGCCACGACCCGCACCTGCTCGAGCGGGGCACGAGAGACGAGCTGGATCGAGTCGACCGCGCCCTCCGACGCGACGCAGAGCCGCGGCAGCAGCCGGAGCTTGCCGGCGTGGCGGGCGTACTCGATCGAGGAGATCGGCGCCGTGTCGAGCTCGCCGGCGACGAGCATCCGGTTCAGCTCGGTCGGGACGCCCGGCACCTCCTCGACCTCGGTCTCGACCCGATAGAAGACCGGCGCCATGTTGACGTAGGCGATACGGCCCAGACGGATCACGCCGCGTCCTCCGCCGCCGCGAGCGCGGACCGCCGGTCGGGATAGACCCGCACCTCCGAGACGAGCCCGTCGTCGAGCACGAGCAGGTGGTGCCGCCCGTCGAGCCCCGGATCGACGACGAGGAGGTCGTCCTGCTCGGCGACGATCCTCGGCCGCAGCTGCTGCTCGCGCTCGCGCATGCGGGCGAACATCTCGAGCACGTCGTCGCGGTTGCGACAGAGCTCGCGCGGCCGGAACCCGATCCAGACGACGTCCGGCGCGAGCATGTCGGCGAAGTCGTCGAGCGACATCCGCTCGATCGCCTGGCGAACGCTCACCATCGCCGCAGCTCGTTGTAGAGGCTGTCGCGCTGCACCGGCACGCGGCCCGCGGCGCGGACGAAGCGCACGAGCTCGCCGATCTTCTGCTCGGTGCCCGCCGTCGCTCCGGCGGCCTGGAAGATCTTCTCGCGCACGACCGTGCCCTGGACGTCGTTCGCGCCGAAGTGGAGCGCGACCTGGGCGAGCGGGAGGCCCATCATGATCCAGTAGGCCTTCACGTGCGGGATGTTGTCGAGCAGGAGCCGTGAGACCGCGATCACCTTGAGGTCGTCGGCGCCGGTCGTGAAGCGGAAGCCGCGGCGCTCGAAGACCGTGTTCTCCGGATGGAACGCGAGCGGGATGAAGGAGAGGAAGCCGCCCGAGCGGTCCTGCTGGTCGCGCAGGCGAAGCAGGTGGTCGACGCGCTCCTCGTAGGTCTCGACGTGGCCGTAGAGCATCGTGCACTGCGTCGTGATCCCGAGCCGGTGCGCGGTGTCGTGGACGTCGAACCACTCCTCCGGATGCTCCTTGCCGGGCGCGATGAGCGCGCGCACACGGTCGGCGAAGATCTCGGCGCCGCCGCCCGGCATCGAGTCGAGGCCAGCGTCCTTCAGCGTCCTCAGGACCTCCTCGTGCGTGCAGCCCTCGAGCCGCGACATGTGGTGGATCTCGGAAGCCGTGTAGAACTTGAGATGGACGTCGGGCAGCGCCTGCCTGAGCTTGCGCAGCAGCTCGGCGTAGTAGTCGAGCTCGACGTGCGGGTTCTCGCCGTTGACGCAGTGGATCTCGGTGAAGCGCGACGCCTCGTACTGCGCGAGCGCGTCCTCGACGAACTCGTCTGCGGTCAGCGTGAACGCGTCATCCTGCTTGCGCGTCTTCGCGAACGCGCAGAACTTGCACTTCACCCGGCAGACGTTCGTCTGGTACAGGTTGATGTTCTGGACGAAGTAGACCTCGTCGCCGCCGCCGCGCTGCCGGCGCGCGAGGTCGGCGAGCTCGCCGAGCGAGAGCAGGTCGTCCGTCTCCATCAGCGCGACTCCGTCGTCGAAGTCGAGGCGCTCGCCGCCGAGCACCTTCTCCCGGATCGGCGCGAGCGTGTCGAGCGTGTCCAGAACCGCCAAGCGGCCCTACCTTTCCCGATCGACGACGACGTGCGTCAACGCCTCGAGCTCGTCGCGATGGAGCTCGCCGTTGAGGCACGCCCTGGCGCGGCTAGCGTAGTCGAGCGCCACCTGCCGGGAACGCTCCAACGCGCCCGTGGCGGCAACGCGCAGGAGCGCGCCGTCCATCGGGCCGCCGGCGAGCGCGTCACGGACGACGGCGTCCTGCTGCGCGGCGAGAAGGAGCGGCAGCGTCGGCGTGCCGTCGCGAAGGTCGGTGCCGGCGATCTTCCCGGTCTCGATCGTCGCGCCCGAGCAGTCGAGGACGTCGTCCGCGATCTGGAAGGCGACGCCGAGCGCAAGGCCGTACTCGCCCGAGCCGCCGCCGAGCCGGCACGCCGCCTCGAACAGCGCACCCGTCTTGAGCGCGCACCGGTCGAGGTACGCCTCGACCGTCGTCGACGGGTTGCGGGTCTGCGTCCGCTGCAGGGCCTCGCCCCGCGCGAGGCAGAGCGTCGCGTCGGCGAGGATCTCGACCGCCTCCGCGTCGCCCGTCGCGCTCAGCTCCGCGAAGGCGCGGGCGAAGAGGTAGTCGCCGGTGGCGCGGGCGGCGTCGGGCCCGTAGAGCGACCAGGCGGCCGCCTTGCCGCGCCGGAAGTGAGCGCGGTCGATCAGGTCGTCGTGGACGAGCGTCGCCATGTGGACGAGCTCGACGGCGACTCCGGCCGCGAGCGACGGCTCGGCGCCCTCCGACGTCGAGAGGAAGACGAGCGCGGGCCGCAGCCGCTTGCCGCCGGCGGCGAGCGCCTCGTTGCCGACGGCCGCGACGAGGCCCGGATGGCTCGCGACGGTCCGCGCGAGCCGCTCCTCGAGCGCGTCGAGATAGTCCTCCAGGCCGGGCACCGACCGAATGTCTCTGAGCGTGGTCGCGCTCACTCCGCCTCCCCTAGGTGCAGAGCCACGATACCCCCTGCAAAGAGCCGGAATCGCACCGAGACGAAGCCCGATGCAGCAAGGAGGTCGCCCAGCTCCTGCGGGCGCGGGAAGCGCCGCACGCTCGCGGGCAGGTACGTGTAGGCGTCGCCGCCGGGGAGGAGGCGCCCCAGCAGCGGCACGGCGCGGTCGAACCAGAGGCGGTAGAAGGGGGCGAGAATGCCGCCGGGCGTCGTGATCTCGAGGACGCCGAGCCGCCCGCCGGGGCGAAGGACACGCCGCAGCTCGCCCAGCGCCGCCCCGAGATCCTCGACGTTGCGGATGCCGAAGCCGACGACGGCGGCGTCGAAGCTGCCGTCGTCGAAGGGCAGCGCGAGCACGTCCGCCTGCACCCACTCCAGCCCCGGCGCCTTGCGCCGCGCCCGCCCGAGCATCCGCTCGGAGAAGTCCACCCCCACGACGCGATCCGCGCCCGCCGCGCCCGCCGCGATCGCGAGGTCGCCGGTGCCGCAGCAGGCGTCGAGGACGCGGTCGCCCGGCCGCACCGCCTCGCGCACCGTCACCGCGCGCCAGCGACGGTCGAGCCCGCCCGTCATGACGCGGTTCATCACGTCGTAGACCGGCGCGATCCGGTCGAACATGCGGCGGACGCCGTCCGCTGGAAGACGCCCGGTCTCCACCGTCACGTCTGTCCCCAGCGCGGTACGAGGGCGTTCTCGAGCCCGAGCTGGTCGAGCGCCCTGGCGACGACGAAGTCGACGAGGTCGTCGACCGAGCGCGCGCCGTGGTAGAAGCCGGGCGCGAGGACGAGGATCGTCGCGCCGGCCTCGCGCAGCGTGAGCATGTTGCGGAGGTGGATCGCCGAGAGCGGCGTCTCGCGGGGCATCACGACGAGCTTCCGCTCCTCCTTCAGCGCGACGGAGGCTGCACGATGGATGAGGTTCTGCATCGCGCCGGAGGCGACGGTCCCGAGCGTCCCCATCGAGCACGGGCAGATCACGTAGGCGTCGACCCTGGCCGAGCCGGAGGCGTACGGCGCGCTCCAGTCCTCCGGGTCGTAGACGGTCGCGGCGCCGGGCGCGACCTCGAGCAGCCGGGCGAGCGTCTCGTCCCGCGGCAGGGTCGGGTCGCCGTACAGCTCGGTCGCGAGCACCTCGATGCCGGCCCGCGAGGCGCAGACGCCGAGCTCGGTGTCGGCTGCGGCGAGCGCCTCGAGCAGGCGCGCGGCGTAGGGCGCGCCGGAGGCTCCCGTGATCCCGAGGAAGACGTGCATCCCCCCGGATTGTCGCTGCTGATCGCCTGCTAGTGCGTGCCCTTCGAGTCCACGAGGAAGGTGGCGAGCTGCTCGAGCCGCGCCGGTCCGAGCGATTTGAAGGACGGCATCGGCGAGCCCGGCGTGACGCACGACGGGCACTCGAGATGGTGGATCTGGAAGGTCTTGCTCGTGATGCGCGAGCCGATCGCCGTCAGGTCGGGCGCACCGAGGTTGGAGCCGCCCGCGCCGTCGTAGGTGTGGCAGGCCGTGCAGCCCGCGGTGGCGAAGAGCGTCACTCCGGGCTTCGCCGCGGGCGGCAGGTGCTCCTGGGCGATCCAGCGCGGGATGTTCAGCTTGACCTCGGAGGCGAGCGCCTCGTTCGCGATTGCGCCCTTCCAGGTGAGCACGCCCATCGAGAGGACGGTCAGGGCGGCGGCGACGATCGCCACCGGCCGCGTCGAGATCCTCCGCTCGCGCCGCCGGTCCATGAAGGGGAGGGCGAGCAGGAGGATGAGGCAGATGGTCGGGATGCCGACCGTGGCGAGGAACACCGACTCCGGCCACTTGAAGATCCGGAGCAGGTAGAAGAGGAAGTAGAAGTACCAGTCCGGACGCGGCACGAAGCTCGTCGTGCCGGGATTGGCAGGCGCGTCGTATTCGGGCCCGAGCAGGCCGGGGTTGGTGCCGACGTGGTGCGGCCCGAACGACGTCCACTTCCAGATCGCGGCGAGACCGACGATGACGCCGACGACGACGAGGCTCATCACCGTGTCGTGGAACATCGCGTACGGATAGAACGGCTTCCCGCGCGACTTGACGTCGGCCTTGTAGCGCGCGAACCCGGCACGCTTCTCCTCGACCGCGGACGGCTTCTCCTTCGGGACGGCGGCCACTATTCGCTACCTCCGAGCTCCGCTTGGGCCGCGGCGCCGCGCGCGACCGGTCTCGTCAGCCCCGGCCGCAGCTCGCCGTGCCCGTTCTCCGACGGCTCCATCCCCGCCGCCTCCTTCGACCAGGGCGGCGAGGTGACGCCGAGCCGGATCACGAGATAGAGGTGCAGCGTGATGAGGGCGATGATCGCGCCCGGGATCACGAGCATGTGGAGCGAGTAGAAGCGGGTCAGCGTGTCGGCGCTGATCTCCTGTCCGCCGCGTAGGAACTGGGCTATCCAGGGGCCTAAGAACGGCGCCGTCCCGTTCAGGTTGATGCCGACGACGGTCGCCCAGTACGCGGTCTGGTCCCACGGCAAGAGGTAGCCGGTGAACCCCTCCATCATCCCCATGACGAGGATGAGGACGCCGACGATCCAGTTCAGCTCGCGCGGGTATTTGTAGGCGCCGAAGAGGAAGACGCGGCCCATGTGCAGGAACATGAGGATGATGAAGACGCTCGCGCCCCAGCGGTGCATGCCGCGCACGAGCCAGCCCATCGTCAGGTGGTCGGTGATGTTGACGATCGACGGGTACGCGCCCTGCGGCGTCGGCTCGTAGTACATCGCGAGGATCACGCCGGTGATCGCCTGCACGATGAAGGCCGTGAGCGCGGCCGAGCCGAGCGTCTGCATCCAGTTGATGTCGGACGGGACGTTCCGGAACAGGAAGTAGCGGACGCCGCCGATCAGCCCCGAGCGCTCCTCGAGCCAGTCGAGCGGGTAGTTGACGAGCTCCTCCATCCGCTCGCGGCGGAGCTCGGCGCGGCTCGGTGGACGGCGGAGCGTCATCTAGTGATGCGGCGGCTGGAGGGGATAGAACCACTGCTCCGGGCCGTCGACGTGCTCGCCGGGGCCGGCCTGGCGATACTTGTAGATCTTCGCCTGCGCTCCCGTCCCGACCACGTGCGAGACGGAGTACGTGCTGAGCAGGATCAGGCGGCCGTTGTCGACCTCGAACTCGTAGCGGTCGAGCGCGCGGACCGCCGGGCCGGCGGTTCGGTTGCCCTCGGTGTCGAACTGGCTGCCGTGGCACGGACAGCCGTAGCCGGCGGGGACGACCGGGTCGAGCTCGATCTTCCCGTTCGCCGTGTGCTCCGTCTGCGTGGGCAGTCCGAGGATCGAGCCGCTCGGCCCGTTCGCCTGGGTCGGGCAGCCGAGGTGCGTGCAGCGGTTGGAGATGACCGTGAAGCTCGGCACCTGCTTCCCGCCCTCGCTCACGGTGCCGTTGTTGCGGACGAAGGCAGCGCGGCGAGAGACGGTTCCCTCCGCCGGGTCGACGATGAAGGTCGCGACGTACCACCGCCCGACCGCGTAGTCGGCGACCGGCCCCATGTCGACCTTGTGCTGCTTCTGGCCGAGGAACGACGGGAGCAGCGCGAAGCCGGCGACGGGCACGGTGATCACCCCGCCGATGACGCCGCCGAGGCCGAGCGTCGCTCCCTCGAGGAAGCGGCTGCGCGGGATCTTCGCGCCCTCGGATGCCGGCGGCGCCGCGCCCTGCTGGTCGGCGGGCGGCGCCGTCATCCCCTCGCCGGCCTCGACGAGGTCGCGCCGCTCCGGCTCGACGACGACCGCCTGGCCGCGCAGCTCGGCGGTCGCGTCGCGCGCCCAGAGGAAGCCGAAGACGATCGCGATGATCGCGCCGATCACCGAGATCAGCTCGGGATCGATGACGAGGCCGACGAGGATGACGACGATGCCGATCGCGAAGCCGATGGGCCACAGCGTCGGCGGCGGCAGGTGCGCCTCCTCGTGGAGCGACTCGTGCTCGGTGTCGGGACTCGGGTGCTCCGGCTCCACCAGGGCGAAGTCTTATCGGAAACGCCGGCGTTGCGGGGAGGGAACTAACCGACGCCGTACTCGGTCCAGCGCCGCGTGACGAGCTCCTTGACCTCGTCGCTCATCTCGATCTCGGCGGGCCACGGCCGCGCGCCCTCCTCCGGCCACTTCGCGGTCGCGTCGATGCCGAGCTTGCCGCCGAAGAACTGCCGCTCGGGCGCGTGGTCGAGATGGTCGAGCGGGCCTTCCGAGAGGACGACGTCGCGCCTGGGGTCGACGTTCGCGCCGGCGTAGAAGAGCACCTGCGCATAGTCGTGGACGTCGACGTGCTCGTCCACGACGACGACGCACTTCGTGAGGCTGAGCATCCCGAGCCCCCAGAGCGCGTGCATGACCTTCGCCGCATGGCCGGGAAACTGCTTGCGGATCGAGACGATGCAGCAGTTGTGGAAGGCGCCGGCGACCGGCAGGTCGTAGTCGACGATCTCCGGCACCGTCGTGCGGATCGCAGGCAGGAAGATCCGCTCCGTCGCCTTCCCGAGCCAAGCGTCCTCCTGCGGCGGCTTGCCGACGACGATCGACGGATAGATGGCGTCGCGCCGCATCGTCAGCGCCGTGACGTGGAAGACCGGGAACGGCTCCGCCGCCGTGTAGTAGCCGGTGTGATCGCCGAAGGGGCCCTCCTCGCCGACCTCGTCGCGCTCGATGGTGCCCTCGAGGACGATCTCCGCGCGCGCCGGCACCTCGATGCCGACCGTGACGCCTTTCACGAGCTCGACCGGCTCGCCGCGGAGAAAGCCGGCGAGCATCAGCTCGTCGACGTGCTTCGGCAGCGGCGCGCTCGCCGAGTAGGCCGTGATCGGGTCGAGGCCGAGCGCGACGGCGAGCTCGATCCTGCCGTCGGTGGCGAGGTAGTCGGCCCGCCCGTCCTTGTGGATCTGCCAGTGCATGAACGTCGTGTTCCGGTCGATCACCTGCATCCGGTACATCCCGAGGTTGCGGCCGCCGGTCTTCGGATCGTGGGTGATGACCGCCGGGAGCGTGATGAACGGCGCCGGGTCGCCGGGCCAGCAGCGCTGGATCGGCAGGAGGCCGAGGTCGACGTCGTCGCCGCGGAGGACGATCTCCTGGCACGCGCCCTTCGAGACGGTCTTCGGCCGGGAGTCGGCTACCGACTTGAGCTTCTGCAGGCCGCGCACCTTCTCGATCAGCCCGCTCGGCGGCTGCATCTCGAGCACGTCGGCGACGTGCTGCGCGACGTCGTCGAGCCGCGCGACCCCGAAAGCGAGACACATCCGCCGCTCCGTTCCGAACTGGTTGATCAGGAGCGGATGCTCCGAGCCCTTCGGATGCTCGAACAGCAGCGCCGGCCCGCCCGCCTTGACGGTGCGGTCGACGATCTCCGTGATCTCGAGGTCGGGATCGACCTCGGCGGAGACGCGGACGAGCTCGCCCTCGCGCTCGAGCAGCGCGATCCAGTCGCGGAGATCCTTCGCCGACATGCGGCGAGTCTACGGCCGGCTACGAACCGTGGTGCGACCAGAGGATTCTGGCCTGTCCCCGGACGATGTCGAGCTCGAGGATCGCGCTCCCGCTCGCCCAGCCATTGCCGTAGAAAGTGTCGGTGTAGACGACGCCGTGGCGAGAGACGGCGAGGCCGTCCGGCAGGAAGTTCCGGACGTGCGCGACCTTCTTGCCGTCGAAGTTATAGAGCGTTCTCTCGGCGTGACGGCCGAGCTCCACGATCCTCTGCGTGTCCATCGCGATGACGTGCCCGCCCGGGTCCGTCACGAGCCCGCCGGGGCCACGGGGGTAGAAGCCAGTACCTGTCCCGAGTGGCGCACGCATGATCCCGTGGCGGTCGACCATCAGCAGTGTCTTCGTGTTGAAGCCGGCGAGGTAGAGGTCCCCGGCGCGATCGAACGCGAGACCGTCGGCGCCGTCGACGGACACGGCGGCGGCGCGACGTCCGAGCCCCCACACGCCCTCGGGCCCGCGGACACCGGCTATGCGGGTCAGCGTCCCGTCGCCATTCAGGCGCAGCACCTCGCCGTAGCCGCCGGCCGTGACGTAGAGGCGGCCTCTGCGATCGAAGGCGAGTGCGTCCGGAGACTCGACCGGTGCCGACAACGCCGGCTCACCGCCGCGGACCCAGCCGTGCTTGCCGTTGCCGGCGATCGTGCCGATCGTCCCGTCCGGCGCGATCCGGCGAACGCGGTTATTGCCTGTGTCGGCCACGTACACCGAGCCGTCGGCGCCGACCGCCAGCGCGCTGGGCCGGCTCAGCTCGGCGTCCACCGCCGGGCCGCCGTCGCCCGAGAAGCCGAGCTTTCCCGTTCCGGCGAAGACGCGGAAGGCACCGTCGGGCAGTCGCTCGAGGATCTGATTGCGATCGTCGTCGATGACCAGCAGGTCGCCGTTCGCGGCGATCGCCAGGCCGGCCGGCTCCTTGGGCACGACCGTCGCCCCGGCAGAAGCGCCGTTGCGAGAGCCGGGACGGTCGTGACTCGCGCTGGCGGACGCGTTCCCGCGCAGGCCGACGTAGAGAAACGGGATCGCCGCGGCCGCGAGGACTACGACGGCGAGGGTGAGGAGTCGCCTCCGCCGCTGCTGCCGCGCCCGCGCCTCGCGGATCAGTGCCTCGAGCTCGTCCCGCTCGGGCGGTGCGACAGGCGGAGGCGCGTGCACGGTCACTGCGCAGCCACGGTCACGATCTTCCGCAGACGCACGCCGCGTCCGACCTGCTTGCCGCGAATCGTGACCCCGCGGCCCGCGACCCGGATGGCGGCCGGCATGTAGCCCGTGAGCTCGGGGATTTCGTACTCCCGGAACGTTCGCCCGCCGTTCTTCGTCACCCAGAGGGCGTTTGTCCCAGCGCCGCATGCAGGACACCATCCGATGAAGTACGCGGCGGACCCGGCGAGCGTCCACGGGCCGAGGTAGCCGATCACGAGCTGGTGCGGAGCGTGCAAGCCGAAGTAGGGCTCCGCGAAGACCGGCCGCCACGTTCGACCTCCGTCGCCGGAGTGAACGCCGAAGTACGCCTCCTGGCTCGAGCCGACTCCGTTGAAGAAGACGACCCAGATGCTCGAGCCGCTGCACTGCACACGGTGCCCCATCGTGCGCCGAGCCGGCTCGCGGTAGAGGACGTGCCCGCTACGGCTGAGGATCGTCGTCCACGCGACGCGGACGCCGCAGGCCTTCCCGGTCTTGACGGCAACCGTCGACCCGGCTGCGCTCGAAGCGCTCGGGCTCCTGCCGGCCGCGATCGAGTCGACTCCGAGCGCCGCGGCGGCGAGCAGGGCGACTGCAACCGCCGCGCCGAGCCAGCGCCTTCGCTGCCGCGCCCGCGCCTCGCGGATCAGGAGCTCGACGTCGTCGGGGCGAGGCGGGCGGGCCGGTGCCTCGATCATCGGATCCGGACGACGGCCGGCTGGGCCTGCGGTGCGTTCCAGCTGTGCGGTGCGAGCGTCCAGCCGAGCGGCGGGAACCGCTCCGTCAGATGCCGGGGGACGCGGACGCGCATCGCGAACCGGACCGACTGGCCCGATGCGAGCGGGCCGACGGAACGGCAGTTGAGGATGTACGCCTGATTCTCGTCCGCGCCGATCCCCTCCGTGTACGCCGGGCACGTGCGGCCGAAGCGGAACGGCTTCTTGCCGCGGTTCGTCAGCACGACGGTGTACGAGAGCCAGCTTCCGGCGCGCGCGGTGAGCGTCGGCCCGACGATGCGCCTGCCCTTCACGTGGAGCGGCGGGCCGGAGACGATCGACGCCTTCAGCGGCAGGGCCGAGCTCGGCGGGCCCTGTGGGACGAAGGGGGTGAAATTCCCGGCCTGCAAGAGGGACGTCGATCCCGGCCCGCCGTTGCAAACAGGCCCGCCGAGGCCGTGCCACTGCGCGAGCCGAATCTGCCCGCCGCCGGGGGGAGTAAGGACGATCGCAGAGGGCGACTGGGTCAGGCTGCCGCCGGACTTCGCGCCGCGTCCGCACCAGTTCGACCACCACAGCATCACGGACACGTGCTCTCCGGGCGCGAGGGCACGCAGCGATCCACGCGGCGGAGCGAGCGGGTCGAACGGGATCGGGCTGCTCCCAGTCGGAAGCCACCGCGTCTCCCGCCACTTCGACGTCGCGTTCGCGAACGAGAGCTTCGGACGCCCGAGCAGCGAGCAGCGCTGCGAGCTCCGGTTCACGATCGAGATCGGGCCGACGAGACTCATCGTCGCCCCCTGCAAAGAGAGTGAGGCACGCAGCTGCGACGCCGTGCAGGCGGGAGCGAGCGGCGGGTTCGCCGAGCCGAGCTGCGGACGCGTCGGCAGCCACGGAACGGCGCCCGAACTCCCGGCGCCCGCGGTGAGCACGACACCCGCAGTCGCGCCCGCTGCCGCGAGCGCGATCGCCGCGATCAGGAAGCGCCTCCTCCGAGCCCGGCGCTTCGCCTCGGCGATCAATGGATGAAGGTCGAACGGGAGCCCAGGCAGGTGCCATTCCATAGTGCTATTATCCCTATCACTAATGCTTCGCGTCAAGATCGATCGGCAGGAACCGACCGACCTCTACCTCCAGGTCGCCGCCGAGATCCGGCGCGCGATCGCGGACGGCGAGGCGAAGCCGGGCGAGCGTCTCCCGCCGGCGCGCGACCTCGCGGCCGTGCTCGACGTGAACACGAACACCGTCCTCCGCTCGCTCCGCCTACTCCGCGACGAGGGCCTGCTCGAGTTCCGCCGCGGCCGCGGGATCAGCGTCGCCGGCACGCCTGAGCAGGGCGCCGTCCTCGCGCGGGCACGCGAGCTCGTCCGCTTCGCCCGCGAGCAGGGCTACCGCACGGACGAGCTGGTGCGGATCATCGAGAGCGTCGGCTGACGGCTACCGACTGCGGCGGCGCCTGGTGGCCCAGTGCGTCAGCTCGCCGAAGGCGATGACGCCGATGAAGATGCCGCCGACGGCGAGCATCATGAAGATGACCTTCCTGCCCTGCTGGGCCGCGCTCTCGACCGCGAGCAGGTGGAGGAACAGGGCGGCGAGCACGGTGGGAATCTATCCGACGCGTCCCGCGTGCGCGGCGAGCGCCGCCTCGACCGCGTCGTCGCCGACCGTCTCGCGCGCAGCTGCGTCGAGCGCGGTGGGATCGGAGCGGAGCCGAAGCGCGGAGCGCGGCTCGTCGAGGGCGCCTCGGCCGAGCAGTGCGGCGGTCGCCGCCCAGAGCGGCCCATCGCCGTCGGCGTCCTCCGCCCGCAGCTGGCTGCAGAGCGAGATCAGCTCCGAGAGGTCGGCGACGGCCGCGACCTCGTGCCCGTCCGCGATGCGCACGAGCCCGTGCGCGTAGAGGTAGTCGCCGAGCAGGAGGGCCGTGTCCTCGTCCGGCGGCGCGAACAGGCGCGGCCGGCCGTAGTGGACGAGGTAGCCCTCGTAGATCGTCTCCAGCCCGAGTGCGTGGCGGTCGTCGCCGAGGATGGAGAAGACCGGGCAGCGCTCGCGACTCTCCGCGGGCAGCAGGCAGTCGCGCCAGAGCTCGCTCTCCGCCGTCGCGTCGCCGGCGATGGCCTCCCACAGGTCAGCCATCGAAGCTCCCCACGGCCGCGATCGTCCGCTCGATCGCCTCGTCGTCGTGGGCCAGCGAGGGGAAGAGCGCCTCGAACTGCGACGGCGGCAGGTAGAGACCCTCGGCGAGCGCGTGCCGGAAGAGCGCGCCGTAGCGCTCGGCGTCGCAGGCCCGCGCGTCCTCGAAGTCGCGCACCGGCGCGTTCCTCATGAAGAGCGTCAGCAGCGGACCGACCCGCTGGACGCGGCCGTGCGGCGCCAGCCCCGCCTCGAGCAGCGCCGCCCGCCGCTCGAGCTCCGCGTAGACGGCGGGATCGCGCAGCCGCCGCAGCACCGAGAGGCCCGCGGCGGTGGCGAGCGGATTCCCCGACAGCGTCCCCGCCTGGTAGACGGGCCCGACCGGCGCGAGCAGGTCCATCACGTCCGCGCGACCGCCGAACGCCGCGAGCGGCAGCCCGCCGCCGACGATCTTGCCGAGCACGGTCAGGTCCGGCGTGACGCCGTAGCGTTCCTGGGCGCCGCCGCGCGCGACGCGAAAGCCCGTGATGACCTCGTCGAAGACGAGCAGAGCCCCCGAGGCGTCGCACAGCCGCCGCAGCGTCTCGAGGTAGCCGTGCGCGGGCGGGACGACGCCCATGTTCGCGGCGACCGGCTCGACGACGATCGCGGCGAGGCCCTCGCCGTGCTTCAGCACGGCGGCCGCGGCCGCGTCCGCGTCGTTGTACGGGACGACGATCGTGTCCGCGGCGACCGCGGTCGGCACGCCCGGCGACGACGGGATGCCGAGCGTCGCGAGCCCCGACCCCGCCTCGGCGAGCAGGGGGTCGGCGTGGCCGTGGTAGTTTCCGGCGAGCTTGAGGATCCGGTCGCGCTGCGTGAACGCGCGGGCGAGGCGCAGCGCGCTCATAGCCGCCTCGGTCCCCGAGGAGACGAGCCGCACCTTCTCGACCGACGGGACGGCGTCGGCGATCTCCGCTGCGAGCTCGACCTCGGCCTCGGTCGCCGCGCCGAAGCTCGTCCCGCGCGCCGCCGCCTCGCGCACGGCCTCGACCGTCTCGGGATCCGCGTGCCCGAAGAGGAGCGGGCCCCACGACATCACCCAGTCGAGCAGGCGCCTGCCGTCGGCCGTCTCGATCCAGGCGCCCTCGCCGCGGCGCACGAAGAGCGGCTCGTCGAGGCCGACGGCGCGCATCGCGCGCACCGGTGAGTCGACGCCGCCGGGGATCAGCTCGAGCGCGCGCCGATAGAGATCCGAGCGAGCCCCTATAGCCAAGCCGGGAGGTCGCGCGTCCAGTAGCTCACGATCAGGTCGGCGCCCGCCCGCTTGATCGCCGTGAGGGATTCGAGCGCCGCCGCTCGTTCGTCGAGCCAGCCCGCCCGGGCCGCGGCCTTGACCATCGCGTACTCGCCCGACACGTTGTACGCGGCGACCGGAACGTCGAACGCCTCGCGCGCGGCGCGGATCACGTCGAGATACGGCAGCGCCGGCTTGATCATGATCGCGTCGGCGCCCTCGTCGAGGTCGAGCTCGCACTCGCGCAGCGCCTCCCGGACGTTCGCCGGATCCATCTGGTAGCCGCGCCGGTCGCCGAAGCTCGGCGTGCTATCCGCCGCCTCGCGGAACGGCCCGTAGAACGCAGACGCGTACTTGGCGGAGTAGGCGAGGATCGGCGTCGACTCGAAGCCGCGATCGTCGAGCGCCTCGCGGATCGCGCCGACGCGGCCGTCCATCATGTCGCTCGGCGCGACGACGTCGGCACCGGCGTCGGCATGGCTGACCGCGGTGCGGGCGAGGAGCTCGAGGCTGCGGTCGTTGTGGATCTCGCCGTCGACGACGACGCCGCAATGGCCGTGCGACGTGTACTCGCAGAGGCAGACGTCGGTGAGCACGACGAGCTCGGGAAAGCGAGGCCGCAGCGCGCGCAGCGCCTGCTGGACGATGCCCTCGTCCTCCCATGCGCCCGTCGCCTCGTCGTCCTTCTCCGGCGGGATGCCGAAGAGCATCACCGCCCGGACGCCGCTCGCCGCGAGCGCGTCGACCTCCGCTACAAGCCCCTCGACGTCGAAGCGCGCCATCCCGGGCAGCTCCTCATTGGCAAGCGCCTGAGGCGCGACGAAGAGCGGCATGACGAACTGGTCGAGGTGGACGCTCGTCTCGCGGACGAGCCCGCGCAGCGAGGCGGTGCGCCGGAAGCGGCGGAGCCGGGTGACCGGGAATGCACTCACGCCGGAAGAGTACGCCGGACGTTCAGGCGACCGGCGCCGCCGGCGTCTCGGGCGCCGGCTCGTCGGCCACGACCTCGACCGGCACCGTGACCTCGCCTCCCTTCGGCCACGGCTCGAGCTCGACCCGCTCGCCGAAGAACTCCCAGCACGCGCGGAGCGCGGCGAGCAGCGGCAGCGCCATGAGGATCCCCGGGAAGCCGTAGATCGCGTCGCCGGCGAGCAGCCCGAAGATGACGAGCAGGGGATGGAGACGAAGCGAGCTTCCCATCACCTTCGGCACCACGACGTGGCCCTCGAGCTGCTGGATGCCGAGGAAGAGAAGCGCGACCCAGAGCGCCGAGAGCGGATGCTGGACGAGCGCGTAGAGGACGGGCGGCGCTCCGCCGAGCCACGGCCCGAGGTATGGGATCAGCTCCGTGAACGCGGCCCAGGCGCCGAACGCGACGGCGTAGCGGCCGCCGTGCGGCATGAGCCCGGCGACCCCGAGGATCCACAGCCCGAGCCCGACACTGAGGCCGATGATGAACGAGACGAGGAACTGGCCCTTGACGTAGCTCGCCACCGCGTGCTCCATCCGGACGATCAGGCCGCCTGGGCCGCGCGGCGGAAAGCGGCGGTCGATCGCCTCCGTCAGCCGCTGCATGTCGAGCAGCATGTAGATCGACACGACGGCGACGAGGACGACGTCGAAGAGGAGGCTGACGAGCGCCACGCCGGCGCCCTCGGCCCAGTTGAGCGCCTTCGTCGTGTACTTCTGGACGTCCTTCGTCCCGACCTGGTTCAGGAACTTCTGACCCTGCTTCTGGACGTGGATGCTGCTCAGGCGATGGTGGTCGAGCCAGCCCTGGAAGCGCGAGAGATCGTGCTCGGCGCCGGTGCGCGAGGGGTGTCCGGAACGGGTCGTAAAGTAGGCATCCACCCGGTGGGATGCGCTGCGCGTCTGCTGCACGACCACCGTGCCCAGGGCCAGGATCGCCAGTGCGAGTAGCGCCGCGAACGCGAGATAGACGAGAGCCACCGCCGGCCCGCGCGGGATCCAGACTCGACCCAGCAGGCGAACGATCGGGTTGAGGAGCAGGGCGATGAGCAGCGCCACGAGGAAGAGAAAGAGCACGTGACGAACCGCTCCCGCCACCGCCCAAGCCAGCAGGAGCAGCAACGGCAGCATGACGAGCTGCACCCAGCGCGGTACCTCGATCCGGGTCGAGGCCTGAGGCGGCATGCGAGCGATGGTACCGCCGGTGCCGCACGGATTCGGCCGCGCACAGACGGCGCCTTGGCACTGGAGTTCTGGGACGAGTTCGATAGGCTCCCGCCCGACATGCCGTCCTCGCGCCCCAACGGGAGGCGGCGGGTCGAACGTCGGGAGGCTCGTGCGGCGCGCCGAGCCCGCAGGTTCGCGCTTCTGTTCCTCCTGGCTGCCGTCCTCGTCGTGAGCCTCCTCGTCACCGCGTTCGGCGGCGGGACCGCCCGCGCCCCGCTCGCGCTCGCATCGGCGAGCCTCTCCCACACGTCGCCGCTCGCGAAGCCGTATCCGGAGATCGTGGCCCTGCGCGCCGGGGTCCGGCTCCAGCTCCCGGTCAACCAGGGCCGTGTGACGGCAATCGGCTACCAGACGGCGGATGACGGCGCGCTCTCGCTGTCGCCGTCCGGGCACCAGGCGAACGAGGGCCTCGCACAGCGGGTCTTCCACTCGATCTTCGGCAGCAGCGGCAGCAGCAGCCCGAGCTGGTACGAGCTCGACGGGGGCGCCTCCGCCCTCGACGTCGGGGCGCCGGTCGGCACGAGCGTGTACTCGCCCGTCGACGGGACCGTCGTCGCGATCACGCCGTTCGTCGTCGAGGGAAAGCGCTACGGCTCCCAGATCGACATCGAGCCGCAGACCTCGCCCTCGCTCGTCGTCGCCGTCACGCAGGTGAAGGCCGATTCGTCGCTCACGGTCGGAAGCTCCGTCGTCAGCGGGGCGACGCGCCTCGGCAGCATCGTCGACCTCGCCGCCGTCGAGCGGCAGGCCCTCGCCCGCTACACGAACGACTCCGGGAACCACGTGACGATCGAGATCCGCCAGGCCGCGACCTCGCCCGCAGCCTGAAGATCCTCTTCCTCGCAGACGTCTTCGGCGTTGCCGGCCGCCGCGCCGTCGAGGAACGCCTCGGCGCGCTCCGCGAGCGGCACGACGTCGACCTCGCGATCGTGAACGGCGAAAACGTCGCCGACGGCGCGGGCATCACGCCGAAGCTCGCCGACCGGCTCCTCGCGGCCGGCGCGGACGTCGTCACGCTCGGCAACCACGCGTACCGTCGCAGCGGGATCGCCTCCTATCTCGCGGCGAGCGAACGCGTGATCCGCCCTGCGAACGCCGGCTCGCAGACGCCGGGACGCGGCCTCGCCGTGGTCGAGGCGCGCAACGGCGTCCGTGTCGCGGTGCTCAACCTGCTCGGCTCGCTCTTCATCGACACGCCCGTCTCGCCGTGGGAGATCGTGGACGGGCTCGTCGAGGAGGCCCGAGCCGCGGCGCCGGTCGTCGTCCTCGACTTCCACGCCGAGGCGACGAGCGAGAAGATCGCGCTCGCGACGTGGCTCGACGGTCGAGTCACGGCCGTGATCGGCACGCACACCCACGTGCAGACGAACGACGCGCGGATCCTTCCGGGCGGCACGGCCGCCGTCACCGACGCCGGCATGACGGGCCCGCACGACTCGGTGATCGGCGTCCGGGCCGAGCTCGCGATCGAGCGGATGCGGACGCGGCTACCCGTCCGGTTCGAGCCCGCCGAGACCGGCGTCCGGCTCGAGGGAGTGCTCCTGACCTGCGCCGAAGACGGCCGGGCGGAGGCGATCGAGCTCCTGCGCGTCCCGCTCTGAGGCCCAGCCGCCGCGCGCGAGCGGCACCGCGGGCGCGAGTAGCGCGAGCGCCGCGAACGGGAAGAACCACGGGATGTACGTGTAGAGCCAGTACGTCACGACCAGCTCGAACCCGGCGAGGAGGGCGGCGGTCAGCGCCGCGAGCTGGAGCGGCGACTTGCGGCGCGGCAGGAACGCCGCGGCGAGCGCGCCCGCGACGAGCATCCCCTGCAGGACGCGCTGGACGAGCCGGAGGTCGGGCAGCCCGCGCGCGTGATACTGCCGCCAGTCCCAGAGCGAGAACGGCGAGGGCCGCCCGATCTGCCAGCCGATCGTCCGCTGCCAGAAGACGTGCAGCTCGTGCAGGGGATGCGCCGCGAGCAGGACGATCGAGAACGCGGCGAGCGTCGCCGCGACGAACCCCAGCGCGAAGCGGAGACTCGGTCGCCGCTCCGGATACGTGAGCCAGAGCGGCGCGACGATCAGCGATGCGAACTTCGTCCAGCCGGAGAGCGCCGCGAAGGCCCCGCGCGCCGCCGGGACGGTCAGGAGCCAGAACCCCCAGACGAGGAGGCACGGCATGAGCACGTCGTTCGTGTTCGAGTTCGACACGTACTGGGTGAACGGGTACGCGACCCAGGCGAAGCCGAGCACTGCCGCGAGGCGCGGGCCTCCGAAGCGCCGCCCGACGAGCCAGAGTCCGAGCAGCGTGAGCAGGTCGAACGCGATCGACGTGAAGTGCGCCGCCGGCAGGTCGTCCCACTTGCCGCTCCAGCCGAGCGCGAGGTAGCCCGGGATGTACGCCTCGTACGCCACCGGGCCGTACGTGTCGCCCTGCGGGTTGGCGCTCTCGCAGCGGCCGTTCGTCTGGATCCGGTCGCGAATCTCGCCGGATGCGTCCGCCGGGCCGCACGGCTTGAGGTACTTACCGCTGGGAAGCTGCTCGACCGGGAAGTTCCCCCACGGAGCCTGCCCGTCGACGATCCGCTCGGCGCCGATCACGCCGGAGTAGCCGACGTCGATCACGTTCGAGCGCTCGACGTTGAGGCCGACGCGGAAGCCTGCGAGGAAGATGGTCGCTCCGACCAGCAGCCACACCGGCCAGCGCGGCCCGCCCCGCGTCCCGCGCCCGCGCGCGCCGATCCACGTCGCGCGCAGCACGACCCACACGAGCAGCGGATAGAAGAGCGGGACGGCCGTGAAGATGTCGCCGTGGTTGAAGAACCACAACGACGCGGTCGGCGAGAGCAGGAAGAGCAGGTCGAGATTGCGGAGCGAGAACGGCCGCCGGAAGTCGGCGAGGCCGAGCAGGAAGACGGCGCAGAACGCGCCCCACAGCCACGGGTCGTTGATTGCCGTGCCGCCGAAGGCGCCGGGCGAGCCGCGCGCCATCCCCCACGCCACCTGCGGCCCGGTCCAGGCCTCGACGACCGCTCCTGTCGAGTCCTCGACCGTCCCCTCGACGATCTCGCCGGCGGCGCCCCACCAGATCTTCACCGTCCACTGCCCGGTCTTCGCCCCGTACGTCTCCTCGTCGACGAGCCCCGCCCGCGGATAGCGCGACAGCCAGGCGGCGACCTTGGGGAAGCGCTCGACCTCGAGCAGGGCTCGGTGCTTCGTCAGGCGCGGCCCGCCGCGCGCCGGGACGAACGGCGTCTGGACGAGGCGGCCCTTGCCGTCGAAGACCGGGGCCGTCGGCGCAGGCGTGGTGGCGGCGGCGGCCGCCGCCGCCGCGGGAGCGAGCGCCGCGGCGGCGAGTGCGGCGGCGAGGAGGCGCCTCACCGCAGGAAAGTTAGGCGTTGTACCGGCGCGGTAGCCGGAACGACCACAGCTTGTTCCCGATGAAGTTGAGCGGAGTGACGACGACGATCGCCAGCGCCTGCGCGGGAAGCTTGTCCAGGCCGCCGTAGCGGATCAGCAGGTGGAGGACGACGAGGTTCGCCCCGAGCGACGCGAGCGAGACGACGAAGAAGCGCGCTCCCTGCACCGCGACCCCGCCGCGCTGATCGCGGAACGTCCAGAGCCTGTTCAGCGTGTAGTTCGAGGTGACCGCGACGAGGAACGAGCAGGTGGCGGCGAGGAGGTAGTGCAGCCCGTGGTGGATGAGCGTGTCGTAGACCGCGAGGTTGACGGCGTAGCCGATCGTCCCGACGACGCAGAACTTCCCGAGCTGCTGCCAGTTGCGGAGGGAGCGCAGCGACCTCGCGATGCGATTGCGCGAGGGTTCCAGCGTCGGGGCCGGCCGGTCCACGAGCCGCGAGTCTACGGGAGCGGCGCGCTCAGGCCGCCGAGGCATGGGGCGCAGAGCACAGCCGGCCGGGTGTACGGCTAGTCGAAGACGAGCGGAACGAAGCGGCAGGGGACGCCGCGCAGTGACGCCGGCCCCTCCGGCGTCCGCACGACGACCTCGAGCCGCTGGCTCGCTGCGGCCCCGCGCGGCAGGACGAGCCGGCCTCCCGGGACGAGCTGGTCGTAGAGCGCCTGCGGCACGTCGGCCGCGGCCGCAGCGACGGCGATCGCGTCGAAGGGAGCGTGCTCGGGCAGGCCGCGCGTCCCGTCCCCCACGTGAAGCTGGAGGCGTCCTTCGTAGCCCGCGGCGGCGAGATTCGAGCGCGCCTGCTCGGCGAGCCCGGGGAGCCGCTCGATCGTGTGCACCTCGGCTGCGAGCTCCGCGAGCACAGCCGCCTGGTAGCCCGAGCCGGTGCCGACGTCGAGGACGCGCTCGGCGCCGCGGAGCGCGAGCTGCCCGCAGATGAGCGCCACCATGTACGGCTGCGAGATCGTCTGGCCGCCGCCGATCGGCAGCGCCGCGTCGGCGTAGGCCTCGGCGCGAAACGCCTCGGGAACGAACAGCTCCCGGGGAACGCGCCGCATCGCGGCGAGCACGCGCTCGTCGCCGATGCCGCGGCGCCGCAGCTGCCGCTCGACCATGAGGACGCGCTGTTTCTCAGCCGACACGAACCGGCGCCTGCATCGAGGCGGGAACGTCGACGCCGAGATGCGCGAGCACCGCCGGCGCGACGTCGGTGATGCTCTGCGGCTCGGCCGCAACGCCGACGGTGAGGAGCGGGACGAGCGAGTCTCCCGCCGCGAGCGACCCGTGGCTGCCCCCACCCGCGTGGTGGCCGCCGCCGAGGTCGGCCAGCTCCCAGCCTGCCGCGGCCGAGACGAGCAGCTCGCCCGCGTTCGGGTTGCAGAGCGCCGACCAGGCGCGGCCCAGGGCATCCGGGTGGTCGAGCAGCGAGGCGTCGCCGCTCGTCGTCCAGCCGCCCGTGCCGGCCGGCTTGAAGCGGAGCTCCTCGCCGTCCCGCCGGGCGACCGCCTCACCGTCCTCCAGGCGCAGCGTGAGCTCCACCGCGGGCTCGCCGTCCAGACGGCGGGCGAGGTCGGCGGCCTCCAGCCGCGCACGCGGCAGGAGGTAGACCTGGCCGGCCCGGTTGGAGGCGGTCACGACGACCTGCTCCGCGAGGTCGGCGAACGGCAGCTCGAGCCGCGCCGCCTGCGTGACCGACGTCTGGCCATGATCGGAATGGACGATCACCGCATAGCGCTCGAGGAACTCGTCCGGGCCGCCGGCTGCCTCGAGCAGCGCCCCGATCGCGGCGTCCGTGCGCGGCAGCGACACCTCCGCCGCAGCCTCGGGCCCGTGCGTGTGGGAGGCGTAGTCGTAGCCCGACAGGTAGTAGGCGAGGAAGTCGAACCCGTCGCGCGTGACGAGCCAGCGGCCGACGGCCGCGGCGTACGCGTCCACCGAGCCGCCGCTCCGGTTCAGCACGGCGAGCGGCGCGCCCGTGCGATCCGACTCGAACAGGCTGTAGTAGAAGAAGCGCTTCGGCCCGTACGCGACGCGGGTCACGCCCGGCACCGTCGCGAGGTGGCGGTGGCGACCCCGGTAGCACGTGATGTTCACGGCCGCCGCCACGAAGCCCGCATCCTCCACCGCCTCGTAGACGGTCGCGGCCTCGCGGGAGAGGTGCTTCGCGTTCATGTTGAAGATCGTGTCGACGACGGCCTGCGAGAAGCCCGCGGCGCGGATGGCGGCGAAGGAGGAGCCGTACTCGACAATCCTGCGCTCCTGCCGGTGCCACCAGACGAGGGAGGGGATGCCGTGGACGGCGGGGCCGGCGCCGGTCGCGATCGAGGAGAGGCAGACCGGCGTGAGCGACGGGAAGACAGAGGTCGCCTGCCGGTACTCGCCGTGCGCGGCGAGGTGGGCGAGCGCCGGCGCGCTCCCGTCCTCGACGGCGCGCTCGAACGCCGCCGGCGTCATCCCGTCGATCACGACGAGGACAACCTTGGGAGGCATCAGTCCCGAGCGAGCGTGCGCAGCCCGGCGTAGCGCTCGGGCTGCGACCGGCGGAGCCGCAGGGCGAGAGCGGGCAGCGCGAGCGCCTCGAGGTAGCCGAGGACGGGGATGAACGCGAGCCCTGCCGCGACGAGCGCGCCGCCCGTGACGAGCGTGGCCGTCCCGCCGCGGGTGCCTCCGCGCCGGAGCGCGCCGGCGACGATCTGCGCCGCCCCGAGCAATCCGAGCACGCCGCCGGCGGCTCCGCCGCCGACATCGCCCCAACCGCCCGCCTGCCACTCATGGATCCCCCAGCCGAGGCCCGCGCCGGCGAGCAGGGCTGCGACCGCCGAGGCGAGGAGCACGGTCCGCACCGCGCCGACCGCGCCGGCGACCAGCACGCCGAGCGCGGCGCCGAGGCCCGCGCTCACGCCGATCCAGTACCACCATCCCATCGCTCACGAGTGTAGATCCCTGCCCGGCCCCGAGCGGGCCGTATCCCATGCGCACGCTCACGCGTTGTAGGAGCCGACACTCCCCGTTCACGCAGGAGGTTCGATCTTGGCATCTGACGCCCCCGCTAGGAGGCGTTCTTCTCCAGCCGCGCGACCACCGCGAGGCCGAACTCCGCGGCGCGCTTGCCGTCGATCACGCGGTGGTCGAACGTCACCGAGACGTTCCCCATCGGCCGGACGACGACCTCGCCGTCGCGTACGACCGGCCGGTCGGCGACCCGGTGCACGCCGAGGATCGCCACCTCGGGATGGTTGACGAGCGGCGTGACGAGCAGGCCCGCTACCCGGCCCGCGCTCGTGACGGTGAACGTGCCGCCGCGGAGCTCCTCGGGCTTCAGCGCGCCCGCGTGTGCCGCCCCGGCGAGGCGCTGCACCTCCGCGTCGAGCTCGTCGAGCGAGAGCCGGTCGCAGCCGCGCACGACCGGGACGACGAGGCCCTGGTCGGTCTGGACGGCGATCCCGATGTCGTAGCGGTCGAGCTCGACGAGCTCTCCGTCCTCGACGCGCGCGTTCAGCTCCGGGAACTCCGCGAGCGCCGCCGCGACCGCCTGGAGGACGATCGGGACGAGCCGCTTCAGCTCGACGTTCGTGAAGTCGCACTCCTCGACCCACGTCACGGCCGGGATCTCGCGGTGCGAGCGGGTCAGGTGCTCGAACATCTGCCGCCGCACGCCGCGGATCGGGACGCGCGTCCCCTCGGCCGGGGCCGCGCCGGCCGCCCCGCCGGCGGCGGCGCGAACGTCCTCCTCGGTGATCCGGCCCTGCGGCCCGGTGCCGGCGACGGACGCGAGATCGACCCCGAGCTCCTGCGCGACCTTGCGCACGAGCGGCGTCGCCCGCACCTTCTCGGCGGCCGCCTTCGGCTCCGGCTGGGACTGCGACCGGGCAGGCTCGGCTACGGCGCTGTCGCCGCCGATCACGACGAGCACGGTCCCCACCGGAACGACGTCGCCCTCCCGGACGAGGATGCGCGAGACGGTGCCGCCGGCCGGTGAAGGGATCTCGACCGTCGTCTTGTCCGTCGCGATCTCGACGAGCGGATCGTCCTCGGCGATCTCCTGGCCCTCTTCGACGAGCCAGCGCGCGATCTCGCCCTCGGTGAGCCCTTCGCCCAGGTCGGGCAGCTTGAACTCGTAGGCCACGAGCGCGGAGCCTAGCGAGGCTCCTGGACCCAGGCGCCGGCCGGCGCGATGAGCACGCGCAGCCCGATGCGGGGACCGCGCTCGTCGCGGAACTCCCAGAGCGAGACGGCCTGCTCGTCGCCGCGCAGCTCCGGCGCGACGTCGGCCGGGACGTACCCGGCCTGCAGGCGACGCTCGGCGTCGTAGACCGCGATCGCGTTCGGGTCGTGCTCGTTCTCCGGCTCGCGGACGAGCGCGAGGCGGCGCCCGGGAGCGAACGCGTCGTCCTGGAGCGCGCCGGCGCGGTACGACGCGCCCGCGAGCTTCACGACCCGGATGCGCGGATCGTCCCACTTCATCGCGTCGCCCGTGGCAGCGTCGCGGAGCCAGTAGCCGGACTCGCCGCGCTCGAGCCAGATCCGGAGCCGTTCAGAAGGAGAGGAGCTTCCGGGCGGCATTGGCCACGCGCTCCGCCGACGGCATGTAGTGATCCTCGATCCTCCAGTACGGATACGGGACGTCGAAGCCCGTCACGCGCAGCACCGGGCCGCGCAGGTCGAGGATCGCCTTCTCCGCGAGGATCGCCGCGAGCTCGCCGGCGAAGCCGTTCGTCCGCGGCGCCTCCTGCACGATCACGACGCGCCCGGTCTTCGCCGCCGACGCGAGCAGCGCCTCCTCGTCGAGCGGCTTGAGTGAGCGCACGTCGAGGATCTCGACCGACGCCTCGCCCTCGAGCAGCTCGGCCGCGTGCTCGCAGACCGGCACCATCGCCCCGTACGCGACGAGCGTCACGTCGTCGCCCGGGCGCACGAGCCGCGCCTTGCCGAGCGGGACGACGTGCTCGCCCTCCGGCACCTCGCGCTTCTCCGCCCGGTAGATGAGCTTCGGCTCGAGCACGACGACGGGATCGGGATCGCGGATCGCCGCGGCCAGCAGCCCCTTCGCGTCGGCCGGCGTGGACGGGATGGCGACCTTGACACCGGGCGTGTGGACGTAGTACGTCTCGGGCGAGTCGTCGTGCAGCTCGGGCGCACGGACGCCGCCGCCGTACGGCATCCGCACGACGAGCGGGAACTCGAGCTTCCCGCCGCTGCGCCAGCGATAGCGACCGACGTGGGTGATCAGCTGGTCGAGGCAGGGATACGAGAAGGCGTCGTACTGCATCTCGCAGACCGGCCGCCAGCCGGCCAGGCAGAGCCCGACCGCCCCGCCGAGGATCCCCGCCTCGGCGAGCGGCGTATCGACGCAGCGGCTCTCGCCGAACCGCTCGCGCAGGCCGGCCGTGGCGCGGAAGACGCCGCCGGCGCGGCCGACGTCCTCGCCCAGCACCATGACGGTGTCGTCGCGCGCGAGCTCGACCTGGAAGGCGTCGTTGATCGCCTCCACCATGAAGAGCTCAGCCATCCCAGCCCTCGCGCAGGTTCGGGGGCGGGTCGACGTACGCGTGCTCGAAGACGAGCTCCGGGTCGGGCTCCGGCTCGGCCTCCGCCTCGGCGATCCCCTGCCGCATCGTCTCGAGCGCCTCGGCCTTGACCTCCTCCGCGACGGCGTCGTCGAGGACGCCGAGCCGGCGCAGATACCGCTCGTAGCGGCCGACGCACTCGTTCTGCTTCTCCTCCTCTACCCGCTCGAGGTCGATGTAGGCGCGCGGGTCGTCGGCGGTCGCGTGCGGCGCCGCCCGGTACGTCACCGCCTCGATGAACGTCGGCCCACCGCCCGACCGGCCACGCTCGGCCGCCTCCCGCGTCGCCTCGTAGACGGCGAGGACGTCGCCGCCGTCGACGCGGACGCCCGGCATCCCGTATCCCGCGGCCTTGTCGACCAGCGCCTCTGCCCCCGTCTGCGCCTCGAGCGGGGTCGAGATGGCCCACTGGTTGTTGTTGCAGAAGAGAATGACCGGCGCCCGCATCACGCCGGCGAGGTTCGCCCCCTCGTGGAAGGAGCCCTCGCTCGTCGCGCCGTCCCCGAAGTACGCGATCGCGACGGCCGAGCTGCCTTTCAGCTTCTCGCCCCACGCGAGGCCGGCGGCATGCGGGACGTGCGTCCCGATCGGGACGCAGATCGAGGCGACGCGGTAGTCGGCAGGATTCCACCAGCCCGCCGGATGGCCGCGCCACCAGTGGAGGATCGTGCTCGCGGGAATCCCGCGCAGCAGCCCGATCGCCGACTCGCGATAGCTCGGAAAGAGCCAGTCCTCGTCGGCGAGCGCGTGCACCGAGCCGGCCTGCATCGCCTCGTGGTTCCAGAAGATCGCGTACGTCCCGATCCGGCCCTGGCGGTGGTAGACGAGCGAGCGCTCGTCGTACGTTCGCAGGAGAACGAGCGACCGGTAGAGCGCAAGCAGCTCGGCGGCGCCGAGGCCCTCGACCTCGCGCCCCTCGTCGATCACCCGCCGGAGCTCGTGCTCTTGTGGAGCCACCTTGGCCACGCGCGCCAAGCCTACTCAGACGAGCACCGAAACGGCCCCGCGCTCGGCCTCGAAGAGCGCGTGCTCCGTGTCGCCGAGATCCTCCCCGTCGGCGTGAAGGGGCATCGGCCGGTCGCAGGCGATCTCGACGCGGTCGAGGTCGTGGCCGTAGAGGTAGGGGCCGTGCCGGACGTGGCCGGTCAGGATGCGGAGGGCCGTCCCGACGATCGTCCGGCGGCGGACGCGGATCGGCGCGACGAGGTCGAGGCCGAGCTCGAAGCTCGCCTCCGGCGCGATCGGGATCGGCACGCCCTTCGCGTACGTGTACGGGCTGCCGTTCGCGACGAAGGCGAGCGCGGCGCGGCCGAGCCCGGCGATCTCGAGCTCCGGCTCGAGATGGCCGCGGCGGGCGACGATCGCGCGTACGATCGCGACTGCGAACGCGAGGTCGCCCGGGCGCTTGCCGTCCGCGCGGCGGCCGAGCGCGTCGACGCGGCGCACGGCCTCGGCGTCGAGGCCGACGCCGGCGCCGAACGCGAAGCGGCGCCCGTTGACCCGTCCGACGGTGATCCGGCGCGTTCGCCTCTCCGCGAGCGCCGCGGCGACGACGCGCGCCGCCTCCACGGGATCCTGCGGCAGCCCCAGCGCGCGCGAGAGGACGCTCGCGCCCCCACCCGGCAGGAAGCCGATGGGCACGTCGCGCTCGAGGCCGTTGAGCGCCTCGTTGAAGCCGCCGTCGCCCGAGAAGACGACGACGGCCTCGGCGCCGGCCGCACAGGCCGCCGCGACGAGCTCGGTCGCATGACGCGGCCGCTCGGTGAGGACGACGTCGAGCTCGGCAGCCCGCTCGAGCTCGGCTCGGACCTCGGCGAGCCGCTTCTCCGCCACGTTCGTCGCGAACGGGTTGACGACGAGTGTTACGCGCACGTCACCTCGACGCGTAGCCGCGCATCCCGTCGAGCAGGAGCGCGGTGAAGCGGTCGGCGAGGTGGTCCGTGTCACTGCCCGGGCGGAGCCAGGTGTAGGCCCAGTTCGCGGCGGAGAGCGCGAGCAGCGCGGCGGTCGCGTCGTCGAGGTCGGTGCGGAGCTCTCCGAGCTCGCGCCCCTCGCGGAAGATCGCCCGGAACCGCTCCTCGTAGCGGCGCCGCTCGGCGACGAACTCCTCCCGCCGCTCGCCCTCGAGATAGCGCCACTCGCGCACGAAGACGGTCGCGACGTCGAGCTGCTCGGCGACGACACTGAGGTGGGCGCGGAGCGCGGCGCGGATCCGTTCGACGACCGGCCCCTCCTCCGGCACCGAGTCGAGCGCGGCGTGGAAGGCGGCCGCCCCCTCGCGCGCAACCTCCCAGAGCAGGTCGGCCTTCGACTCGATGTGCGCGTAGAGCGAGCCCTTCTGCACGCCCAGCGCCTCGGCGAGGTCGCCGATCGAGGTGCCGTGGTAGCCCTTCTCCGCGAAGAGGCGAGCGGCGGCGCGCGTGAGCTCGGTGCGGCGGGCGGACACTACAATCGAGAGGCTAACGATCGTTCGGAAGGCGGTGTTGCGTGGCAGCGGCCGAGATTCCGCGGGATGAGCAGGCATTTCTCGAGTACGTCCAGGGCGGCGGACAGGTCGAGACGACCGACTGGATGCCCGACGACTACCGGGCGAAGCTGATCAAGTTCATCGAGATGCACGGCAACTCCGAGCTCATGGGCGTTCTGCCCGAGCGCGAGTGGATCCTCCGCGCTCCGACGCTCCAGCGCAAGCTCGCTCTCACGGCGAAGGTGCAGGACGAGGTCGGCCACTCGCAGCTCATCTACCGCGTCGTCGAGGACCTCGGCAAGCCGCGCGAGCAGTGCCTCGCCGATCTCGTCTCCGGGAAGTCGAAGTTCCACAACGTCTTCCACTACCCGACGAAGACGTGGGGCGACGTGGGCGTCATCGCGTGGCTCGTCGACGCGGCGGCGATCATCAGCCAGAAGGCGCTGCTCAAGTGCTCGTATGCCCCATATGCGCGGATCATGAAGAAGATCTGCTGGGAGGAGTCGTTCCACATCCTCCACGGCCGCGACGTGATCCTCGCCATGGTCACCGGCACGCCGGCCCAGTTCGAGCTCGTGCAGGAAGCGCTCGATCGCT
>Ga0335081_10000757_pt1 | contig 53129 bp, 57 predicted proteins | sample Lox_Sample_35_FD_206713 | JGI IMG/M metagenome (GOLD analysis project Ga0335081, IMG submission 206713) | Soil microbial communities from Loxahatchee National Wildlife Refuge, Florida, United States - Lox_Sample_3.5 | ecosystem: Environmental > Terrestrial > Soil > Wetlands | place: USA...
GTCGAGCACAAGCTCGGCATTCACGGCTCGCCGACCTGCACCATGATCCTCGGCGATAGCGACGGCGCGGTGGGCTACCTGATCGGCGAAGAGAATGCTGGCATGGCCTGCATGTTCACCATGATGAATCGCGCGCGGCTTGCGATCGGCGTGCAAGGCGTCGGCATCGCCGAAGCCGCGACCCAGCAGGCGCTCGCTTATGCGCGGGAGCGCAAGCAGGGCCGCACGGCCGGCATGAAGGCAACGGAATCGGCGCCGCTGATCGCCTACCCCGACGTCAAGCGGATGCTGCTGACCATGCGCGCGTTGACGCAAGCCGCGCGTACCATCTGCTATACGACGGCGCTCGCGCTCGACCGCTCCGAGCGCTTGAGCGATCCGGCAGCGCGCCGCGCGGCGCACGATCGCCTCTCGCTGCTCACCCCGGTCGCGAAGGCATTCTCCACCGACATCGCCAACGAGGTCACGTCGCTCGGCGTGCAGGTCCATGGCGGCATGGGATTCATCGAGGAGACCGGCGCCGCGCAACTATTTCGCGACGCGCGCATCGCCGCCATCTACGAGGGCACCAACGGCATCCAGGCCATCGATCTCGTAACCCGCAAACTGCCGCTCGGCGACGCCGTGTCGGCGCATTTCAACGAGCTGCGCGGCATCGTCGACACAGTCAGCGCCAGCAACGACCCGGCGTTTGGCTGGACGGCGGTGCGCCTTGGCGAAGCGATCGACAGCCTGAACCGGGCGACGCAATGGCTCCTTGCCCAAACCGGCAAGGACGCCGACGCCGCGCTCGCCGGCGCGAGCCCCTATCTGCGGCTGTTCGGTATCACCACCGGCGGCTGCTACCTGGCGCAGCAGGCGCTCACCGCCGTGCGGCTCGGCCAAGGCGCGCCTGCTCGCTTGGCCGTGGCGCGCTTCTTCGCCGAGAATTTCGCCGTCCAGGCCCATGCGCTGGAACGCACCATCGTCGAAGGCGCACCGGGCCTGATCAGCGCTGACGCAGCGCTCGCCTAGACGCGGGTTTCGCTTGCGCCAAAGCCATCCTACATTGCCACAATGTCCACGCTGCTGATTTCTCACCCTGCCTGCCTGCAGCATTTGACGCCGGCCGGTCATCCCGAGCGGCCCGACCGGCTGCGCGCCATCGAGCAGGCGCTCGAAGCGGAAAAGTTCCAGGCGCTTGGCCGCGTGCAGGCGCCGATCGCCGACATCGAGACCATCGCGCTCTGCCACCCCATGGAATACATCGAGGAAGTGCGCGAAGCCTCGCCCCGCGAAGGCCTGGTGCATCTCGACGCCGACACCTCTATGTCGCCCGGCACCTTCGAAGCCGCCTTGCGCGCGGCCGGCGGCGCGGTCCTTGCCGTGGACGAGGTGTTGGGCAAAAAGACTGACAACGCCTTCGTCGCGGCGCGCCCGCCCGGCCATCACGCCGAGACGGCGCGGCCGATGGGCTTCTGCCTCTTCGACAATGCCGCAATCGCGGCACGCCACGCGCAGAAGCGCTACGGCATCGCCCGCGCGGCCGTTGTCGATTTCGACGTACATCACGGCAACGGCTCGCAGGAGATTTTCTGGGCCGACAAGTCGGTGATGTACTGCTCGACCCACCAAATGCCGCTGTTTCCCGGCACCGGCGCGGTAATCGAATCCGGCGAGCACGACACCGTAGTCAACGCTCCGCTGCGCCCCGGCGACGGCAGCGAGGCGTTCCGCGCGGCGTTCACGACACGCATCCTGCCGCGGCTGCGCGACTTTCGACCCGAGCTCGTCGTCATCTCGGCCGGCTTCGACGCCCACACGCGCGATCCGCTCGCCAACATCAATCTCACCGAGGTCGATTTCGTCTGGGTGACGCAGCAACTCATGGACGTCGCCGACCATTGTGCCGGCGGCCGCGTCGTCTCGTTGCTCGAGGGCGGCTATGACCTACGGGCGCTCGGCAATTCGGTCGCCGGCCATGTGCTCACCCTGATGCGGGGCTAGCGGCGCGGCCCCGGCAAACGCGCTAAGATCAAGAGCTTTGCGAGTCGGAGAGCCGCGATGGCGCAGAAGAACAACGCCGATATTGCCCAATTGCCGTTCGAACGCGCGATCGAGGAATTGGAATCGATCGTCAAGCGCCTCGAAGAAGGCAAGGTGCCGCTCGAAGAATCCGTCGCCATCTACGAGCGGGGCGAGGCGTTGAAACGCCGTTGCGAGGAGCTGTTGCGCCAGGCCGAAGCCCGCGTCGAGAAGATCACCTTGGACGCCCAGGGCAAGCCGACTGGCAGCGAACCGCTGGATGTCGAATAATTCGTTCACCCTCTTTCGCCACTTCGCTCACGCTGTCCCCAGAAGGCCCTTGACGCGTTGGAACAAATAGTGAACAATTGACAGTTCGGGTCAAGAGTCGAGGCGAGCATGGATTCGGACAAGAAAAGCGCGTGGCTGCGCCAATTGGATGAGGAATGCCCCTATCAGGTGGTGCTGCCGCGGCGGCAGCTTGCCGACGACAGCGAGATCATGGATTTCCTCATCAAATACGTCGAGAAGTTCGACATGTACGTCGAGGACGATTACGCCGCCTTCGTGCGCTACTGCTTCGCCGACCCGCTCGACGCCGAAATCTTCCGCTCGCGCTTCGAGCCGAAGGCCGAGCGGTTCAGACTCGCTGGATGAGCTCCCGTTGACCGCCCGGTCCGCGTTCCGCTACCGAAGTGGTGCGGCAAACGAGGCAACGGGAGGGCAGCATGCTGAGAAGGGTCATTGCGTTCGCAGCTGTACTGATGGCGGCAGCAATTTTCCTCGGCGCCGCGAATATCGCGCGTGCCGAGACCACCTACACCTATCGCACCGTCACGAAGGTGAAGAACGCGTGGGCCGTTCGCGACGTTTGGCGCACGCGATATGAACACCGCGTCCATCGCGTGGTCCATGTGACGCTGGTCAAGCCGGTCGTGCGCGTCCATGTCGTGGATCGCTTTCACTATCGGACGGTCGCGCTGGTGCGGCACGAGAACGTGCGGGTGACGCACGTATTGCCGACTCGGTTCGTCTACGTTCGCGACTGAGCGCGACAGCGGGCAGATTTAGTGTTTTCGTTTGCCCGCCTCGGGCAGCTTCTGGCGCATCTTGCCGATGTCGGCCCAGGGGTCGCGCTTGAAGTGCTTTGTCAGGTTGAGCACGGTGAAGTCGGCCGCGCTCTTGCTGCGCTCGAGCGCTTCCCACGACAGCGGCGCCGAGACCGCGGCGCCGGGCCGCGCCCGCGTCGAATAGGCCGCCACCGAGGTCGCCTCGCGCGTGTTGCGGAAATAATCGATGAAGATTTTGCCGCCGCGCAGCGACTTCGTCATCTTGCCGACGTAACGCTGCGGCGCATCGGCGACTAGGCTCATCACCACGGCCTGGCTGAACAGCTTGGCGGTGTCCCAATCGGAGCCGACGGTCGGCAGCACCACGTGAATGCCCTTGCCGCCGGTCAATTTGGCGAAGCTCTTTAGCTTCAGGCCGGCGAGCCGCTCGCGAATCTCTCGCGCCGCGGCGACGACATCCTTCCAGGCGACACCCTCCCCCGGATCAAGATCGAACACGATGCGGTCGCATAGTTCGAGATTGTCGAGTCGCGAGCCGCGGACGTGAATCTCCAGGGCGCCCGATTGCACGAGCGCGATCAGGTCGTCGCGCGTCTCTACCGCGATCACGTCGCGCTCCTTGGCGCGGACGACGTGGCGCAGCGGCGAAGATTTGACGTTGGCGGCGATGTGCTTCTGGAAGAACGTTTCGCCGCCGATGCCCTCGGGCGCGCGAGCGAGCGCCAGCGGCCGGCCCACGATGTGCGGTGCCATCCAGTCCCAGACGCTGAGATAATATTCCGCAAGGCCCTGCTTGGTGACACCGACGTCGGGCCAATAGACGCGATCGGGATGGGTCAGCCGCATGTCGGCGACGACGGCGGCGCCGCGCGGAGGCGCGCCGGCCTTCGGCTTCGCCGATTTCTTCGTTGCGGGCCGCTGCGCGGCTGCGGCGATCGGCACTTCGCGCACGACTTCGCGCGCCGGCTTATCCTCGCGCACGCCCTTGAACGAGGCCTGGCGCAGCAGGTTGTCGTGGGTGATGCCGCGGAATTCGGCTTCGACGACGAGCTGTGGCTTGACCCAGATCACGTCCTTGCGGCGCTCGTCTTGCGGTAAATCGAGCGGCGGCTTGGCAACCTGCAACGGCTTGAGGCGCTTCCACAGATCGCGTGCGGTGTCGCGCGTGTAGCCGGTGCCGACGCGCCCGGCATAACGCAGCTCGCCGTCCTCGCGCACTGCGACCGTCAACGCACCGACGGCATGCGGCAGCGCCGTCGCCGGACTAAAACCCGCGACAATGAATTCCTGCTCGTCGTGGGTTTTTGTCTTGACGAAATTGTCGGTGCGGCCCGAGCGGTAGGGCGCGTCCTTGCGCTTGGAGACGATGCCTTCGAGTTGCATGTCGCGGGCATGCTTGAAGACGGTAGCGCCGTCGTCTTCGAGATGCTGGGTATAGCGGATGCAGCCGTTCTTGTCCGTCGTCTTGAGCAACCGTTCGAGCGCCGCCTTGCGCGCGATCAAAGATTCAGCCGTCAGATCGCGGCCGTCGAGAAACAGAAGATCGAAAACGTAGTAGATCAGCCGGTCGCCGCGACCTGCTTTCAGGTCGGTCTGCAACAGCGAGAAATTGGAAGCACCTTTGTCGTTCTCGACTACCAATTCGCCGTCGAGCAGCGCGGTCTCGGCGGGCAGCGCAGCGACCGCCGCCGCAATCGGCTTGAAGCGGTGCGTCCAGTCCTGCTCGTTACGCGTCAACAGCCGCACTCTGCCGTGATCGAGCCGCGCCTCGATGCGGTAGCCATCGTATTTGATCTCGTGCAGCCAGTCCTTCCCGCGCGGCGGCGCGTCACGCAAGATGGCAAGGCTCGGCGGCACGAAATCGGGAAGGCGCGTGTGTGCGGTTCTCGACGCCTTCTTCTGATCGGCCGCACCTGCGGTGGTGGTCGCTTTTCGCGGCCGGGCCCACGGTTTAATGCCGGGCTTGCCGACGGCGGGATGTTGCGGCACCGCGCCTTCGCCGTTGCCGCGGTTCGAATGCCAGACCCGCTTCTTGCCTTTGCCCTCGGCAATCTCTTCGATCGACCGGCCGGTCGTGGCGGACTGCGGCGCCTCCTCGAGGATATCCTCATCGCCCGGGCCGCGTGCCCAATCGTCCTTGCCTTTGATCAGCAGCCAGTTGTCGTGCTTGTCCCTCGGCTTTGCCCGCAGCCGTACCAGGTGCCAGCGGCCGCGCAACTTCTCGCCGTCGAGGTCGAATTGCAGGTGCCCCTTGGCGAGACCCTTGTGCGGATCGCCATCGGGCTGCCAGCGGCCGCGATCCCAGATCATCACCGTGCCGCCGCCGTATTCGCCGCGCGGAATGGTGCCTTCGAACTTGTTGTATTCGATCGGATGATCCTCGACGTGAACGGCGAGCCGCTTGTCGTTGGGATTGAGGCTCGGACCGCGGGTCACGGCCCAGCTTTTCATTACGCCGTCGAGCTCCAGGCGAAAGTCGTAATGCAGCCGGCGCGCGGCATGTTTTTGAATGACGTAAGCGTTGCCGCCGCGTCCTCTTTTGGCGCGGCCGCGCGGTTCAGACGTGACCGAGAATTTGCGTTTCTTGCGGTAGACGTCGAGAGCCACTTGCCATCACTTCGCCATCAGCCAGCGCGTTTGAAGCGTTTGGTCTTGGTGGCGCCGCGCTTGCGCTCGGCGGCCCTGGCGCGCGCCGGCCGCTGCTTGCCGCGCGGCTGCTGTGCTGAAGCTTCGTCGCCGCGCTCCGAGCGCACCGAACGGCGCAGCGCATCCATGAGGTTGATGACGTTCGAGGGCTGCGCCGTCAGCTTCGGCGCCGGCTGACCGGCCTGCTTCGCCTTGATCAGCGCCTTCAGCGCGTCTTCGTAACGGTCGGAGAATTTCGACATGTCGAAGTGGCCGCGCTTGGTCTTGAGGATGTGCTCGGCCAATTCCAGCATGTCCTTTGGCACCTTGATGTCCTGAATCTCCGAGAAGTAGTCCTTGGTGTCGCGGATCTCGTCGGCATAGCGGAGCGCCGTGGCCTTGATGCCTTTGTCGACCGGCTCGAGCATCAGCACGTGTTCGTGATTATGCAGTACGGCACGCGCAATGCCGACCAGCCCGGTCGAGCGCATGGCGTCGCGGATGACCGCGAAGGCCTCGGTGGCGACCTCCTCGTCGGGAAACAGGTAATAGGGCGTGTCGAGGTAGATTTCGTCGATTTCCTTGCGCGGGACGAAGGTCTCGATTTCGATGGTGTGGGTGCTTTCCAGCGCCACTTCGTCGAGTTCTTCGGCTTCCAGCAGCACATAGGAGCCGTCGGGGGTCTTATAACCCTTGACCCGATCCTCCTCAGGAACATCTTCCCCGGTTTCGGCGTCTACTTGGCGGTAGCGTATGCGGTTGCCGGTCTCACGATTAATGATATTGAAGCGGACGCGGTCCTTGGAGGAGGTGGCCTGAACCAGGGCGATGCTGCAGGAGACCAGGGAAAGCTTGAGGAAACCCTTCCAATTCGCCCTCGGCGCCATGGCAAAACTCCAAACGCTACCTACTTATAAGGGCCCATAATGCCTGGGAGTTCCTGGAGCCGATAGAGGGTAAATTGCCCTTTTCTGTCGCAATGGTGTAAATAAAGGCAAATTCGCGTGTGCGTGAGGATGGGCGCGCACTAGACCCCAATAAACGCCGTTAGGCGATTAACCGCTAGTTCGGTCGTCGTTTGTCGGTATTAAGGAGCATGGCGTGACAGTTGCCTCCAAGACCCCTTTGCTCGACCAGATCAAAACTCCGAACGATGTTCGGCAACTTGAGCAAAGCCAACTCAATCAGCTCGCGGATGAGTTGCGGCAGGAGACGATCGACGCCGTCGCGGTCACCGGCGGCCATCTCGGCGCCGGCTTGGGGGTGATCGAGCTCACGGTCGCCCTGCACTACGTGTTCGACACGCCGCGCGATCGGCTGATCTGGGACGTCGGCCATCAGGCTTACCCGCACAAGATTCTCACCAGCCGCCGCGACCGTATCCGCACACTGCGCCAGGGCGGCGGCCTGTCCGGCTTCACCAAGCGCGCCGAAAGCGAATATGACCCGTTCGGCGCCGCGCACTCTTCGACCTCGATTTCGGCTGCGCTCGGCATGGCCGTGGCGCGCGACCTGCAGGGCAAGCAGAACAACGTCATCGCCGTGATCGGCGACGGCGCCATGTCGGCCGGCATGGCCTATGAGGCCATGAACAATGCCGGCGCCATGGATTCGCGTCTCATCGTCGTGCTCAACGACAACGATATGTCGATCGCGCCGCCGGTCGGCGCGCTGTCGGCATATCTCGCCCGCCGCGTCTCCGGCCGCGGCTACCACCGGCTGCGCAAGATCGTCCGCTCGATTGCCAGGCACATGCCGAGCAAGATGCTCGAGCAGCGCGCCATGGCGATGGAGGAATATGCCCGCGGCCTCGTCACCGGCGGCACGCTGTTCGACGAGCTCGGCTTCTTCTATGTCGGCCCGATCGACGGCCACAACATCGAACATCTGCTGCCGGTGCTGAAGAACGTGCGCGACATGAAGAACGGGCCGATCCTCGTTCACGTCGTCACGCAAAAGGGCAAGGGTTACGGGCCGGCGGAAAAATCCGCCGACAAGTATCACGGCGTCGTCAAGTTCGACGTCGCCACCGGCGCCCAGGTCAAGGCCAAGGCGTCGGCGCCGGCCTATCAGAAAGTCTTCGGCGAGAGCCTGATCAAGGAAGCGCGCAAGGACGACAAGGTCATCGCCATCACCGCGGCGATGCCGTCGGGCACCGGCGTCGATCTGTTCCAGAAAGAATTTCCGGAGCGGACTTTCGATGTCGGCATTGCCGAGCAGCACGGCGTCACCTTTGCCGCCGGCCTTGCGACCGAAGGCTATAAGCCGTTCGCCACCATCTATTCGACATTCCTGCAACGCGCCTACGACCAGGTGGTGCACGACGTCGCCATTCAGCGCCTGCCGGTGCGCTTCGCCATGGACCGCGCCGGCCTGGTCGGCGCCGACGGCCCGACCCATGCTGGCGCCTTCGACATCGCCTATCTGGGCTGCCTGCCGGGCTTCGTGCTGATGGCGGCGGCCGATGAGGCCGAATTGGTGCACATGGTGTCGACCGCGGTGGCGATCGACGACCGGCCCTCGGCATTGCGCTATCCGCGCGGCGAAGGCCGCGGCGTGACCATGCCCGACGAGGGCAAGCCGCTCGAGATCGGCAAGGGCCGCATCGTGCGCGAGGGCACCAAGGTGGCGCTGTTCTCCTACGGCGCCCGCCTCGGCGAATGCCTCAAGGCGGCCGACGAGCTTGCTACGTACGGCCTGTCGACCACGGTCGCCGACGCACGCTTTGCCAAGCCGCTCGACGTCGACCTGCTGCTGCGGCTTGCCCGCGAGCACGAGGTGCTCTTGACCGTCGAGGAGGGCTCGATCGGCGGCTTCGGCTCCTTCGTGCTGCAAACGCTCGCCGAGCACGGCGTGCTCGATCGCGGCATCAAAATCCGTTCCATGGTGCTGCCGGACATCTTCATCGACCAGGACTCGCCCAACGCCATGTATGCCAAGGCCGGGCTCGATACCAAAGGAATCGTCGCCAAGGCGTTCGAGGCGCTCGGCCAGAACGTGCGCGGTGAGGCGGTGAAGCTGGTCAGGTCCTGACCGCCGACCGCGCTGCCACGATTTGCGAATATCAGATGCCCGGCTCAAGGCCGGGCATCTTGCTTATAATCGCCGCCATGACCGCCCGAGAACGCGCCGATCGCTTGCTGGTCGCACGCGGCTTGTTCGAAAGCCGCGCTCGCGCCCAGGCCGCGATTGCTGCAGGCCTGGTCACCGCCGACGGCGTGCCAGTGCGCAAGGCGTCGGACGAGATTTCCCCGGCTGCCGTCATCGAAGCCAAGCCCGCGCACCCGTTCGTGTCGCGCGGCGGCGTCAAGCTCGCCGCGGCGCTCGAGCATTTTCGGCTCGATGTCACCGGCCGCATCTGCCTCGACGTCGGCGCCTCGACCGGCGGCTTCACCGAGGTCTTGATCACGCGCGGCGCGCGGCGGGTCTACGCCATCGACATCGGCCGCGACCAGCTGCATCCGCGGTTGCGCGCCCGCGACGCCATCGTCTGCCTGGAGGAGACCGACATCCGCAACCTCGATGCGGCCAGCCTGCCCGAGCCGCCGGAATTCGCCACGGTGGATGTAAGCTTCATCTCGCTGAGGCTTGTGCTGCCGGCCATCGGCCAAATCCTTGCGCCGCGGGCGACGCTCGTTGCTTTGATCAAGCCGCAATTCGAAGCGGCGCGCCGTGACATCAAGAAAGGCATCGTCCGCGACGCCGCCGTCCACGCCGCGATCTGCGACGATATCCGCGCGTTCGCGATTTCGCTCGGCTGGCGCGTCGGCGGCATCGTGCCGTCGCCGATCCTTGGCGGCGAAGGCAACCGCGAATTCTTCATTGAGGCCGCGCGTGGTTGAGCGGCTGGTCATCAGCGACATCGGCCATCGCGGCGACGGCGTCGCCGACGGGCCGGACGAACCGATCTACGTGCCCGGCGCGCTGCCCGGCGAGACCGTCGAGGTCGCACCCGTGCCCGGTCATCCCGACCGGCGGCAGCTGCTCGCCGTCGAGACGCCGAGCCCCGAACGCATCGCGCCCATCTGTCCGCATTTCGGCATCTGCGGCGGCTGCGCTGTCCAGCATTGGCGGAGCGAAAATTATCGCGCGTGGAAGCGCGATCTCGTCGTTGCGGCGCTGCACCAAGCCGGTATCGATGCCCCGGTCGCCGAGCTGATCGACGCCCATGGCGAAGGCCGCCGACGGGCTGTGTTTCACGCAAGACGCAGCGCTCGCGATGTGCTCGAAGTCGGCTTCTCGGCCGCTCGCGCCCATCACATCGTCGCCATCGATCGCTGTCCGATTCTGGCCAAAAATCTCGACGGCGCCCTGCAAGCCGCGTGGGCGATTGCGGAAGCGCTGAAGCCCGCGGCCAAGCCGCTCGACATCCAGGTCACGGCAACCGAGAGCGGCCTCGATGTCGACGTGCGCGGTTCGGGTCCGCTGACGGCGCCGCTGACAACGGCGCTGGCCCGCGTCGCTGCCGCCCGGGATTTGGCGCGACTGACACGCCACGGTGAACTCATCGCCCAGCAACGCGTGCCGATGTTGCGCGTCGGTAAAACGACAGTGCAACTGCCGCCGGCGGCGTTCTTGCAGGCGACCGAAGAGGGCGAAGCCGTATTGGCACGGCTTGTTCTGGACCATTGCGTCGGCGCCGGTGCCATCGCCGACCTGTTCGCCGGCGTCGGCCCCTTCGCGCTGCGGCTCGGCGAGCGCTCGCGCGTTCTCGCGGTCGACGACGATGAAGGCGCTCTCGCCGCGCTCAAGCGTGCCGCCGCAGCGACCTCCGGTCTCAAGCCCGTCGACGCCGAGCGGCGCGACCTGTTCCGCCGGCCGCTAATGCTGGAGGAGCTCGACGGCTTCGACGCCGTGGTGTTCGATCCGCCGCGCCAGGGGGCGTTGGCGCAAGCGCGCGCACTCGCCGCCAGCGCCCTCCCCCTGATCGTCGCGGTATCTTGCAATCCTGGCACGTTCGCCCGCGACCTGCGGCTGCTCATTGACGGCGGCTACCGGCTCGGCGCCGTCACGCCAGTCGACCAGTTTCGCTACTCGCCGCACGTGGAGATTGTCGCGCGGCTTGCAAAATAGCCGTGTTCAGCCGCGCGCGGACCGGCTTGTCCGCCCATCGGATTTGGCCCACCATCGCGCCGCGCCGCATATCCGGGAAACATCCGTAAAAATTCAGGCGCAGGGGGATGACCATGGCCGCGGCCACCGTCGACCGCTATCAAATTGCCGCGCGCATGGAACGGCTGCCGCTGTCGCCCTGGCACAACAAGATGCGGCTGATCGTCGGCAGCGCGAATTTTTCCGACGCCTTCGACGCGCTGGCCATCGCCTATGTGCTGCCGGTGCTGGTGCCGCTGTGGCACATCGCACCCGACAGGATCGGCCTGATGATCTCGATCGGATATTTCGGCCAGGTGTTCGGCAGTGTGCTCTCGGGCTGGCTCGCCGACAAACACGGCCGCGTGCGGGTCTTGGTCGCGAACCTCGTGCTGTTCTCGCTGATGAGCTTCGCGTGCGTATTCGCGGAAGACTATTGGATTTTGTTCAGTATACGCTTCGTGCAAGGCATCGGGCTCGGCGGCTTAGTGCCGATCGCCAACACCTATGTCAGCGAGTTCGCCAAATCGAAGGGCCGCGGCCGCTTCGTATTGATCCAGCAGATCATGTTTCCCATCGGCCTGACCACCGCGGGCCTCGTCGGCGCGTTCGTCATTCCGAGCCTCGGCTGGCAATCGGCGTTCATTCTCGGCGGGCTGCCGGTGCTGCTCGCGTGGCCGATGCTCCGGGTGCTGCCGGAATCGCCGCGCTGGCTCGCCGGCCGCGGCCGCGACGAGGAGGCCGATCGCGTGCTGACGCGCATTGAGGGGATCGTTTCGCGGAACGGCGCTGTACCGCTGCCGTCGATTCCGGCCGGCGTGCCGCCCGCGGTCGCCGCCGTCGGCCGGTTCGGCGATCTGTTCGAGGGAATTTATCTCAAGCGCACGCTGTCGCTCGGGGTGCTGTGGTTCTGCGCCTACGGCATCACCTATGCGATGACCGGCTGGCTGCCGAGCATCATGCGCACGATCTACCATCTGCCCGTGTCGCAATCGAACCTGTACGGTTTCATCCTCAACATCATCGGTCTCGCCGTCCTGCTGACGGCGGTGTTCACCATCGACAGGATCGGCCGCAAGGTAGCGTTCGCCGGCGGTTTCTTTCTTGCCGCGGTGCCGCTACTCGTCGCGACGTTTCTGCCCGACCTGAGCGCCTTCGGGCTCGCGACGCTGGCGACACTCGCCTTCGGCTTGATGGGCATGATCCCGGGCTCCCTCGGCATGTACACGGCCGAGAATTATCCCAACCATCTGCGCGCCCTCGGCCACGGCGTCACCAGCGTGTCGCAGCGCGCATCATCGGTCTTGAGTCCCTATCTCGTCGGGCTGATCCTGCCCAGCTACGGCGTCGGCGGCGTCTACGGCATGTTCGCGCTGTTCGCCATTGTCGGCGGCATCACCTGCGTGCTGTTCTCGATCGAGACCGCGGGCAAGACGCTGGAAGAGCTTTCCCCTTCGCCTGCTCCGGCCGCAACGGCCTGAGCGGTCTCCCGCAATCGCAAACGACAGAGTGAGCGCATGATCCTCGACTTCCATACCCACGTGCAAACGCCCGAGCAGCAGCAGGACCCGTTTTGGCAGGGCCGCTGCCCGATGACCATCGAGAACGTGCTCGAAGCGCAAAAGGAAGCCGGTGTCGATGCCACGCTGGTCAGCCAGCCGATCCACGAGTTGCGCCACATGGACCGCGACCGGCAGCTGGCGACCGTGCAGAAGGTGAACCGCTACATCGCTTCATTGCAGGACAAGCATCCGACCATCTACGGCATGGCGTCGGCGGTGCCGAGCGGCGATGACGCGTTCCTGCGCGAGTGGGAGCGCGCCATCAAGCAAGACGGCCTGAAGGGTGCCTGGATCCTCTCCAGCCTGCCTGGCCACTATCCGGACGACGACGAATGCCTGCCGTTCTTTCAGCTCGCGACTGAGCTCGACGTGCCGGTGGTGATCCATCCGCCGGCGGTTGGCTTCGGCGAGGAGCGGCTGAAGGATTACCGGCTGGCCTCCAGCGTCGGCCGGCCCATGGACAATGCGCTCGCCATCGCACGGCTGATCGTGCGCGGTATTTTCGAGAAATTTCCGACCCTGAAACTCGTCGGCACGCATCTTGGCGGCGGCATCTGCGAAATGATCGGTCGCATGGACTACGCCTATAACCTGCAGGACGAGGCTTATTTCCTCGGCTCCTACGCGCCGATGCTGATCAAGCATCCGCCGAGCCATTACCTGAAAATGATGTATCTGGAATCGACCTGCTACCATCCGCCGGCGGCACGCTGCGGCTGCGAAACCGTTGGCCCCGACCATTTCATTTTCGGCACCGACGCGCCACCGCTGAAGGTGCTCAAGAAGCAGGGCGTCGAAGTGATCAAGAAGATCGGGCTGTCGGGCGCCGATGAGAACAAGGTCTACTACGAAAACGCCAAGCGGCTGCTGAAGATCTGACGCGCCGCGGAGCGCCGCGTCACTTCTTCGGCTTGAGATCGTCCGCCAAAAAACTCGTATCGACGATCTTGCCCCAGTCGACGTCGCCCGACAGCGCGCCGACGAGCTTCTGCGCCCGGATCATCCGGTCCATGCCGGCGAAATCGAAGGCGCCGGCGTTCCAATAGGGCACGCCCGATTTGCTGGGCGCGACCAGATTATGGATCGTGCTTTTGACCACCTCGACATCGAGATTGTAGACCTTGGCGACGATGTCGGCGGCCTCGTCGGGATGCTCCGACATGAACGCGACCGCCTTGCGCCGGCCGCGCAGGATGGCGCGGATGAAGTCGCCCTTGGTGGCGGCCGCTTCGCCGGTGGTCACGCCGATGACATTGCACAACGGCGGCAGCACGTCGTTCGCCGTCACCACGGCGCGAAACTGCGCCTTGTTCTTCGACCAGACCGGGTCGGCGATGGCGGACGCATCGATGGCACCGAGATTGAGCGCAACGACCGCCTCGCCGAAGCCGCCGGTCTTGACCAGCTCGGCATCGTCAGGCTTCAGCCCGGCCTGTTCGAGAAGAAGAATATCGAGCGCCTGACTGGTCGAGCGCGGATTGGTGTAGCCGATCTTCTTGCCCTTGAGGTCCTGGATGGCCTTGATCGGCGAATTCGGCTTCACCGCCCAGACGAACTCGGCGACGGTCAGCACATTGTCGCTGATGATCTTGAGGTCGGCGCCCTGCTGGATCGCCGCCACGGTGCCGGCGAGATCGATCTCGCCGTAAGACAGATGCCCGGTCATCAGGTTGCGCACCGTCGTGCCGCCGCCTTGCGACGACAGGATGCCGCTGACGTCGGCGCCTTCTGCCTTGAAGAAGCCCTTCGCCATCGCGACCGCATAGGGCATGCCGTTGGCGGCGATGCCGTAGTTGCTGACGACGATCTCCTCGGCATTCGCGACATGCAGCGGCAGCATCGTCGCGAGAAACAGCGCGGCGAAACCGGCGCTCCGCTTGATGATCGAAGACATGACTCCTCCCGTATTCGCTCAGGCTTTTGTGGGCAGCTGCCCGCTGCCGTAGCCTGCGTTTAAGCGAAGCGCAGTCTACGACATGCGCCGATGGAGTCGATGGTCGACGACGATGAGCAAGGTGCTGACCGACGCTGCAAACAGCACGATCAACAGCGTCACCGCCATGATCAGCTGCACATTCTGCAAGCCGATCGCCGTCATCAGCAAATAGCCGAGGCCGCGCTGCGAGCCGAACATCTCTCCGAGCAAGGTGCCGATCAGCGTCAGCGCAAAGCCGACACGAATGCCGGTGAAGATTTCCGGCAATGTCGCCGGCAGCAGCACTGAGCCGACCAATTGGCTTTGCGTGAGGTGCAGCACCCGCGCACTCTTGAGCAGAATGGGATTGAGATTGCGGACCGCCACCATGGTGAAGATCGCCACCGGCACGATGCCGTGAATGGCGCCGAACGCGATCTTGGCCGGCAGCCCGAGCCCGAATGCCAGCAGGATGATCGGGTAGAGCGTGACCTTGGGAATTGAATAAAGCGACACCAGGACCGGCTCGAAGATCTCGCCCGAGAAGCGATGGGCACCCAATAGAAAGCCAATGACGAGGCCCGGTAGTACGGCGAGCAGCAACGCGAAGGAGAAGGCGCGCGTGGTCTCCCGGAGATGGCCCCAGAACGTCTCGGTCGTCAGCAGCTGTGCAAGGTAGCGGAAGGTCTCGCCCGGCGCGGTCATGGCTTGCTGGCCGGCGAACTCGAACAAGAGCTGCCACGCCAGCAGCAGCGCCGCGATCAGGATCAGCCCGTTGCCGGCGGCGCGCCAGGATCTCGCCCTCATGGCTGGCCGCGCCGCTGCATGAGCCGGCGCTCCCAATGGGACAGCATGGCGTTGAGCAGGATCGAGACCACGAGGATCAGGAGGATCAGCGGATACATGATCCTGTTGTCGAAGTTGTTATAGGCGAAACTGATCTCGTAACCGATGCCCGTGCGCGACATGATGAACTCGGCGCCGATGATGCCGATGAAGGCGTAAGCGAGCGCAAGCTTTACGCCGGTGAGGAGATACGGCGCCGCCGACGGCAGCGTGACCTTGAACGCAGTCGCGACTGCGTTCAGCCGATAGACCCGCGCCGTCTTCAGATGCACGCGCGCCACCCGGTCGAGACCGTTGAGCGTATTCACAATCACCGCCACCACCGCCAGCATGAAGCCGATCAAGACCTGCGGCAGGTCGCCAAGGCCGAACAGGACGATGAGCAGCGGGTAGAACGCGTAGATCGGGATCGCGTAATAGGTCGCAAACAGTGGCTCCAGCACCTGCCGGACGGCATGCCGGCCGTGCAGCACGACGCCAAGGATGACGCCGGCGATCACGGCCGCGCCGCAGGCGATGGCGACGTTCCAGAACGTCTTGAGCATGGCCTGGTTCATCGAGCCCGACGCCAGCAGCAGCACCAGGTCGCGCACCATGGCGCTCGGTGGCTGCATGGTCAGGCGGTCGATGATGCCGATGCGGCACAGAAGTTCGAGGATCAGGATTGCGCCGCCCATGAAGATAAGGCGATAGCGCGCGGCCCGCGTCATATGCCGAGGAACCGCGATTTGATGTCATCGTTCGCCCACAGCGCGTCGGGCTGTCCGGAAAAGACCACGCGGCCCTTCGAGATGACGTGGACGAAATCGACAAGCTTGAGCGCCAGCGCCGCGTTCTGCTCGACCAGGAGGATGGAAAGCCCCTCCTGCTTGAGCTTAGCGATCGCCTCCCACAGCCCCTGGATAATGATCGGCGCGAGACCCTCCGACGGCTCGTCCATGATCAGGCAGTCGGGGTTGGTCATCAGTCCGCGGCCGATGGCGAGCATCTGCTGCTCGCCGCCGGATAGCGTCTTGGCACGCTGGCTCCGGCGCTCGCGCAGCCGCGGGAACAACGCATAGACCCGGGCGAGATTCCAGCCGTGGCGTTCGGGGCTGCGCTCGGCGACCAGGAGATTGTCCTCGACGCTCAGCGTCGGAAATACGCGGCGGCCCTGCGGCACCAGCCCCATGCCGCTCCGCACGATGGCGAATGAGGAATCGCCGGTGATGTCGGCACCCTTGAAGTAAATTTTGCCACGCCGCGGCGGGGTAAAGCCGACGATGGAATTGACGATGGTGGTCTTGCCGACGCCGTTGCGCCCGAGCAGGCCGAGAATTTGTCCCTGCGCGAGCTTGAGCGACAGGCCCTGCAGCACATAGGCGTCGCCGTAATAGGTATGGATGTCCTGAACGTCGAGGATCGCCATTGTCTTATAGCACCACGGCCTAGCCGGTCCCCAGATAGATTTCCTGCACTTTCGTGCTGGAACGAATGTGCTCGGCCGTGCCGCTTTCCAGCACTTCGCCGAAATGCAGCACGGAAATCTCGCTGGCGACATCGAACACCACGTCCATGTCGTGCTCGATCAGCAGGATCGCCATTTTCGGATCGAGCCCCTGCAGGAACTCCGCCATCTCCACCGACTCGCCCGACGACAGTCCGGCGGCCGGCTCGTCGAGCAGCAAGATGTCCGGGTCGCTGGCGAGCCCTAGCACGATCTCGAGCTGGCGCTGCTCGCCGTGGGACAGGTAGCGCACCTCGGTATCCTTGCGATCTATGAAGGCGGCGCGCTCCAATAGCGCATGCGCCTTGTCATAGACGTCGCGATAGGTCGATAGAAACCGCCACATCACGAATTTCGACGCGCGGCGGCCCGTGATCGCGAGCAGCACATTGTCGAGCACCGTCAGCTTCGGAAACAGGCTCGTGACCTGAAAGGTGCGCGCCATGCCGCGCGCGGTACGGCGATGGCTCGGCCACGCGGTGACGTCTTCGCCGAACAGCAGCACGCGGCCCGACGATGCCGGCAAGATGCCGGTTATGAGATTGAACAGCGTGGTCTTGCCGGCGCCATTCGGGCCGATGATGGCTTTGCGGTCGCCGGACATGATCTTCAGCGAGACGCCGCGCACGGCGCGCAGCCCGCCGAACGCCTTCGACAGATCTTGAAGCTCGAGCACCGGCTGGCCGCTGGTCGGCTGTTGGCTCACGAAAAGACTCGCGCTCGCGAGCGCCGCCGGGACTTCCGTTTGAAAAACCCCGGCAGCGCGCTTTCCGCTACTGGCAATATTTGCAGGGCGGGAAGTCGCGGCTGTAGACCGGCTGCTTGAGAAACGCATCCTTGCCATAGGTCCAGAACTGACCGACGTTCGGATAGGTCTTGATCACGACGTTCCACAGCTCGTCCTTGTCGTAGCCGAACATCTTCGTCTTCTCGACCTTCTTGATGTAGATGTTCTGCACCGGATTGCGCATGTCGTCGAAGCTCACCGGCCCGCGCGGGGCGACGATCTTGAGCGCCGCCATCTTGGCGACGAACTGGTCGGGTCCCGGGAACGCGCCCTTGGTCTCCTTCATCACGTCGTCGATCATCAGCGCCGTGGTGTAATTGGTCTCGGAGAAATACGACGGCACCTTGCCGTATTTGGTGCGGAACTCCTTGACGAAGGCCTCGTTCTGCGGCGTCTGCAGGCCGGCGCTGTATTGCAGGGCCGAAACGTCGCCGATCGCCTCATCGCCCATGAACGGCAGCGCCGCTTCGTCATAGCTCGTGCCACCGCCGACGATCGGCTTGGTGTAGCCCGAGTCGCGCAGCTGCTTGGGGAATTGCAGCGCCATCGGTCCGACCATCAGCGAGAACACCGCATCGGCGTCGGACTTGATGGTCGGAATGTATGGCCCGAAATCCTTGGTGCCGATCGGCGGCCAGATTTTCTGGACGATCTTGCCGCCGCAATCCTCGAACGCCTTCTGGAAGCCGCCGACCACTTCGTAGCCGAACGCATAATCGGCGCCGATGGCGACGATCTTCTTGTAGCCCTGCTCGCAGGCCCATTGGCCGAGCGGATGGTGCGGCTGCGACGAGGTCCAGCCGGTGCGGATGAAATACGGATAATTGCCGAGTTGGCGCTGCGTCAGGTCGTCGGCCGCCGGCACGGAGGCGATATAGACCGTCTTCTCCGCTGTCGACACCGGCGCCAGCGCATAGCCCTCGGGCGCCAGCACGCCCCCGACCAAGAGCTGAACGTGATCTTCCAGGATGAGCTTCTTCGCCTTGGTCACCGCGGTGTCGGGCTTGCCCTGGCTGTCCTCGATGATGAGCTTGACCGGAGCGCCGCCGAAATTGCTCTTGACCTGGTCGAGGTACATTTTGAAGCCGTTGGTCATGTCGGTGCCGACCTGGGCGAACGGCCCGGTCATCGGCGCGATCACGCCGATGCGCAATTCGTCCGCCGCCGTCGCCGGCGCAAGCCCCGCCGCGAGCATGAGACAGGCACCTGCGAGTGCCGGACCGGTCAGCCTCACCATCTTGCTTGTCATGACTGTTACTCCCTCTATTTCGTTGCTCACGTTCAATGGGGCGCAGCCGCCAAGTTCTGCGCGGTCCCCGATTTCCCCGGCTGCGCCCGCCATTGCCGAATGCGCTCCGGAATGCTCATCAGCCCGCCGGGCAGATAGAGAATGACCAGCACATAGACGCCGCCGAGCACATACTGCCAGCCGTGCATCAAGGTACTGAGATATTCGCGGATGAACAGCACGACGCTGGCGCCGATGGCGCCGCCGATCAAGGTCCCGGCGCCGCCCAGCACCGCCATCAGCAACGCATCCACCGAGGTCGTCAGCACGACGTTTTCCGGGCTGACGATGCCGGCGGTGTGCGCCCACAACACGCCGGACAATCCGCCGAACGCGCCGGCGATCACGAAGGCGATGTATTTGTGCAGCCAGGTATTGTAGCCGAGGATTTTCATGCGCGGTTCGCGCTCGCGGATGCCGACCAGGCTTCGGCCGAACGGCGAGTGCACGATGGTGTACATGATCGCAAGCGACAGCGCGAAGAAGCCGAACACCAGATAGAAAAACGTCACCGGATCGGCGAGGTCGATGCCGAATTTGGGACGATGTTCGAGATTGATGCCATTGTCGCCGCCGGTCAGCGAGTTCCAGCGATAGGCCAGTCCCCAGACGCATTGACCGAGCGCGAGCGTGATCATGAGGAAATAGACGCCGCTGGCGCGTACCGCGAGCAGTCCGAAAAACGCGGCAAGCATCGCCCCGCCGAGCATGCCGAGCGCGACAACCAGCCAGAAATCGTAGCCGGTGCCGATGTGATAACGCGTCGCCAGGATGGCGGTGAGGTAGGCGCCGACGCCGAGATACGCGGCCTGCCCGAGCGAAGCGAGCCCGGTGAAGCCGAGCAGGATATCGAGGCTCATCACCAGGATGGAGAAGGCGAGCGCCCGCGTTGCCAACAAAATGACGAACGCGGTGGTGTGCGGCACGACGAGCGCGATGGCGACAAGGACCGCGATCACGACCAGAACTTTGATGCGCTCCGGACTCATGGTCACTCGCGCCCGAACAGGCCGGTCGGCTTGACCGCGAGAATGAGCGCCATCGGCGCGTAGAGCGTGAAGTAGGAGATTTCCGGAAACAGCGCCTTGCCGAAATTGTCAGCAAGCCCGACCAAGAGCGCGCCGATGGCGGCGCCGCCCAGGCTGCCCATGCCGCCGATGATCACCACGGCGAAAGCGATCGGCAGCATCTCGAAATCGAGACCGGGATAGACGCCCAGGAAAGCGCCGCCGATGACGCCGCCGAGCGCCGCCAGAAACGCGCCGAGAGCAAAGATCAGCATCGACACGAACGATGTGTCGATGCCGACGCCGCGCGCCATTTGCGCATCGTCGACCGTGGCACGGATGGTGGCGCCGAGCCGAGTCTTCTCCATGACGAGCCACAGCGAAAGCCCGATGAATAGGCGACCGCGATCATGAAAATGCGATAGAGCGGCAGGCGCAGGCCCCCGACCACGATGGTTTGCTTCAGCAACGCCGGCGGAACGATGTCGAACGGGTTGCCGGTCCATATGTCGAGGGCGGCCTGCTGAAACAAAAATGCGAAGCCCACCGTGAGCAGAACCTGCCGCAGCGGCTCGAAGCCGAGCGGCCGCAAGAAGATCCGCTCCATCAGAAGGCCGACGATCGCGACCGTCACCGCGGCGACCGGTATGGCGAGGAGCCATGATCCGGTGGTCCAGATCACCGAAAGCGCGACATAGCCGCCGAGCAGGAAGTAGGAGCCATGCGACAGATTGACGATGCGCATGACGCCGAAGATGAGCGACAACCCGCTCCCGACCAGAAACAAGAGCGCGCCGTAGGACGTGCCGTTAAAGGCCTGTATCAGCCAAAACCGCGCATCCACGGTCCCTGTCCCCTTCCCCGGCACTCTAGGTGGCGCCCTCGCGCGCTAGCTTAGCCCAGGACCGCCCGTACTGGATAGACAAGGGGTCGCGGCAATTTCACACCGGCGGCCAAGCATGATCGCCGCGTAGACGTCGCGTCGTACAATGGCGTGACAGGACTTCGGCGTTTGTTACACTTCGGCCAGTCCAGCATGCAGGGAGAGCGCGATGGCGGAGATCAAAGTGCCCTATCAAGTCAACGGCCGGCAGTTCGAGGGCATGATCGTCTACGACGACAGCGTGAAGGACAAGCGCCCCCTGATCTTCATGCAACCCGACTGGAAGGGCGTGTGCGCCGATACCATCGGGCAAGCGCGCACCGTCGCCGGCAAAGACTATGTGGTGCTGATGGCCGACATGTTCGGCGCCGGCTATGGCCAAAAGCCCAAGACGGTGGACGATCTGCGCGCCGGCATGCTCGCCGTGCACAAGGATCTGCCCTTCACCGTCGCCTGCGGCGGTGCCGCTTACGATGCGCTGCTTGGCGAGGCGAACAAGCGCGGCTTGGTCGATGCCAAGAAGAACGTGGCGATCGGCTATTGCGCCGGCGGCGGCTATGTTCTCGAACAGGCCCGCACTGGCGCCGATTTCAAGGCCGTCGTGGTGTTTCACGTCACCAATCCCAATCCAGTCGTGCCCGGCACGCCGTGCAACATCAAGGGCCGCGTGCTGGCGCTGCACGGCTCGGCCGATCCGGTGACGCCGAAGCCGATGATGGACGCCTTCGAAGACGAACTGACCGGGGCCAACGTCGATTGGCAGATCATGATGTTCGGAGGTGCCGTGCATTCGTTCTGCGATCCGACCGTGCATTCCGGACCGACGCGCTACGACGAAAAGCTATGCCGCAAATCCTACATGCTGATGCGCGACTTCTTCGCCGAGACGCTGTAATGGCGGCCACGAGCGATGCGGATCGCCAGCCCGTTCTCCAGCGATTGACCGCGAGCGTCGCTACATGATGTAGAGGCGATCCGGCAGGATATTAGGCGAGCCATCAGGTGGCGCGTGTGCGGCGAGCACGGCGCCGCAGCGCTCTATAGCGGCGATGAAGCCCGCGGCGATGCGGCCGTCGCGCATGTGCGACGTGAGCGCGTCGATGGCGGCCTGCCACTCGGCATTGGTGACCTTCTGCGCGATGCCTTCGTCGGCGATGATGCGCGCATAGCGTTCCGCCAACGACACGAAAATCAAAACGCCGCAGCGATTATTGGTATTGGCAATGCGGCGCAGCACGAACTGCTCGAGCGCGGCGCCATGGGCCTGGGCGCGCCGCAGCGGGCGCGGCACCAGCGCCACCCGCAGCGGCATCCACGACAGCAGCAGGCCCGCGGCAACAAAGACGGCAACCTGCCAAAGATAGATCCTCTGCACGCTCCAGGGCGTGAAATAAATCAACAGCGCCGGCACCAGGAGTGCCAGCACGCTCGCCCACAGGATCGGCGCGTAGGCATAACTCGAAGACGCATGCGACAGCACGCAGACGATCTGTCCGCTGGTCCTTGCCTCCGCCGCGCGGATCGCGGCCGAGATCACCTCATGGTCTTCCTGCGTGAAATCCATCACCAACTCCCCGAGGCTCCGCCGCCGCCAGACGAACCGCCGCCACCCGAATAGCTGTCGGACGAAGAGCTGCTACTGCTCGACGAAGAGCTATCGCCCCAGCTTGACCAATCCTGCGACGAATGGCGAGCAGGCACGAAGACCAGACGACCGTGGCGTTTGACATAGCGGCCCTCCGGCTTGATCAGGCCGATGGCTTGCAAAAGCCAGGCGATGCCGCCGATCAGAAGCCGCAGCAAGACAGCGGTCGCGAGAAAGCCAAGAAACGGCAGCGCCGGATGCCGAGCGGTTAGCTGGTCAATATCGATGGTGAAGCTTTGCGGCTTCGGCTGCCACTCGGCGGCGTCGCCATTGAGCACGCTGATGATGCCGTCGACGCCGCGCTCGATGCCGCCGGGAAAATCGCCAGCCTTGAAGCGCGGAATGATGGCGCTGGTGATGATGGTCGAGCAAAGCGCGTCGGTCAGCGTGCCTTCGAGGCCGTAGCCGACCTCGATACGGACCTTATGTTCGTTCGGCGCCACGAGGAGAAGCACGCCGTTATTTTTCTGCGCCTGGCCGAGCCGCCAGGTGCGGAACAGCTGGTTGGCAAAGGTCTCAATGTCGCCGCCTTGCAACGACGGCACCGTGGCAACGACGAGCTGGATGGTTGATTTGTCTTCGAGGTCTTTCAGCTTGCCGGCGATCTCGCGGCGGCTGTCGGCGGACATCACGCCGGCGTCATCGACGACTTGGCCCGTGAGCGACGGGAAGTCGAAGGCGAGAGCGAGCGCCGGCAGCAGGCCGATCAGCAACGCGGCGGCAAGCATGAGACGCATCGAACGAAGGCGCATCACCAGCCTCCGGACGCGCCGCCGCCGCCCGACGAGCCGCCGCCCCCCGAAAATCCGCCGCCAAAACCACCACCGAAGCCGCCGCCACCGCCGCCGCCCCATCCGGAGTCCCAGCTCGAGCCGCCGTAAGGCACAAAAACGGAGCGGCCGCCCCTTCTGCCGGCCCCGCCAGCCGGTCCGTCGGCGTGGTGGATCAGATACCAGCAGAAAAACACGATCAGCACGAAAAACAGGATCGGGAATAGCTTGTTGAAGTCTGCCGCCGGCTGTTCGGTGCGGACGTTGATCTTGCGCTGCCACTCGGCCGAATCGCCGCTGAGCACGCTGATGATGCCATCGACGCCGCGCTCGATGCCGCCGGAATAGTCGTTGGCCTTGAAGCGCGGGACGATCGCGCTGGCGATGATCACCGAAGCGAGCGCATCGGTCAGCGTGCCTTCGAGACCGTAACCGACCTCGATGCGGACCTTGTGCTCGGCCGGTGCGACGAGCAGCAGCACGCCGTTGTTCTTTTTCGCTTCGCCGAGCTTCCAGGTGCGGAACAACTGGTTGGCATAGGTCTCGATGTCGCTGCCTTGCAGCGATTTCACCGTGGCGACGACGAGCTGGATGCCGGACTTGTCGTCGAGATCCGTGAGTTTGCCCTCGACGGCGCTGCGGCTCGCCGCGCTCATGATGCCGGCTTGATCGACGACCCGGCCGGCGAGCGGCGGAAAGTCGAGCGCAAAGGCTGCCGTTGCGAGGCAGAAGAGGAGCGCGATCCCACGGAGCGCCGCAGGCATCGTCAGGCCCCGTCGATCAGAACTTCACCTGCGGCGGCGTTTGCGCGCCCTCGGTTGCGGTGAATTCGGCCATCGGCTTGTTGCCGGAGAACGCCGTCTTCGCCCAGATCACGGTCGGGAACGTGCGCAGCGCCGTGTTGTAGGCGCGCACCGCATCGATGTAATCGCGTCGCGCCACCGCGATGCGGTTCTCGGTGCCTTCGAGCTGCGACTGCAGCGCCAGGAAGTTGGCGTTCGATTTCAGATCCGGATAGTTCTCCGACACTGCGAGCAGGCGGCCGAGCACGCCGGTCAGCTGGGCCTGCGCGTCCTGGAACGCCTTGAGCTTGGCCGGATCGGTGAGGTCGGAGGCGTCGACCTTGACCTGGGTCGCCTTGGCGCGGGCTTCGACTACCGCGGTCAGCACGCTCTTCTCCTGGGCCGCATAACCCTGCACCGTCGCCACCAGGTTCGGAATGAGGTCGGAGCGGCGCTGGTACTGGTTCTGCACGTCGGCCCAGCGCGCCTTGGCCTGTTCTTCGAGCGTCGGGATGGTGTTGTAGCCGCAGGCCGACAGCGCAAGCCCGACGACCACGACGGCCAGTGCGGTGCGAACCCGGGAGACAATTGCGGTGCTGGTCACTTCGCCCTCCAAGTCTTCAATGCCGCCGCGATACGGCGCCGTCAGCCCTCGATCGGCTCGGTGCCTGCGATCTCGATGCCGAAGCCGGACAGACCGACGTAGGTGATGCGCCGCGACGAGGTCAGGAGCCTGATGGAATTGACGCCGAGATCCTTGAGAATCTGCGCGCCAAGGCCAACCTCGCGCCATTGCCGGGTACGCGCCTCCTCGGACGCGGTGTCGCCGGTCTTCGGGATCGACACCACCGGCACGCCGGCGGTGCCGTCGCGCAATAGCACCAGCACGCCCCTGCCCTCGGCCTTGAAGCGCGCCAGCGTGCGATGAATCGGCTTGGCGCCACCGAACACGTCGGAAATGATGTTGGCGCGGTGCAGCCGCGTCAGCACGTTCACGCCGTCGCCGATACGGCCATAGACGAATGCCATGTGATAAACCGCGTCGAACGGCGTGAGGAACGCGTAGCCGGTGAGCGTGCCGATCTCGGACTCCACCGGGAACTCGCCGGCGCGCTCGATCAGCTTGTCGCGCGCCTGGCGGTAGGCGATCAGCTCGGAGATCGAGACGCGTTGCAGCTTATGCCGCTCGGCAAAGGCGGCAAGATCGGGACCGTGCATCACCGTGCCGTCATCGTTCATCAATTCGGACAGGACGCCGACCGGCGGCAGGCCGGCGAGCCGGCAGAGATCGACGCAGGCCTCGGTGTGGCCGGAGCGCATCAAGACGCCGCCCTCCTTGGCCACCAGGGGGAAGACATGGCCGGGCCGCACGAAATCGGCGGCGCCGGAGTTGCCGTTGGCCAGCGCCCGCACCGTGTTGGTTCGCTCTTCCGCGGAAATGCCGGTAGTGAGGCCGTGGCGCACGTCGACCGAAACGGTGAACGCGGTGCCGAGCGGCGCGTCGTTTAATGCCACCATCGGATCGAGATGCAGGCGCCGCGCCTCCTCCGGCGCCAGCGGCGCGCAGACGATGCCGGATGTATGGCGGATGATGAACGCCATCTTCTCCGGCGTGCACAGACTTGCCGCGACGAACAGATCGCCTTCGTTTTCGCGATCGTCATCGTCGGCGACGATGACGATCTCGCCGCGCGCGAATGCGGCGATGGCGGTCCGGATCCGTTGATGCGCGTCGTCCATCTCGCCCCTGATGCCCTGGAGCGGCGCCTTCAGCGCGCCGGATTCTTCACAAACGGCCACGCCAAAGCCTCACCGACCTGGCCGCGGTGACGAAGATAGTGATCGGCGATCACGCACGCCACCATGGCTTCGCCAATGGGGACCGCACGGATGCCGACGCATGGATCGTGGCGGCCCTTGGTCGAAATCTCGGTCTCGGCGCCGTAGCGGTCGACGGTGCGGCGCGGAGTCAGGATCGAGGACGTCGGCTTGACCGCAAAGCGCGCCACCACCGGCTGTCCGGTCGAGATGCCGCCGAGAATGCCGCCGGCATGGTTGGAGAGAAATAACGGCTTGCCGTCATTGCCCAGGCGCATTTCGTCGGCGTTCGCCTCGCCCGAGAGCTCGGCGGCGCCGAAGCCGGCACCAATCTCGACGCCCTTCACCGCATTGATGCTCATCAGCGCCGCGGCAAGATCGCCGTCGAGCTTGCCGTAGACCGGCGCACCGAGACCTGCCGGCACGCCTTCGGCGATAACCTCGATCACCGCACCGATCGAGGAGCCAGCCTTGCGAATGCCATCAAGGTAATCGGCATAGAACGCGGCCTGCTTGGCGTCGGGGCAGAAGAACGGGTTGCGCTCGACCTCGGCCCAATCCCAACGTGCGCGGTCGATGCGATGCGGGCCCATCTGCACCAGCGCCCCGTGCACGCTCAAGCCCGGCACGATTTTCCGCGCGATTGCACCGGCTGCGACCCGCATCGCGGTCTCGCGGGCCGACTGCCGGCCGCCGCCACGATAATCGCGCAGCCCGTACTTTACGTCATACGTGTAGTCGGCATGGCCGGGACGATATTTGTCCTTGATGTCGGAGTAATCCTTCGAGCGCTGGTCGACATTGTCGATGATGAGCGCGATCGGCGTTCCGGTCGTCACCTGTTGCCCGCTCGCCTCGTCGACAAAGACGCCCGACAGGATGCGCACCGCGTCGGGCTCCTGGCGCTGGGTGGTGAAGCGCGACTGCCCGGGCCGGCGTTTGTCGAGATAGGGCTGGATGTCGGCCTCGGTCAACGGAATGCGCGGCGGGCAGCCGTCGACCACGCAGCCGATCGCTGGCCCGTGGCTCTCGCCGAAGGTCGTCACCCGGAATAAATGCCCGAACGTATTGAACGACATAGCAAACGACTCGGCGGACGACTGGCGGACAGCTTGGCGCGCCAAGGGCTTGGCTTGACGCTGAATTGGCATGGATTAGGGCGCGGCGGGTTTGGTAGCCCGCGCCCAACACCAGGTCAAATGGAGCGCCGCCTTCGCACCGCGGGACAGGGCAACGGAGTTTTGCGCTGCCTCATGCAGATTGCTCGCAAAAATCTGCACCAGAAATTCGCGCTCGCTGAACTGTGCCGATCAAGTGAGCAAATTCGCAGGCGGTTGACGCTCGCTATTCATGTCGCGTTCATCTCGCTGAATGCCGGTTAATGAAAAGCTGAACGTCCGTTAAGCTATGGAAAAATAAGGGTTTTTCCCAACTTTCCCATTGCGGGAAAACGCGCGCTGTGCCATCCTCGTTTGCGGTAAGGGGGGCGAAGGCTCACGGGGACCGAGATACAGCCCAAGCTCGAACTCAACCTGCCGCCGGATCAACACTCATCGAGGAAATAGCGCCATGGCATCGAAGAAGAAGAAGGCCAAGAAGAAAACCAAGTAAGACCCGTGGAGCCTCGTATTGGGGCCACACCGTCTACTTTGGAATTCGCGAGGCACTCAAACGGTGCTTCGAGGAACGGCTGGACCGAGGTCCGGCCGTTTCCATTTTTGGCGGCAAAGGATTGCTACACCGGATTGCTAGCTGTAGCGCGCGACGGACCCGCCGGCGAACACATAGACGGCGCCATGCAAAATGTCGGCGTGGGTCGCCGCTTCGTCGGGCAAGATGTGAAAATTCGCGATCAGCGCCCGCGCCACGCCGCCATGGGCAACGACCACCGCGTCGCGCGTCACCGTCGCGTACCAGGCCGCGACCCGCGCGGCGACTTCGCGATAGGACTCGCCGCCGGGCGCCGTGAAATCCCACTTGTCGCGCTCGCGCCGCTCGAGCACGCCGGGATCGCGCGCCTCGACCTGCTCGAGCGTAAGACCTTCCCACGTGCCGTAGGCAATCTCGGCGAGCCTCGCATCGACCTCATAGATCGTCGGATCGAGGCCGAGCGATTTGCGCAACAGCTCCATGGTCTCGCGGGCCCGCACCAGCGGGCTTGAAACATAGGCGAAGTCCGCCGGCTCACGTCCGTCGCGCGCGAACAGATTGCGCAACACGCCGCAGTATTCTTGCGCCTGCCGCCGGCCGCGGTCGTTGAGATGGGTTTCCGATCGCCCCTGCAAACGCTGCGCGACATTGAAGTCGGTTTCGCCGTGACGCACGAAATAGAGGACGGGCATGGCGGCAGCTCGGACGACTGACGGCTGTATAGCGAGGATGGACGGCTCGTCCCCTCGCGTTATTTGTCGTCGGTCGACGGCCCTCTGTTCTCCGACGGTCCGACCACGATGTCGGGTGCGTCGGGATGTTTCATGCCGACCACGTGATAACCGGCATCGACATGATGCACTTCGCCGGTGACGCCGCGCGCCATGTCAGAGAGAAGATACGCGCCGGCCTCGCCGACTTCTTCGATGGTGACGCTGCGCCGCAACGGCGCATTGTGCTCGTTCCATTTCAAGATGTAGCGGAAGTCACCGATGCCAGAGGCGGCCAGCGTCTTGATCGGCCCCGACGAGATGGCGTTGACGCGGATGTTCTTGACGCCGAGATCGGCAGCGAGATAGCGCACCGAGGCTTCGAGGGCCGATTTGGCGACGCCCATCACGTTGTAATGGGGCATCCACTTTTCCGCGCCGTAATAGGTCAGCGTCAGCATGGCGCCACCGTTCGGCATCATCTTCTCCGCACGCTGCGCGATGGCGGTGAACGAGTAGCAGCTGATCAGCATGGTCTTGGTGAAGTTGTCGGCCGTGGTGTCGACATAGCGGCCGTCGAGCTGATCCTTGTCGGAGAACGCGATGGCGTGGACGACGAAATCAAGAGCGCCCCAGGCCGATTGCACGCCGGCAAACACCGCATCGATGGTCTTCGGCTCGGTGACGTCGCAGTCGCCGACCACGATGCCGCCGACCTCCTGGGCCAGCGGCTCGACGCGCTTTTTCAGCGCCTCGCCCTGATAGCTGAAGGCGAGCTCGGCGCCGTGCCCGCGGCAGGCCTTGGCGATACCCCAGGCCAGCGAACGATGATTGGCGACCCCCATGATCAGGCCGCGTTTGCCGCGCATGAGGCCCGAGCTGTCCGGCATTTCCTGACCTCAGTTGGCGCCTTCCCCCCGACCGCCACCTATGGCATAGGCCCGCAGGCGCCATCAAGCGCGCGGGCCTCAAGTCGGCCGGACGTCGCGGGCGCGGAATACTTGAACGGCGGTTGGTGTTCGTTTGGTTACGATTTCCGGCAGCGACGCGGAGCAGAATCGTTGAGCGATTTTCGGCAGCGAATCGAGCAGGCGATTCCGGCGCTCCGGCGTTATGCGCGGGCGCTGACGCGCGATACCGAGACGGCTGACGACATCGTCCAAGATACGTTGGTTCGGGCGTTGCGCTCCGAGCACCTGTTTCACGATGGAGACGTGCGGGCATGGCTCTACACGATCTTGACCAATCTCAACCGTAATCGGCTGCGCTCGTTGTCGCGCCGGCCGACGCTGACCCCGATCAAGGACAACGACGCAGCGCTGACCGGCCCGGACACCGGCAGCCGCGACATCGCCCGCGCGCTCGATGACCTCGCCGAAGACCAGCGCGCCGCCTTGCTCCTCGTCGTGCTCGAGGGGCTCACCTACCGCGAGGTCGCCGAGGTGCAGGGCGTGCCGATCGGAACCGTAATGTCGCGGCTCGCCCGCGCCCGTATGCAGATCAAGGCCTATCTCGACGGCGAGCGCCCGGCGCTACGCCGCGTGAAATAAGAGAGCGAACGATGACCGAGCAGATGATCAGCGAAGACGAACTGCACGCCTATGTAGACGGCGAATTGCCGGCCGATCGGCGCGGCGCGGTGGAGGCTTGGCTTGCGAGTCACGCCGAGGATGCAGCCCGCGTCGCCGCCTGGCGCAAGCAGGCGGAGCTCATCCAGGCGCGCTATGGCGGCGTCGCCACAGAAGAGGTGCCGGCGCGGCTCGACTTCGGACGCATGGCGTGCCGCCGCCGCAACCGCTGGATCGCTGCGGCCGCGGCGGCCGTGCTTGCCGCGTTCGTCGCCGGCGGACTGACCGGCTGGACGGCGCGCGGCGGCGAGACGCCGACGGGCTCCGACCTCGCGCGATTCACCGCCGATGCGCTTGAGGCGTATCGGCTCTACGTGGTCGAGGTGCGTCATCCGGTCGAGGTGCCGGGCGACGAGCGGCCGCACCTGGTGCAGTGGCTGTCGAAGCGCGTCGGCTCGCCGCTGCGCGCGCCCGAGCTCGAGCGACTCGGCCTGAAGCTGGTCGGCGGCCGGCTGCTGCCGGGCCCGACCGGCGCGACCGCATTCTTCATGTATGAGGGGCCTTCCGGTGAGCGCTTCACGCTCTATTGCGGCCAGACCAGCGACCAGCAGACGGCGTTGCGCTACACCGCCGGCAGCCAGAACGCCGCCTATTACTGGGTCGACCAGAATGTCGCTTATGTGCTGAGCGGCCCGGCCGAGCGCGACAAGCTGCGCGACATCGCGCAAGCGGCCTACGATCAGATCGACTCGCGTTCCTCGCAGCGCGGCGGCTGAAGCCTAGATATCCTTGCGTGGATCGTAGGGCTTCTCGGTCCGCCACTTTTTCATCAGCGCGTCGAGGTCGGGATCGCTCTTTTCCGGCAGCGCGATACGCACGGTGGCGAGCAGATCGCCGCGGCCGGATTTGGCCGGAAAGCCCTTGCCTTTGAGGCGGAACGTGCGGCCGCTCGAGGTCCACGGCGGCACCGTGATCTCGACCGGCTTGTCCAGCGTGGGCACCCGCACTTTGGCGCCTAGCGCCGCCTCGTAGAGCGTGATCGGCAGATCGAGCCGCACGTCGGCGCCGTCCAGTGTGAAGACCGGATGCGCCGCGATGTTGACGGTGATCAGCACGTCGCCGGCGCCGCCCTGCCCGGCCATGCCTTGGCCGCGCAGCCTGATCTGCTGGCCGCTGGTGATGCCGGCCGGAATCTTGACGTCGACGTCCTTGCCGGTCGGCAGCCGCAGCCGCTGCGTCACGCCGTTCGCCGCGTCGGTGAGCGACACCAAAAGCTCGGCATGAACATCGGCGCCGACGCCGAAATCCTCGGGCTCGAATGTCGAGCGGGCGCCACGCCCGCCGCGCGCCGCGCCGCCGAAGGCCTCGCGCAATATGTCTTCGAAGCCGCCGAAGCCCCCACCGCCGCCACCACCAGCACGGCCGCGCCGCGTGGTACGGGTAAAGCCTTCGGGGCCAAAGCTGAAACTTTCGAAGCCGCCGTCGGTGCCGAAGCCCCCACCGCCCGGACCAGCGCCGCCGCCAAAACCCTGAAAACCTTGGAAACGCGGCTTGCCTTCGGCGTCGATCTCGCCCCGATCGAACGCCTTGCGCTTGTCCTCGTCGGCCAAAAGCTCGTTGGCGGCGTTCAGCTCGGCAAAGCGCGTTGCCGCCTTCGGATCGTTCTTGTTGGCGTCGGGATGCAGTTTCTTCGCCAAGCGCCGATAGGCCGACTTGATGTCGGCCGCGCTCGCCTTGCGATCAACGCCCAAGACCTCGTAGGGATCACGCATCCCCCGGAAACTCCGCTCGTATTTGGGGCCGGTCCGCCCGCCCACCAGCAACTCAATGTGGGATGAAACCCGTGGTCGCGCAATGCGAGGACGAATCGGCGCGACGCATAGGCAATGATAGCCGGATCAGGAGCGCTTGAGGGGCTTCAGGCTTTTGACTTCCCAGTTACCCTGGCTGGTGCGGCAGGCGGCCCCTTGCAGCCATTCCTGCGTCGCGCCGTGCGCGTAGCTCGCCAGGAAGTCGCGGCAGCGTTGGCCACCTTCCGTGTAGGAGGTCTCCAGCGGGGTGATATTGCCGCGGGCGCCGGTGTTGGGGTTCTGCCACGGCACGCTTTGATCCTTGCCGGTGTGTGCAAGCGCCTCGGACGCAGCCGCGCGGGCGTAAGCCAAATCGACCTCCGACGGCGGCGCCGCATCGGCAACGCGGCTTGGCTGCACCGCCGGCCTACCGATCGAGCCGGCCGCCTCGACGTCGCCGTCATCCTTGGCGAGCAACGATTGCAGCTGGTAGGAGCAGCCGCCGGCGGCAGAGCCGCCAAGTATGGCGAGCGCCGTTCCGAGTGCGCGCAACCGCCAACATAGGCGCGAGGCGCCCGGTCCACTATATTGAGACCGGCAGCCTAGTTGCCGACCGCACCACGCGAGCACTTACGGTACCCCGCAGAATGTCCGATACGGCGCCGATAGAACACCCGACATGGTTAACGGGCGGTGACTTCACCGAGGCCGACGAGCCGGTGCGGCTGTTCACGGCCTGGTTTGCCGAGGCCAAGCGCACCGAACCGGTCAATCCCGACGCCATGGCGCTGGCGACCGTCGACGCCGGCGGCATGCCCAATGCGCGGATGGTGCTGTTGAAGGCCTTCGACGCGCGCGGCTTCGTGTTCTACACCAATAGCGACAGCGCGAAGGGCAATGAGCTTGTCGGCGCCCCGAAGGCGGCGCTGACGTTCTATTGGAAGACGCTGCAGCGCCAGGTGCGGTCCCGCGGCACCGTCGAGCCGGTGTCGACGGAGGAGGCCGACGCCTACTTTGCTACCCGCTCGCGCATGGCTCAGATCGGCGCCTGGGCCTCGAAGCAATCGTCGGCGCTCGAAAGTCGGCTCGCCTTCGAGAAGGCGGTCGCGCGCTTCACCGCGAAATTCGCCATTGGCAAGGTGCCGCGGCCGCCGAACTGGTCGGGCTACCGCGTCATGCCCACCGAGATCGAGTTCTGGCACGAGCGGCCGTATCGGCTGCACGACCGCGTCGCGTTCACGCGGCCGAATTTGAGCGCGCCGTGGACCAAGACGCGGCTCTATCCTTGAGCGTAAGATAGCCACGATGCCGACCAGCAATCAGCCACGCCGCACCTTGCTCCTGACCGGGGCGAGCCGCGGCATTGGCCACGCCACCGTCAAGCGCTTCTCGGCCGCTGGCTGGCGCGTCATCACCTGCTCGCGCCATCCGTTCCCGGAGAACTGCCCGTGGGAGGCGGGACCCGAGGACCATATCCAGGTCGACCTCGCCGATCCCGGCAACACCGAAGAAGCGATCGCGGAGACAAAGCGCCGCCTCCACGGCGAGCTGCATGCGCTCGTCAACAACGCCGCGATTTCACCCAAGGCCGAAGGCGGCAAGCGGCTCGGCTCGATCGAGACCTCGCGCGACGACTGGCATCACATTTTTCAGGTGAACTTCTTCGCGCCAATCATGCTGGCGCGGGGCCTGCTCGACGAGCTGCAAAACGCCAAGGGTTCCGTCGTCAATGTCACTTCGATCGCCGGCTCCCGCGTCCACCCGTTCGCGGGCGTGGCCTACGCGACCTCGAAGGCGGCGCTGGCCGCCCTGACCCGGGAAATGGCGGCCGACTTCGGCCCGTTCGGTGTGCGCGTCAACGCCATCGCGCCTGGCGAAATCGACACCGCGATGCTGTCGCCGGGCACCGAGAAGATCGTGCAGAACATTCCCATGCACCGGCTCGGCACGCCGGACGAAGTCGCCAAGATCATCTACGTGCTGTGCACGGAGACGTCGTCCTACGTCAACGGCGCCGAGATCCACATCAACGGCGGCCAGCACGTGTAAGTCCGCGGCCTGATGCCTGCGGGCCCGCGGCAATTTTGGGCACGTTTGATGGCGGATCGGACTTTTGAGCGCCTGCGGAAGCCGATATGATGCAGGCACGAAAGACGATTAGCGAATTCTTCCAGCAGACAGTGGGGGTAGACAATGCGTCTCACAGTGATGGCATCCACGATCGCGGCGGCGGGCCTCTTCGCGCTGCCGGCGTTCGCGCAACAGCTCACCGGCACGCTTGCCAAGATCAAGGACAGCGGAACGATAACGCTCGGCCATCGCGAGTCGTCGGTGCCGTTCTCCTACTACGACGACAATCAGAAAGTCATCGGCTACGCCATGGACCTGTGCTACGGCATTGTCGACGCGGTCAAAGCCGAGCTGAAGCTCGACAAGCTCGAGGTCAAGCTCAATCCGGTCACCTCCGCCACCCGCATCCCGCTGATCGCCAACGGCACCGTCGATCTCGAGTGCGGCTCCACCACTAACAATCTCGAGCGTCAGAAGCAGGTCGCCTTCACCATCACCCATTTCGTCACCGCCAATCGTTTCGTGTCGAAGAAATCGTCGAACCTCAAGACCGTCGACGACCTCAAGGGCAAGACCATCGTCTCGACCTCGGGCACCACCAACATCAAGCAGATCACCGAGATCGGCGCGCAGAAGCATCTCGACCTCAACATCATCGCCGCCAAGGATCATGCCGAGGCGTTCCTGATGGTGGAGACCGACCGCGCCGCCGCGTTCGTGATGGACGACATTCTGCTCTACAGCCTCGTCGCTACCTCGAAGGCGCCCGGCGACTATGTGATCAACGCCGACGCGCTCTCGGTCGAGCCTTACGGCATCATGCTGCGCCGCGAGGATGCGCCGTTCAAAGCCGTAGTCGATGCGGCCATGACCAAGACCTACAAAAGCGGCGCCATCAATGCGATTTATGACAAGTGGTTCCTGAAGCCGATCCCGCCCAAGGGCATCAACCTCAACGTGCCGATGAGCGGCGCGTTCAAGAAGGTGATCGCCACCCCGACCGATAGCGGCGATCCGGCGTGGTACGCGAGCCAGTAACCGCCGCCGGGCGCGGACGCTGGGCGCGTGAACTATCACTGGAACTGGTCGATCTTCTGGGAGCTTTCTCCCGACGGCGTCCACACCTATTTCCAGACGCTGATGCTGGGAACGGCGTGGACGCTCATCACCGCCGCCTGCGCCTGGATCATCGCCTTTACGCTGGGATCGATCGTCGGCGTGCTGCGGACTACGCCGTTAGCCGCGGCGGTCTGGCTCGGCGACGCCTATGTCGAAGTGTTTCGCAACGTACCGCTCCTGGTGCAAATGTTTCTCTGGTACTTCGTGCTGCCGGAGATCGTGCCGCGGGCATTCGGCATCTGGCTCAAGCAATTGCCGAACGGCTCGTTCTACACCGCCGTCGTCGCGCTCGGGCTTTACATGTCGGCGCGCGTCGCCGAGCAGGTTCGCGCCGGCATTTTGAGCCTGCCGCGCGGCCAGCGGCAGGCAGCGATGGCGCTCGGGCTTCGGCTGCCGCAGGTCTACGCCTACGTGCTGCTGCCGATGACCTATCGCATCATCATGCCGCCGCTGACGTCGGAGCTGCTCAACACCATCAAGAACAGCGCCGTCGCGCTGACCATCGGGTTGATGGAGCTGACCGCCCGCGCCCGCGCCATGCAGGAGTTCTCGTTCCAGGTGTTCGAGGCGTTCACCGCCGCGACCATCATCTACATCGTCATCAATATCGCGGTGACGCTCGCCATGCGCATGCTGGAGCGGCGCATCGCAGTGCCAGGCTATCTCGGCTTCAAGGCGCCGGCCGCGGGACACTGAGCGATGTTCTCGAATTTCGACTTCGACGTCATTTGGCGCTCGCTGCCCTACCTGTTCTACCAGGGCATGACGTTCACGGTGATGTTGACCGCGCTCGCCACCGCGGGCGGCATCGTCATCGGTACGCTGCTGGCCTTGATGCGACTTTCGGGTGTCTCGGTGCTGACCTTGCCGGCGGCGGCTTACGTCAACCTGATGCGCTCGGTGCCGTTCGTACTGATGATCTTCTGGTTCTATTTTTTAGTGCCTTACATCGGGCAGTGGATTACGCGGTCGGCGCAGCCGCTGCAGGTCGGCGCCTTCGCCTCCTGCCTGATCACGTTCACGCTTTTTGAGGCGGCGTTCTTTTGCGAGATCATGCGCGCCGGTATCCAATCGATCCCGCGCGGCCAGATGGCCGCGGCGCAGGCGCTTGGCATGACCTACCCGATCACCATGGGCTACATCGTGCTGCCGCAGGCGTTCCGCAACATGGTGCCGGTGCTGCTGACGCAGACCATCATCTTGTTCCAGGACACCTCGCTCGTATACGTGATTGCCGTTACCGATTTTCTCGGCGCCGCCTCCAAGGTGGCGGAGCGCGACGGGCGTCTCGTGGAAATGTACACGTTCGCGGCGTGCGTCTATTTCGTCATCTCCTTCGCAGCGTCTCGTGCGGTCGCGCATCTGCAACGCCGCATCGCCATCATCCGCTAGCGCCAACACCATGGCCATGATCACGATCGACGCCATCAGCAAGTGGTACGGGCCGACGCAGGTGCTCAAGGACTGCTCGGCCGAGGTCGCCAAGGGCGAGGTCGTCGTGGTCTGCGGGCCGTCCGGTTCGGGCAAGTCGACCTTGATCAAATGCGTCAACGGGCTCGAGCCGTTTCAGAAGGGCCGTATCGCCGTCGACGGCGTTTCGGTCGGCGATCCGAAGACCAACCTGCCGAAGCTCCGCTCGCGGATCGGCATGGTGTTTCAGCATTTCGAGTTGTTCCCGCACCTTTCCGTCATCCGCAATCTGACCTTGCCGCAGGTCAAGGTGCTGCATCGCAACGCCGATCAGGCCACCGAGAAAGGCCTGGCCCTGCTCGACCGCGTGGGCCTGCGCATGCACGCCGACAAATTTCCCGGCCAGCTCTCTGGCGGCCAGCAGCAACGCGTTGCCATCGCGCGCGCGCTCGCAATGGACCCGATCGCCATGTTGTTCGACGAACCGACCTCAGCGCTCGATCCGGAAATGATCCAGGAAGTGCTCGACGTCATGGTGCATCTGGCTTCCGACGGCATGACCATGATCGTGGTGACCCACGAAATGGGCTTTGCCCGCAAGGTCGCCAACCGCGTGGTATTCATGGACAAGGGCGAGATCGTCGAGGACGCGCCGACGGCCGATTTCTTCGGCCATCCACGCAGCGACCGGGCGCAGCTCTTCCTGTCGAAGATTTTGCAGCACTGAAGTTGCTAGATCACGCGGCTGTCGAGGATACGGTCGCTCATGGCGATCCGCGTCGACGCGTTCACCGCCAATTCGTGCCGTGCCACGGCAAGGTCTTCGGCGGTGCGGACCGACTGCTCGTCGAGCATCCACTGATAGGAGAAACTGTAGACGAAGGCCGAGCGCGCGTAGCGCGTTTGCGAATAGCGAAGGAGCCGCGCCTCAAGCGGCCCGTCGGCCAAAACCTCGCGCGCCAGCACACAACCGTCCTCGGCGGCCATGGCAGCGCCCTGGGTCAGGTGCGGCGGCGAGGTGTGCGCCGCATCGCCGCCGATGACGACACGGCCGCGAAACCACGGCCACGGCACGAGAATCGGCTCGATCGGGCTGTAGACGATGTCGGATTTTTCATCGAGCGACGCCGCCACTTCGGCGACGTAGCTGCCGTATTGCGCGAGACGCTCTCGCAACAGGTCCGGATAATCCTCGCGCTTGAACACTGCGTCGGGAGCTTCCGGACGGATGTGAAAAATATACATGAGGTCGTCGGCAAGCGGCATGGCGCCGGTCTTGCTGCCGACGCCCTGCAAAAACTCCATGCCTCGCACGTCGTCGCGGCGCGGCACCTGCACGCGCCAGCCGCCATAGCCCGAGGGCCGCGGCACGAAGGCCGTTCCGAACAGATACTGCCGCGTCGCCGAGCGGATGCCGTCGAAGCCTGCGACGAGATCGAAGCTGCCGGTGGAACCGTCCGAACATGTCACTGCCACGCGATCGCCTTCGTCGCGGATGTCGCTGAACGTGACGCCGGTGCGGATCATCGCGCCGGCGCGCTCGGCGCCCGCCAGCAGAATCTCGTGCAGTCTCAGGCGCGAAAGTGCGCAAAACGCCGGCACCTTCGCGTCACCCATCAGGAATTTGTGCTCGACGATCAGCTCGCGATTCGGATCGAAGATCGACATCCGGTCGTAGGCGAAGCCCGACGCCAAAATCTCCGGCAACAAGCCGAGCGTGTCGTAGATGCGAAGCGCATTGGCTGGCTGGCCGAGGCCAACGCCCGGCACGTCGAACGCCGGCCGGCGCTCGATGAGCAAAACCTCAACGCCGCGCTGCGCGAACGACGCCGCGGCCGTCAAGCCGCCGACGCCACCTCCGACCACCAGCACACGTCGAATATCGCTCATCGCATTGCGCGGTTTGACAGGCCGCCGGACAGTAGCGAGTATCGAATCTCTCCGCAAAGGAGCTGCCGGCCATGCTCATCAAAATCCGCCGCACCTTCGCCGTGGTCGAGGAACGCCGGGAGGAAGCCGGCCGCGCGTCCAATCAGCCGCTGCGCAAGGTCGCGGCTGTCGCGGTCGTGGAAAATCCCTATGCCCGCCGTTACGTCGAGGATCTCAAGCCGATGATCGAAGGCAGCGTTACGCTCGGCAAGGAGCTCGGCGCGCTGGCGCTGGCGGCGATGGGCGATCACGAAGTGCAGAGTTACGGCAAAGGCGGCATCGTCGGCGTTGACGGCGAGCAGGAACACGCCAACGCGCTCCTCACCACGGCATTCGCCAATCCGATCCGCGATCTCCTTGGCGGCGGCGACGCTTGGCTCTCATCGTTCACCAAGAAGGGCGGACCCGGCACGGCGATCGACATTCCGATGAACCACAAGGACGACGTCTATGTGCGTTCGCATTACGACGGCATGACGCTGGTGCTGCCCGACGCGCCGATGCCCGACGAGGTCGCGGTGATCTTTTGCCTCGCGAACCGCGGCCGGCTCAATGCCCGCGTCGGCGGCCTCACCCACGAAGAAGTCGCCGCGCGCAAGGCGGCGAAGCGAAACCGATGAAGCTTGCGATCTGCAACATCGCAAAGATCCTCTCCGGCGACAACGCTGCGCCGATCGCGGCCGGCGATACCATCATCGCCGACAACGGCAAGATCGTCGCGGTCGGTAGCGGCGGCGACGTCGCGGCGTGCGACGTCGCGATCGACGCTGGTGGCATGATGGCGATGCCCGGCCTGATCGACTCCCACGTTCACATCACCTTCGGCGACTACACGCCGCGGCAGAAGACCGTGGGCTTTCTCGAAAGCTATATCCACGGCGGCGTGACAAGCTGCATCAGCGCCTCGGAGGTGCACGTGCCGGGCCGGCCGCGCGATCCCGCCGGCGTGAAGGCCTTGGCGATCGCGGCAAAAAAATCCTTCGAGCATTACCGGCCGGGCGGCATGCGCGTGCACGCCGGCTCGGTCATTCTGGAGCCGGGACTGAGCGACGTCGATTTCGCGGAGATGGCGGCCCAGGGCGTTTGGCTCGCCAAGGCCGGCTTCGGCGCATTCCCTACACCCTACGACTACGCACCGTATGTCGCCATGGCGCGGCGCCACGGCCTCGTCACCATGGTGCATACCGGCGGCTCGTCGATCCCGGGCTCCGCCGGCATTTGGGCCGATCACGTGCTGAAGATGCAGCCGCATGTGTCCTATCACGTCAACGGCGGGCCCATCGCCATGCCCGACGCCGACTTTCCGCGACTCGTCAACGAAAGCGACATCGCGATGCAAGTCTGCACGGCGGGCAATCTGCGGACCGCGCTGCTGGTGGCGAAACTGCTGCGTCAAGCCGGACAGGACCAGCGGCTCCTGATCGCCACCGACACACCGACCGGTTCGGGCGTCATGCCGCTCGGCATGCTCTACACCATGAGCCACCTGGTCGCGCTCGCCGGCGTCGAGCCGGAAATCGCCGTCGCCATGGCGACCGGCAACAACGCCAAAGTCTATCGACTTAACGCCGGCGTCATCGCCGCCGGCCGCGACGCCGATATCGTTCTGGTCGACGCCTGCCTCGGCGGCTCGCAGAACGACGCGCTGTCGGCGCTGCGCAACGGCGATATCATGGGCGTCGGCGCGGTGATCACGAACGGCGTGCCGCGTTTCGTCGGGCGAAGCCGCAACACGCCGGAGACGGTCCGAAAAGCCAAGGTTGCGCACAGCCGCGTGCCGCAGACTTTTTCCGGCGAGGGGCATTAGAGTATGATCCGGAAAAGTGGACGCCGGTTTTCCGAAAAGATCATGCTCCAGCAAAAATCCCGTCAGGCGTACAAAAAATCCAGCACCGCGGTTTCCGCCATCACCGCTTCGGGAATGCCATGCAGTTCGGAGCGCGCGCGCTCTTCCGCGGTCTGCGTCGCCTGCAGATAGGCGCCGAGATGGCGGGCGCGCTCGATGATCTTGTTGTTGTCCGGCAGCCGCGCCGCCTCGAAGTGGCGCAGCGCGGCTTCGACATCGTCGCCGTCGAGTGCCGCGGCGAGTGCCGCGGCGTCGTCGGAGGCCTTCGACACGCCGGCCGCCACATGGGGCCGCGCCACGAAGGCGGCATCGCCAATGATGGCGACGCGGCCGAAGGCAAGGCGCTTGCTTTGCAGGTCGTAGATCGGCTGCAGGATCGGCTCGTCGATCAGTCGCACGAGGGTGCGGCACTGCGGCGCCAGCAGTCGCTCGGCCGCGGCGCGCATGGCGGCAATGGCATCGCGGCGAATGAGCGGCGGCGGAATCGAGATCGAATGGGTCGTGCCGCTCTCGTCGGTGAGGAGCCACGGCAGCTCGGTCGCCTCGGCGGCCGGTCGATACCACACGATGTTGTAGCGGCGGTTGCCAGCGCGCAGGTCGTTGTCCGGCCCGGCGACCGGATAGCCGAGGAACTGCTCGCCGGGCGGCAGGCAGAACGTCATCAATTCGAACAATGCGCGATGGATCTCCGGCGGGAAGTCGCGTTCGGCCAACAGCGACCGCCACGCCACATAGCCGGCATAGAGTGGCACCACCTCGGGCGCACATCGCTGCCGCACCGTCGAGCGCAAACCGTCGGCGCCGATCAGAACGTCGGCCTCGATCGTGCGGCCGTCGCTTAGCTGTGCCCGCACGCCCTGTGGGTCCTGGGTAAACTCGGTCAGCCCGATCCCGCGATGATAAAATTGCGGCGGGAAGGCATCGCGCAGCACCCGGTAGACGCGCTCCCAGGCGGTGAGCACCTGCGGGCAGGCGATGGTCGCGGCGACCCTCCCCTCGCGGTCGAGGATCTGGCGGGTGGTCATGGCCACGCCGAGGTCGCGGGTGTCTAGCCCGAGCGCGTCGAGGCGCGCGATCAGCTCGGCCTGCGCCACGATGCCGGCGCCGCGGCCGGACAACTCGCTTGCCACCCGCTCGAAAATGTCGACGGCCCAGCCGCGCCGCATCAGCATGATGCCGGCCAAAAGCCCGCTCATCGAGCCGCCGATCACCAGCGCGCGGCGTTGCGTCACCATGGCGGAATCCCGCTATTTCCCCGGCCTGAAAGGTTTTCTATATTGTGACAATAATTCCCCTCCGGAGGAACGCTATGGCTCTGACCATGCTGGATAAGAAGACCGACCGCGCCGACACGTCGGCATGGCCGCCCGCGATCGCCGCCGAGTTCGAGCGCGAGAAGCAGGCTAACAACGGCTGCGTCGGCTCGACGCTGTTGTCGGAGAGCGACAAGGTGCGGGTCTGGATCATCCGGCTAGCGCCGGGCGAGCGCATCGGGTTCCACCGCCATGTGCTCGACTACTTCTGGACCTCGGTCTCCGGCGGCCGCGGCCGCCAGCACATCCACGACGGCACCACGGTCGAATACACCTATAAGCCGGGCGAGACCCGCCACGAGACCTACGGGCCGGGTGAGTTCAAGGTCCATGACCTGGAAAATCTCGGCGACAAGGAGATGGTCTTCATGACCATCGAGTTCCTCAACAGCGCCAACAGGCCGATCGCCATTCCCGATAAGGTCCGCGCCGCGGCTTAAGAAGCTAAAGACGCCTACTAAGAACGGCCTCTCCCCGATGCAGGGAGAGGTGCTTGAGAGCCGAGCCGGGGGCAGGTGCTGCCCACTCATGTGGGGTTGAGTGGCTTAGTAATGATTTTTTCCTTCGATCTTCTCATCAACGCCGTCATCTCCGGCATCCTGATCGGCGGCTTCTATGCCGCCGTCACCGCGGGCGTATCGCTGTCGTTCGGTATCCTCGACATCGTCAATATCGCGCATCCGGCCTTCATCATTCTCGGCTCCTACGTCGCCTATATCGTCAACACGACACTCGGCGTCGATCCGATACTCACCGCCGTCGTCATGCTGCCGGCGTTCTACGTGCTCGGCGCCGGTATCTATCAGGTTTACTACGTATCGTTCGAGAAACGCGGCCAGGAATCCCTGCGCGGACTCGCGTTCTTCTTCGGGCTCCTGTTCATCACCGAAGTCTCGCTCGTGCTTTATTTCGGCGTCGACTATCGCTACGTCGAGGCCTCCTATATCGGCCCGACCTGGCATTTCGGCACGATCGACATGCCGCTGCGCATCCTGGTGCCGTGCGTTGTGTCGCTGTTGCTGATCGCGGTGCTGCAACTCGTGCTCTCAAAGACCTTCATCGGCCGCGCCATCATGGCCGTGGCACAGGATCAGCTGGCGCTGCGGCTGATGGCGGTCGATCCGATCCGCATCAAGCGCATCGCCTTCGGCATCTCGATTGCCACCGCGTCGCTCGCCGGCGCCTTCCTGATCATCATCCAGCCGGTCGAGCCTTCGGTCGGCCGCGACTATATCGGCCGAGTCTTTGCCATTTGCGTACTCGGCGGCATGAGCAGCCTGCCGGGCACCGTGATCGCCGCCATGATGATCGGCATCGTCGAAAGCCTGACCTCGACGTTCTACGGCCCGTCCTGGGCGCCGGCGGTGTCGTTCGGCTTCCTGCTGTTGACGCTTGCCGTGCGACCGGCCGGCCTGTTGGGACGGTGAGCGATGCGCACGCCGCTCTTCCTCACCATCTGTCTCGCGGTCGCCGCCGTCGTGTACGCGGCCGCGGTGGGGGTCGGCAACGATTACGTATTCTTCGCCGGCTACGTGATCTTGCAATACATCGTGCTGTCGACCGCCTGGAACATTCTCGGCGGCTATTGCGGCTACGTGAATTTCGGCTCGGCCGCCTTCTTCGCGCTCGGCGCCTACTCGACGGTTGCCATCTACAAGCTGATCGAGACCCAGGAGCTGCCGCATATCGTGCCGATGCCGGTTCTGATGCTCATCGGCGGCGTGGTTTCGGGCATCGTCGGCTTCGGCATGGGCTATCTGACATTGCGGCTTCGTGGCGCGTTTTTCGCCATCGCGACCTTGGCGCTCGCCGTGGTGCTGCAGACGCTGATCGTCAACTGGGACTTCGTCGGCGGCTCGCGCGGCGCCTACGTGCTGCGCCCCGAGGACCTGCCGCTGATCGGGCCCTACATCCGCTACCTGTTCCTCGTCATGCTGCTGCTCGCGGTGGCGGCGCTGGTGATCGCCCGCCTGATCGAGCGCTCGCGGCTCGGCTACGGCTTTGCCACCATTCGCGACGATGAGCTCGCGGCCGAGGCCTCCGGCGTGCCGACGCTGCGGCTCAAGCTGATCGCGACCACGATCTCTGGCGCGCTGATGGGCATGGCGGGCGCGCCGTTCCCCTACTACATCGGCTACCTGCAACCGGCGTCGACGTTCGGGCTCGACTACGCCGTCAACTCCATCGCCATGCCGCTGATCGGCGGCACCACGAGCTGGGTCGGCCCGCTGATCGGCACCATCCTGCTTGGCTCGCTGCAGCAGATCGTCACCGTCACCATCTCGTCTGCCGTCAACCTGCTGGTGGTCGGCGTCATCCTGGTGGCCTTCGTCATCCTCGCGCCAAACGGCATCGTCGGCCTCGTCCACCACTATTGGCAGCGCAAGCCGGAAGACTTTGTCGGCCGCCGCCATGTCGAAACCGACGCGCCGGGGGCCGTGCCATGACCCCGGCAATGAGCACGACCGGCAATGGCGCGGCAGGACACCTGCTCGAGGTCGACAACCTGAGCAAGCGCTTCGGCGGCTTCGTCGCGCTCGAAAATATTTCGCTCTCGGTCGCGCCCGGCGAGCGGCTCGGCCTGATCGGCCCGAATGGCTCGGGCAAGAGCACGCTGGTCAATTGCATCTGCGGCACGCTGCACAACGAAGCGGGCTCGGTGCGCTTCGACGGCCGCACCGTGGACGGCCTCGCCGCCCACCAGCGCACCCATCTCGGATTGGCCCGCAGCTTTCAATTGCCGCGGCCGTTCGTCAGCCTGAACCTGATCGACAACATCCGCATTCCGCTGCTCTACACCGTCGCCGTGCGCGGCAAGCACCACGGCGCCCACGAGGTCGAGGCGCGCTGCGTCGACCTTTTGCGCGAAGTCGGCCTCGACGCCAAGGCGACGCGGCTGCCGCGCGACCTCACCCAGGTCGAAATGCGCAAGCTCGAGCTTGCCCGCGCCATGGCCGCCGAGCCGAAGCTCCTGATCGCCGACGAAGCGATGGCCGGCCTCACCCACTCCGAGGTCGAGGACATTTTGGCGCTGCTCGTTCGCTTGAACGAACAGGGCGTCACCGTCATCCTGATCGAGCACATCATGCGCGCGGTGATGAGCTTTTCGCGCCGCCTCGTTGTGCTGGTGTCGGGCCGCAAGATCGCCGACGGCGACCCCAACGACGTGATGCGCGATCCAGAAGTCGAGAGGGCTTACCTTGGCCAGTAGCCTCACCCTCACCGGCATTCACGCCGCCTACGGCGCGGTGCGCGTTATCGATGACGTCTCGGTCACGGTCGGCGCCGGCGAGACCGTGGTGCTGCTCGGCACCAACGGCAACGGCAAGTCGACGCTGATGAAATGCATCATGGGCATCGTGCGGCCGCGCGAAGGCTCGATCATCGCCGAGATCGACGGCGCCCGCCACGATCTGACCGGCCGTACCACCGAGGAAATCGTCGATCTCGGCATCGCGCTGGTGCCCGAAGGCCGCCGGCTGTTCCCGAAACTGACGGTGGAGGAGAATCTACTGCTCGGCGCCTTCCGCCGCGCCGCGCGCGCCGAGCTTGCCCGCAATCTGGCGGTCTGCTTCGAGACCTTTCCGCGGCTTGCGGAGCGCCGGGCGCAGCTCGCCGGCAGCCTGTCCGGCGGCGAACAGCAGATGCTGGCGCTCGGCCGGGCGCTGATGCTGGCACCGAAGATCCTGCTGGTCGACGAGCCCTCGGTCGGGCTGGCGCCGATCCTGGTCAGCCGTACCATCGATGCGATCAGCGAGATGAAGCAGCGCTACCAACTCACCGTGCTGATGGCCGAGCAGAATTTCACCCAGGCCATCCGCATTGCCAACCGCGGCTATGTCATCGTCCACGGCAAGATCGCCTTCGAGGGCGGCTCCGCCGACGAGCTCAACAACAACGATCTGATCAAGAAGTTTTATCTCGGGCTGTGACCCGAACCGGCGCCCGCTTGGGAAACGTTGCGTGACGGCGCCTGGATGGGCAACTTGGTCGCGGTCAAGAACGCCGCGCGTCCGCCCGGTCCCAACGGAGAAAAAACGATCTGGGCTTGTTACGTCTTCGGCGCCGAGCCCGATTCAAACTGCTACACCTGCCACAAGTCGCACGGCCTCAAGGACAACGTTTGGGTGCAGTTCTACCCGACCTTGCGCGACCTGCTGAAGCGATGAGGACTGGCCTTCTCGCCTGCGTTGCCGGTTGCGGCAATGCCGTCCTTGACGGCAAGATCGGCTCCCGCATCCGCAGGAGCCGAAGATGGCACGTTTTGAAAATATCTTGGGGACGGTCGGCAACACGCCGGTCGTGAAGATCAACCGGCTGGCGCCGGCCGGCGTCAATCTCTATGCCAAGATCGAAGCCTTCAATCCGCTCGGCTCGGTCAAGGATCGCCTGGCGCTCGGCGTGATCGAAGAGGCCGAGCGATCCGGCGCGCTGAAACCTGGCCAAACCGTCATCGAGGCGACCAGCGGCAATACCGGAATAGGGCTTGCCATGGTGTGCGCGCAAAAGGGCTACCCGCTGGTGATCACCATGGCGGAGACGTTCAGCGTCGAGCGCCGCAAGCTGATGCGCTTTCTTGGTGCCAAGGTGGTGCTGACGCCGGCGGCGTTGCGCGGCATGGGCATGGTGATGAAAGCCGCCGAGCTCGCCAAGACCCACGGCTGGTTCCTTACCCGGCAGTTCGAGAACGAAGCCAATCCCGACATGCACTCGCGCACCACGGCGCGCGAAATCGTCGCCGACTTCGCCGGCGAGCGGCTGGATTACTGGGTGACCGGCTACGGCACCGGCGGCACGCTCAAGGGCGTCGCGCGCATCCTTGCCAAGGAGCGCCCTGACACCAAGATCGTGGTGTGCGAGCCGCAGGAGGCGCCGCTGCTGTCGAGCGGCGTCGCGCAAGCGCGCAACCCCGACGGCTCCGCGTCCGCCGCGCATCCGGCGTTCAAGCCGCATCCGATGCAGGGCTGGACGCCCGACTTCATCCCGAAGCTCACTGCCGATGCCGTCGACACCAAGGTGATAGAGCGGATCATCCAGATTCCCAATGCCGACGCGCTGCGCTACAGCCGCGAACTGGCGCAGAAGGAAGGCATCTTCGTCGGCATTACGGCCGGCGCGACCTTTGCCGGCGCGCTGCGCGTCTGCGCCGACGCGCCGCAAGGCTCGACCGTGCTGTGCATGCTGCCTGACACCGGCGAGCGCTATCTGAGCACGCCGCTGTTCGCCGACATTCCGGCCGACATGAATGAGGAGGAATTGAAGATTTCGCGCTCGACCCCGGTGGCGCAAATGGGCGCTTGAGACTTACCGCACCGGAAAGTCGAAATAACTGTCGGGAAACGGCTCGCCGCGCAGCGTGAAGTGCCACCATTCGCGATCGTAGGGGCGAAAGCCACGATGGCGCATCGCGCTTGCGAGCACCATGCGGTTGGCGTGCTGCTCCGGCGTGACGGCCGGGCTCGACGGCCACGACTTCAGACTGAAGAAGTCGAATGGCGTGCCCATGTCGAGCTCGGTGCCGTCGTCTTTCGCCAAGGTCAGGTCGGCGGTCGAGCCGCGCGAATGGCCGGACTGCGACGAGATATAACCGTCGCGGAACAGCGTGCGCTTGTCGACGTCAGGATAGAACTCCGCCTTGCCGGCGGTGTCTTTGAGGTCGCGCGCCCAGCGCACGAAATTCATCACCGCGCGTTCCGGGCGGTAGCAGTCGAACACCTTGATGCGAAGGCCGCGCGGCGCGAGATCGCGGGCGACCTCGGCGAGCGCGGCCGCGGCGGGTTTCGTCAGCAGGCAGCGCGGCGCCTCGTAGCCGTCGATTGGCCGGCCGACGAAATTGTGCGCGCCCGCATAACGCATCTCGACGATCAGCCCGGGCACCACGGTCGCGGCATCGACGAAGGCCGTGGGACGCTCGTCGGCGAGCGCGATCTGCGCTGCGCCGATGGCAAGCACCGCCAGCAGCAGCCTCACTGGCACGCCGAGACCCATTGGCCTTCGAGCGTGCTTTGCGTGTCGGCCATGATCTGGCCAACCATCGTCGCCTTGGTTCGAATCGTGCCGGTGTAATGACGTGCGGTGTCGAAGGTGAAATCGCCGCTGAGGTCCACATCGAGCTGCCCTTTGCAGGTGAGGTGCCAGGTCAGCTTGCCGTCGACGAAACTGCGCTCGATCGGGGCGCACACCGAATTCACCGTGCCGGCGGTGACCGGCGAAAACGTCGTGGCGGGGTCCGCGGCCTGCGCGGCGGTGAGGCATTTCTCGCTTTCGTGCGGCTGGCCGCCCATTCCGGCGGCCTCGCTGCGGGTGACGACCTTCCACAGCCCGGGCTCGATGCCGTCGGCGCGCACGGCCGCGGCAGCGAACACAAGCAACATCACGGCGAGCACGCATTTCACGGCTGTTCGATCCTCATGATTGTTGCGGCCTGACCAAAAGCACGCCGCCGTTAACCATCCGCTAACCATATACCCGGCACATTTTGCCCGGGAGGCGTAACCCTTTCCACCGCACTCTTCGAGGCCAGCCTTGGACGCGAGCGCGGCTCCATTCATTCGCGCCGGTGGCCCACCAGCCGCCGCGCAGAGCTTTGAGCCGCGCGACCGCAACCGACGGAGCCAATCGACCGGCATGACCGACGCAACTTCGGCCGAGCGGAGCGAGACGGCGCTATCGCGCCTGGTCGACCTCGGCACCATGCTGCGCAGGAGCGACATCGGGCTTGCCGTCGGCATGATGGCGATCCTGGTTGTGCTGATCCTGCCGCTGCCGCCGCTCCTGCTCGACTTCTCGCTCGCCATCTCGATCACGTTCTCGGTGCTGATCCTGATGACGTCGCTGTTCATCCAGGCGCCGCTCGAATTCTCCGCGTTCCCGACGGTGCTGTTGATCGCAACCATGCTGCGGCTCGCGCTCAACCTCGCCTCGACGCGGCTTGTTCTCGCCCACGGCCACGAAGGCCCGTCCGCCGCCGGCCACGTCATCCAGGCGTTCGGCGGCTTCGTCATGGGCGGCAACTTCGTCATCGGCATCATCGTCTTCACCATCCTGGTGATCGTGAATTTCGTGGTCATCACCAAGGGCTCCGGCCGCATCGCCGAAGTGGCGGCGCGCTTCCACTTGGACGCCATGCCCGGCAAGCAGATGGCGATCGACGCCGACCTCAATGCCGGACTCATTGACGAAAAAGAGGCGCGGCGGCGGCGCAAGGCGCTGGAGGACGAATCCAGCTTCTTCGGCGCCATGGACGGCGCCTCGAAATTCGTCCGCGGCGACGCCATCGCCGGGCTGCTGGTGGTGCTGATCAACGTCATCGGCGGCATGGTGATCGGCATCCTGCAGCAGAACATGAGTTTTTCCGACGCGGCGCACGCCTACACGCTGCTCACCGTCGGCGACGGATTGGTGACGCAGGTGCCGGCGCTGATCGTCTCGACGGCGGCCGGCCTCCTCGTCTCGAAGGCCGGTATCAGCGGCGCCGCCGACAAGGCGCTGCTCGGCCAGCTCTCCGGCTACCCCAAGGCGCTCGGCATGTCGGCGGCCGTGATGCTGGTGATGGCGCTTCTGCCTGGCATCCCGATGATCCCGTTCCTATTGCTCGGCGGCGGCGCCGGCGGCCTCGCCTACGTGATCAACCGCCGGAACAAGGAAGCGATCGCCGCCGAAGTGAAGAAGACCGAGACCGCGGCAGCCCAGGCGGCGCCGGCCGAAGAGCCGATGTCGGCAGCGCTGAAGATGGACGATCTGAAGATCGAACTCGGCTACGCGCTGTTGCCGCTGGTGAATGCGCCGGACGGCTCCGACCGCCTTACCGAGCAGATCAAGGCGCTGCGGCGGTCGCTGGCGATCGAAATGGGCTTTGTCATGCCGGCCGTGCGCATCCTCGACAACGTCCAGCTCGACGCCAACGCTTACGTCATCAAGATCAAGGAGGTCGAGGCCGGCGCCGGCAAGGTCTGGCACGGCCAGTACATGGTCATGGACCCGGCCGGCAATCAGGTGACGCTGCCCGGCGTGCACACCACCGAGCCGACGTTTGGCCTGCCCGCGACCTGGATCGACGCGACTTTGAAAGAGGAAGCCTCCGTCAAGGGCTACACGGTGGTCGACGCCGCGACCGTGCTCGCCACCCACCTCACCGAGCTGATCAAGGCCAACATGGCGGAGCTCCTCTCCTATGGCGAGGTGCAGAAGCTGATCAAGGAGCTGCCCAAGGAGCAGAGCGAGCTGGTCAAGGACATCGTGCCGTCGCTGATCACCATTTCCGGCATCCAGCGCGTGCTGCAGATCCTGCTCGCCGAGCGGGTGTCGATCCGGGATCTGGCGACCATCCTCGAAGGCATTGCCGACGGGCTCGGTGCGACGCGCAATCCGGCGATGCTGGCCGAGCACGTCCGCGCCCGGCTTGCGCGCCAGCTTTGCGCCCAGCACGCGGCGCCGGCCGGCCATCTGCCGATCATCGCGCTCACCGCCAGATGGGAGCAGGCCTTCGCCGAGTCGATCGTCGGCCAGGGCGACGATCGCAGCCTCGCCATGCAGCCGTCGAAGCTCACCGAGTTCATCAACCTGGTGCGCGAGAAATTCGAGCAGGCCGCCAAGGAAGGCGAGGCGCCGGTGCTGGTCACCTCCCCCGGCATCCGGCCGTTCGTGCGCGGCATCGTCGAGCGCTTCCGCGCGCAAACAAGCATCATGGCGCAGTCGGAAATCCACCCCCGTGCGCGGCTCAAGACGGTAGCGAGTATTTGACCAGCGGCCCTACGGCGCGACCGACAAGCCTTTGACGTGATGCTTCTCGATCAGCCGCGCCACCAGGCCCGAGCGCTTGGCCTCGGCGACAAAGTCGATCAGGAACGCAGCCCCCTCGGTGTTCGGCTTCGCCGTACCGATGGCCTGCTGCACAGTCATGAAGTTGCCGGGGAGGATTTTGCTGCCCGGCAGCTTCGCGACGTCCTGGAGGAGCTGCGGCCTCAGCGACGCATAGGCCTCGAGCTTCTCGGCGACGAACTGGTTGAACGGGCCGTCGGCGCTGTCGGACCGCAACACCGTCGCCTGCTTGATATTGCGCTCGAGCCAAAGGTCGTAGGCGGCGCCGCGGCGCACCGTGATCCGCACCCCCGGCCGATCGACGTCGGCGACGCCCGCCAGCGCTGAGCCGGCCGGCACCAGGTAGGTCGCCTCGATCTCGCAATAGGCCGGGGTGAAGGTGATCTTCGCCGCCCGCTGCGGTTCGGCGCCGATCAGGCCGATGTCCCAGGTATTGGTGCCGGCGGCGTCGGCGAGCATCGAGGGCCGCTCGTATTTAACGTAGGCGACCGGGACGCCCAGGCGTTTTCCAATCTCGGCGGCCATGTCGGGGGCGACCCCTTCAGGATCCCCGGCCGCGGTCTTGCCAGTGACCAGGAGGAAATTGCTCATATTGATCCCGGCGCGAAGAACCCCCGTAGGGGCAAGCTCAGCCACCACCTGACGCACGATTTCAGCCTCCCATGCTGCTCTCTCGGGCCGCCCAGGCGGCCGCGAATTAGGATCTACCGGCCCCGAAAGTGGAACCGGCGGCCAATTCACTCGTTATCACGGGTCTTCACCCTCAAGTGAAGATGCATTTTCAGTGTGAATTTCTGTCCCCAGTTAGTGAACCGAGTGAACCGTTTCACCTCCTGCCTGCGACTCATAGACAAGACGGGGAGAGTGCAATGAACCATTCCATGTACAATGCCGATCGCGGCACCCACCTCAAGATCGTGGTGTTGGGCCTTGTTTGCGCGACGATGGTCGCGGTGGTTGGCATTTTCGCCCGCGTCTCAAGCGACATCGACCTTGGCACCGCGGCTTTGGTGAAGGCCGGTGAGCACACCACGCTCAGTGGGCAGCCCCCGACGATCCGTTAGACCCCTTTTTCCCCCGACGATAGGCAAGCTTCTCACCATCGGTTTGCCATCGGACTTCAAGCCCGGTCCCCCGCCGGGCCTTTTCTTTGGGCCGAGGGGCTAATGGCTTGGATCAGGTCCGCGGCGCGGTCGGGACCGACTCGACCACCTTGCCGGTAAACAGCACCGGCCCGGTCGGCGCCCCGCTCGGCGAGCCGCCCGGAGGCTCGAGCGACACCGCGTAGGTCGCGGCCCGCAGGGTCGCGAGGTCGAAATTTCCGGGGATCGCCCGCTCGGTGAATTCGTCGGCACCGATAACGCCGAGCGAACGCGGCGCCGGAAACTGGCTCGCAATCAGCCAGAGTTCGTAGCTCTTGCCCGGCTCGGCCGTCGCCGACACCCGGCGCACCACCATGGTGCGGCGTTGCGGATCGACCGTGAGCAGGAAGGCTGGCGCGGTCGGCTCCTGGTTCAGCGCGGCGACCAGGCGCGCGCCGAGCGGTGCCGAACCGGGCGCCTGCGCGACCACCGGCCCGGAGCGCGGGCCGAGCGGAATGAGGCCGGGCGCGAACTGCGCCACCCCGACATAGAGTGCGAGCAAGGCGGCGATCGCGCCCATCAGCACCGTCATGCGCCGCCAGCGGCTGACGCGGCGCTGTAGCTGCACGACATTGGCGCTGCGTTCGATCCGCGGCTCCACGGCCGGCAGCACCATCGGCCGGTCGACGGCCTCGGTCGGTGGCGGTGGCTCGGCCAGCGATTTGGCGAGCGAGGCGGTAATGGAATCCGACAGTCCGTGGGGAAGCTCGTCGGTCGCCGCTTCTGCCGGCGCCGGCTCGGGCGGCGGCGGCACCGCGATCGCATCTTCGCCCGGTTCACCGGCCAACAACAGCGGCAGCTCTTGGGCCGGTGCATCGGGCAGAGCGGCGGGCGGCGGCTCCGCCGGCGGCTCGGAGAATGCAAGTCCGGAAGCGGCGGCGGGCGATTGCGGCACCGGCGCCGAAGCGCCGAGCTGGGCCTTGATCTTGTCCCAAACTTCCGGCGGCGGCTCGATCGCCTCGACCATGACATTGAGCTCGCCGAGCCGGCGTTCCCACTGCTTGACCGACGCGGCAAAGCCGGGATCGAGCGACATCAAAGCCTCGGCGTGCTCGCGCTCGTCGGCAGAGAGCGTTCCGAGCACATACTCGGCGGCAAGAGCGTCCTGGGCGTCGTCGTACATCACGGCCGTGGTTCCATCATCAAACCTCAGCGCCCCATGCACTCGCGAATTTCGAGCAGGCTGCGACGCAACCATGTCTTGATCGTATTTACCGGAATGTCGAGCTTGGTGGAGAGTTGCTCGCGGCTCCAGCCGCTGTAATAGGCCAACAGAACGATGCGCTGCTTCTCGGGATCGAGCTTGCCGAGGCAGGCGAGCAGGCGCTTGAGCTCTTCAGTCATTTCGCGGCGCGCCAAGGGCGGCGCCGACTCCGCGGCGACGTTCTGCGCCTCGGGCTCGTCTTCGATCGACACTTCGCTGCGCCGGCGCACGATATCGATGGCGCGGTTGCGCGCCATGGCGACCATCCAGGTGATCGGGCTTGCCAGTGTCGGGTCGAAGGTATGCGCCATCTTCCACACCTTGAGGTAAGTCTCCTGCATGACCTCTTCGGCCAATTCGGGCTTACCCAAGATACGAAGCAGTACCCCGTAGAGTTTCGCCCGGGTCGCGGCGTAAAGCCGCTCGAATGCGGCCTGGTCGCCATTGGCGACGGCTCCAATGAGCCAGACCAGCTCCGCCTGCATCAACATGACGACCCCAGGTCCCCGGGAAAGCGGCTCGGGCGCCCGTAAGGCCCCCCGCCCGGGACGATTATCGCCGCGGAGCCGGGTACTCGTCGAGAGCGAAACGTGGGGCTAAATCGCCAATCGGGAGCCGTCGCCTATGAGCGGCCCCGTGGCTCAGACCTGGACCGACCGGGAAGAGGATTACGCCGGAGCGACGCCGCGCATACGCATCAACGCGATATCATCGAGCTCGGCCTGTTCGGCAGCAGTCTCGGCCTCGCGCTCGCGCATCTGATCGCGCTCGTCCAGCAGCTCGACCTTCTTGAGATCCTCGAACGCTTCGGCCAGCGCGAGCTTGGCGTCCTCGAGCTGGGTGCGCAACTCGTCGACCGAGCGCTTGAGGTTCTCGCGCCGCGTGATCGCCGCCTTGGCATAGGTCGGATAGGCGAAATGGGCCGGATCGTGGATGCCGGCGCGATCCTGCTCGACCTTGATTTCGCGCTCGAGGTCGG
>Ga0335081_10000759_pt1 | contig 53093 bp, 45 predicted proteins | sample Lox_Sample_35_FD_206713 | JGI IMG/M metagenome (GOLD analysis project Ga0335081, IMG submission 206713) | Soil microbial communities from Loxahatchee National Wildlife Refuge, Florida, United States - Lox_Sample_3.5 | ecosystem: Environmental > Terrestrial > Soil > Wetlands | place: USA...
TGCGGTCGGTGTAGGCGGCGATATCCGCTTCGTGCGTGACCACGACGACGGTAACCCCCTGCTCGCGGTTGAGCGAGTACAGGGTCTGCATGATCTCGTGCGAGGTCCGGCTGTCGAGATTCCCGGTGGGCTCGTCAGCCAGCAGCAGGCTGGGGCCGCTGATCAGCGCCCGTGCGATGGCGACGCGCTGCTGCTGCCCGCCCGAGAGTTGGCTCGGAGTGTTGCGCTCGCGATCACCCAAGCCCACGGCGCGCAGCGCCTCGCGCGCTCGTGCCAGACGCTCGGAGCGCCGAGCGGAACCCGAGGCGGAGTAGAGCAACGGCAACGCCACGTTCTCGACCGCGCTCGTGCGCGCGAGCAAGTTGAAGCTCTGGAACACGAAGCCGATGCGCTCACTGCGGATGCGGGCGAGCTGAGGTTCGGGAAGTGCGGCGACGTCGATGCCGTCGAACAGATAGCGGCCGCTCGTGGGCCGGTCGAGGCAGCCGAGCACGTTCATCAGCGTGGACTTTCCCGATCCCGACGAGCCCATGATGGCGACGAGCTCGCTACGCCGGATCGTCAGGCTGACGCCGTCGAGCGCACGCACCTCGATATCCCCCAGGCGGTACGTCTTGGTCAGGTCCGTCGTCTCGATGACCGGTTCCGGCATGCTCGCTCGGCGTATCCGCTCAGCGGCCCAACGGACGCGGGGTGAGTGCCGGCTGGGCCGCGCTCGCCCGCTGCTCGCCGACGATGACCTGGTCGCCTGCGGCCAGGTTGCCCGCCACGACCTCCGAGTAGCTGTCATCGTCGAGTCCGAGCTTGACGGCAACGCGCTGCGGCTGTCCGTCGCGCAACACCCAGGCGGAGCCCATCTGCCCCGTGTCTTGTGCTCCCGATTTGCCGCCGGCTGGGGCAGCTGGCTGCGCTTGCGCTGCCCGCGAAGGCGAGAATCGCAGCGCTTGGTCCGGCACCCGCAGGACGTTCTCTCTGCGCGCGACGATGATCCGCGCGGTGGCGGTCATGCCGGGCTTGAGCACGAGCTGCTTGTTGTCCACGCCGATCACCACGTCGTACGTGACCACGTTCTGCACCGTTTGTGGCGCCTGGCGCACCTGCACCACCTTGCCCTCGAACAAACGCCCGGGAAAGGCCTCGATCGTGAAGGTCGTGCGATCGCCCTCCTGCACGCCGCCGATGTCGGCCTCGCTGATGTTCGTATCCACCTGCATCTGGGTCAGGTCGGTGGCGATGAGGAACAGCGTGGGTGTCTGGAAGCTCGCCGCCACGGTCTGTCCAATGGTGATGTTTCGCGACACTACGGTCCCATCGACGGGCGAGCGGATGTCGGTGTACTCGAGATTGATCTGCGCCGCCTTGAGCGCTGCCTCCTTCTGCTGGATGGTCGCCTCGTCCAGCGCAACCTGGGCCTGCGCTTGGTCGTATGCACTCTTGGCGTTGTCCAGAGTGTCCTGAGACACGATGCCGCGCTTGAGCAATCCGACGTCGCGCTCGTAGGTGATCTTGAGGTAGTCCAGGCTGGCGCGATCCTTGTTCAGCTGCGCTTGGGCGGTCGCGAGCTCCGCCTTGGCCTGATCCACCAGCATCTGATACGGGCGAGGGTCGATCTGCGCACAGAGCTGGCCCTTCTTTACGCGGGTGTTGTAGTCGCAGTACTGGCGGACGATCACTCCGGAGACGTAGGAGCCGACGATGACGGTCAGCACGGGATTGACGGTGCCGCTCGCTGACACCGCGCGCTCGATCGTCCCTCGGCTCACCTCAGCGGTCGTGTAGTGGACCGGCGGCTCTCGGTGCGTGGCCCAATAGGCTGCGACGGCTGCTCCCACGGCGAGCAACGCCGCCCCGACCAGCAGCGCTTGCCACGGGCGCTTGCGCGCGCGAGCCGGCGGCGCAACCCGAAGCCCATCGCTCGCGGGTGCGCGGTCGCTCGCCTTTTGGACGATATCCGGTTGTCCCATCTCGTTCAGCAGCTCATGATCGGCGAAGATCCCCCGGAAGCGTTTGATTACGCGCAAAGGAGCGACCCTCGGCGACCGCTGGTGCGAACGCGAACCCGCCGGCACACGGGACCGGGTACGGGCCCGGCGGCGCGGCCCGGAGAGCGGGCCGACGCAAATACCCCGCGGTTTCTACGATCGACGAGGGAATCGGGGCGGCGCGCCCGTCGCGCGCGCCGTCCCCAGTGTTGGATGACCCTTTCGCGGCCGGGACTAGCAGCGGCCCAAACGGGCTAGGCGATGCGGCCCCCTGATCCGGCCGGTGCACGCCATGGTTGGCTCTCGGGGTGCTCGCCAGCCTGCCGGAAGCTGCGCGCTCGGCGCTGCCAGCATATTCGATGTCAGGGTAGTCGCGCGAGCTATAAACAGGCGCCAGGCCTACCGCAATCGCATTCGGGTCGTGCCACTGATGTGGCGGGCGAAGATCTCCTCGGCCCCCGCCCGTCCTGTCGAAGTGACCCTCCCCGGAGCTTGTCGGAGCCTTCGGTTGGAGTCAAGCCGCTGGGCCTTGTTCGGAGGCTCGGTGATCGTAGGCGGCCGCGGCCCTTACGCGTGGCGTATGCCCGAAGGGTTCAGTCAGGCGGCGATGATGGAACCAAGGGCGCGCTGCTCAACCAAGGTCCGAGGCCGGCTAGTCTTCTAGAGTGAAGCTCGCTTGTGGCTAACCAACGCAGGCACAGTCCGGAGGGCGCTATTGCACGTTGAAGAGGGCATTGATCAGCCCTTGGCCGTTCGGACTGCCCCATCCCGTCACCAGATCGTACCCCGTCACGGCCGAGTAGCTGCCGGATTTGCCGCTCGTGATGTCGTGGAAATCCGTGCTGTAGCTCGAGCTCACGCCGAACGAATACAGATAGGCGTTGATGAACCCGATCGTCGGATAGCCGTCGGCCGCCATCTTCTGGTTGAGCAGAGCGATGTAGCCGGCCCACATGGGTGCCGCGAAGCTGGTGCCCCCATACTCGTTGGCTGTGCACCTGGTCTGATCGGCGCAGACGTAGAAGGTGAAGTTGGCGTTGGCAGAAACGTCGGGTCCATTGCGATACGTGGTCGAGCCTTTGTTGCGGGAGTTGATCACTCCGGAGAGCTTCTGCCAGGAGGGAATCGCGATCCGGTCCGGGGAGATGCCGCCGCCGCTGTCTACCCAGGCTGTCTCCGACTTCCAGGCCCCGCCGGCGCTAACGGTGATGAGGTCCGTGCCGCCGACCGACACGACATTGGCATCGTCCGCGGGCCAGGCCTCGTTCCTGCGCGACCAGGTGGAATCGTCCCCCGAAGCCGCGAAGAACGTCTGACCCTGGGCCGCCATTCTCTGGAAATACGGATCGAGCGTCGACGGATCGGCCGGAGTCCAGCCCCACGAGCAGCCGATGGTCGTAGGAAGTGGGACGTGAGAGGTTATGGCGCTCAAGATTGCCGTATCGGTCGAGCCGACGTACATCACCAGGCTGGCGAGCCCGGGAGCCATGCCGAGGGCCTGTGTCATATCGAGCGTCTGTTCCGTATCGTCGCAGCCCTTGCTGTAGACGCAACTGGTGCTGGTGCCGTCGGTGGAGAGCAGGGTGATCGGCACCAGGTTGGTCTGTTTGGCGTTGGCGTAATAGGTCTTCAAATCTGCGAGATCGGTTCCGAGATACTCCAGCAAGCCGAGGCTCTGGCCGGCGCCGGTCAAGGCCGTTCCGCCGTAGTAGGCCGCCCGCATATCGCTGCCCAGGAAGGAAGCTGAAGGGCCCGAGCCGGTGGTGGCGTGGGCGACGAGGCCGCTCGGGCTGATGCCATGCTCCGTTGCGTAGTCGCTCCTTTTCACGTACAGGGGGTGGGGGATGGAATAGTTGTCGAGGCCGGAGATGTGCCAAAGCGCAAAGGGCAGGTCGACGCTGGGCTCGCGGTCCGGCCCGTAGAAGACGCGATTCTCGCCCGGGTGTTGGTAAGTCATGAGTCTGACGTGGAATGCCTCCTCGATGGCCGAGACCGGCCCCTTGACCTGCACGTCCATGCCCTCGCGCGAGCCGCCGACCACCGCCAGGCCGTGCTCCCGGACGTACTCCACGACGTCGTCATAGTCCTCCTGCGTCGGACCGAACCGCTCGGTGAACTCGACCGGGGTCAGGTACTGCCTGTAGCGAGGACTCGTGACGGCCAGCATGGCGAGGAAAGCGTCCAACGCCGCCTGATCGCGCAGTGGCAAGACGATGTCCAGTTGCATGGTCCGGGTCGCGGGCAGCGGGCCGATCAGCATCGCCTGCCCGTTGAGCGAGACTTCGCGCACATGATGCGTCAGCAGCGTCCCGGCGCGGGTTTCCGCGGCTCCGGCGGTGAGAAACGATGCGAGCAAGAACAGCAGTACGAGCATTCTCGGATTCACGCTGCCTCCTGGGATCTTGGTCTGTTGCGGATTACGCCGCTGTCTGAGCAATGAGTGGCGGTCGCTGACATTCCTCGACCTGCGTAGCGATTGCGGATAGGAGCTCGAACCGTAACACGCATGGCAATCGAACTCAACTTCGGGTGTCGGGCATGAGCGTCAACTCGGCCGATCACGAACTTGCAAGCCAGTCTCCATAGATGGCCGCGCTGACCGGTTTGAAAGCAGGATGAAAGCAACGGCAGGTTGAGAACGCGGAGTGCGAACAAAGGCGGCGTAAGCCAGCGGCGCTCATGCACCCAATTCGGCAGAACCAGAAATCTTGGCCCGACGGGGACGACTCTCGCTCGAGTCTCTATGCCGCTCGGGCCGGAGCGTGCAACTCGGTCTGGAGCTCGGTGATCAGGTGGGCCGGCGCGGGGCAGCTCTCGAGCAGTCCGATGAAGCCGTCGTGCGCCGCGACCACGATCGATCGGTTGAACCGGTGCACAACGCTGCCCGGCACATCCCGGTGCGGCTCAGTCCATCCGACCGCGCGCTTGACGATGAGCCAGCTGTTGTTGAGATGGGCCAGGCTCTCGGTCTGTCCGAACGCGCGGATGTGCCGAACGATCTTCTCGACCGGTTGACGAAAATCGATCATGCGCTCGCGTAGGGTGCACCTGCGCCAGTAACTTCCTGCGTCCTGCGGGGTGGCTTGTTCCCATAGCGGGAGGAATCGGCCCGCGACCCGCACTGCCAGCCTCTTCGCCGCCATTTGGATTTTCAGATCGATGCTCTCGTGGCATTCGTCCACGCTGAGAGGGAACTTCTCCACGGCGAGGATATGGCCTCTGTCGAATTGCGGAGAGATCTGGTGACACGTGATCGCCCAGTGGTTCCAACCTTCCAGGATGGCTCGCACGGCGGGATAGGGTCCGCGCCCATGTGGCAGAGGGGAAGAGTGGAAATTGACGGCGTAGCTCAGGTGCGCGCGCCAGTCCGGAATCTTCCATTCGTAGCTCGCGACGACGAGTGCTTCGCATCCCATCTCGCGCAACTCGTTCAGATCCCGTTCCGTCATCCGCGAGAGCTGAATGGCCGCTTTGTTCTGCTCCGCGTAGGCTATCGTGAGATGTTGGTTGGCCAGCTCGTGCCTCGCTGGGCATGTGAACAGCTTGAGCGGTTTCCAGCCGGCTTGCACGAAGGCTGCGAATACCCCTAGATAGCGGTCGCAAGTTGCGATGGCAAAGCGCATGGCGGGTCGAGGTGGAGGATGCTTCCGTTCAAGCGCACGACGTCGACTCGCATGGGAGTCGGGGCCCGGCGCGTCACCCTTTCGTTCGACCGCGGTCCGGGGCCGGTCCGCCGCGCTCTCGCTTTGTCCTCGTGAGATTGGGTCTCACAGAAAGCGCCAGGGCTCGACTGTCATCCTGAGCAGCACGCGGGAGCGAAGAGCTCACTCAGAGCAGAGCTGTTGGCGACCGGCGAGATGCTCACACACGCTCTCCTACACGGTGGATCGCAAGCTTGGCGTCAGCTCACGACCGCCCACGTCACGACTGATGCGACGCGCGGACCGTGCGAGCCCGCGCTTGGACGTCGCTGGTGTCACGTCAGGATCACGCCGTGGTGTTCACGCTCCCGCCTGAGGTCGTTGTGTCCCCGCTCGTCGTGGTGGCCGTGGTGGGCTGACTTCCTCCGCCGTGATGATGGTGGTGATGATGGCCGTGCACCTGCCCCTGGCCTTGCGACTGCTGCAGTCCCTGCTGCAGGCTCGCAAAAGCATTCTGTGCGGCGGGGAGATTGCCCTGGCTCAGCGCTTGGCCGAGGGCCTGGATAGCGCTCTGCATGCTCTGGCTTGGGCTGCTGCCGCCTTGGGCGCTCTGATCCTGACCGGAAGACGGGAAAGTCTGCTGTAAGGCCGAGAACGCGCTTTGCGCTGCGGAGAGGTCTCCCGAGCTCAGCGCCTGAGCCAGGCTTTGGAAATCCTGGCGGCGCTGAGCAAACACGCTGGACTGGTTGGACTGCGCGCTTTGCAGGTAGGAGAGGTTGGTTGCCGATGTGGCGTTGACTGACATGATCGACTCCTAAAATAGTTCGGGTGGTACCCACGCTGCTGGTCGCGTTGTCCGATCGCGAGGGTTGCACTGCTATTCGGCATCGGCTCCAAATGTCTTGAGCAGATTCGCAGCGAAGTTTTCTCCAGGGCAACGTGTTACAAAGGAACGTGTAAGGTGCGCGATCAGCTCGCTGCACATGCCGTAGCGATCGCATGAAGGGAAGGCGGGAGGAAGCCGGCGACACGCAGCACTCGATTCGATCCCCAGCGGTTCTGTCCGGAGCTCCGACGCGGCTCCGACCCGCTCGACAGCTCCGGATCCTGGCTCGCGAGCACGCTTGCGTTCACTCTCTGAAGATGTCGAAGGGCTCGATCCTGAGCACCCTTCTGATTCCGACCCAGCTGGTGATGGCTGCGATCACCAACACCATGACGAAGCCCAGGGCCAAGTTGCCGAGTGTCATGATCGCGGAGTAGGTCGGGAGCCGCACATGAGCGAAGAACATGATCCTAAAGAGGCCCGGCATGGTCTAGCAGAGCGTCGTGGGATAGGCCAGCGAGCGCCAGCACTCCTGCTCCGTTGCGCCGGATGGGACCTGAGAGACTTACGCCGAACGCACCGCCGGGACGTCAATCTCGCGGCAAGTCGGTGACCGGAACGACGGCTGCGTGCGGGTACCAACCCTCCCGGTACGCCTGGGCGCAGCTAGCAATCCGGCTCAAGCAGCCGGATAGCCCACAGTCTGGGCGAACGCGACGAACTGCCCCTCCCCGAGGTGCATGGCGCGCCCGAGGTTGTCATAGTCGACCGCCCCGCGGAACACCGTCGCCAGCCCCTCGGAGGCGCAGTAGAGGTAGACGTTCTGTCCAGCGAACGCGGCGTCCACCGATCCGTACAGCCGCCGCGCTTCGGGCGAAATTTCCTTCATGCGCTCGCCGTGGACCACGTAGACGAGATTCGCCGGCGCGATCGCGACGAAGTCCTGGGTACCCGTCTGCGCGCGGATGTCGGCACCGAGATGCGGGATGAGAGCGTGCTGTTTCGGATCATAGAGCCAGACGCCGTCGGCCATCGCAACGTAGACATCGATCACCATGATATGGCGCCAGTAAGGCGCCGTGCGATCGCCGCTCGGGCGGTTGATGCCGTACGCGGCCCACAGCAGATCCGAGAGCACCTGGTCGGACAGCGGTCGCTGCGAGTACTCCCGGATCGAGCGGCGCAGCTGCAGCACCTGCATGAGCGGCCTCCCGAGCTCCTTGCGGGGAGCAGGAAGCAGTCGGGTATCCTGCGCGAGCGCTGCCAACGGCATTGCGGACATTGCCCCGATGGCGAGCAATGCCGCGTTGGCCTGTCTTCGAGTGACGGGATTGTCGGGTTCCATTTTCAGGCTCCACTGGTGGCGTTGAGGATGGCCCGCCGCACGAGCGCCTCGAACATCGGCAGCTTGTAGGCGTTGCCGCTGAGCGGCATTGCGCCCGCGACAGCGGCACGCGCAGCGCCGTGCGCGGCATCGCCGGAAATTCGTTTCCCTGCGAGGAGCGCCTCGGCCTGCCTCGCGCGGTAGGGAACCGGCGCCGCGGCGCCGAGCACGACGGCGGCTCGCTCGCAGACGTCGCCGGGCTTCATGTCCAGCACGACCGCTACATCCGCGAGTGTCCAGTCGAAGGACTCGAGCTCGCCTTGTCGGATGTGCGCCGATCGAGCACCCTGCTTCGGCGCCGGGAGCAGCACCGCCGTGAGAATCTCCCCCGGCTTCAGATCGTTCTCGCGCTCGATGTCCTGCTCGGGCAACAGGAAGAACTCCTCCAGCGCCACAACGCGCTTCTGCCTCTGCGCGCTCAGGAGCTCGACCTGAGCATCGAATGCGACCAACGCCGTGGCCGGCGTCGATGGGTGGACGATGGCACAGCCGTTGTGGTCGAAGATCGCGTGGTATTGGTTCTCGCCGGCAAACGCGAAGCATGCTTCGCCACCCTTGCGCAGACAGTGGTGGTGCAGCGAGCGGAAATACCAACAGCGCGGCCGCTGCAGCAGGTTGCCTCCGATCGTGGCCATGTGCCGGATCTGGGGGCTCGCCGACCCCGTGGCGGCGTCGGTCAGTGCTCGATACCGAGCGCGGAGCAGAGGATGCTCGGCCAGTTGTGCGAGCGTGACCATGGGTCCGATCCGAACCGATCCGCCGGGCTCCTCGACGATGCGGCCCAGCTCTGGGATGGTGCGCAAGTTCACGACGCGCCGCGGGCTCAGCAGGCCTTCCTTCATCAGATCCAACAGATCAACGCCGCCGGCTTTCAGGATTACGGCATCGGTTGCGGGCCGGCCGGTTTGCGAGCGCATGGCATCGGCCACCGTCACGCTTCCCGTGCCGGCCGCCTGGGCGAGGCCGCTCACGCTGATCCACTCGAACGAGTTCATGCGCGCGCGCTCCTCGCCGGAATCCGGCCTAGTGCGGCGAGGATCGTTGCCGGCGTCATCGGCAGTTGCCGCACTCGGACGCCTATGGCGTTGTAGACGGCGTTGGCGATCGCCGCCGCGGTGGCGATATTCGACGGCTCCGCGATGCCGTAAGCGTCGGTAGCGCTGGTGCCTTGATAGTTCTCGAGAAGGATCACCTCGATCGCGGGCGCCTCGCGCGACCTTGCGATCTTGTAATGCTCGAGATCCGGGTTGAGCACGTGGCCGGTGTGGCGATCGATTACGCGATTTTCATAGAGAGCGTACGACAGGCCCATCAGAATGCCGCCGTGCACCTGGCTCTCGATCTGTCTGGGATTCATCGGACGGCCACAGTCCTGCGCCGCGACCACCCGCTCCACGCGCACGATGCCGGTTTCGACGTCGACCGCAACCTGGGCGAACTGCACACCACCCAGCATCTTCTGCGCAGCAGCCCGATCACCGGACTTCTGGGCGAACCCGCCGTAATCGTCCGAGCGGGTCGCCAGAGCGCTGATGCGCTCGGTCCGAAGGTGCGCGGCCGCCTCCCGAAAGCTCATGCCGCGTGCGTGATCCGCAGTCGTAATCCGCCCGTCGCGTGCAACGAGGCTTTCCGGATGCGCGTTGAGCACAGGCGCCACGATCTCCAGCAATTCACGCAGCACGCGATACGCGGCGTTTCGGGCTGGCGGGGTGATCGACGCCGTGGCCGTGCTGCCCCCCGACACCGGCCCAGTGGGAAACTCGGTATCGCCGATGCGAACGACGATGTCCTCGGGACGCAGCCCCATCTCCTCGGCAACGACCTGCGCCAGCACTGTGCCGATGCCTCCGCCGATGTCCTGGGTGGCGGACACGATCTCGACCGATCCATCGCGCAGGATGCGCACTTCACAGGACGAATTGGTGCGCACGTTGGCGCCCCAGTGGGATTGCGCGACACCAACCCCACGCTTGACAGGGCCGGGGTCGGCGCCCGGGCGCTGCCGTCGGCTCCAACCGAAGCGCTCCGCTCCACGGCGTCGCTCCTCGCGGCGCACAGGGCTCGGATCAATGCGGTCTCGCAGCGCGAGCGGGTCCATGCCGAGCTTTTCCGCCAACTCGTCGATCATCTGTTCGAGCGCAAACGCGCCCTGCACATTCCCGGGCGCCCGCATCGCGCAGCCGGGGCCGGCATTGATGAAGACGTCGGAGTGCGCGACGCTGAAGTTGTCACATGTATACAGCCCTTGAGCCATGAACCCGGCGCCGGCGCCCAGGGCGACCCCGGCGGTACCGTAGGTGTCGAGCGCGATCGCGCGGAGCGCACCGTCGCGCTTGGCTCCGATCCGCATCTTCTGCACCGTGGCAGGCCGGTTGCCACTGTCGAGCTGCTCTTCCTTGCGGTCGAGCACGATGCGCACGGGCGCACCCGCCTGTCGCGACAGCGCCACGGCGGCGCGCACGTAGTTGCCGGCAACCAATTTGGAGCCGAACCCCCCGCCTATCGCGTCGGCCACGATGCGAACGCGACTGAGCGGCAGGCCGAACGCTTCCGCCAGCTCGCTGCGAGCACCTGCAACATACTGCGTGGAGAGGTAGACCGTGAGCCCCTCCGGGCGCCAATCCGCCACGACAGCGTGAGTCTCCAGGCAGCAATGGGTCTGCACTTGCGTGCGAAACTCGCCTTCGATCGTCACTTCCGCCTGCGCGAACCCCTCTTCCACGTTGCCGCGGGATCCGGTTCGATTCGGGCCGCGGACATTGCCTTGCTGCGGCAGCGGTGGGCCGCTCTGCGCGGCGCCTGCATAGGCCTGCACGGGGCCGTCGAATACCGTGGGCGCGTCGCTCCGCCGAGCGGCTTCGAGGTCCACGACAAACGGCAGCGGCTGATACTGCGCCGTGATCAGGCGCAGCGCAGCTTCGGCAGCGGCCGGGGTGGCAGCCGCGACACCGGCGACCACGTCGCCGACATAGAGCACGCGCCGCACGCCGCCCTCAGACGCAGAGGAGGCCTCGACAGCACGCCCCACAGGTTCATTCACGGCCAACACGGCGCGTACACTCGGAGATCGCGCCGCTGCGTCCAGATCGAGCGAGAGTAGCCGCGCGTGCGGATACGGTGAGCGCAGAAGCCGGCCGTACAGCATGCCGGGAAGCTTCACATCGACCGTGAACCGTGCCGCTCCGGTGACTTTGGCGCGACCGTCGATGCGCGGAACGGGCTTTCCGATCCAGGCCAACATTGCGTTCGGAGGCAGCGGCGGCGCCTCGTCGGCAGGCACGCGACGCTCGATCTCGGCGAGCGCCGACGGATCGAGGCCTACCGGATACTTCTGGTCGCGCATGTCGCCGGTCGCCATGGTCAGGCCTTCATGGACTTCGCTGCATCGAGCACCGCTTCGACCACGTGCGGGTACGTGCCGCACCGACACAGATGCCCGCTGATCGCCGTCTTCACGTCTTCGTCGGAGGGATTGCGGTTGCTCTCGACCAGCGCTGCGCAGCTCATGACCAATCCCGGCGTGCAAAAGCCGCACTGGATCGCGTCGTGGGCGATGAACGCGGATTGGACGGGGTGGAGCTCTGGGCCGCGAGCCAGGCCCTCGATCGTGACGACTTTACGCTCCCCGACATCGATGGCGAGCACCATGCATGAGAGAATCGGTGTTCGGTCCAGCCACACGGTGCAGGCGGAGCAGGCGCCGCGGCCGCATCCGATCTTGGTCCCCGGTAAGTTGAGCGGGCCTCGCAGGATGTCGGCGAGACTCGCCTGGGGCTCGACCTCGACTGCTCGCAGCTGACCATTGACGTCAAGCACGATGTTCACTCGGGCCGCTCCGGTCGCCGCCGCATTCTCCGCGGCTTCGGAGTGCGCAGGCTCGAGCGGGAGTCCGGAATCGAACGCAGCGGTGCCGGCGATGGCGGCGCCGACACCCCTGAGAAAATCCCGGCGCGTGAATCGGGCTTGCGGCCGGGGATCGCTCGTGTCGTCAGGCGACACCATCTGTCAGACCTCCACCGACGTTGACGGAGTGAAACTTGCGGAACGCTTGCAGCCGCCTTACGCAAGCCTGTCGTCGAGACAATTCGCGCATGCGACGCTCGCCGTTAAAGCGTACGCATCAGCGCGAGCTGCGGCTTGATTTAGGTCAAGGATTCGGTCTATCGAAACGGCAGTGAAGCGTGCACGGATCCGCGCATGCCCCTCTAGTTCGAGGACGCGGAGACGGCGGGTGCGATGAAGTGAAACCGTGTAGCCTTCGGCGTGGACAGGTCGATGAGCGATGTCCGAGGCTCCGAGCGAGGCACACCGGAGGCCGTGATGCTCGTTGTGGACTCCGCATCATCGCGATCGGTGCTTCGAACCTTGCGCGCCAACCGGGGGAACCCTGAAGCGGCACAAAGAGAGCAGCAGACGCTGAACGCGGGACGTGCCCGATCGTGGGCCCCCGCCAAAGGTCTTTAACAGGAGGCATCACCCTACTCGATTGGAGGTCGGCCATGCCTAACCGTCGATACGAGCTCGCCCGCCGTCGTACGTTCTTGAAGCTGTTGGCAGGAAGTCCGATGTTGGGCTATGCAAGAGCGGTGAGCTACGCGGACGCGCTCCCAGCGCCCATCGGTGGGCCAAAGCCTGTTGCAGCGTCGACTGGCGACGAATATGTCATCGCCAGTCCTGATCAGGCGATCAACGTGTTCGAGTTCGAGACGGTTGCGCGCCAGAAGCTCTCGCCCGCGCACTACGGAATTCTGGCGACGGGCGTGGATGATGAGGTCACGCTCCGTGCAAACCGAGAGGCGCTGATCAGGCTTCCGCTCCGACCCCGACGCCTCGTCGATGTGCGGCACGTCGACATGACCGCTGAGCTGTTCGGGGTCAAGTGGAAAACTCCGATTGCCCTGGCGCCGATCGGCACGCTTCGGGCATATCACCCGGACGGGGAGCTCGCGACCGCCAAAGCGGCGGGAGCTCACGGCTATCTCCAGATACTCTCGACCGTTGCCACGACATCGGTCGAAGACGTGATCGCTGCGACCGGAGGGCCGGTCTGGTTCCAACTCTACCCGACCTCGAAGTGGACCGTCGCTCAAGCGCTGGTGAAGCGGGCCGAACTGGCGGGATGTCCAGTCGTCGTCTTGACTGTGGACCTACCAGTGGGGACGGGAAGGAAAACGGACACGTTCGAGCGGCTGAAGCGCCTGGACCCGAGCCGATGTGCCGATTGCCATGAGCTCGGTGCGCAGGGCCACTTCGAGCACAGACCGATGTTTGACGGGTTGGATCTGACCGGATTGACCAGCACTTCTGCGCCCGGGCTTACATGGAGCTTCGTCGCTCGATTGAGAGAAACGACGAGCATGAAAGTGGTCGTCAAAGGGATCCTGACGCGCGAGGATGCCAACCTCTGTCTGCAATATGGTGTTGACGGCGTCATCGTGTCCAACCACGGAGGACGGGCGGAGGACAGTGGACTGGCCGCCATCGATGCACTGCCGGAGGTGGTGGAAGCGGTGCAGGGGCGCATTCCAGTCCTGGTCGACGGGGGTTTTCGCAGGGGCACCGATGTGTTCAAGGGTTTGGCTCTGGGTGCCCAGGCGATCTGCATCGGTCGGCCGTATATCTGGGGATTGGCGGCGTTTGGACAGCCGGGTGTGGAACGCGTGCTTGAGATCCTGCGCGTCGAACTCGAGTTGATCATGAAACAGTGTGGGACCCGTTCGCTGAAGGAAATCACGCCGGCGTACGTAGGAAGGCCTTCTTGAGTCCTGCTGTCGGTCGACATTGACCCATCGCAACGTGTTGCCGTTCCCAGCGCGTGTCCCTACCGCAACGACCAGCCGAGCAACAGCAGGCCGCTCGCCGCGATCCAGCTTCCGGCGACGCGCCACGCGATGCGCCGCCATCCCGACTGCCAGGCAGCCGCGCAGGCCGCGCCGAGCGTCGTGACGACGAAGACCGCACCGACGATGCCGATGACGCCGTGGACGCCGGGACCCGCTTGCGCCATTGCGCCGCCGTTCGCGAGGCCGAGGAACAGACCGAGCGCGGCTGCGATCACCGTCGTCGCTGCAGCGGGCAGCCGGACGTCGGCGGCGACGAGGCCCCCCAGCAGGAGCAGCGGCAGCCACGACAGCGACTCGGGCACGGCGATTCTCGCTGCCGCGCCGAGGAGTCCCGCGAGCAGCCAGGCCAGAGGCAGAACGAAGATCACGCGCCGAGCCTGATCATTGCCGCGCAGTCCGGCGAGCACCGCCAGCGCAAGCGTCGCAATCAAGCCTTCGGGTGTCAGCGCAAAATGAGCGATGCCGTCGTAGACCGGGCCCAGTCCGGTCTCGACCAGGTGCGCATGCCCGGGCAGAGGGCACAGCACGAGACAGAATGCGGCCGCTGCGATGACGCGATAAGGTTTCATCCGATCGCGCGCCACAGAAAGAAAAGCCCGGCGAGCCCGACGCCGCCGCCCGCGATGCGCAGCGCGATCCGGCCCGCCGGCCACCGGTGTATCGCGCCGATCGCGATACCGATCGCGTGCAGGCAGCCGGTCGCGACGACGAAGCCCAAGCTGTAGAGCAACCCGCTCTCGCCTCGCGGCAGCTCGGCGCCATGCGCGTGACCGTGGAAGATCGCGAAGAAGCCCACCAGCGCGGCACAGACATACAGCGGTGGCCGGCGCTCGGTCATCACCGCAACGCCGAGCAGGATCGCCGACGCGGCGATGCCGACTTCGACGCCCGGCAGGGGAACCCCGAGCAGAGCGAGAAAGCCGCCGACCGCCATCACCACGGGGAAGGTGACCGGCAGGAGCCAGATCGCCGGCGCGCCGAGCTGTGCGCCCCAGAGGCCCACCGCCACCATGGCGAGGACATGATCGAGACCGGAGATCGGGTGCAGGAAGCCGGTGAGAAGCCCGGCTGCCGGTCCGGACTGCACGTGCGCGAACGCCGACGAGCTCAGGCCCCCGAGCAGCGCGGCGAGGGCGCAGCGATATGCCCAGCGCATCCGCATCACCCGCCCTCGAACATGAGCACGACGCGCTGGATCGTCCAGAACGCACCGAGCGAGCCGACGACGTAGGCCGGCGCGACCTCGACCAGCGGCGGCCAATGCACCTCGAGGACCTTGAACGCGCGAACCAGCAGCAAGATCAGGGCGACGAAGGCGAGCTGGCCGATCTCGACACCGATGTTGAACATCAGTAGCGCCAGCGGGATCTCGGCGTGCGGCAATCCGAGCGCGGCGAGCCCGCTCGCGAAGCCGAAGCCGTGCAGCAGGCCGAAAGCGAATGCGACCACCCACGGGTGGCGGATCGTGAAGCTCGACTCGCCGCGCCGCGCGCGGAGGATCTCCGCACCGAGGAACAGAATCGACAGCGCGATGGCGGCGTTGAGCGGTGGCGCCGGGATGCTTGCATAACCGAGCGTGGCGAGTGCGAGGGTGATGCTGTGCGCGACGGTGAAGGCGGTGATCGTCTTCACCAGCATCCATGGCGTGCGCACGAGGGCGAGCAGTCCCAGCACGAACAACAAGTGGTCGATGCCACGCAGGATATGGTCGATGCCCTGCGTGAGGAATACGCCGGCGGCGGCGAGCTTGCCACGCGGCGCCGCGAGCTCGAACCACGGACGCGATGCACGGACGAGCTCGGTCGAGGTCGTGCCGTCAAGGCGCTCGACGCGCACCAGCACATCGGTGATGGTCAGCTGAAGCCCGGGAAATTCGATGCGCTTGCCCGCGAGGCCGTCCGGGCCGGCGTCGATCGAGCGGCGCTCGACGAGCGAGTCGGTCAGCTCCTGGAGGCTCGGTTCGTGCAGGTTGCGCACCTTGTCGGGCAGTTTGAGCCCGACGGGCAGACGCACGCCCGAGAGAACCGGCGTGCGCCACAGCACGCTGAATTGGCCGGGCGCGGTTTCCTTGAGCTCGAGGTAGGCGGGCCGGGTCTCGTGCGCCCAAGCGGCAGGCACAAGGGCGGTGAGTGCCAGCAGGGCCGCGGCAATGGCTCGCCAGCGGATCATTGCGGCGTCGCGCGGGGCGGCGAAGCCTGCGCCTTCGCGGGAGCGATCCCGGCGCTGTCGGGTGGCGCGGGCAGCAGCACCGTGTACTTGGCGCGCATCTCCTTGTAGGCCTTGTCCCACGCCTGCGCCTTCTGCTCGCCGAGCCACGCGGTCTTGACGTCGGGCTCGATCTCCTCGAAGGCCGGTACGCGGCCGGGGATCACGGTGTCGACGAAGACGAGGTGCCAGCCGAAGCCGGACTCGATGGGCCCCTGCCACGACCCGGGCGCGAGCTTGGTCACCGCCAGCGCGAACTGCGGCCCGAATTCCTTGCCGAGGTAATCGGGTGCGCGATCGCGGTAATAGTCCTGGAACATGAACGGATCGGCAAGCGAGCTTGCGATCTTCGCATCCTCGGGCTGACCCGCGAGCTTCGCGAGTGCCTTCGCTGCATCGTCTCGCGCGCGGGCGCCGCGCCGGTCGGGCGAGAAGTACAGATGCCTGAAGCCAAGTCGCGGCGGCTGCGCGAACATTGCGGTGTGCTGCTCGAACCAGCTCTTGAGCTCGGCCGTCGTGGGCTCGCGAGCGGCGGCTACGTCCTCGGCGAGGAACTGCATCTTCTGCGCCATGCGGCGCTTGACGATCTCGTCGTCCTTGTCGAGGCCCAGCGCGAGGGCCTCGCGGTACAGGATCTCCTGCTGAATCTTGTTCTCGATCATGGCCTCGAGATCCTGCGGGGTGGGCTGGTGACGCCATTGCGACTGATACAGCAGCGTGAGCTGAGCGAGCTCGTCGAGCGTCAGCCGGATGTCCCTCGACGACACGCCCGCCGAGCGTCCGGCGTGCGTGAAACTATAGAGGGCAAAGAGGACCGCGCCGATCAGCAGAAACTGAATCAGCGGTTCGCGGAGCAAACGTTTCATGGTGCTCACAAAAAAATTCGGCGCAGGCCGCGGTCGTCCCATCGCGGCTTGCGCCTCCGCCGGGGGTGGCCCAGCGCCAAGTCCAACGCGCGGGACACAACAGCCACACCTGCGCGCCGCAGCCGTTCGCCGATGTGCCAGATCCGCTTCGACTCGCTTTCCAGCCCTTTCAGTGCTTGTCCGGGGGCACGTCGACGAACCATGATGACACTGCCGATTCCGCCTTTTGCCACGCCTTCTCCGCCATCTCCTCGATCATCCGCCGCCGCAGCTGCTCGCGCAGGGCCTGGAACTTCTGCTGCTGGTCCGCATTGAGCAGTGGCGAGATCTTCTGGTCGAAGGACACACCGATCTTCCTCAGCGCCTCCACCTTCTGCACGCCGCTCAGAGCGGTGTTCTTCTTCAATTCGCCGAGCTGCTTGATCTCCTCCTGGAGGATGGGGACGATCTGCTGTTTCTGCTGCTCGGTGAGTCCCAGCTCGAGCGAGAAGCGGTTCGATAGCGCGATCAGCGGGTTCTCAGCGATCTGTGGCGGGGGAATGACCTCGTAGTTGGCATAGCCGAACTCGTTGCTGCGCGCAACGTAGTAGGCCTCGCCGAGCTTGTAGAAGGTGAGCGCGTAGGGGTCCTGCGACACCAGGGTGATGAGCCTGCCTCCCTCGATCTTGTAGGGGCTGGTCGTGCCCTGGTAGCCGGCGCGCTCGACGTTGCCGTAACTGCTCGGCACCACGGCGTTCATCCCGATGCGATACAGCGTCGTCTGACCCTCGGCCGTGAAGCTCTGGCTGAACTGCTGGCCGGTGACGTTGTTGCGCAGCCAGAAGGCCTTGCCGACGATGAGCGCCTTCAACTGCGCGTCGGTGAGCGCGCTGGCGCCTTTCTCCTTCAGCTCCGTGACGGTCATGCCCGCTAGGGCGCTCTTGCGTGCCTCGGCCGACGGCGTGTACCAGATGGGCGAGCTCCAGGCGCGTTCCTGCCCGGTAAGCGGGACGACGTTGGGCGGGGGCAGCCCCGACTTGACGGCCTGGATCAGGGTCCAGCGCGGCGTGGGGATCTCCAGCACGCGCGCGTAATAGAACGCGTGCAGGCTCGCATTGAACTCGGGATCGGTCCACACCGTCTTGAGCTCGGTCGAGCCGACGCTGTTGGTGTAGGTGGCCGTGGTGGTGTCCACCGTGCTCTGGATCGCCGGCACCCGGCCGGTCCACTTATCGGGCTTGCGCTCGCCCGACCACGCCACGTCGAAGATCTTCTCGAAGCTCTGGCCGTTCTGCGTCCAGCCCTTGATCACCTGGATGCGGTCGAGATTGGCCGAGGTGGGGTCCTTCACCGCCCAGACGATGAAGCTCGGGGCCGAGCCCTTGCCCCCCGCCGGCATCGGCGGCAGGTCGCCGCCCATCGGCACGCCGCCGGCATAAGATTTCTTCACCCAGTCAGTGGCGTTTGCGACCTCCTGGGTGTAGCCCCAGCCGCCGAAGAAGCGCACCTTGATGTGCGGGCCGCTCACGCCGAAGGTCTCCTTGCGGTACATCGCGTCCCAGAGCGAGGCGCGCGTGTTCTCTTCCGCCCAGACGCCGGTCAGCCCGCCGGGGTTTTCCAGGCGCACGTCCATGGTGCCGCCGATCAACACGCCGGCAAAGCGCCGCTCGACCGTGCCGTCCGCATCGGCATGAAGGCCGTAGAAGTTGTCCTGGCGGTACGGGCTGGCGGTGTTGTGCGAGTCGGAGCCGCCGGCCATGCCGAACTTGTACGGGTTGTAGCCGCGCACGTCCTGCATCGCGATGCCGTCCTTCAACGCCTGGCGCCCGAAGCTGCCCGTGATGTGGTCGATGCGACCGACGTCGGCCGGCAGGCCGAGGATGGCCTGATACAGCTCGTAGCCGGCGAACTCGTCGTTGGGCGAGAGCAACGGATGAGTCTCCGATTGTCCCTTGCCCTGCTTGATCTCGACCAAGCGCTCGTTGCGGTCGCGGGCGGCCGCCCACGCGGCGTCGATCGGGCGCCCGGTGGTGTTGTCGACGTCGATCGGATACATCCAGCCGTCGCTGACGTTGGCGTTGTGCGAGATCGCGAGCAGCTCGTTGCCGCTCTTGCGCTGCGCGTCCATCCAGTTCCACAGCTCCGTGGGGCGCTTGGAGTCGAGCGCGCTGAATGGATAGTCGGGCACCTTGTCGCAGGCCCGGAAGAAGATGTTACGGTGCAGGTTGCGCTGGCCCGGCATCGAGGTCCACTCGTACGCGCAGAAGGCGGTGAACTTGCCGGGATGATTGTTCTCGTCGGCGATCTTGACGTTCTCCTTCCACACGGTGGAGGTGACCTTGGGGTCCATGAACGCCTTGACCGGCGGGCTGGCGGCCAAGTGCAGCAGATACGAGAACACTTTGTTCTGCTCCTCCGAGCTGTTCGGATCCTTCATGATCATGGGCTGCGCTTCGGGCAGCTTGCTCACATAGGACCCCGGCATGTTGGCTTCCCGGGTGACACCAACATACTCCGAGTGATCGGTCACGCCCATGAAATCGAGCGGCGTTTCGATCTTGATGTCGAAGCCCATCGGATGCTTGATGGTCTGGCCCTGGGCGTACTTGAGGGCCTCGTCGGGGCCGGTGATGCGGTTGCCCATCACCCACGCGTCGACCGACCAGCTGGTGTGGATGTGGGTCTCGCCGAAGTAGGCGTTGCGTTCCGGGTTGGGCTGCGGTGCCGCCTCCGGCGCAGGCGCCGCAGCCGGCTGGGCCGGCGCCTCGGCTTTCTTCGGTTCCGGCGGCTTCTGCTCGCACGCGCCCAGCGTTGAGAGCGCAATGACAGTGAATGTGATTGCGATGCCGCGTGACGCCGTCATGTTGGTCTCCTAGACATATGCATCTGGACAGCGCTCGTCGGCCCCGAGCTTCGGTTGTTGTTCAGCTCATCGTGCGAGGAGGTGGGTGCCGCGCGCACCTTCCCGGTGCGCATGTCGAGCGGAACCGAACACCAGCAGGCCGCTCCTCAAAGCCTTTACATTCTTCTGGATGCCCAGCCCAGCAGCGCCACCAGGACTACATGCAGGATCACCGCCGGCCACAGAAGAATGCCAGCCAGGCCATGGACGACGCCAACGTACGCGAGATACACCGCGACGGCGGCGCCGTAGACTAGCATGCCGAGCCGTGGAGGGCCAGGCCAGCAGGCGAGCCCCAGCCCGATCAGCGCGAGGCCGGTCACGCGCGTCACGGCGACCGCAATGCCGGTCAGGTCCTCGCCGAGCAACAGCCGGCCTACCAGCGACGGAACGAGCAGCAGCGCGAAGCCTGTCGTCGCTTCGGCGACGGCGGCGAGCGCCAACACACCTTTCATCGCAGCGCTTTCATGTGGCGTCATGCGTTGATCATTGGAGTTGCCGTGGGCGCACCCGACACGCTGGAGGACACAAGCGGGCCGCCGCGAAGGAGTGTACCGCGCTCTTGGCGACTGCGAGACCGACGGGCCAGCGCTGCAGGGCTGCGCAACAGAGGTCCACGTGGTCGGTCTGCGTGCGCGTCGTGTCAGGCTGCAACGAGCGTCTGTCCGCCCTCCCACCGCTGGCCCGGCGCGAGCGTGAGCGGCGCGCGCGCCGCAGCAGCTTCGACGCAGACCATGCGAATCCAGCCGCCAGGCTCCATGTCGGACATTGCCGCGGCACGCGCTGGCCCCGGATTCCAGATGACGGTGTCGGGAAAGCCAGTGGTGCGGATCGACACGGCGCGTCCGGGCTCCTGGACCAGCACCTCCGAGGGCGCCGCGTGGTACACGCGATCGACTTCTCCATGGATCGCCATCGCCTCGGCCGCCTCGAGCACATCGTCCTCGCGCGTGACTTTGTCGCGATAGCGCGCGCCGCGAAGACCTTGGATCCGGAGTTGGTGGACGTCATGAATGCGGAGGTAAGTGTGCAGGGCCGCGGTGAACCCGAACGGCGTGGCTCCGGGATTTTTCACCGTGAGCCTCAACGCCAGCGTGCGGCTCGAGACCTCGATGCGAAGCTCCAGGCGGAAAGCGTGCGGCCATTGCGCCAGCGTCGCATCGGACTCGGCCAAGCGAAGGCGCACGACGCCGGGACGTTCATCCCGATCGTCGACTGGGGTCCACGTGCTGACGCGCGCGAAGCCATGCGGAGGGAGCGACCCCTGATCGGCGAATTGTGGGAAACAGACCGGGATGCCGCCGCGGATGGCAGCCTGTGAAGAGAATCGCGAGTGCGCGCTCAGAAAGAGGCGTTCGTCCGCACTGCCCGCCGGAAGCCACGAGCTCACGTGCGCGCCGTGGAGGTAGACCTCCGCCCGCGCCCCATCGGTGGAGGCGATCGGGAGGACGGGCAAGCCGCCCGAGCCGGCGTGCGGTTTCACGAGCATGATCTTACTACTTGGTTCATCAGACTTCCTCGTGAGTCCCGCGTGTCGATGGCGCGCATCGCCTTTCCTTCAATCGGACGGCGAGGGTGGGGACGAAGTACGCAGCCGATCTACCCTATCCCGCTCTCAGCTGAAGGGGGAGACGAGCGGTACGATTACGACCTGGATTGTCAGCCGGTATGACCCGCACACAGGCTGGATGCGCATGAGCAGCGAATTGCCGATGGTCTATCTCGCTCGTCACGGCGAGACCGCGTGGAGTCTTTCCGGCCAGCACACCGGACGAACGGATATCCCGCTCACCGACCGAGGCGAGCGCAACGCACGGCGCCTGGGGGAGCGTCTCGAGGGCTTGCGGTTTGCGCAGGTGCTTGCGAGTCCGCTGCGGCGCGCGGCCCGAACGTGCGAGCTGGCCGGTTGCGGTGCCATCGCGAGAAGCGATCCGGATCTGCTCGAGTGGGATTATGGCGACTACGAGGGCCGCCGCACGCTGGAAATTCATACCGAGCGGCCAGACTGGCAGTTGTTCCGGGACGGATGCCCCGGCGGAGAGATGCCCGCCGACGTCGGGGCGCGCGCGGACCGCGTCGTCGCCCGAGTGCGGGCGATCGAAGGCAACACGCTCCTCTTTTCGAGCGGACATTTCCTGCGAGTGCTGGCGGCGCGCTGGCTTGGACTCGAGGCTGCCGCGGGAAGATTCTTCCTGCTCTCGACGGCGAGCCTGAGCGTGCTCGGTTACGAACACGGCTTGGCTGAACCGGTCATCCGCCTCTGGGACGATACTCGACACGTAGGCGATTGAGGCGTGGATACTTCCAGGAGCGCATCGATATCGTCCCCTTCCACGCCGTCTCCCGCTCGCAGCGCGTCGGTTCGCTCGGCACGACCGGGGTGGAGTCGGTGGGTGGACGCGCTGGGGATCTTCCCGTTACAGTCTGCTTGCGCTTAGAAAAGGAATGCGATGAAGGTGCTAGCCGTCGACGTGGGCGGGACCCACGTCAAGATCCTGGCGACCGGGCAGAAGGAGCACCGGGAGTTTCCGTCCGGGCCCAAGCTGACCGCGAAGCAGATGGTCGCCAAGGTCAAGGCGCTCGCCAAAGGTTGGCGCTACGATCGTGTTACGGTCGGCTACCCGGGGCCGGTGTTGCACAATCGTCCACTCGCCGAGCCGCACAACCTCGGGAAGGGCTGGATGGGATTCGACTTCGAGGCGGCGTTCGGGCGACCGACCAGGGTCATGAACGACGCAGCGATGCAGGCGCTGGGCAGCTACAAGCGCGGCAAGATGCTGTTCCTGGGCCTCGGCACCGGCCTCGGCTCGACACTGATCGTCGATGGCATGGTGGAGCCCATGGAGTTGGGCCATCTTCCGTATCGCAAAGGGACCTACGAGGACTACGTCGGGCTCCGCGGGCTGGAGCGCTTCGGCAAGAAGAGGTGGCGCAAGCACGTCGCGGACGTGATCGAGCGCTTGGTTGCCGCGCTCGAGCCCGACGAGATCGTCCTCGGCGGGGGCAATGCAAGACTGCTGAACGAGGTCCCCGCGCGCTGCCGGCTCGGCGACAACGCAAATGCGTTCGCAGGTGGCTTCCGCGCATGGGAGCGCAGGAGGTCGCGACGACGCAAGGCCGTGAGCGCGAAACGCCGCACGTCCAGGATCCGACGCAAGACTTGAGAGGAGGCTTCCGATGAACGCTCCGATCTCGCCGCTGAGGCAGCGCCCCGCTTGGGCCGCCCTGCAAGCGCACCAGAAGACGATCGCTCCATTGCATCTGCGCAAGCTGTTCGCCGACGACCCGCAGCGTGGCGAACGCTTGACGCTCGACGCGGTGGGCATCTACTTCGACTACTCGAAGAACCGCATCACCGACGAAACCCTGCGCCTGCTGGTGCAGCTTGCCGACGAGTCCGGGTTGCGCGGCCGCATCGACGCGATGTTCCGAGGCGAAAAGATCAATGTCTCGGAGGAGCGGGCGGTCCTGCACGTCGCCCTGCGGGCGCCCAGAGGCTCGTCCATCGCGGTCGACGGCGAGAACGTGGTGCCGAACGTTCATGCCGTGCTCGACAAGATGGCCGAATTCGCGAACCGCGTGCGCAGCGGCGCCTGGAAGGGGCACACGGCGAAGCGCATCCGCAACGTGATCAACATCGGCATCGGCGGGTCCGACCTGGGGCCGGTGATGGCGTACGAGGCGTTGCGGCACTACAGCGCGCGCGACATGACGTTCCGCTTCGTGTCCAACGTCGACGGGACCGACTTCGCCGAGGCTGTGCGCGACCTGGATGCGGCCGAGACCCTGTTCATCGTGTCGTCGAAGACCTTCACGACCCTGGAGACGATGACGAATGCGCATAGCGCGCGTGACTGGTCTGTCGCGGCACTCGGCGGAGACACCAAGTCGGTCGCGAAGCACTTCGTCGCCGTCTCCACCAACGCCGATGAGGTGCGCAAGTTCGGCATCGACACCGCCAACATGTTCGGCTTCTGGGACTGGGTCGGCGGGCGCTACTCGATGGACTCGGCGATCGGATTGTCCACCATGATCGCGATCGGGCCCGAGAGCTTCCGCGACATGCTTGCGGGGTTCCATGCGCTGGACGAGCATTTCCGCGTCGCGCCGTTCGCGCGCAACCTGCCGGTGCTGATGGGCCTGCTCGCGATCTGGTACAACAATTTCTTCGGCGCCCAAACGGTCGCGGTGCTCCCGTACGAGCAGTACCTCAAGCGCTTCCCTGCTTATCTCCAGCAACTCACCATGGAGAGCAACGGCAAGCGGGTCACGCTCGACGGCGCGTCGGTCGGAGTGGACACCGGACCGGTCTACTGGGGCGAGCCCGGCACCAACGGCCAGCACTCGTTCTACCAGTTGATCCATCAAGGCACGCGGCTCGTTCCCTGCGACTTCATCGCGTTCGGGCAAACGCTCAATCCGCTCGGCCCGCATCACGACATGCTGCTCGCGAACGTCTTCGCCCAGGGGCAAGCCCTGGCGTTCGGCAAGACGCCCGAGGAAGTGAAGGCCGAGGGCTCGCCCGACTGGCTCGTGCCGCACCGGACCTTCGAGGGCAACCGGCCCTCCAACACGATCCTGCTCGAGCGCCTGACGCCCGCGGCACTCGGCAAGCTGGTCGCGCTCTACGAGCACAGCGTGTTCACCCAGGGCGTGATCTGGAACGTCGATTCGTTCGACCAGTGGGGTGTCGAGCTGGGCAAGGTGCTCGCCAAACGAATCATTCCCGTGCTGTCGGGGGCGGAGCCCAAGCTCGCGCACGACAGCTCCACCAACAACCTCATTCGCCGTTACCGGAAGATGAAGGAGGCGTCATGACTGCTCCGACCTTGAAGGAACAACAGCTACGCAAGATCAGGACACAGCAGGGCTTCATCGCCGCGCTGGACCAAAGCGGTGGCAGCACGCCCAAGGCGCTGCTCGCATACGGAATCAAGCAGGGTGCGTGGTCCAACGAGGAAGAGATGTTTGCGCTGGTGCATCAGATGCGCACGCGTATCATCGCGAGCCCCGCCTTCAACGGCGACCGCATCCTCGCTGCGATCCTGTTCGAGGGCACCATGGACCGGGACATCGAGGGCAGGCCCACCGCAGACTATCTGTGGAACGCGAAGCGCGTCGTGCCCTTCTTGAAAGTAGACAAGGGCCTGGCCGAAGAGAAGGACGGCGTCCAACTGATGAAGCCCATGCCCGGGTTGGCCGCGCTGCTCGACAAGGCCAATGCGAAGCGCATCTTCGGAACCAAGATGCGCTCGGTCGTCAAGCAGGCCAATGCCGCCGGCGTCGAGGCCGTCGTCAGCCAGCAGTTCGAACTGGCCGCGCAGATTCTCGCAGCGGGGCTGATGCCGATCGTCGAGCCGGAGGTGGACATTCATTGTCCGGAGAAAGCCCGGGCCGAGGCGCTGGTCACGGCGGCCATCCTGGAAAAGCTGGGCAAACTGCGGGCGGAGCAGATGGTCATGCTCAAGCTCACTCTGCCGGAGCGGGACGACCTGTATGCGGACCTGGTCAAGCATCCGAAGGTTCTCAAAGTCGTTGCGCTGTCGGGAGGTTACTCGCGCCAGGAAGGAAACGAGCGCCTGCGCAGAAATCACGGTGTGGTGGCGAGCTTCTCGCGCGCCCTGGTCGAGGGCCTTTCGGCCCAGCAGTCGGATGCGGAGTTCAACGCCATGCTGGATGCTTCGATTCAGAGCACCTTCGAGGCGTCGCTCACATGAGCAGGCCGGAAGCAGACCTCGCATGAACGCGGATGCGCGTCATTTCGGGCGCCGCTTCGCGGCCCCGGAACGACTGGATGGGATCTCGATGCAAAGGAGTGAGTCATGCAGCTGGGAATGATCGGGTTGGGCAGGATGGGCGCGAACATGGTGCGCCGGCTCATCCAGGGTGGGCACAACTGCGTCGTGTTCGACATGTCGCCGAAGGCGGTAGAGGAGCTCGCGAAAGAGAAGGCCACGGGCGCCTCTTCGCTGCAGGACCTGGTGAAGAAGCTGGAGAAGCCGCGAGCAGTGTGGCTGATGGTGCCGGCGGCGGTTGTGGACCAGACCATCGCCGGGCTTCTGCCGCTGCTGGAACGGGGAGATATCCTTATCGACGGCGGGAATTCGTACTACGTGGACGACATTCGACGCGCGAAGTCGCTCACGGCGAAAGGCGTCCACTACGTCGACGTGGGAACGAGCGGCGGTGTGTGGGGCCTCGAGCGCGGCTACTGCATGATGATCGGCGGCGAAGACGCGGTGGTGCAGCGTCTCGATCCGATCTTCGCGACGCTCGGGCCCGGCATCGGCAAGATCGACCGCACGCCCGGGCGCGAGAAGGTGAAGGGCACGGCAGAGCAGGGCTACCTGCACTGCGGGCCGAACGGCGCCGGCCACTTCGTGAAGATGGTTCACAACGGGATCGAGTACGGCATCATGGCCGCGTACGCAGAAGGGCTCAATGTGCTCCGCGCCGCGAACATCGGCAAGCAAACGCACGAAATCGACGCCGAGACGACGCCGCTGCGCGATCCAGAACAGTATCAATACGATCTCAACCTCGCCGACATCGCCGAGGTGTGGCGCCGCGGCAGCGTGATCGCGTCCTGGCTGCTGGACTTGACCGCCTCCGCGTTGCTCGAAGATCCGAAGCTCTCCAAGTTCGCCGGGCGCGTGTCCGACTCGGGCGAGGGGCGCTGGACGATCAAGGCGGGCATCGACGAAGGGGTGCCGACGCCGGTGCTCACCACCGCGCTGTACGAACGCTTCAGCTCACGCGGTAACGCCGAGTTCCAGGACAAGCTGCTGTCGGCGATGCGCTACGAGTTCGGCGGCCATCTGGAGAAGCCCGCGAAGTAGTCCGAGGACAGAGAGAGCACGATGAGCGAACTGCATTCCGATGCGCTGGTGTTCTTCGGGGCCACCGGAGACCTCGCCTACAAGAAGATCTTTCCGTCGCTGCAGGCGATGCTCAAGCGCGGGCATCTGAACGTGCCGGTGATCGGTGTGGCCAAGGCGGGATGGAACCTCGACCAGCTCAAGGCCCGCGCGCGCGACAGCCTGGAGAGGCATGGCGGCGGCGTGGACGCCGCGGCATTCGAAAAGCTCTGCAGCCTGCTGCGCTACGTCGACGGCGACTACAAGGATGCGATGACCTTCCAGTCCATCCGCAAGGAGCTTGGCTCGGCGCTGCACCCGGCGCACTACCTCGCGATCCCGCCGGTGATGTTCGGTGTGGTAGTCGAACAGCTCGCCAAGGCCGATTGCGCCAAAGGCGCGCGTGTGATCGTCGAGAAGCCGTTCGGCACCGACCTCAACTCGGCGCGGGCGCTCAACAAGATCCTGTTCAGCTGCTTCGACGAGAAGTCCATCTTCCGCATCGATCACTATCTGGGCAAGCGGCCGGTGCACAACATGATGTTCTTCCGGTTCGCGAATGCGTTTCTGGAGACTTTCTGGAACCGCACGCATGTGGAGAGCGTGCAGATCACCATGGCAGAGGACTTCGGCATCCAGGGTCGCGGCGCGTTCTACGATCAGACCGGCACGGTCCGCGACGTGGTTCAGAATCACTTGTTCCAGGTCATGGCCAACCTGGCCATGGAGGCTCCGGTGCGCACCGACAGCGAGTCCATACGGGACGAAAAGGTCAAGGTGCTGAAGGCCATCGGCAGCCTGGAGTCGAGTGATATCGTGCGCGGCCAGTTCCGCGGGTACCGCAGCGAGCCCGGCGTCGCAGCCAACTCGAAGACCGAGACATTCGCGGCAGTGCGCCTGGGGGTGCACTCGTGGCGCTGGCAGGGCGTGCCGTTCTACATCCGAGCAGGCAAGTCGCTGCCTGTGACCTGCACCGAGATCATGGTTCGGCTCCGCAAGCCGCCGAGGGTGTTCTCCGATGCCGTGCTGGTTTCGAATTACTTCCGTTTCCGCATCAACCCCGACAACACCATCGCGTTCGGGCTGACGGCGATGGACCCGGAAGAAAGGATGATCGGACAGCAGAGCGAGCTGGTCGCGAGCCGGCATGCAGGATCGAATGAGATGGACGCCTACGAGCGCGTGCTCGGCGACGCGATGGAGGGCGACGCGACGCTGTTCGCGCGCGAGGACTACGTCGAGGAGGCCTGGCGCATCGTCGATCCGGTGTTGAAGGCGGCCACGCCGGTCCACGAGTACGAACCTGGAACATGGGGTCCTGCGGAAGCCGAGCGCAAGCTCGCACCGCCGGGCGGATGGCACAATCCGGCGGTGGCCAAGTGACCGGCGCCGCGACACAGAGCGAGACAGGCAGATGAAACTCGAAGTGCTCGATGATGCCGACGCAGTCGCGGAGGAAGCTGCCGCGATCATCGCGACCGATGCGCGGATCGCAACCGCCGAACGCGGCCGCTTCGTCATGGCCGTGAGCGGCGGGCAGACTCCTTGGGCGATGTTGCGGGCGCTCGCCGGCATGCAGGTGCCGTGGGAAGGCGTCCACATCCTGCAGGTGGACGAGCGCGTCGCGCCCGCGGGCGATCCAGACCGGAATCTAACCCACTTGCGCGAGAGCCTGCTGGAACAGGTACAGCTGCGTCCCGGACAGGTCCACGCCATGCCGGTAGAAGAGCCGGACCTCGAGGCCGCCGCCGCCGCTTATGCACGTACGCTGCATGAGATCGCGGGCTCGCCGACGGTGCTCGATCTGGTCCACCTGGGGCTTGGCCCCGATGGGCACACGGCTTCTCTGGTGCCCGGGGATCCCGCTCTGAACGTGACCGATGCCGCGGTTGCGCTCGCCGGCCCATACCAGGGCAGGCGTCGCATGACGCTGACCTACCCGGTGCTGGACCATGCGAGGCGCGTGCTGTGGGTGGTCACCGGCGAGGACAAGGCGAAGATGCTCCAGCGCCTCATGGACGGCGACCGCTCGATCCCCGCCGGTCGCGTGCGAGCCGACCGCGCGCTGGTGCTCGCGGATCGGGCAGCGACTGCCAAGCTGCGGTAGCCGGGTCGCGCTACGAATCGCTGCTGGCTGAGGGAGTGAACGCGTGACTTGAGACAGGGCCGGCGGCGCGGGCGGTTGGAATGCTCGCGCCGTGTGCTCTCTCGTCCGGTGCAATCGAGGCGTACGGAGCCCGGTCGGTCACCGACTGCACGCTAACCAGTCGCCCGACTCCTCGAGCACGCGGCGGATGGAGGCGGGATCGCCCGGGTGCGGGGGCAGAAGGCAGACCTGACGCTGGCGCTGGCTGCGCTTTGCGCGACAATGGCCGCTGTCCTCCCGTCTTGCGAAGGAGCTTACTGTGCCGCCCGCTCCCGATCTTTCCGGCCGTGTCGCCCTGGTCACCGGTTCTTCTCGCGGAATCGGCAGGGCGATCGCGCTCGCGCTGGCAGGGGCCGGCGCCGACGTGGCGGTGAACTACCGCAGCCGCGCAGCCGACGCGCAAGCGGTGGTCGCCGCGATTCGCGCTCTCGGCCGTCGCAGCGTCGCGCTCGAGGCCGATGTCTCCGATGGCGCCGCGGTCGCGCGTCTCATCGCTGGCGTCGAGGAGGCACTCGGTCCGATCGACGTGCTCGTCAATAACGCGGGCATCGCGTTGCGCCGCGAGCTGGAACAGCTGACCGAAGGCGATTTCGACGCCACCCTCGCAGTCAACCTCAAGTCCGCCTTCCTGTGCAGCCAAGCGGTGTGGCCCGGGATGCGCGCGCGGCGCTGGGGACGCATCGTCAACATCTCCTCCGGCGCGGCGCGTGGCGCCGGCGTGGTCGGTGCACACTACAACGCCTCGAAAGCGGGAATGGAGGGGCTGACCCGCGGCTACGCCGCGCGCTTGGCGAAGCACGGCATCACGGTCAACGCAGTGGCGCCGTCGCTCATCGAAACGGAGATGACGAGCGCGAACAGCCTCGCGGATAGCGCGCGCATCCCGGTGGGGCGCCTAGGCAGCGGCGCGGAGGTCGCCCAGGCGGTGTTGATGGTCGTGGGCAATGCGTACATGACGGGCCAGACCGTGCAGGTCAACGGCGGCTTGCACTTCAACTGAGGTTCGCGCCGGCGCCGATCGTGGTCGGCAATCGCCGGTTCGCTAGTCCGGCGCGACAAATCGTACCCGCTGCGAATCCACCACAGACCCCGTACATCGCGGGTCTCGCCATATTTGGGGGCGTCTTCATGAAATATCCGGTCTAGTACGTTCCCAGATTCAACATCACTCCCGAGAGATGCTTGGCCCGTTCGGAGGCAAGGTACAGCGTCGTGTTCGCCACGTCTTCCGGCTCGATCATGCGGGTCTGCTTGAGCAACTCCTCCCAGCGCGACTCGTCGCCGAACTTCTGCTTCGCGATGGTCTTGTTGAGCTGGATGATGCGATCGGTGCGGGTCGCGGGCGGGTGCATGCCCAGCACGCGAACGCCGTGCTCGATCGCGCCCTTGCCCACCGCCTTGGTGAAGGCCTCCAACGCCGCGTTGCCCATCGCGCCGCAGATGTACTCCGGCGGCAGCGTGACGCCCGCCATGCCGACGATGTTGACGATGACGCCGCGGCCCCGTGCCTTCATGCGCGTGTACATCTCGCGCGTGAGGTTGATGTAGCCGAACACCTTCAGCTCCCAAGCATGGCGCCAGAGTTGCTCGTTCACCGCTTCGAGGTTGCCGGCGGGGATGTCGCCGGCGTTGTTGACCAGGATATCGACGGTGGCGCAGTCCTGGGCAAGTTGCTTCACCGCACCCGGCGCCCGCAGATCGCACTGATGAGTGTAAACCGGCACCTTGTAGGCCGACTGCAATTCATCGCACGCCTTGGCCAGCAGGTCGGCCGAGCGCGCAGCCAGGTGCACGGTGCTGCCCTCGGCGGCGAAGCCCCGCGCGCAGGCCAGGCCGATGCCTTTCGAGGCGCCGGTGATGAGAACGGATTTGCCCTTCAGTCCCAGATCCATGACGCTCCCCTTTCTCGATGATGAATCCTGCAGCTTAGAACGGCGCGCACCGCGAGCCGGCGATCTTTCTGCGAACAGGGATGGCAACCCCGCACTCGCTGGAGCGAGCAGCTAGCGCCATGCAAATCGACGATCACGCCACGCAAGGCAAGGACAGCGCGCCGCGCTATCCCGGGGCTGAGCGCGCATTTCAATGCCCTCATCGATGCCTATCTGGCTGATCCTCATCCCGTGGTTCTGGCGGTAGGCTCGATGCGAGGAGCCGGTGTTCCACAGCGCGGACTCGGGCGACTCGGTGCCGACCCGCCACGAGGACATCCAGGCCGCGTCCGGCGACCCGCAGATCTGTTTCGAAATCGATAGGAGGGGCAACCGTATCACGCGTCGCCGGCCGGCTCAAGCGGGATGTCGGGTCGGTTAGCGGAGGCCGGAGGAGCCATCCTGAAGCGCGCGCCGAGGTGACGAGCAAACCGCGATGCTCAACAGCGGACCGTCGCGAACGCCGCCTTCGGGTCGATCCTGCTCAGCCGACCGGCAGTCTCGGCTCGGCCAAGAGGCAGGCACCGTCGGCCCCAGCCGGCGCGCGTGAGGCACTCGGCGGATCGTCGAGCTCTATCGCCTCGGAACGGCATGGTTTCGGGAGAGAGACCGCCCTGGCGACGAGAAACTCATTATAAGTGAGGGATAGGCCATGAACCTGCTCAGAGTGAAGGCGTTCCTCGCTGCCGGTCGTTGAACGGACCGGATTCATCGACTGGAAGACGCCATCGGCCTTCCAGGTTTCGCCACCGCGATCGCCGATGCGCTACGCGGCGGCGCGCCGATGGGTGAGTGTCCCTTGCGATGGCCGAAATCGTCGGCACAACGACCTGGCTCGGTGACGGGTTTGCACTTAGCCTGTCGACCTACCGATCTGCATCGCGAGGGTCCCATGCTCGAACTCCGTCCCATCTGCGAACACTGCCAAGCATCGCTGCCTGCCGACTCGACCGAGGCGATGATCTGCAGCTTCGAGTGCACGTTCTGCCGCACTTGCGTAGAAACAGTGCTGCGCAACGTCTGCCCGAACTGCGCAGGCGGCTTGTGTCCGCGGCCGGTCCGCCCGGCACGAAACTGGAAAGGCGACAACTTTCTCGGTAAATTCCCCGCTGGGACCACTCTCAAGCACCGCCCCGTCGATGCCGAAGCCCACTGGCAATGGTCGCAGCCGATCCAAGCGATCCCGCCCGAACGCCGCTGATTCGCACGAGGAGCGCTTGAGGCGCCTCGCAGCGCGTGCCCGCAGCGGGATTCACGTTGGGATCCTCGGCTATGACGGCGTCACGGCGCTGGATCTGGTCGGCCCGGCGGACGCGTTCTCGATCGCGAACGAGATCTCCCGAGCTTCAGAGGGCGAAGCGCCCCCGTATCGGATCACTGTCCTTGGCCTCGCCGGGTTGCGGTTCGCCGCGGAGTCGGGGCTTCGGTTCGAAGCGCATGCCGTGCTGGATGCGTCGACGGCGGTGGATACGTTGATCATTCCGGGCGGCAGCGGGCTGCGTGAAGAGGCGGCGCAGGCTCACATCGGTACGTGGTTGCGGGAGCACGCTCAGAGGAGCCGCCGGATCGCCTGCGTTTGCACGGGGATCTACGGAGTGGCGCCCAGCGGGCTGCTCGATGGCCGGCGAGTGACGACGCACTGGCGCTTTGCTCGCGACCTCGCGCAGAGATTTCCCAAGCTCATCGTCGACGAAGATGCGCTGTATCTGCGCGACGGCCCCTACTATAGCTCGGCGGGCATCACCGCCGGCATCGACCTTGCGCTGGCGCTGATCGAGGAGGATCTCGGCCCGCGCGCGGCACTGACGGTCGCTCGGGAACTGGTGGTCTACCTCAAGCGTCCCGGCGGACAGGCGCAGTACTCTGAGCCGTTGCGCATGCAGGCGCTGGCCACCCATCGCTTTGCGGACCTCGTAACTTGGATCGTGCGGCATCTCGACCAGGACTTGTCGGTGGAAAGCCTCGCCGCCAAGGCCAACCTGAGCCCTCGGCAGTTCAGTCGCCGGTTCGTCGAGACCTTTGGCTGCACGCCGGCCCGATACGTCGAGCAACTGCGGCTCAGCGAGGCGCGCAGGATGCTCAGTCACGACGGCGTGAATATCCAGCGGACGGCGGCGGCCGTCGGCTTTGCCAGCACGGATGTGTTTCGTCGCGCCTTCGAGCGCCGGTTCGGCCTGTCGCCCGGCGAGTATCGGCTGCGGTTCCGCTGCTAACTGGCCCGCAGTCGCGGGAAGACGATGTCGCGGAAAGCCGCGATCTCCGCCGTCGGCGGCGCGAAGGTCTCCAACGGCATCAGATAGAGGTTGCGCGCGCCGAGCTTTGCCATTTCGAGAATGCGGCTCGCGCAGTCGGCCGGCGTTCCGATGAGGCCTATAGCGTCGCAGAGCTGGGCAACCACCTCGTCGGGAACGAATGCTGTCGCTGCGATTGCAGCCTCCCAGTCGTGGGCGTGGGAGAGATCGGGATAGATGCGGTGTACGGCCTCCGGCACCTCGAGGTCGGGAAGCTTGAGTCCCGCCGGCTCCAGCCAGTAGCCTCCCCAGCGCAGGACGCCCCAGTGCACAGCGGTGGGTCGAGCGTAGCGGCGCGCCGCTTCCGTGGTGCGTGCAGTCCCGATCCGCACCGCCCAGATGATCTCTAGGTCGTCGAGGCGCCGACCGGCGCGCTGCGCGCCGCGTGCCAGATGTTCGAGCGCGCGTTCGATGATGCCGCGGTTGAATCCGACCAGTAGCAGCGCGCCGTCCGCGACCTCGCCCGCGAGCTCGATCGCCTTCGGTCCGGACGCGGCCATGATCACCGGGATGTGCCGGCCCGCAGCGAAGCCGAGGCGGCCGGGCGTACCGTCGAAATCCACCGTCTGTCCCGCGAGCAGTCCCTTCACCGTCGCGATGCACGCACGCATCTGAGCGAGCGTTGCCGGCTTGCGGCCGATGGTGCTCGCCGAGGTGTAGCCGCTGCCGAGCACCAACTTCACGCGCCCCGGCGCAAGCTCCTCGACCGTCTGAATGGCGCCCGCGAGCACCGATGCGTCGCGAGTGAACGGGTTGGTGACCGCTGGAAACAGCGTCAGCCGGGAGGTGTGACTCGCGGCCTGCCCGAGGACGACGAAGGTGTCGCGCGCCAGCAACTGGCTGTCGAGGATGCCCGCGCCATCGAAGCCGGCGGCCTCGACGTCCTGGATCAGCCGCACGAGCTGCGACATCGGTGCGGTGCCGGGGATGCGCAAGTGAACGCGGATGGCTTGGCTCATAGCGTCTCGATGGTCATTCTTCCCGATAGCGATGTCAAGCCGGGCAGGGGACTGCGTCGTATCCCCACGCGATCAAGGCATGGCTTCGCGCAGCGGTTTCACATGCAGCGAGCGGGATCTCAGCGCGATCACAGGGTGTCCGTGCAAGTCGTCGCCTGGCCGGGGCACTTACGCCGGGTGACCGCAGCCGGCTGCCGGGGACCCAAGGCTTGTTCCGTTTCGCACCGCAGCCCGAACCGGGAATGCATTCAAGATTCAAGACCTGACCCCGGACTCCGGACTCCTGATGCATTCACGATTCAAGACCTGACCCCGGGTTCAAGACCTGACCCCGGGTTTCGGGTTTGCTTGGGCGCGCGCAGGTCGGGCTTACAAGAACGAATAGCGACGCACCGATGCGCCCGGGAAGATACGGTCGAGATCGGCGTTGCCGAGGCCGTACAGCCGCGAGAAGGTGTACCCGAGCACCGACCGGTACTCGTTCAGCACGGCGAAGTCCCGGTTCTGGAACAGCCTGTACGGCGCGAGCTCGACCTGCTCTCCGACCACACGGCCTCCGGCGATGCCGCCCCCGAGGATCCACATGACAGTGCCATGGCCGTGGTCGGTTCCCTGGTTGCCGTTCTCGCGGAACGTGCGGCCGAACTCCGAGACCACGACCACCACGGTGTCACGCCATGCCGGACCCATCTCCTGGGCGAAGCCGGCCAGCCCCTCGCCCAGACTGCGCAGCCGGTCGGAGAGCATCCCGCGCGCGGCGCCCTGGCGGACATGCGTGTCCCAGCCGCCGACGTCGATGAAGCCCACTGCGTAGTCCGGGTTGTCGAGCAGCAGGCGCGCCATCCTGCGTGCCTCCTGCTCGAAGCTCTTGGCATTCACCGCTCCCCGGGCCGAATCGATCATCTCCTGCTGCAGCTCATCGCTCATCTGCCGGCGCGACTCCAGGCCTTCGTGGACGTTGGGCGCAAGCTCCGTACCCTGGTACATCCGCTCCAGCAATTCACTCTGACGGCGGTTGAAGGGATTCTTTCCGCCGCCGCGCATGCCGAGGTTCGCCACCGTGACCTTGCCCTTGAACACGAGCGGCAGGTTGTCGGTGAAGCTCACGCCTGCCCGCGCACCGTCGCGGCCCAGCACTTCAACCGTCCGGTTGAGGAAGCCGCTCCCGTATTCCAAGCGCGCGCCGTAGCCTTGCCCCAGCTCGAGAATGTCCTGCGCGTGAAAATGGCTGCGGGACTGGTCCTGGCTGCCGGCGTAGGGCACGAACAGCGCCTGCTTGGCGCGATACAGCGGCAGCACCGTGTCCGCGAGCGCCGGGTGCAGGCCCCAGTAGCCGTCGAGCTCGGCCGCCGCGTCCGAGTCCGAGCTCGGGCGGGCGATCGCGATGTTGGGGCGCGACTCGTAGTAGAAGCCGCTCCCATGGGGCACCAGAACGCTGGCGGCATCGTACCCGCCGCGCAGCAGAACGAGCACGAACTTCGTTCTCGCGGCCCCTGTGGGGACTGCCCATAGGCGCAGCGGCCGCGACACCAGGGCCGCGGCGGCGGCTTGGATCACATGCCGTCGATTCATCGATACATGAACTCCGGTGCAGAGAGAAACAGTGCGGTCCAGTCGCGGTTGTCCTTGGACTCGGCGAGCGCCTGGTTGGTCTGCGCTCCGAGCGTGGGCCGCATCAGAGTGAAGACGCGGGACTGCGCGATCCGGGGCTGTGCGTCCGAGGCAGCGCTGACGGGCACCTGGGCCGGATCTTCGCCTTCTGCGGGACCGAACAGCCGCGGGCCGGCGTTCGCGATCTGTCGGGCGATCTCGAAGCGCCTGGTCAGCTGGCCCGCGCTCGCCCAGTCCTTCTGTTTGAGGCCATATCCATCCGGCGTCTGGTGACCGTAGAGGGGCTCGTCGAGCGCGTGCAGCCAGTTCTGCACCGGCTTGTAGTTGGTGATCGTGCGCCCGTCGTACGCCAGCCGCAGGGAGGAGAAGACGTACTGGACCGGATCCTTGAACTTTCTCCCCAGATAGTCGTCCTGCCAGAACTCGCTCGACTCGAACAGCGCGTGCAGGGTGTGCGCGATGTCTCCGCCGCTTCCGAGGAACGCGTCCTGCATCCTTTGCACGACGTTCGCGGGCGGGTCGTCTCCCATGAAGTACACGGCGAGCTTGCGCGAGAGGAAGCGCGCCGTCGCCGGGTGATTGCAAAGGATGCCGGCGACCTCCGCGACCTCGTCGAACCCGCGCCCCGCGATGTGATGACCCAGAAAGACCTTGTCGCCGAAGTCGTGCCGGCGCGGGTGGAAGGCGAACATGCCTTGTGCGACGTAATAGCGGGCGTACCGCGGACCAAGCTTCGGCGGCTTGCCCTCCAGGTTCACGCCCACTCCCGTCAGGATGCGCGCGAGCTCCTGAACGTCCTGCTGGGTGTAACCCCCATCCACGCCCAACGTATGCAGCTCGAGCAGCTCGCGCGCGTAGTTCTCGTTGATGTGGCCTTGGGCGTTTTGCGCGTTGTCCAAGTACATCAGCATCGCGGGATGCATGAGCGTCGCGAGCAGTAGATCCCGGAACCGCCCGAAGACATGCGGACGGATCGCGCGCTCTTCGTAATCCGCCACCACCAGCTTGACTTTGCCCTTGCCCTGGAACACGTTGAAGTGGTTGAACCAGAACCAGGTGAGCTGCTCCTGGAGCTGATTGCTCGAATACAGCGCACGGATGATGCGCCGTCGCTGCGCCTCCTCCAAGACGAACTGATAGCGTTCGTTCAGCGCCTTGTGCTGGGCCTTGCGCCCGTCGCCTTCCGGCGACTCCTTGAGGCGCCGCTCGTCTTCGTCGTAAGCGCCGACGATATCGCGCGCGGGAATGCGCGTGATCGTCATCGCCTCGATCGCGGCCCGGGCGTCGGGCGGCAACGCGGCGTCGCCCGCGAAGTGCAACTGCGACGCCCAGAACGCCGTGCGTCCGGCGGCCGCATATGCCGACGCGGAGGAATCGTTGCTGCCGTACGTGATCCGGTTCAGGGCGCGCAGATCCGTGCCGGACATCTCGGCAGCCATCGTCGGCTCGCAAGAAGCGATCGACGCGGCCACGACGAGACAAACCAGCAGCGGACGCTCCGCACTCGAGCGGCGCGCCTGAGACGGTGATGGACGGCTCAGGCGGCGGCCGGCCCACGAGGCGATTGCTTCGGACATATCGCTATAACGGCCGAGCGGCGCTCCGGGTTGATCGGTCTAGGCGCGGGAGGCAGGGAGTCTGCCGTCGCGGGACCGCATGCTTTCGGCAAGCTTTCGCGTCAAATCGGGCGGCGGCCACATCCCACAAGCGTACTGCAGCGCAATGCCAGAGAAGAGCCAGCGGCAGCCGCGTGCATTCCGCGGGCCGTGCACACGGGAAGCGGGAGGGGACAACGGTGATCACGCTGAACGGCCCGGACACACGGCACTTGCCCGGCGTTTCCGGGGCTCGACGCCGGCCGGGGAGCGGAGAGGGTCCGCCGCGCGCTCCCGGAAGCAACGTCTGCAGCCGCGCGCGACCGCGCGGGCGGGAGGGTCGCCGGGAAAGGGAACGGTACGATCTAGGCGATGGTCGCCGCGACTTTCGCCAGCGCCGCTATGACACTCGCAACCTGGCCGATCGCCGCAGCGACCTTGGCGATGTCCTGCTGTGCCTGCTTGATCTGCTGCGTCGCGTTCTGGACCGCGGTCACCGCATCCTTGTACTCCTGCTTGGTCTTGTCCAGCGTGACATCGGAGAGGTCCGCGAGACGCTGCGTGAGGTCCTGCAACTGCGCCGCCAGCGTGGCGCCTTGCGCTGCGGTGTGGGGCTGCTGATACAGGGCCCAGGTCTGGTTGATCAAGTCGGGCAAGACGTCGGGATCGGATAAGCTCGCCATGTTTCGCTTCCTTTGGATTCGCGTGAGAGGGCTAGGGCTAGTGCCCCGAGATCGAAGCCCGGATGCTCGAATACGCTTGCTTCGCCGAGGTGTAGAAGTCTTGGATCTCCTTGGTCGGGCTGCTTGCGTCGTGAAGCGCCTGGAGCAGCGCAGCGTTCGCCGCGGCACAGGAACCGCTGCTTTTTACGATCTGCGGGAAGACGGTATCGGCCTCATCGAGGTTCTGCTTCGCGAGAAGATACGCGGCAAGGCTATCGGAACGCGCAAGCCGATCGGCAGGATGCAGTTCCATCCCCGATTCCGCGGAGGCGAGCAGTACCCGGGCGGTGGTCTGGAAACGGAACGCGAAGTTGTCCTCCTGGTGCTCACCGACTTTTGCGAGCTTGAAGTTGGCCCCGACCGTGCGGCAGATCGTCGGCACCGCGGCGGCCGTGCTTTCCACCACGAGCTGGATCGCGTGCGCCTTCATGCGATCGAGCAGCGTCTCGGTCAGCTTCTCGGACACGCTGCTCAGCGACTCGGTGCTCGCCTGGCTGAACGGAGATCCCGGAATGGCTTGGAGCGCGGCAGCGAAGTCCTCCGAGGACTGCTTCACCTGACGCGTGTTGGTGGCGCGGAGGATGGAGAGCAGAGCGGTACCGTACGCCTTCATGGCCTGCGGGCCGGAGAGGAACAGCTCGTACCACTGGCCGGAAAAATCGCCGGCGCTCTTCTGGTATTTCCTCGCTTTGATGTCGGCGACCACGATCGGATCCCTGCCGTTGAGCGCCTCCGGCGGCAGATCCGGCACCCGGTAGAGGGCGACGGTCATCGCGACCGTCTCGGCTCTCATCTTGAGCAGCTCGGAGGATGCGCTGTCGCCGAAATCGGTGGCGGCATGTGCAAATTTGAGCGTCGCATCCCGCTGGACCGCCGACAGGCCGCAGCCCGACAGGCAGGTCGCCGACGCCAAGACCAGCACTAGGACCTTGATCGATGATCTCATCCGTCCTCCTCTGCACGAGATTCTCTGGTCCTCCAAGGGAAGGCAAGTGTATTCCATCCGTCTACGCATCGCAGCGGCTACGGGATCGCGACAGGCTGAGTGCACAGTCTGCCGGTCGCCGGACGCAAGCTACGCACGAGCGTGAGCGCGCGGCTGCGGAAGTGTACGATACGCGATAGGAGGAACGATCGTGCCGCAATCGGGCCGTGTCGTGTTCGGCGAGATGGAAGAGGTGCTCTTCGGGAGCCCTGCTGCGGACGCGATCGCCGCTTTCGTGCAACGGGTCGATGCGCAGCGCGTGTTCCTGATGGTGAGCGGCACGCTCAACCGCCAGACGGACGAGATCGAGAGAGTGCGCAGCGCGCTGGGTGAGCGTTACGCCGGAACCTTCGATCGGATGCCGGCGCACACACCCAGGCGAGCGGTCATCGCTGCGGCCGCTGAGGCTCGTGAGGCGCGCGCCGATCTGATCGTCACGATCGGCGGTGGCTCGATTACCGACGGTGCGAAGGCGGTGCAGCTGTGTCTGGCCAACGACGTCCGTACACCCGAGGCACTCGACGGCTACCGCTCGATCAGAAGCCCCGGCGGGCAGATGGGACCGCCTCCTTGCCGGCCGCCCGGGACCAGGCAGATCTCGGTCCCGACAACGCTCTCGGGCGGCGAGTTCAGTGCCATCGCCGGCGTCACCGATGAGCGACGCAACCTGAAAGAGCTGTTCCGGCACCCGCTGATCATCCCGCGCGCAGTCATCCTGGACCCGGCGGTGACGGTCCATACGCCAGCGTGGCTATGGCTTTCGACCGGGATCCGTGCGGTGGATCACTGCGTCGAGGGCATCTGCTCGGGCGCAGCAAATGCGTTCTCCGATGCGCAGGCCTTGCACGGATTGGCGCTGCTCTCGTGCAGTCTGCCCAGGGTGAAGAACGATCCGAAGGACCTCCAGGCGCGCTTGGACTGTCAGATGGGGACGTGGCTGTCGATGGGACCGTTGGCGAGCGGCGTGCCGATGGGCGCCAGCCACGGCATCGGTTACGTGCTGGGCGCGCTGTTCGACATCCCGCACGGACATACCTCGTGCGTCATGCTGCCCGCGGTGATGCGCTGGAACAAGCCGGCGAACGCCGAGCGGCAGAAGTTGGTCGCGGCCGCGATGGGGTGTCCGGACGAGGATGCCGGCGACGTATTGGACCGCTTCATCTCCGCGCTCGACATGCCGCGGAGCCTGCGCGCGGTCGAGATCGGGCCGGAATCGTTCGACCGCATCGCCGAGCAGGCCATGGGTACGCCGTGGGTGCCGCACAACCCCAGACGCATCGAAGGCCCGGCGCAGGTGCAGGAGATCTTGCAGTTGGCGGCGTGATACGCTCGGTCACGAGGTACACGCCTGCGCGCGGCTACGCTCGCCTCCCGCTTGTCATACGCTCTCAGCTCTTGTAGTACCTCTGCGCGCGCTTCTCCGCGCGTGCCGCCGCTGCCTTGGCCGTGCTTGCGCCTGAGGCCGCCTCCGCCACCATGTTGACCATGATGTAATCGGCCAATGCGGCAGCGGAAGCGGGGCCGAGCGACCCCGCATACCCGTGATATTGCATCTTCTTGAGCGAATCCCGGAACGGCGTGCGCTTGGGATCCTCGGTCCATACCGGGTTCGCCTCGTAGCCTGCGAGCGGCTGCGTCACGTAGCCCATCGACGCTTCCTGCCAGGGCCAGTATTGCTCTTTCTCCCACATGAAGCGCAGATACTCCTTCGCGGCATTCGGATAGTTCGTGTACTTGAACACGAACGCCTGAGTGAGCGCCTGAAGCTCGGCGGACCGGCCGATCGGACCGACCGGGTAGTTCGTATGGCCGATGTCGGCCGCGATCGCGTTCAGCGCCGGATCCTTCGAGGTCTTGGCGACATAGTAGATCGAGATGCCGTTGAAGGTGAGGCTGATCTCGCCCGCGAGAAAGGCCTTGTTGTTGTTGGGATCGAGCCAGGAGAGCGTGCCCGGAATGAAGGTCTGGTACAGCTCCTTCGCGTATTCGAGCGCGGCCCAGGTCTCCTTGGAGTTGATCGCGACGCGGTCGTGTTCGTCGACGAGCTTCCCGCCGTGGCCCCAGACCACCCAGTGACACCAGCCGTTCGCGTCGCCCACCGCGTTTCCCAGAGCAAGGCCCGCCGGGGTGCGCTTCGCCTTCAATGCCTGGCACAGCTTGAGGAACCCAGGGAAGTCCTTCGGGATGGTGTCGAAGCCCGCCGCTCTGATCTGGCTTTGCCGATAGGTCACGCAACCGCAGGGCGCGCCGAGCGGCAAGCCGATCCACCGGTTGTCCCGCATCCCATATCGCTTACACACGTCGTACCAGCCGCCGTATTTCGCCCCCAGGTAGTTGGCGAGCTCGGTCAGGTCGACGAGCTTGTCCGGATACAGTTGCGGGTCGTCGTACCAGCCGATGACGATGTCCGGGCCGGTGCCCACGTTGGCCGCCACGGCCGCCTTGGGCCGGATGTCCTCGAAGTTTTCGCTTTCGACCCGTACCTCGATGCCCGTTTGCTCGGTGAACTTCCGAGTGTTGGCCATCCACAGGTCTTCGTCGCCCTGGACAAAGCGCTTCCAGCGCAACAGCCGCAGCTTCGCGCCTTTCTCCGGCACCACGTGGTAGTCGGGCGCCGCGCTGACCCGAGCGCCTGGCACTGCGGCTGTGACCGCGGCCGCACCGAGCGCCTTCATCGCATCACGTCTCGTGAACTGTCCCATTCTCGGCTCCTCCGTTACGCTTCGGGATGAGCGGCTTCCTCATCCGGCGTCCTGTCAATTATAGGCGTGGACGAGTCCGGACCGCGGCGTGCTCCGCGCCCGCGGGGTACGTCAGTGCAATCCGGCGGTCGCTCGTCGTGATCTGTGCTACTCCTTCACGACCGGCCGCGTTCCAGCTGGACGGCATGCCGTTCTCGTATCGCGCTACTCGACGGCCGCTTTCCCCGATCACTCGAATTCCCGATAGAGCTGACTCCCAAACGCCATGGGGACCATTGGACGACAGTTCACCGGCGTGGCGGCGCTGAGCGGCGACGATGGACAGAAGACTTTGACGGCGAGAGAGGTTCGCGATTGACGACGCGCTGCCTCCACGATTAGATTGACGGCCGTCGACAGGCGCCGGCCAGAAGCCGCATTTCTTTACCGAGACCGCACACGACGGGGGACCGCCCCACCGAAGGAGCGAACCGATGAAGTTCAGCGTACAGACTGCGGTGCTGCCCGAGCTGACGCCGCGGCAGGTCGTGGAGAAGTTGAGCGCGCATGGTTACGACGCGGTCGAATGGCGGGTGCATCCGGATTACCACATCGCTCCGGAGGAATTGGTGGCGCGTGCAGGCGAGATCCGCAGGATGGGGGAAGACCACGGCCTGCATGTCTCCTGCCTCACCGGCCGCGCGCCCCTATCGGACCTGGATGAGCAGCGGCGCTTTGCAGAAGCCTGCGCGGTGATGGGCTGCCCGCGTTATCGGCCTGGCCCGGTCATCTACGACGGCGTGCGCAACTACCGCGACCTGTATCAGGAGACCGTGGAGGCATTGGGACGCACCGTCGAGGCGCTTGCGGGTACCGGGATCAAACCGGTGATCGAAACGCACTTCAGCACCATCGCGCCTAGCGCCAGCCTCGCCTATCGCCTGGTCGAGCACTTCGACCCGGCGGCGATCGGCGTCAACTACGACCCCGCCAATCTCATCATCGAGGGGCGCGAGGCGTGGCAGATGGGGCTGGAGCTGCTCGGCCCTTACCTCGACTTCGTGCATGCCAAGAACATCGCGTGGGTGCGCGAGCAAGACCGCTGGCGATGGGTATTCGCCTCCATGGCCGAAGGTCAAGTGGCGTGGGGCGAAATCATCGCCGCGCTGCGAGCGGTGGGGTATGACGGATACATCTCGTTCGAGAACTTCTTCGAGGTGCCGATGAGATCGACCGGTTTCGTCGGCGAGGACCTCACCCAGCACGCGACGACCTTTCGCGATATCGATCGGCGGCTGGATGACGATCTGCGCTACTTGAAAGGTCTGCTGGCGGCCACCTGAAGACCGACCCGGCACGGCGACAAGCTTCGAGCCGCGTGTTCGCTGCCGGCTTCGCCTCGATCTGCGCTTTCGACGCGGAGGCGCGACTTTCTCCTCCCCCTTCACCGGGGGTCCGGAGCGATGGGGGAGATGCAGCGCGCGCTCCATCCCCGCCCTTACCTGGAACGGGAAGGAATACACACCCACGGCACGCGGGACCCACGGGCCAGTGTGAAGAGCCGAAGATCAAGACTTGCGAGCAGCCGCTTGCTCCCGCCGCGCCATCCTCGCTTCCAGTGCGATCTGCCTGCGCAGCTCGTGGAACCGCGCTTCTACGCGGTCCCCGAAAAGCGGATCGGCCGCGGGCGTGGCCGCCACCGCCGCCCAGTCCTCCCGCGTCAGCAGACGCGCCGCCCGCGGCAGGATGTCGCGCTCCTCCGTGGCGATGTGGTGACGATAGTAGACCAGGTAAGTATCGGCGGCCGCCTCCAGAGCGTGCCGGGGCGTCATCACGTCACCCGCGACGTCGTTGAGCCGGCTGACGAGTTCGTTGCCGGCCGTGGCGATCACGCGATGTTCTTGCAGCAGACGATTGATCACCAGCTGCATCTCGGGGTCCCGCTCGGAAATCCGGGCGAAGGTAACGTCCTCCCGGGGATGGTGAAAGCGATCGGCGAAGCTTCGCAGGTAATAGACGATATCGCCCATCAGATCGTAATTCGGGCGCTCTGCACGATGAAAGGCGGCGACCTGGGTCTCCAATAGATCGAGCAGGCGGGCGAAGTTCACATGCTCGGCATGCCAGATGGCGAGTGGCTCGGACATGGCGCGCTCCAATGCAAGGCGGTGCCCCGCCATCCCGCCTTTGCATCGACGGCGGAATCCTCGGCAGCGCAGACACCACGCGGACAAACGATCCAACGCAATGTATCGCCGCCGCTGGTAGCGTTGCTTGATCTAGGTCAATTCGCCCGATGCGGCCCGATCGCGAAGTGAGCGAGCCTGCCGGTCCGGATTTCGATCACCCCCGTACGCAGGCGATTGGGCGTCGCCCCTTTGCACGATCGTCGGCTACCTGCCGCGGGAGCTGCGCCCCGAGATGCCGCTTCTCGGCGTATTCAGCGCACCACGCGGCTCAGCCTGCATTGGCCGAGAGGGCTGTTGTCCCACTCGAGCGTCGGCTATGGTAGGGTAGGTCAGCCCAGAAACACAGACCAGCGCCATGCCGGAGCGAAAGACCGGACCGAACGACGCCCGCCTCGATCGTGTCGTGGCTGAGGCGCGCCGCGCGCGGGAAGAACGCGCCAAGGGCTACCGCGAGCAGGCGCTCAAGATCTACCCATGGGTATGCGGGCGTTGTGCCCGGGAATTCACCCTGGCGAACTTGCAGCTCCTGGAAGTCCATCATCGCGACCATAACCATGACAATAACCCGCCCGACGGAAGCAACTGGGAGCTCCTCTGCACTTACTGTCACGAGAATGAGCACCAACGCTTCCTGACCGAGCAGGGCCGGGACCCGGAGTCGCCCGGCGCCTCTGGACCGACGCCGGCGACGCACCAGCCGTTCGCGAACTTGAAAGCTCTCCTGAAGCGAAGAGATCCGAGCTAGCTCGGCGGGGCTTGTCTCTCGTCCCAATCCCTCTGTCGCGTGTGCGAAGTCAGCCCGGCGCTCCGCGATAAACCTGGAATGGAGAGAACGACTGGGTGACGGGCATCAGCTCGATGCGGTTGATGTTCATGTGCGGCGGCAGCGTGGCGATCCAGAACAGCGTCTCCGCGATGTCTTCCGGCGTCATCGGATGCGCATCCTTGTACAGCTTGTCGGACGCATCGCGGTTGCCGCCGGTGCGCACGAGAGTGAACTCGGTCTCCGCCATGCCCGGCTCGACGGAGGTCACGCGTACGCCGGTGCCATGCAGGTCCGAGCGAAGCCCGAGCGAGAATTGAGTGACGAACGCCTTGGTGCCTCCGTACACATTCCCGCCCGGATACGGGTAGGAGGCGGCCACCGAACTGATGTTGATGATCGCGCCTTTGCGGGCGATGAGCGCGGGCACCAGCTTGTGCGTCAGGGTCACCAGGCCCGTGATGTTCGTCTCGATCATCTGCTGCCACTGTTCGAGGCTTGCGTTCTGCGCGGGCGCCGTGCCGAGCGCGAGGCCGGCGTTGTTGATGAGCAGATCGATGTCGCGGAATGGTGCCGGCAGCGCCGTCAGTGCCGCGTCGATCGCTTCGGGTTTTCTCATGTCGAAGGCAGTGACGTGGACGCTGTCGCGCCCGAGCTCCTTCGCGAGCGACTCCAGCCGGTCTGCCCGGCGTCCGGTCGCGATGATGCGCCAGCCGGCTTTTGCGAATCGGCGTGCGGATGCCGCACCGAACCCGGAGGTTGCGCCGGTAATCATTGCCGTCTTCGTCATGGGAGCCTTTCTTTGAGTGGGCAGCTGCGCTGATCGGTGGGACTCGAGCCCGCGACTACCGCAATCATAATCCGGCGGGTGACGCAGCGCTGCAGCTCAAGCTTGTGAGAAGAACCCGTCCTTCTACCCAGAGGAACGTCCGTGGTCCGGCGGTCGACTCCTAACGCTGCGAGTCTCGAGTTCAGGAGCGCTTGGAGCGAGCACCGCAGCAGTCATTCCGCAACGGTATGTTGGTCCTGGCGGGGGTGTCCTGGAGCTGCGAGTCGAGAGCCGAAAGTCCGCCGGGGATTGAGCCGGTGCCGCTTCCAGCACGACGCCGGCGCTCCTCCGCCTCGCCCTTGAGCGCTTGCCGATGAGTATCGCTGGGGGATTCAAGATCCAAGACCTGACCCCAGCGACTAGTAGGGAGTCAAGATTCAAGACCTGACCCCAGCGACGTCCGGCAGCTGCTTGTGCGTCTGGGCTGTCGGGTTCCGCCTCAGTTCCAGGTTGTCGCTTGTTCTCTTCATTCACGAGATGAATGATCATCATGCATGGCATGGATGATCGGACACTGCCTCGTGTCGTGGCGAAGACCCTGCGCGAACGGCTGCGGGTCATGCCGGCAGTGGTCGTGACAGGCGCCCGCCAGACTGGAAAGAGCACGCTCGCCCAGGAGCTGACGCCGGGCAAGCGGCGCTTTCTTTCGCTGGACGACCTGGATGTCGTCGACGCTGCACGACGCGACCCCGAAGCGCTGGTGGGCGGCGCCCAGCGGGTGACGCTGGACGAGGTCCAGCGAGAACCCGACCTTCTGCGCGCGGTGAAGCGGACGATCGACCGGCGCAAAGCCCCGGGCCAATTTCTCCTCACCGGCTCGGCGAACCTGCTGCTGATGCGCCAGGTATCTGAGTCCCTCGTCGGCCGCGCCAGCTACCTCACGCTGTGGCCGATGACGCGGGGCGAGCAGCGCGGCCTCGGGCGCTGCGGCGCATGGGAAGAGCTGCTTTCGGTGCAAGACGAGGCGTGGCTCGACACGCTTTCCGACCAGCCGGACGCGCTTGAGGACTGGCGCGCATTGGCCCGGCGCGGGGGCTTTCCCACCCCGGCGGTGCACCTCAGCACCACGAACGAACGCACAGTCTGGTTCGACGGTTACGTGCGCACCTACCTGGAGCGCGACCTTCAGGCGCTATCCGCAATCAGCGGGCTACCCGACTTCCGCCGGCTGATGCGCGCATCCTGCCTGCGAGTCGGTCAGCTGATCAACCAAACGGAGATAGGACGTGACGCGGCCTTGCCGCAGCCGACCGTGCATCGGTACCTCAAGCTGCTCGAGACATCGTACTTGCTGGTACGGCTGCCGGCTTATGCGGTCAACCGGACGAAGCGCCTCATCAAGTCGCCCAAGCTGTATTGGGGCGATACCGGAGTTGCGCTTTATCTCTCTGGAGAGACCGAACCGGGCGGCGCACATCTGGAGAACGTCGTGCTGCAGGATCTGCCGGTCTGGCGGGACGCACGTCTCGAGCGCGCCGAGCTCTACTACTGGCGTACCACGATAGGAGAAGAGGTCGACTTCGTCATCGAAGCGGGCGGGCGCTTATTGCCCATCGAAGTCAAGGCAGCGACTCGACCCGCGCTGCGCGACGCCGCCAACCTCCGCACGTTTCGAGGCGAGTACGGAAAGAAGGCGAGGGCGGGGCTCCTGCTGCATGCCGGCACGAACCTGGAATGGTTGACCCCGGATGTCCTTGCCGTCCCCTGGTGGCGAGTGCTGTGAAGATGCGAGCGGAGCGCCAACGAGATTACCGGTTGCCCGCGCCAATCAGGGATGCGCGGCCCTATGTGAACGAGCGGGCGACTCTCCAGCGCAACCCGGAGTTGCGTGGGCTCACGTCGCGAGATCTCGACGCGGACGTGCGCGTGCCATCGTAACGGCAGCGCGCTTAGCGGCTGCTCGCTTGCTCGTCGCGCTTGGCCTCGCGCACCAGCCAGGCGACGAACTCTGTGACCTCGGGGCGCTCGGCGCAGCTCTGCGAGGTGAACACGAAATAGGCGCGTGGCGAGGCGGTACTGCGGCCGAAGGGCACCGCGAGCTTGCTCTGTTTGATCAAACGGCGGACCAACGGCGAGCGCCCGAGCGCGATGCCTTGCCCGTCGACGGCCGCCTGAATCATCTGATCGTAGTGATTGAAGCGCAGCGCCCCGCTCGTCCCGATGTCGACGCCCGAGAGGGGTTCGAGCCAGGTGAACCAGTTCGCCCACGACTGCAGGCCGACGCGATCCTCGAGATGCAGCAGAACGTGGTGACGCAGATCCTCGGGCCTCTTCAATGGTCTGGAGGGATCCTGCAGCAGTGCCGGCGCGCACACCGGAAAGATCTCCTCGCCGAATAGCTTGGTCGCCCCTTCCGGTGCGAGCTTCGGCGGGCAGAACCGAATGGCCACATCGATACGCTGCCGCTCCAAGTCGAGCATGGCGTTGTCGGCGGCGATGCGCACGTCTGCTCCCGGGCGCTCCTGCCTGAACGCGGCCAGTCGCGGGATCAGCCACAAGGAGGCGAACGAGATCGTGCACGTGACCGTCAGCGCCTCGCTGCGCTCTGCGCCGTCCAGGCGTTCCACGGTCTCGCGCACCTGTCGCAGGATTTCGGAGGCCGTGCGGTAGAGCGTCTCGCCCGCTTCGGTGAGCACCAGATCCTTGGGCCGTCGCTCGAATAGCACGGCACCCACTTGCTCCTCTAGCGCCTGGATCTGGCGGCTGACAGCCGACTGGGTGAGGAAAAGCTCGCTCGCCGCCTTGGTGAAGCTCAAATGGCGTGCGGCGGCCTCGAAGCCCTTCAAGAAATCCAACGTCGGCAGAGTGCGTTGCTTGCGCCGCATGCGAACCGCTCATGGACACCATGAGAAAACATCGTTTGAGGCGCGCCGCCGTCCGAGCACACAATCATCGCCAGTGCGACGGCGCGTAGCTATCGACGCAAGTCTAGCACCCCCGTCGCGAGTGAATCTGGAAGCCGAGTATGAATTCGTCGCTCATTACCCGTTCTCCGTTGTCCGGTCCACAGGCGCTGGGACTCCTGTTCGCCGTGCTATGGAGCTCGGCATGGATCGCCGGCAAGATCGGGCTGGAGTTCACCGGGCCGCTCACGCTGCTCGAGATCCGATTCTCCGCCGCAGCGCTCGTGATGCTGCTGATCGTGCTGCTCACCGCAGCGCCTTGGCCGCGCCGATGGGCCGACTACGGTCATCTGGCGGTGGCCGGACTGCTCATCAACGGGCTCACGATGGCTTCGCTCTATACCGGACTCAGCGATGGCGTGAGCGCGGGGGTGTCCGCGCTGATCGCCGGCCTTACGCCCCTGTTGACCGCGCTCGTTGCCGGCCCCGTGCTCGGCGAACGGTTGGGCGCCGGACGCTGGTTTGGGCTGGCGATCGGATTCCTCGGCGTGGCCATGGTCGTCATGAACAAGATCTCGACTGCGAGCGGGAGCTGGGAGGGCTACGCGGTGACCTTCGTGGCGTTGGCTGCCTTTGTCGTTGGCACGCTCTACCAGAAGCGGTTCTGCAGCGCCATGGATCTGCGCACCGGGAATCTCATCCAGTTCGCGGTGGCTGGCGTAGCGCTGTTCCTGCCCGCGATGTGGCTCGAAGGATTGCGCGTCGAGTGGAGCCAGGCGCTCGTCATCTCGTCGGCGTGGCTGGCGCTGGTCAATTCGATCGCGGCAATCAGCTTGCTCTATTTCCTGCTGCGGCGGGGGGAGGCCAGCCGCGTGGCGACGCTGTTCTATCTCACCCCGCCGATCACGGCGGCGTTGAGCTTCATCGTGCTCCACGAAAGCCTCGGCGCGGTCGCGCTCACCGGCTTCGCGCTCACGGCAGCGGGGGTCTACCTCGGCAGCGGGAGAGGCTATCGATGATGTCTCACCGGACGCTTCAGGTATTGAACAGACTGGACGTAGCGCGGGACGGATCGAAGCGACCGTCCCGAGCAGTCGTTGGCCCGACGCGACTGCGCGCCGCGTCGCTTCTCACGCTTTGCGCAGACAGGTCTCGAGCAGCTCGATCGCTCTGCTCGCAAACATCCACATATTGGCTTCGCGATCGGCGCTGCCCGTCTCCAGGGTAATCACCGTCTCGACGGGACCGGACACGGCGATGCACGCGTGGCCGGGTGCATCCCCGTAGCGATTGCCGCTCGGACCGGTTGCACCCGTTTCGCTGAGACCCCACGTGGCGCCGAGGTTTCGTCGCACACGCCGCGCGAGCAACTGGGCGAACGGCTCGCTTGCCGACCGGATGTTCGTCATGTCCTGCGCGGTCAAGTCCAAAAGCGCCGAGCGGCTCGAGCTCGTGTAGACGATCGCGCCGCCGAGATAGTAGGCGGATGCTCCCGGGACAGCCACGAGGGCGGCGTTGATCAGCCCACCCGCAGAAGACTCAGCGACCGCGAGCGTCTCCTTGCGCTCCTTGAGCAAAGCGCCTACGGCGCTGCCGAGCGTGGTCAGCGATTCCATGTCCTGTCTCCCTGATCTCGGGTTGGTTGAGCTAAGCTTAGTCCAACGTGGTGCGGAGTGCGAACCGATCCGGCGGGTCAACCGCCGCATCGGTCGCGCCCGGCTGCAAGGTCACCGGTAGGACAGTGGGTCAACGCTTCGTCGGGCTTCAGGGTGCCAGGACGTGCGTGCTTACCGCCGCGACCAGTCGGTTCAGCTGATCCGCATCGCTCGCCATGCCGAACACGTAACGGTCCGGACGAACCACCACGGCCGCGCAACGATGCTGCGCCATCCAAGTGGCGAAGAGCGTGTCGGCCTCGACGAGGATTTGAATGTCATCCTCGCTCGCTTCCCCCGGCCGACCGCTCTGTTCCACACCGGCGATCACGATCCGCTCCCCGCCCAGGCGCCGCCACAACGCACGCGATTCGAGCGTGAGCCATTCCTGCGCCTCCAGCGTAGTGGTCGCGATGAGGAAGTGGAACCGGAGCAGATCGTCGAGAAGGACTTGCTCCCCCGCTGGGTGCTGGCGGCTGCGGCGCAGGATGTTGGGCTGCACGAACAACGAGCCGGCTGCACGCGCCGCGGGGTCGCGGTCGACGACGCCCGTCGCGAGATCGGGTACGAAGCGCTGGCGGATGGTTTCCGCCTCGCCTCGCTCGAGTTGGCCCTGCAGCGTCTCGTCGCGGATGCGCGCCGCTTCGGGGTCCAGCTCGCCGATGATCTGACCGAACTCCTTGGCGGTGGCCACCAGGGATCGGACATGCGGCCGGCGCTCCGCCTCGTAGGTGTCCAGCAGCGCGTCCTGCGCGTTGTGCCGCAGCACCATCTCCAGCTTCCAGGCGAGGTTGGCCGCGTCTCGGATGCCGGCGCACATGCCCTGGCCGAGAAAGGGCGGCGTCTGGTGACAGGCATCTCCCAGGAGAAAGACGCGGCCGTGCCGCCAGCGGCGGGCGAGCAGCGCGTGAAAACGATAGACCGCGAAGCGCCAGATCTCCAGGCAGGACGGGTCGGCGAAGCGGGACAGCTGGCGCACGACGTTGTCATAATGGCCGAACTCCTCGGGGCGCTCGCCCGGCAGCAGCTTGATCTCCCAGCGGCGCAGCGTTCCCGGTCCGGGGACGAAGGTCGCCGGACGCGACGGCCAGCAATATTGGATGCAGCGTGGCGGCAGCTCCACGGGGTGGCGGATCCGCGTGTCCACGACCATCCACCACTCGTCGAAGCCCAGATCCTCCAACGGGATGGCGAGCTGCTTGCGTACGAAGCTGTTGGCGCCATCGCAGGCGAGCAGAACGCGCGCGTGCAACCGGCGCTCGTCGGCTTGCTGGAGGTTCCGGACCGTGAGCGCCACGCCTCGGTCATCCTGGGTGAAGCCGATGCCGCGGTGGCCGAGGAACACATCGACCAGGGTGGTCCCGGCGACACCCTGGCGCAACAACCTCTCGACCTCCGGCTGCACGAACGTGATGGTGGGCGGCCAGGCCAGCGGATAGGGCGGGGGCAGCGATTCGACCTTCTTGATCACGCGTCCGTCGACCCCGAGATAGTGGGCCCCGGGGTGAGGGGCGGTGAACTCTGAGATGCGATGTGCGAGCCTGCAGGCCTGGAAGACACGCATGACCTCGTGGTCGAAGGTGATTGCGCGGGGCTTGTCGTAGATCTCGAGCTCGGATTCGACCACACCGACGCGCAGCCCCCGACGCGCCAGCAGGTTGGCCATCGTGGCACCCACCGGACCGAAGCCGACGATCAGGGCGTCGTAGGGGAGTTGCGTCATGTCGGGATCGGGAGCTCTCGTGCTCGCACGTGCGTCCGGGCCCGACGATCATATCGCACGGTGCGCGCGGCAGGCCGTGGAACCGTTCGGCCTTCGCGGCGAGCGAGATCGGCGCTATGCTCTGCCGATGAACATCGTTTGGGGCGCCACGCCGCCTGTTGCGCAGGGTCTGTCCAGGCCTGTCGAGTCGCTGCGCGGCCGCGCACGCTCATGAGCCGGCCCGACTACCGGCCATTCGTGCCCGCTCCCGGACAATCGCGGATCGCGGGCCCGTCGCCGCGCGCGCATACCCAAGCCCGGCTGCAAAGCCCGCGCGCCCGAGAGCTCTTCGGCGGCTGGGCCGAGCTCGCGAAGGCGCCGTTCACCGGCATCACCTCCGATGGTCATGTCATCCCGGGCCTGTTCTCGCCGGAGCCGAGCGACGCGCCGACGGCGGCGATGATCGCGGCGGTGACCGCATTGCTCGCATCGCTTTCGCCCGCGCAACGCGCGGCGATGAGCTTTCCCGTCGAGTCCGATCGGTGGCGCGGGTGGCAGAACACCGAGCTCTATGTCGAGGACTACGGATTGCGTTTGGACCAAGTCCCGGATCGCGTGCGCGAGGCGGTCATGGAGGTGTTGCGCGCGAGCCTGAGCCCCGAGGGCTACGAAACCTCCCGCGCCGTGATGCGGCTCAACCGCTTTCTCGGCGATCTCGTGGGCTGCCCTGCGGTGCTGGGGGAATGGAGCTATACGTTTTGTCTGTTCGGCCTTCCCTCGGCGGCGGAGCCCTGGGGCTGGCAGCTTTTCGGGCACCATCTCGCCTTGCATTGCTTCGTGCTCGGCAGGCAGATGACGCTGACCCCGGCCTTCCTGGGCGCCGAGCCGGCTTACGCGGACACCGGGCCGTTCGCCGGCACCAGCCTGTTCGAGGACGAGGAGCGCGCCGGGCTCGCGCTCATGCGCTCGCTGTCGCCGGAGCAGCAGCGGCAGGCGATCGTCGCGCACTCGATGGTCGGTGGAGACTTGCCGCCGGGGCGGCGGCACTTCGCGGACAACTTGCACTTGGGCGGCGCGCACCAGGACAACCGCATCGTCCCTTACGAAGGGTTGCAGGGCTCGGCGCTCTCCGCGGTGCAGCGCCGGCAGCTGCTAGATCTGATCGCAGCCTATATCGCACCGCTGCCGCGCGGTCCGCGCGCCGCTCGGATGCAGGAGATCGAGCGCCATTTCGGTGACACGCGCTTCTGCTGGATCGGCGGGCACGACGAGGCCAGTCCCTTCTATTATCGAATCCAGAGCCCGGTCGTGTTCATCGAGTTCGATCATCACGCCGGCGTGTTCCTGACCAACGCGGAGCCGGCGAAGTTCCACATCCACACGATCGTGCGCACGCCGAACGGCAACGATTACGGGATCGACCTGCTGCGCATGCACTACGCGGAGCAGCATGGGCGGTCATGAGCTGACGCGGCAACAGGTGCATCGCGTCCCGGTCGGCTCGCGGAGAGCCTGCACGCCCACAATTCGATAGAAGGAGCCATTTGGCATGGATCTCGGGATCAAGGGCCGCAAGGCCATCGTTTGCGCCTCCTCGCAGGGGCTGGGCCTGGCGTGCGCTACGTCGCTGGCGCGAGAAGGGTGCGTGATCTACATCAACGGGCGCGACGGATCGCGCCTGGACAAGGCAGCGGCCGCCATCGAGG
>Ga0335081_10000761_pt1 | contig 52973 bp, 42 predicted proteins | sample Lox_Sample_35_FD_206713 | JGI IMG/M metagenome (GOLD analysis project Ga0335081, IMG submission 206713) | Soil microbial communities from Loxahatchee National Wildlife Refuge, Florida, United States - Lox_Sample_3.5 | ecosystem: Environmental > Terrestrial > Soil > Wetlands | place: USA...
CGAAGAGCAGCGATTCGGCCGGGCCATCGTTCGCCGCGTCCGGTTTCAGCAACTCCATCTTGCCCCACGCCGCGCCGGAAATCTCGAGATGGTTCCACGGTTCGTCGGGCATGATGAACGTGACGGACTTGCCCGATTGGACGTAGCAATCCCAGTCGGGCAGAGTGAAATAGTCGTGGCGTCCCGGCAGGCGCGACCGGTTGTAGACGCCCGGCCAGGTCGTTTCGCGAATCCCGTCGCACGCTTTCCACCACCAGCGTTTGAGGTCGTACGCATCGTGAATCTCGACCTTGCGCACGGCGAGCGTCGGGCCGGCATAGTACGGCGGGGGATCGTTCGGGCGATTCCAGCCGTAGCGCAGCCACCACTCGTCGCGCCAGCGGGCATCACCCAGATCCCGGGCCGGCAAGGGCGGCAGCCCGGTCACCGCGCGGCCTGCTGCGAGTGTGGCAACGTTGTCGTCGCCGAGCATCCGGTCGTAGATGCGGACCTCGTCAATGTCGCCGCCGCGCACGAAGTTGTAGTCGCTCTGGACGTTGTACGGACTGATGATGCGGGAGTGAGGCCCGAACTGGTCGAGCGCCGTGTTGTAGACGGCCACAGTCTCGTTCTTCGCGGCGAGCTTGCCGTTCACATAAAACCGGATGCCCCGCGTCTCGTCCCACGAGATCGCCAGGTGCGTCCACTCGTTCGGTTTGGGAAACGGCTGCACCGGGACCGACACCCGGGTCCGAGCCAGGCTCGCGTCGGTCACAAACGCGTCGAACCCATGCCCGTTGTAGTCGATGCGGAGCCAAACCATGTCCCAACTCGAATGATCGCCGTAGCCGACGCGAAAGATGGGAAACTCCGTCGGCCCGACCGGATAACGCGACCGCCAAAAGAACGACAACGTGCCGCGTTGCGCGTAGATATTGCCGGGCGCCCACCAACAAAGCCGCTGGAGATCACCGCACTGGAGGGCGGCCCCCTTCGCGCCGTCGGGAATGCGGGTGATTTCGAAATCGAAATTCGGTTGGCTCGTGCCGGGAGCGGCGAAGTCGGCGGTCGTGCCTTTTTCGCCGGAGAGATAGAACAACAGACCGTTGTCGGCTCCCGCGCTGGCGATCCCTGCAGCCAGAACGGAAACGATCCATGCGGTCAAGACGAGCGGCCGGTGCCGGGTCATGGAGCGGACGCGGGCACCTCCAGCCGCAACAACAGAAACGACAGCGTGGTTTCCCGCCAGGCGAAGATGGTCATGACCAGCACGCTGGCCATGCCCGCGCAGAACAACACCAGGGGCACGGACGCCGGCACGCCGGCTCGCGTCAGCGGTATGACAAACGAGCAGGCCACGAACAACGTGATGGCCGTGTGGCAAAACAACACGGCGTTTCGCAACAGCAACCCCCGCCGAAACAGGTCGGGAACCTGGACGTTCAGCACCCGCAGCCGCTCGACATCGATCGGATTGGTGTTTGCGCCGAGTTTCTGGAGTTCGCGCGCCTCGGCCGTAAACGCCCGTATGCGATCCACCACTCGCGAGTATCTGCTTCCCAATCCCAGCAACAACAGTCCGCAGGCCGACACCATCACGGCGGGGCTGACCATCTGCACGATGAGTTGCGTAACCGACGTTTCCATGCGCCGCAGCGTACCGGAACCGCCGTCGGTTGTACAACGCTATTAGAAGCCGATCCCCGTCTTGGCTGCGGGTTGGTTCTCCGTCTCGGCCATCCCGGGTCAGGCGAACTCGCCAAGGACAACGAGATAACATTCACGCCGTACGAGGACGGCGTCGCCATTGCCGGCCGATTCAAGGCTTGCATTACGGGCCGGACCTGTCATGTTGCTGGCGCTCTCCGAGCCGCTGTCCGAAGCCAGTGCCCGATTCTTTTGCCAGGGTCAAAGCCTGTCCTTTGACGCCTGAAGTAACCATGGCAGGCGCCAACTGAAAGGAAGACCGTATGGAAGAGTTAATGAATGTGGAAGGCACGGTTACCAAGGTGCTTCCTGGCACGATGTTTCACGTCGAGTTGCCCAACAAGCATCAGGTCTTGGCCCACATCTCGGGCAAAATGCGCAAACGCTGGATCCGTCTGTCGGTCGGCGACCGCGTGAAGATGGAAATGACGCCCTACGATCTCCACAAAGCCCGCATCGTTTACCGCCTGAACTGAGTTGGCCCACAGAGCTGTCAGCGGTCAGTTGGGCTCCGGCCGATGGTTGAACACCGAAAGCCGCCTGCCGTTCAATACTTCAGCGTAAGCTTGTAGCGCAGAATGTTGCTGCAGTGGGCCGAGCCGATGGTGGCCCGGTTGAGCCAGCCCTGACAGGTCAGTTCACCGGTCACCGTCGTGCGACGCGCGTCCACGGCGTCCGAGAGTTCGTCACTCAGGTCAAAATCGCCCCCGACGCATTCGGGGTTGGGACACTTGAACCGAAACACGGACTTGGCGTTGGCGAGGTTCACCTCGTATTTGACTTCGCTGCTCTTGGTGACTCCATCGGGGTTGTGATACGTCAGATTCACCATCAGCGACTTCAACTTGCCAAACTTGCTGGCGATGCTGGGTGAGTCCTTGACGCGCTGGCCTTCCTCGTGCTGGTACTCCGCTCGGGCGCCGTGTCGGTGTTGATACATGAGAATTTGATTCCTGGTTACGAAGTTCGACCTCAACCTATCATGGATTGGTTCCGGCGTCTGTAACAATCGTCTCTCCACTCGCGGGTGACGCGGGCCCCACCCGCCTCAGAGAAAAGGCGTCCCGAACGTTTTCGGGACGCCTTTCCATCAGATTCGCTGTCGGATTAGTACCGGTTGCCGGCGAACTTACGGCCGCCCCGGTCACCACCACCGCCGAAGCTGCCACGCGGGCGTTCTTCCCGCGGCTTGGCTTCGTTAACGGTCAGTGCGCGCCCGTCCAATTCCTTGCCGTTCAGTTCGGCAATGGCTTTGGTGGCTTCCTCCTGCGTGCCCATCTGCACGAAGGCGAATCCGCGCGACTTGTTCGTAAACTTGTCCATGATGAGTTCGCAACTGGTGACGCTGCCCGCCTGTTTGAACAGGTCGAGGATGTCCCCTTCGCTGGTGTTAAACGACAGATTTCCTACGAAGATTTTCGTAGCCATAGGTTCTAGGTGTATCTCTTTCTGCTGCGATTAGGAGGTCTCAGTGACTGTTCCCGTGATTCGGGTTTCGGACTGTCACCGAGCAAACAAGGCTGACTGACAATCTACCAATCTCACTGTGGACGATCTTCTATCTGCGAGCGCCGTGAAGATACGTCATTTCCCCGGAATAGCAACAAGTATCTTTTGCACAAGTATCTTTTGCGCGTTCTGATCGTGGCACGGGCGTCCCGCCCGTGCCGTTCGACACCCCCAAACCGCCACCAGCGCGCCGCTGGCGCCGTTGTCCCCCGCCGTTTGACAATGCTCGAGAATTCGCCGAGTATCGGCGCGGGATCGCAACCCTCAGGAGGAACTTATGCAACGAAAAGCATCGGCCGTCTGGCGCGGCGGACTCAAGGACGGCACCGGCACCATCTCGACCGACAGCGGTGTGCTCGCCAACACCCAATACTCGTTCACGACCCGATTCGAGAACGGCGTCGGCACCAATCCCGAGGAACTCATCGCCGCGGCGCACGCCGGCTGTTTTTCCATGGCGCTCTCGGCCCAGCTTGGTGCCGCGAAACTCACGCCGGAAAGCATCCGCACCACGGCCACGCTGACGATGGACAAGCTCGACGCCGGCTGGACGATTACCGCCGTGCACCTCGACGTTACCGCCAAAGTGCCCGGCGCGGATGCCGCCGCGTTCACAACGGCGGCCAACAACGCGAAAGCCGGTTGCCCGGTCTCGCGCGTCCTCAACGCCAAGATCACGATGGACCCCCGGCTCGAACCCTGAGCCGGGACGATGGAGTAGACGACGCCCCCTCCCCCATCGCCAACGTTACAAACGGCAGCGGCGTTGGCGCCGACCTCTCCTCGAGGGGCGAGGCGAGCCCGAGCAGACGACGATTCTGCCTCTCCCCCTCGAGGGAGAGGCCGGCCCCGCGTCGTTTCGGGGCCGGGTGAGGGGGAGCCCTGACCGCTCGCGAACTGGGTCGGACGGATTTCGCTCTCTCGCCGTCACTCCGCTTCGCGCTTGCGGATGACTCCGCCCCCCTGCTATGACTGACCGGCGATGGGCGCACAATGGAAACAGAGCCGAGCCCCAAATGGGTTCGGGGCGAGACGGCGTCGTGAAGTTGCGACGCCCGAAGGGCGAAGCGAATGGGAAATGAGCTTCGCCAACTGTCACCATCTTCCATTGGGAATCAGGTCTCGCACGACCGATCGGTGACCCACGATGGGCGCACAATGGAAACAGAAAGGCCGCGAAGCCAGCGCGCTCAAACGCGGGCAGTTGTTCGGCAAACTGGCCAAGGAAATCATCGTGGCCGCCAAGGCCGGCGGTGGCGATCCCCACCTCAACGCCCGACTGTTTGCCGCCATCGAAACTGCCAAGAAACATTCCGTGCCGCGCGACACCATCGAGCGGGCCGTCAAGAAGGGCGCCGGACTCACCGGTGAACAGGTCAATTACGAACTCGTCACCTATGAAGGATTCGCCCCGCACAAGGTCCCCGTCATCGTCGAGTGCCTGACCGACAATCGCAGCCGCACCGCGCCGGAAATCCGCGTGCTCTTCAAAGCCGGCCATCTCGGTGAGATCGGCAGCGTCGCCTGGATGTTCAACCACGTCGGCATCGTCGAGGCCCATCATCCCGACACATCCCTCGACCTCGAAACCGTCGCCATCGAAGCCGGCGCCCAAAACGTCGAACCGCTGGACGCCGACGAAGCGACGGCCGGCCACATCGGGGCCCGATTTTTCTGCGATCGGGGCGATTTGGATGCGGTGAGCAAGTTCCTCACGAAATCGGGCTGGACCGTTACCGCGTCCGAGATGAGTTACGTGGCCAAGAACGCCATGGACGTGCCCGAAGCGCAGAAGCCGGAAGTCATCGCGTTCCTCACCGCGCTCGACGAACACGACGACGTCCACCGCGTCTACACGGCGATGAAGTGACAATCACTCGGGCCCGAGTGATTATCACCCTGAGCCTGTCGAAGGGTCTCCCTATCCAACTGGTTGCCATCCTGAGCGAAGCGAAGGATCTCTCGCCGCATCATCTGGAGTTGTTCGGCAACGTCCGACCGTTCAATCCGTTAAAACGTCTCCCCGTTCCAACCCCACAGATTTGCCGGCACATCGACAAAGTTTACATACACCCGCTCTTTTGGCACGCCGAGTTCCGACTCGACCAATTCGCACAGCACCCGCGACAGATCGCCGGTCTTCTTTACGGGCAATCCGATGCCCCGCAACTCCAGAAACGCCGTCGGCTCCGCGCTCCCCGCAAACAGCATCGCACTGGGCGGTTCGAGGCTGACCATCACGTAATCCTCGGGCTTGCTCAATTCTTTCGCCACCAACCGCGACGCCTTCTTAAGGAAGTTCTGAGTTGAAGCGGTTGACGAGTTGATGGCTGCTGTTGTTTGGATTTTCAGATATGGCATGACGTCCCCCTTCCGGAACACCACCGCATCTTAAGCTCTTCGCATCCGCTGGTCGAACACAGAGTTGCACTGTGTGCCGGGGTGATGTAGCCGTTGTGCGGGCAGGTGGCGATTGGACTCGGGCGACACACAGTCCTACTGGCTGACCCGTTGGTGCTTTCAACGGGCGTTGGGCTTCATTTATCTGCTGGGATTCCTGATCGCCGCCAACCAGTATCTGCCGTTGCTCGGTGCGAACGGTTTGTTGCCCATCCGTTTGTTTCTGCCACAAGCGACGCCCGCGGATGTACCGAGCATTTTCTGGTTCGATCATTCCGACGCGTTCCTCACCACGGCGATCTGGTGCGGACTGGCTTTGTCGGTGCTCGCCCTGACGGGCATCTCAGAACGCTGGAACACGCTGTTCTCGGCGGCGGTGTGGGCGCTGTTGTGGGTGCTATACCTCTCGCTGGTCAACGTCGGCCAGGTGTTCTATGCATTCGGCTGGGAAGACATTCTTCTGGAAAGTGGTTTCCTGGCGATCTTTCTGGGTGCCTCCAACACGAAACCGCCCCGGATTGTGTTGTGGCTGTTGTTGTGGGTGCTGTTCCGTATCATGTTCGGCGCCGGCACGATCAAACTGCGGGGCGACCCGTGCTGGCGCAATCTGACCTGTCTGTACTATCACTACGAGACTCAGCCGCTGCCGAATCCGCTGAGTTGGTATTTCCATCATCTGCCGCACTGGTGGCACAAAACGTGTGTCGCGTTCACGCTGTTCGCCGAACTCATCGTCCCGTGGTTTTACTTTGTGCCGTGGCGCCGGGTCCGGGCTGTCGCGGGACTATTGACCGTCTATTTTCAGTTCACGTTGATCCTGAGCGGCAACCTCTCGTGGCTCAACTACGTCACCATCGCGCTGGCCATACCGTGTTTCGACGACGCGATGCTGCGCCGTGTCATTCCGGTCCGACCACCGATCACCGATGACCAGTCACCATTTCACCGCCGGGCGGTCTATGTGCTCCTGGCGCTGATCGGGCTACTCAGCATCGAACCGGTGGTGAACCTCATCTCACCGGGCCAGCTGATGAACGCCAGTTTCGAGCCGCTCCATCTCGTCAACACCTACGGCGCGTTCGGCAGCGTGAGCCGGGACCGTTACGAAATCATCATCGAAGGGAGCGACGACGGTCAGACGTCGCGCGCGTACGAGTTCAAGGGCAAACCCGGCGACCCGAAGCGTCGTCCGTGCATCGTTTCGCCGTACCACTGGAAACTCGACTGGCAGATGTGGTTCGCAGCGATGAGCGCCTACCAGTATCACCCGTGGATTGTGAACCTCGTCGCCAAGCTGCTGGAGAACGACAAACCCGTGCTCGGCTTGCTGGCCTCGAACCCCTTCCCCAATGCCCCGCCGCACTATGTTCGTGCCCTGCTCTACCAGTATCACTTCACCGATTCGCTCAAAGACGGCTGGTGGAAACGCGAGTACGTCGGCTCCTACCTTCCCCCGCTGTCGCTCCACGACGCCCACTTCCGGCAGGTGTTACGACAGCAGGGATGGCTAGACTAGATCAGGCGCTTGCTACACTCTGGCATATGGAAATCGATCCTTGATCTGACTCGCAAAGAAACGCCCTTTCGAAGAAGCACCTAGAAGCTCTTGGTAGATCGACTCAGGGACGTTGTAATATTGATACACACCGCCGCTGCCGAACTCGATTTCGAGAGTCTGAGATGAAGGCTCGTATCCCACAGAAACTATATTCGAGGAGACAACAGGATTACGGTGCATAGTTTGGCCCCTTATTCTGGTTTGTCCTCAACACGCTTACGCCGAATCTTTGCCCTCCGTTTAACCGTTCGGGGAGACTGAGCTCTCCATGCAGCCACCACCTGCTCATAGTCTTCGGGAAGGCGAGGTACCCGCCATCTCCCAGCCACATCTGGGTCCTCACTGTCAGGTCGTCTATCCTCCCTGGGCAACGCTATACGGACCCGCATGGGGAGCCGTGCGGCCTCGCCTGTTATGATAGCTTCGCCGGTGCGAAGTACTGGAAGCATATCCATTAACCCCTCAAGATTATCAGGCACTGTTCCTTGGACCTGCGAACGATCTTTGGGATTTGATAGACGAAGGGCGACAAATGTTCCGCATTGAGACAGGATGCTTTCGTCCACTTCAGACGGACGTTGACTGACCACCATAGCTCCGATGCCGTACTTTCGTCCCTCCTTTGCTATACGCCGAGCCAACTTGGCAGCCGGGCTCTCAACTTTCTCCTGCTCTTTCAAGAGATAAGCGTGCGCTTCTTCCATTACAATTAGTAGAGGGCGATTCACTCCTCCTTCGCTCTTGTCGCGGCTCCAGAAAAGCGCATCGTAGACGATTCGAAGAAGCGCGCCGATCAGCCTCGTCATCACAAAGCTCGGCACGCCTGAGAGGTCCAAGATTGTAATTGCCCTGTCATGCCCCAGCCAACCAGCCAAAAGCGCGTCTAAGTCCTTTGGCACTTGTCCATTCAAGTCTGGTTCCCACGCTCCAGGGTGCAGAAGAAAGTCGAATAGGTGATCCAACAACCGGGAACGCAGGTGGTCGAGTTGACGACGTATCCCGGGCGCTCTTTGGTTCAGTACGACGCTTCTATTCTGAGTCCAAGGTTTGTAGCTTGGCGGTGTGAGAGTTTGGGCATCGCCCTTCTTTACAAGAGCAGGTTCGTCGCGATCCGTGCCTTCAAAGGTCAAAAGCTCCTGATCAATTAGCTCGTACCAAAGCCTCTTTAAACTGAAAGGCACAGGCGTGTCGACCGTCAAGGAAGACGGATCAGCTCCCGCCCGCGCTTTTTGGCCCAAGGAGTCGTTCTTTAGCTCGACGATCTTGTCCCGAAAATGCATGAGCTTCTCCTCAGGTGTTCCGCCCGTGAGAAAATCAATTAGGTCTTGAAAGTCGAGTGCCCAGTAGGGAATGTAAAGCTCTTCTTCCCCTGACTGCGCATTAATTCGGAAGACCTTTGCCACATCACTGAGTGCTCTTGCATATTCCCCATGTATATCGAGAAGCAGTATTCTTGCGCTTGGGTACACAACATCTCGATCGTCGCCGGCATTCGCGGAGATTGCACGAAGCAAACTCGCTACCGTGGTTGATTTTCCAGACCCCGTTGAGCCTAGAACTGCACAATGGCGAGTTACGAGCTTGTCCAAGTCCAGTCTCACTTCGATGCTCTCAGCACTCGCGAGACGGCCAATCACCACTTGGCCTGCGCCACTCACTCCGTAAATCTTCCGAAGGTCAGTTTCAGTAACCAAGTGGACCTCATCAGCCACCGCGGGGTGCTGGCTGACACCCCGTTCGAACGAGGAGCCAATACTTTCACCGATCAATTGAACTGTTAACCATCCACTGCCTTGACCTTCTGTGGCACGGAGCGCCTCTGGAATCGCATCAGAACCCACTTGAGAAACTACGCCAAAGAGATCCAAGTAACCTTGCGGAATACGCACGAATCCGCCAACCTGTCCGATGCGATAGGTTCTGCCATCGATAATCGCCAACCCAGACGAGATCGACCTTACCCGCCTCACACTCACGGTAGACCCCGTCACTTGACCGACGTGACCAAGGAGTGTCGGCTCGTCCTTCATACCTTCGCCCGCGAGGCTGGCGTCGGTACGGTGGCAGGAGGCTCCACCTGCTCTGCCTTAGTAAGCGTGATGTAGCGAGCCAAGGCTGCGAACTCGCCGAGCAGAAAGCAAGAATCCGTCTTCCCGACTTGAGTTCCCCAATAGCTCGCCCTAATCGCACCCCAAGCAGGGTGAGGCAATTCTCCAGGTCTCCATGGTGCTCGTACACAGTTGATTATCGCGGCGTCTCGTGCATAAACACTCATGTTGGCTCGTCGGCGCGCCAACTCGCACGTGGGCCCTTCTGGATCAAGGTCATCCAATTGAAATGCCAGCACCGCCGCGCCACGGTTCGCAGCAAGCGACTCGTCGATAACGGACTTCAAATGTTTATCCGAAAAGGAAAAACCCGCTGTGATGAGAAGGCAATCAGGCATTCGTAGAAACGTCTTCAACCGTTCGAATAAGGCTGTGTAAGGCAATTTCTGCGTATCGTCATACTTGAGATGCGTCGGATAGATCAGCCGAGTCGCGCTCTTGCCCTTTCCACGAATGATTTCGTTCCGCGAGTTCACGTCCCAACCGAGAGAGCCGTGCAGCTTCCAAACTCGCGCCCACCTGGGCGGGAGTTCGTCGTTGGCAATAGTCGCAGGGTCAAAGAACGGCTCATCTGAGCCACAAAAGCCATCAAAATAAGGAATATGCGCACGCTCAAAAGCCTGCTCGAAGAGAAGATCGTAGTTCGGTGTGAAAATCTCGAACGGGTGATCCCGCACCGTTCCACCTATCCACCCGGCTAATTCGGAATACGGAGTAGACTCAAACGGAAGTTCTACGCTTACAGCCTTGCCAATCTCCTTGCATATGTCTTTGCTCATCTCCTCATACTTCGACCCATCGAAACCGTGAACCTCGCTCTTGCCCAGTGCGTCAGCCAGTGTGCGCACCCTTGAGAGGATTTGTTCGATGTTAGGTTTGCCCCCCAGATCCGCAACAATGGCCTTAAGAACGCCGCTGTATTTTCCCGCCAGCGCCGTCGTCACCTCGCTTGTCAGCTTAGAAATAACAGGTATCAGCGGAACTCCACCCGCTTTTGCGCGTCCGCTTGCCTTGTCGACCAAAATGCCAGCGGGCCCACCTGCTCCGACCAGAATCCCCAATCGCTTGCGTCCTTGCGCAAGAATCTGCCGCAAATCACTCATGTATTGATCTGGATTGTGAACAGTCTGTGCCATATCTCATTTCCCACGCGGTCGGATCCGCACGTAGCACTGCGCGCTCTTTAACAGATCAAGGCGCAGCGTTCAACGCAGAATTCTAACGAGTCATGCTACTGCCTTGGCCATCTCGACAACTGTCTTGAACGCGCGGTTCAAATCGAACTCGGTGAAATCACGTTCTCGCAGCACGGGCTTAAGTCGGGGCTCGATCTGCTGCCGCAGTGCCGCCAACCGTTGCTCCGAAACGTCCACCGGGTCATTGCCGGGTACGGCGATCTTGTTCTTCACCAGACGCACCATCGCCGCGTCTTGAGGCAGCAGTGACAGTTTTCGGATGGCGTAATCGATGTCGAAAAAGTCGCGGATCGCAACCTCGTGACGGGTGAGCGCCGCCCGGAATTTCTCGGCAAACGCTTCGATCCTCGAAATGCACCGAACCCGAATGGGCGGCACCATCGGTTCATTCGACACAGGATCGAGGAGGATGGTTCGCGCGTCGGCCTCCGCCACGGGCGTGCGCAACGGTTCACGCAGTCCCACCTCGATCTTTATGGTTTCCGTTTGCCCGCCCAGCACGGACGCGTAACTGACCACGCCGATATATTGGGTGGAGATGTTCGCTCCCGTCATCGGCTCGACCACTCGGAAACAGGAAATCTTGGAGGGCAACGCAGCCACCGCTTCCTTCAACCCTGACGCTTGGCGGCTCCGCTCGGTGCGCGAGGCATTTACCGGCACCGGAATCACGAAGTCCAGGTCCTCGCTCAACCGGTAAAACCCGGCGTGGACTTTCGCCAAGCACGTGCCCCCTTTGAACGCCAACTTGTTGCCCGCCACCCGCGCCAAGTGCATCAGTAAGACAGTGCAGAAATAATCCTTCTCGATCAGGCGCGCGGCAAACGCAGTTTCGGCCGCGGTAAAGTTCACCGCCTCACGAAACAGCGCTGCGTCGTCGTGGAATCGGATCGGCGCCGGTTCAGGCTTGGCCATTAACCACAACTCCCCACCGCCGGTTCACCGTCCCACGCTTCGGACGTGTGGGGATCCAGGGAATCAAGCTGGCGGACGCCGGCAGCACTCTCTCCAACTTTCGGAGAAGCGACGCTGCCACACCTTCCTGCTCCAACAGCGCGCCTACCCGGCGGATGGTTCCCTTGTCGCCAAATTTCAACGTGACGTTTATCAACTCCGTCACACTAACGCGCTTTGCCGATAGCTCTCGGCGAATCCACCCGTAACCTCGCGGCAGGCTGTTGAATCGTGACCAGTCGTAGACCACATCCACCAGCGTCCGGGCTCGCGACGAGTAAACGGCAGTCAGACCGTCCGTGGTCTTAACCTCCTCGGCGCTGCCGAGTCGATTGTCAGCCACCTTGATCAACGTCAGCGCCACCGACCCGATGCTACGCTCGCCAGACAGCCGGTTATTGTATGCGTACACCCGTGTCGGCACTTGCTCGTCGAAGCCGTACCGGTTGAACGCGTTCGGCCCGCAGATCTGGTAGCGGCCCTGTTGATCTTCCATCAACGCGTTCAGTGCGAGGATTTCGTCCGGGCTCCACTTCCCACCGAGCGGCAGCCTCGGGGGAACCAAGTACAACCCACGCCGCACTCTTGCAATCATGCCGGCTTGAGCCAGACGGCTGAAGAGCTTGCCTTGCTGTCGTCGAGTTAGGCGCAATGGTCGGGTCAAATCGCCGGTGCGCACTGCCTGAAGCTTCCGCATTTGGACATAGGCAAAGAACTGCCTTTCCATCTGCCCCAGCGTCTGTTTCATGATTGCATTCTATTTCTGGGATAATCCCCTGACAAGGGATTTGCAGGAAATAGTGTGCAACATAAGAAACTGGTTTGCTTGCATCGCACGTGGCCGTCCGCGGGACGCACCGTACATTGTGCGTCCCCGCGGACGGCTCATCAAGCTACGGCCCGCCGGGCGCAGCTTGATGATGAACCAGCACACTGTCCAGTTCGAAAAGGAACAGCTGTAAAGGGGCGCGAGCACGACGTTCGATGAGGACTTGATAGATCAAGCGTTGGCACGCTTTTTCAGATCCGCCTTGACGTCGTCCCACGGAACGAACCGCGCCCTCCGCTTCCGCAACCGCATCGTGACAACGTCCTCCAAATCCTCCAGAAACTCGCCGTTTTGAAGCAAACGCGCGATCACCTCTTCCCGTTCCTTGGGCTTCAGCTTGCGGAACGTTGAGCAAACCGTGTCGGCAGTCTCTCTCTCCTTGTTGGCCATGGCAGAACGATACCGCCGGCCACGCGCAAGTTCAACGACGGACTACAGCGCGGCGTGATATTCCGCACGATGCTCGCGCACGTCGAGCAACGATTCGTCCAGTTGTCTCCGTTGCCATGGATTCAACGCGGGCCGGAACCTGCGGATATAATCCCGTCGCAAATCCGCCAACTCCCGCAGCTTCGCGCGGTACTGTTGCTGCAACTCCTGCACGCGGACAGAATCATGGACCGCTGTGGCGGCCTGGATGAATTGCTCCAACGTCCGCAGTTCCTCTCCATTGAAATCCAACCATAGCCCCCGCGCGGCGTCGTATTCCCGATTCAAATCGCGAAAGGCCGCCTTTTGCTCGGCGTCCAACGCCAACTCGTCCGCCACGTACGATTCGATGAACGGCTTATTGAACAGCCATGAGTACTGGAGTTGATGCCGGCCCGCCATGCAGGTGCCGGGCACCAACAACACCAACAATCCCCAAACCAACCCTGTCTTCATGTGACGCCATCCGTTTCTCTCCGTACCCAATATCCACCCACTCCAGAAATCCGCAACTTGTCGGGATTTGCAGCCTCTGACGAATCTTGTAGCGAACCGTAGGCTTCGGTCTCGACGGCAGACATCACCAGGAAGTTCAACCGCAACTCGCACTGCGGCTACGGTCAGAACCGGTGTTGCCAAGCTATTGGTCGAAACCTGAAGCCGACAACCAGTCGTCGCGCCCAGCAAATCCAAGCGTTGGCGGACGGGTCGAAAAATGAACCGCAACATTTTGGCGGTTGCGGTGTCATAATAGCGTATATGAAACCACGCATTCTTCCCCTGATCGTCGCCGCTGCGACCTTCGTCGTGGTTGGCGGGACCGCCCCACAATCAGCCGCCCAAGACCAGCCGCTCGGTTTGCCCGACGTCAAGATGCTGGCCAAGAACGGCGTTAGTGACGACGTCATCCTCAGCCAGATTCGGAATTCCCACACCGTGTATCGCCTGAGCGCCGCCGAAATCATCGACCTGAAGGATGCCGGCGTGAGCCAGCGAGTCATCGATTTCATGATCAATACGCCGACCACCAGCCCGGGCGGGCCGGTGGTCGCTGCTGCTCCAGTCGCGGTATCCGCGCCTCCGCCCGCCGCCACGACCATGGTGGTCGGCCACGTCGGATCGGAGCCGCCCCCGGTGATGGTCGAGACAGTCGTAGGGTCGCCGGGGCCGCAGTACGTTTGGGTGGCGGGCTATTGGCGCTGGCACGGCCGTTATTGGCTCTGGGTGCCCGGCGCGTGGGTGATCCCGCCACGGCACGGAGTCATGTGGGTCTCAGGACACTGGGGCCGACGCTTCGGCCGCGTCGTCTGGGTCGATGGACGTTGGCGGTGAGGGCCAGCGAACAAATCAACGTCGAACGCTCAACTCTCGACCATTCGGCAGTCTGATACCGACTTACTTGCGGCGGCCTGGGCCGGTAAGTGAGCCCCGAACCGTGAGATTCTTCGACAGGCCCAGGATGACACATGCCTGAGCCATCCCATTCATCCCTTGTAATGGTGGAACATGCTGGCCAGCACAATCAGCTCGGGATGCGCCACTGACAGTTTCGGCAGGACGAGCTGAATGCGCGAGCGGTACGCCATGAGTTTCTCTCTCAGCGGGCGCAAGTCGTCCACCTCGTCCCAGTGAAGCTTGTTCAAATCCAGTACCAGCCGGCTCTTGCTCCGGGCCAACGACTCATGGATGCGTTGACCCAATCTCTCGGCATGCGCCGCGGACAGGGCGCCCTCGAGACGTAACCACACTTGTTTCTTGGCGTGCTGCAACTCGACGCGAATCGCGAGTTCGGGAATCGAAATCTTGTGGGGGATTTCCTCCCAGAGATGGAACTCACTCCAGCGTTTGGCGGGCATCCGATAGGCCGTCCGCATCAATCTGGGATGCTGGAAAAGGTCCAGCTTCAACGTCACCGCCGTCCACAGCGCCGCACCCACGGCCAGGACGGACTTGAATCCGTCTGCCAGTGCCGCGCGGCCCAGTTCGGCATGGATCCGTTGCTCCAAATCGCCGATCCAACGGCGCACAGCCGCGTTGGGACCAAGCAGCCGGCCCGCCAGGAACACCGGGTACGCACACCGCAAATCGTTGGCATACACCTCGGCTTTCCGACGCAGAAACGGATTCGGTGAGTTCTTCAGTTTCTGGTAGCCGAGAAACCGACCTTCGAGAACGCGGAAGATGCTCGGACCGAGACGCTGGAAATCCTGTTCGAAACACCAGCGCTGCAATCCCTCGATCTCCCCAGCGGACAGCGTCGGATGTTTCATCCCGGCAGTGAAACCGTCGGCGATCCGATACATCGACTCGCGGTCGCGGATGTACCGTTCGTGCAGCAGTCCTTCCTTCATGACCCGTTCGCCAAACGGCGTGCCGGGCACGGGACCGTAGATGAGATATTGACCGAGCGCGGGCTTGAGCTTCATCAGGCCATCCAGTTCCTGCGCGACGACTTCCCGGTTCTGGTAATCGAACCCGAGGATCATCGAAGCCAACACGGTAATGCCGTGCTCGCGGAACTCCGTCAGGATTTCCTCGATCGGCCGGCCCTGCTGCTTGGCGTAACCCGAACGGGTCCCCTCGTAACCAATCCAGAACCCGTCGATGCCCATCTCCAGAATCTCGTCGACGGTGTACTGGCTGATTGCCTTGACGCTGGCAAAGGCGAAGATCGACAGGGTCTTGCCGCTCCGCATCACGCAATCGCGGAACTGCATCGCCCGTTTCTTGTTCAGCAGGAAATCCTCGTCGATGATCAGGAAGACCAGGCTCGGATCCATGTCGAGGTAGCGCTCGATCACGGCGAAAATGTCCTTCCCGTCGGGCAGCAGCTTGATGTGTTTGCGCTTGAAGAAATGCGAGGTGCAACAGAAATCACAGCCGTGGGGACAACCGAGTCCCGCGAAAACCTTTCCGGTGCCCGATACTTTCCAGCCGAACACCTTCAGGTCGCTCACAATGAGCGGATGCTTGTACGGCATCGGGATTTCCGGTTCGCCCAGCAACCGGCGCATGAATCCGACGCCTTCCTCGCGACAAATGAAATCGGCGTAGGGCTTGAGTTCGTCGTCGGTCAGGATGGTGCCATAACCGCCGAGGACAATCTTGGTGTCGGGCGCGTAGCGGCGGATACAGGCGACCATGTCCTTGACCTTGTGGAAAATCGCCATCAGGAAAGAAATGCCGACGTAGTCGTAGCCCTTCTTGAGTTCGCGGATGAGTTCGCGCTTGGACGGGTACTGCAACACCACCGTGGGCGTGTCGAGGTTCTCCGCGATGTACTCCAGGGAAAACTGGATGTTCACCGTGCGCGGGCTGAAGATGCCCTGGGCGCGCGTCACCTGCCGGTACAGCAATTCATAACCGACCGACGGCGCATCGCCGCATTGCGGCCCCATCGGACGACACACCGTCGTCAGCAAAACCTTCTTGGTCATGGTTCATGCCTCATTCGGTTCTTTGGTCAAGCTGTCATCGCTCCGCTTCGACCCAAACGAGGTGGGACCGGAGGGCTGCCACTTGGCTGCAACCAGTAGACGCCGGATTGGCCATAATGTCAAAGACCAATTCCAGTGGCCGTGAGCGCGACGTTCAGCCCTGAACCGCCGAACTATCGGCCATGGACCATTAGCCGCGAACCACGACGTCCGTCCGTTCAACAAATCCAGCCGCCGCCGATGACCAGATCGTCCTGATAAAAGACGGCGGCTTGGCCGGGCGTGACTGCGCGCTGGGGTCGATGAAGCCGGACACGACCGAGACCCTTCGACAAGCTCAGGGTGACAATTGCGGCCGGAACACACTCGCTGTTGCTGCGAATCTTGACCGTGCATTCCACCGGCGTGGATGGCTCCGCCATCGCCGACCACGTGCAATGGGAGATCTGAAACTCATCGCGCATCAACTCATCGTCGGTCCCAACAATTACCCGATTCGCAGCCGAATCGAGCGCGACCACGTACAGGGGCCGCTTGAGGCCGCCGATGTTCAAGCCTTCGCGCTGGCCGATCGTGAAGTTGTGGATGCCGGCGTGCTCGCCCACGCGCCGTCCGTCACGTGTCACGATTTCGCCGCTGCGATCCCCCACCCCGGCGCCCTCGCGGAGGAACCGGCGATAATCGTTTTCGGGCACGAAACAGACCTCCTGGCTCTCCTGTTTGCCGTAGGTCTTGAGGCCAATTTCCTTCGCGATGGCGCGGGTCTGTTCCTTCGTCAACTCGCCGAGCGGAAACACTGCCCGGCCGAGTTGCTCCTGACTGAGCGAGAACAGAAAATACGATTGGTCCTTCCGCTCGTCGCGGGCCCGGCGGAGTCGGTAGTGGAACGGGCGTCCCGCCCGTTCATCTCCATGGCCGTGAACAGGCGGGACGCCTCTCCCACCGTCTTCAATCTTTGGTGGCACAGGCGTCCCTGCCTGTGATAACCCGTTGGTCTTCACAACCCGCGCGTAATGCCCCGTCGCGATCTGCTCCGCGCCGAGCGTCCGGGCTTTCCGCAGGAGCGAACCGAACTTGACCCGCTCGTTGCAGATAATACACGGGTTCGGCGTTCGGCCGCGCTGGTATTCCGCGGCAAAATAATCCATCACCTCGCGCCGGAACGTGTCGATCTCGTCGATGACGTAGTGCGGAATGCCAAGCGAATGCGCGACCATGCGGGCGTCCATAACCGCCTGCGGCCCGCAACACCTGTCTTCCTCGAGCGACCGACAATCCTGTGGCCAGCCGCGAAACGTCAGGCCGATCACGTCGTAGCCCTGCTGCTTCAGCAGATACGCCGTGACGCTGGAGTCCACGCCGCCGGACATGCCGACGCAAATTCGAGGTTTCGGTGCCATCGCGGCCGACACTATACGGGGTGCGGCGGACCGGTTCAACGCCGGCGCCATGGGAAATCCCCACTTGCGGACAAGCGGACTACCGGGTCAGAGCTTGATGATCAACACCACACTATGTCGCTCGTGAACCAGCGGGGCCTCTTTTTTGGCATCCTTCGTCGTCAGATTGAGCGCCTTCAACACGCGTTCGTCGTCGGTAATCATCACGGCATTGCCCCCGTGCAGCTTGGCTTGATTGGCACAGACGCGCAGCCGCTGTTTTCGACTCGCAAACGCATCGTCGAATGCGCGGCCCACCTCCTCAATGCCCTCCTGCCGCTCGTCCACAACGCGTCCGATCACTTTGTACGCCTTGTCCGGCAGACCCTTGTAGATCGGCACCGCGTAATCCTGAATCACCTCGGCCGTCTTGCTCGTCGGCCAACTCTGCCTTCCCTCGTAGGCAATCACCGTCGTATCGCCGGTCTTCGGTTCGTCCTTCTTCTCGTCGGACTTCGCCATTGCTGACAGCGCCCACGCCAGCGCCACGCACAGCAAACAGATCCGCTTCATTCCCGCGTCCTCCTTTCCGAATACCGTACACCCCACGTCCTCCCATCGTCAAACACCGCGCCGCGTCGCGGATCGACGTCTCGTTCGGCGCCCGCCGTCCACCCGGGAACCGGTTTATTGCTCCAGCCAGAGCACGCCGTGCTGGAAATCGAAGGTCACGCGGTAGCGGCGAAGCATCACGTTGCCGAGAAAAAGCCGGCCCCCGCCCGGCTCGGGGCCGACCACCGTCGTATGGGCCGGGATGCGGTCGAGCGTCGCACCGCCGATCCGCACTTGCTTGACCAGATAGCTCGTGGCCAGCGCCGCGCCGCCCACGCCCCGTGAGGTCGTCAGCTCCCCTTCGCCGGGCTTCCAATACCCCAACTCGATTGCCTGGACGCGCGGCACCAGCATCCCGTAATCGCCGCCCGTATCCAGAATGCACGGAACCGGATCATGTCCGTCAACCGACGCTTCCACTGTCGGCAGGTCGTTCACCCAACGCAACGGCGCGGTGGTCATGAACTTCAACGTGTCATCGGGCAAGAACGCCGCGCGCGCGCCGATGGTCACCGTGCCCCGCAGGTAATCAATGGTCAGATAAGACAGCTTCCGCAGAGCGTTGACGCCCAGGATCATGATTTGTTTGTCACCCCAGAACCCGCGTGTGAAGCTGAGGGCCTGCGCGTCAGGCCCGATGAACGCAACCAGCTTTCGCAGTTCGACCGATCCGATCTGCATAAACGGGACCACGGCGACGTAGTCGTCGATCGCGCCGCCGATGCCCAGGCCCCGGACCGGGGCGAGCCCCGCCACGAGCGGGATTCCCAGACGACGCGCCAGCTCGTAACCGAACAGGTTGCGGTTGCTGCCGCTGTCGAGCAACACGGGCACCTCGGGTGCGCCGTTGACCCCGGCACGCTTGTCGGGATTGACCGTGGCGAGCACGACCGGCAGGCGGGACGGAATGGCAGCCGGGTTGGCCGGGGGAAGTTCCTCCAACGGCACCGTGGCATTGTCGCTCGCCTCGACGAGGTTTACCTCCGCAAAATCAAACGACCGGTTCGTCACGCGCATCTCGAATCCGAGTTCGGCGGGCGTCTTGGCGGTCTTCTGCAACTCGGCCACTTGCGCCGGTGAGAGCGCCGGCGTGGCCGTCTCCAGCCGCGCGTACGGACTCGTCGCGCAACCGGCAAGGACGAGTGAGACCACGAGCCAGAGCGGGCACAGGAGACCGGATGGTGAGACCGTCGCACGTGATCGCAGCCAACGCATAGGCGCAGGATACGAGGCCATTGGGCAAAGTCAATCTGGTTGCCTCCCGGGCTTCCCGGGCGTGCCTCTCCGGGCTTGCGGCGACCACAGCCACCGCGTATTGTTGACTGTTGGCGTGCATATCGTGACCTACATGCGGATCTCCGTGACGGACCGCTGCAACGAGCGGTGCGCCTATTGTCTCCCCCACGACGTAACCGTCGAGTGGCTGCCGAAAGGCCAGATCCTCACCTACGAGGAGATTCTGCGCGTGGCCCGCGTCGCCACGTCTCTCGGCGTCACGAAGTTTCGCATCACCGGAGGCGAGCCACTCGTGCGCCGCGACCTGACGGAGTTCATCGGCCGGTTGTACGAACTGCCCGGCGTCACCGACATCGGACTGAGCACCAACGGCACGTTGCTCGCGCCGCTCGCCCCGCCGCTCCGCGCCGCCGGCGTCACCAAGGTCAACATCTCTCTCGACACGCTCGACGCCGGGTTGTACCACGAGTTGACGGGCAACGGTCAACTGGCCGATTGCCTGGCCGGCATCGATGCCGCCATCGACGCGGGGTTTCCCCAGGTCAAACTCAACTGCGTGCTCATGAAAGGGAAGAACGACGGCGAACTGCTCGACCTCGTCGAGTTCGCCGCCCGGAAACGCCTGACGCTGCGGTTCATCGAGTTGATGCCCATCAGCACCAGCGAGGTACTCACCGAGGACAATTTCCTCTCCATCGGCCACGCCCGGCGCGTCATCGAAACTCAGTACGACCTCGTTCCCGTTGCCGAACCGCCTTCATCGGTGCGCGGCAACGGCCCGGCACTCTACTATCGCGCCGAGAACTTGCCCGTTTACCTCGGGTTCATCGGAGCGATGACCGACCTCCATTTTTGCGACGCTTGCAACAAAATCCGGCTCACCGCCGACGGCAAATTGCGCCCCTGCCTCGGCGCGCACATGGAGTTCGATCTCAAGACCGTGCTCCGCGACCGGACCCGGACCGACGACGATTTGCGGGGCGTGTTCGTCCAGACGATCCGCAACAAACCCGAGCAACACGAGTTCCGCGACAACTACATACCCGGCCGCAAAATGGTGGCGATTGGCGGGTAGGAAGGAAGAATTCGAATATCGAAATCCGAAATTCGAAGCAAATTCGAGCGGGCAATCACCCAATTTGGATTTCTGAGTTGTTTCGGATTTCGACATTCGGATTTCGAATTTAGCGATGAGTCGTCTCACTCATATCGATAAACGCGGCAGAGCGAAGATGGTGGACGTGTCCGCCAAGCCCGTCCAACTGCGCGAAGCCGTTGCCTGCGGCACGATCAAGCTTCAGCCGTCGACCATTCGGCTCATCAAGGCCGACGCGATCGCGAAAGGCGACGTGCTGCACACGGCGCGCCTCGCGGGAATCCAGGCGGCCAAACGCACCGGCGAACTCATCCCCTTGTGCCACCCGCTGAACCTCGCGCACGCCGACGTCCGGTTCGTGGTCGGCCGAGACCGGGTCGACGTCACCGCGTCCGCGAAAATCGCCGCGCAGACGGGAGTGGAGATGGAAGCCCTCACGGCCGTCGCGGTCGCGGCGCTGACCATCTACGACATGTGCAAGGCGGTGGACAAGAAAATGGTCATCGGCGAAATCAAATTGGTCCGGAAGTGGAAGGGGGGTGATGGAGTGACGGAGTAACGGAGACCGGGAATCACCGCCGTTCCCAGCACTCCAACACTCCTGTGCTCCAATCCCACATGCTTACCGTCGGCATCATCACCGTCAGCGACCGGGCGACCCGGGGCCGGTACGAAGACAGAAGCGGCCCCGCGCTGAAACAGTTCTGCGAGCAGCGTGGGTGGAACGTCGCCGCCACGACCGTGGTGCCCGACGAGGAGGAACTGATACAGGAAAAGATCGGCGAGTTCATCCAAAAGGAATCCTGCGTGCTGGTCCTGCTGACCGGCGGCACCGGCATTACCGAGCGCGACGTGACGCCCGAGGCCATCCGCGCGATCGCGGCGAAGGAACTGCCGGGTTTCGGCGAAGTGATGCGTGCCCGAAGCTTCCCCGGTCTTCCCAACGCCATCCTGTCGCGCGCCATGGCTGCCGTGGTTGGTCCAGCACTCGTCATCTGCCTGCCGGGCAACCCGACGGGCGCGGTTGAATGCCTCGAATTCGTCGTCGACGCCATTCCGCACGCGATTGATTTGCTGAAAGGCGAAGCGCATCATTGACGCCGTAGCGCCTTCGGGCAAAACTATCGCTCATGAACATCGGGTTCATCTCCACCAGACTGGCAGGCACGGATGGCGTGACCTTGGAGACGATGAAATGGGCGCGGGTCTGTCGCGATCTGGGCCACAACGTGTGCTTCTGCGCGGGAGAACTGGACCCCCAGTTCAAGCCGTCTCTGTTGATTCCCGAGGCCCACTTTTCCCATCCCGAGGTCGTAGCCATCCAACAACAGTGCCTCGGCGTGCGGGCGCGTACCCCCGAAATCACCGAACACATTCACGACTTGCGCCGACGCTTGAAGAAGCGAATCGCGGACTTCGTGAGCGAGTTTTCCGTCAACCTTCTCGTCCCGCAAAACGCTCTGACGATCCCGATGAACCTCGCACTCGGGCTGGCCTTGACGGAGTTCATTGCCGAGACCGGCATCCATACCTTGGCCCATCACCACGATTTTTACTGGGAACGACAACGGTTCATGATCAACGCGGTCCAAGACGTCCTCGACGCCGCTTTCCCCCCCAGCCTGCCCAGCATCCACCACGTCGTCATCAACACGCCGGCCCGGCATGATCTGGCCCAACGCAAAGGGATCGCGGCGTCCATCGTGCCGAACGTGTTCGACTTCGATTCCGATCCGCCGGCCGCGGACGAGTACTCGAGCGACGTGCGGGCCCAATTGGGGTTGAAGCCCGACGACATCCTCATTCTGCAACCGACCCGGCTGGTCGCCCGCAAGGGAGTCGAACACGCGATCGAACTCGTGCGTCGGCTCAAAGAACCACGCGCCAAGTTGATCGTCACCCATAGCGCCAGTGATGAAGGGTTGGGCTACTACCATTGGCTGCGCGACCTGGCGCAAGTCGAAGGCGTGGACATTCATTTCGTCGCCAATCGTCTCAGCGAGACGCGCAAACACGACGAACACGGCCAGAAAATCTACACGCTGTGGGACATTTATCCCCACGCCGACCTCATCACGTACCCAAGTGTGTATGAAGGTTTCGGCAACGCCTTTCTGGAGGCCGTTTACTTCCGCAAACCGATTGTCGTCAACCGCTACTCCGTTTACATGCTCGACATCGAACCGCTGGGCTTCGAGACGATCACCATGGAGGGATACGTGACCAACGAGGTCGTGGAACGGGTCCGCGAGGTCCTGCGGAATGCCGACCTGCGCCAGCGCATGATCGACCGCAACTTCGCCATCGCCAAGCAGCATTTCTCGTTGAGCGTTCTGCGCCGACGGCTGCGCGTGCTCCTCGCCGGCTTCGAACCGGTGCCGGAGGACATCGTCTGAGGACGGACCGATGTCGCCCGAGGACCGCATCCGCAATCATCTGAATTTCCTCTACGGCCCCGCCACCGGCGAACGGACCTTCGCCGCCCTCTCCCAGCGCCTGGCAGAATTTCGCCGGCGTCATCCCCGGTCCCGCGTCGAAAGCCCGACCGCGCCCACGTGGTTCACCGAGCGCGACGTCCTTCTCATCACCTACGGCGATCAAATTGCCGAGCCGGGACGTCCCCCGCTGCAAACGCTGGCGGAGTTTCTCGAAACGCATGCGCCCGACGCCCTCGGCGGCGTGCACCTGCTCCCCTATTTCCCGTATTCGTCCGACGACGGGTTCTCGGTCATCGACTACCGCCAGGTCAATCCCCGGCTCGGCGATTGGACCGATGTGGAGCGCCTCGGGAAACATTTCCGGTTGATGTTCGATGCCGTGATCAACCACGTGTCCCGCGAAAGCGCGTGGTTCCAAGCGTTCCTCCGCGGTCAGGAGCCCTACACCGACTACTTCATCACTTGCGATCCCCGGGCCGATCTGTCGGCCGTCGTCCGGCCGCGAACGCTGCCGTTGCTCACGGCAGTCGAGACTGCCCACGGGCTGAAGCACGTCTGGACCACGTTCAGCGACGACCAGATCGACCTCAACTACCAGAATCCCCGGGTCCTGCTGGAGATCGTCGACGTGTTGCTGTTGTACGTCGAACGCGGCGCCACGGTCATCCGCCTCGATGCCATCGCCTATCTCTGGAAGGAAATCGGCACGCGGTGCATCCACCTGCCGCAAACCCATCGCATGGTGAAATTGTTCCGGGCCGTGTTCGACGCGGTGGCCCCGCGCGTGCAGCTGATTACCGAGACGAACGTCCCGCACGAGGACAACATCCGCTATTTCGGCGACGGCACCGACGAGGCGCAGATGGTGTACAACTTCGCGCTGCCGCCGCTGGTGCTTCACACCTTCCGCACCGGCAACGCCCGCGTCCTCAGCCAATGGGCCGCGACGCTCGTGCCCCCATCGCCGACGACCACGTTCTTCAATTTCATCGCGTCCCACGACGGCATCGGCGTCGTGCCCGCGCGCGGATTGCTGAGCGAACGCGAGATCGACGCCCTGGTCGACCTGACCGAGTCGCAAGGCGGCAAAGTTTCTTACAAAACCAACTCCGACGGCTCCCGCAGCCCGTACGAACTCAACACCACGCTCTTTGACGCTCTCAACTCTCCGGGCACCTCGGATGCGTCGGTGTCCGTCCGCCGGTTTCTTGCCTCGCAGGCGATCATGCTTTCCCTGGCCGGCGTACCCGGCGTCTACATCCACAGTCTGTTCGGTTCGCGCAACTGGCACGAGGGCGTGAACCAAACCGGCCGAGCCCGCACGATCAATCGCCAGAAATTCCAGCGCGCGTCACTCGAGGCCGAGTTGGCCGAGCGCCATTCGCTCGCGCACGGCATCTTCCACGCCTACCGCGACCTGTTGCGGGTGCGCCGTTCCCATCCGGCCTTTCATCCCAACGCGCCGCAGAAACTTCTGACATTGGCGGATGGCGTGTTTGGATTGGTCCGCACCGCCCCGGAAGGCGGCGAAACGGTTGTGGCGTTGGTCAACGTGACGGCGCGGCCCCAGCCGGTTGCCGTCGATCTTTCCGCTTGGGGACTTCCGGCGACCAACTGGCGCGACCTGATCAGCGGCGAGACGTTTGCCGCCCGCAACGGCCAACTGCGCCTGGAAACCGGGGGCTACCAATCCCTCTGGCTCCAAGCCTAGTGCTCCGTCAACGTTCATCAGAAGCGTGCGGGGAGGGCGAAGTTTACCCGCCTCTGGCGGCGCCGCAGGCGACCAGGGCTCCTGCTGAGCCGCGGCGTTGACGGAGAAACCGGTCGGCTCGCCGGGAGGCTCGCCCTCCCAATCAAGGTTGACCGGGCACTAGCGATGGACGCCGGCGAATTCGGTGAGCAACGCCCGCAACCTGGCTTTCAGGACCGAATACGAGAAGAATTGGCGTCCCAGCCTGTAGTTGCGTTCGACCATCTCGCGTCGATAAGGCGCGTCCTCGATGGCCCGCCGCGCATCGCGGACCGTGTCATCGCGGACGAACCCGTCCATGGTGACCGCTTGGAACCCCTTGGGCTCGATGTCGGTCTGGTAGATCGAGTATCGATTGCACACGATCGGCCGACGATAGTAGATGGCTTCGAGAAACGCGTTGCCGAAACCTTCGTATCCCGACGGGTAGGTGACCAGATCGGCACAGGCATAAGCGTCGGCGATCTCGTAGAACTTCTTTCGTCCCCGGGCCGGTGATTCCGGCCACTCGGGCCGCATCTGTTGGTGAACAAACTTCACGGGGACACCCAACATCCGCGCGAAGTTTTTCACGTGCTTCGCGTACTCATCGCCTTCGTCGCCCGTGCTGTGCGTGATGACCAACTGGGCCCGGGGATCGTCGAGGCGTTTCACCAATTCCACCGCGTGTTCGATCTGTTTGCGCGGCACGACGCGCGTGGGCTGCAGAATCAGCCAGTCGTCCTCGCCCACGCCAATGTCCCGCCGGAATGTTCGCGCTCGACGGGACGGCCGCGGCGGCCGCCGTTCAAAATTCATCACGTTGGGGATCAACGTGGAACTGATGCCCAGGCGATAACTGAGTTCGTCTTCGGCCAGCGAATTGATGACCACGTGTTTGACCGACGGGAGTTTCGGCGGAAACGCCGCGTGGAGATAATCGCTGACGGCGCTGCACGTAAACCGCTCCCGCTCCCAGTGGAAATCGTGATGGTGTGCGATGCAGGGCAGCCCTGTTTCCGCCAGGAATTCCGTCAGGGCCAGTCCCAGCGGGACGTGCATGGGAATGGTAAGGCAGTTTTCCGCGATCCACAGGTCCGGTTTCAGCTTGTCCTGACAGCGATAGATCGCATCCTTGATTCGCACCAAGCTCTCGTCGATCCGCTTGGACAATTTCCGGGTACGCGTGGCGTGGCCAAAGCACTGCCGCTGAATGTCGGCGACTTCCGGGTGCGTGAACGCCGCTTCCTCGATGCAGCGCGTCCGGCGCGTTGGCTCCTCGAGTTCGCCCGCGACGAGGAAGCACTCGTAGCCGAGGCGCTCCAGCACGGTCACCCACTTGCGCGTCTCCAGCGTCACCCCGTCCGTTCCCGCGAATCGCGTCGAGATAAACGCGACGCGATGCACCTTGGCCGCAACCGTTGTTCGTCCTGTTCGACTCACGCTCACACGAGGAACTCGGTGTAGGCGGCGCTGAGGTCCGTGAGCGGTTGCGTGCCGTCGCCGTTGGTGATGGGCAGGGTGAACGGCGTGAATTCCTTCAGGACCGGCGCGTTGGCGCCCAGCCGGTCAAAGTATGTGGGCAGCTCGATTTGGTACAATACCCCGAGCGGGATCCGCGGTTGGGGTTGGGCCGTCTCGAACGCCTGCTTCTGTTTGGAGAAAACCTCATCCGGGTCGGCCGGGTCTGCGACGCGGCCGTCGTAGCCGGTCTCATCCAGACGGAACGTCCGCGGCAGCGTTCGGCCTTCCCATTCGACCGGCTCGTCAAACCAATCCTTGTCGTGCAGGTCGTTGTAGGTCGGACAGGGCTGCAGCACGTCCACCAGCGCCAGTCCCCGATGCTGGATGGCCGCTTTGATCATTTCTTTCGTGTGGGCAATGTTAAACGCGTAGCTGCGGGCGATGAACGTGTACCCGGCGCTGAGAGCGATTGTCAGTGGGTTGATGCCTTCGTTGATGTTGGGCAGCGGCAACGATTTGGTCTGTTCGCCGCGGCGCAGCGTCGGCGACGCCTGGCCCTTGGTCAGGCCGTAGACCTCGTTGTTGAACACCACGTACGCCAGGTCCACGTTGCGGCGCCCGGCGTTGAGGAAATGGCCGGCCCCGATGCCGTACCCGTCACCGTCGCCGCCCAATGCCACGACTTCGAGGTCGGGGTTGGCCAGTTTCATCCCGATGGCGAACGGCAGCACGCGTCCGTGCAACGTGTGACAGCCGTACGTGTTGACGTATTCCGTCGTCTTGCCCGAGCAGCCAATGCCGGACACGCACACCACCCGCCAGGGTTCAATCGCCAAATCGGCGAGAGCCATCTGCACGGAGTTCAAGATGCCGAAATCGCCGCAGCCGGGACACCAATCGTTGTGCACGTCCGTCTTGAAATCGGCGGACTTCAACGTCCGCTCTTTCGTTTTCGTATCAGAGACCATGACTCAACACCACCTTCCCGCTTTTCTTCTTCGCAATCTCTTCGAGGGCCTCGACGACCTCGGTCTCCGAGATGGGCCGGCCCGTCCACTTCAACACGCGATGGGGGATCGCGATCCCCGTCTGTTCTCGAATCAACGCGGCCAGTTGGCCGGACTGGTTCATCTCGACGTCCACCAGCGTCCCGGCGCGCCGCAAGATCTGCGTCACGGCCCGGGCCGGGAACGGCCACAGCAATCGGAGCTGAAGAAAGTTTACCGCGATGCCCTTGCCCGCGAGAACCGGCAGCGCGTCGAGAATCGCGCCTTTCGTCGCGCCCCAACTCACAACGGTAATGGCCGCCGTTTCGTCGCCGTGGAGCCTGAATTGTTTCTCAGGAGGAATGTCGTCGAGCGGCAGGGCCAGCTTGCGCATGCGTTTCTCGTGAATCTTCAGCCGGTTCTGTGGATCCTCGGTGATGTGGCCATACTCGTTGTGCTCGTCACCGGTCATCCAGAACACCCCGCCCGGCTGGCCCGGCAACGTCCGCGGCGAAACGCCGGCCGCGGTGAGCGCAAACCGTTTGTAGTGGCCGTTGTCGCCCAACTCCGCGTCCGCAACCAACCGTCCGCGGTCGATCGTCAACGCCGACTCGTCGAACACCGGCACGGTTTGCGTCGCGTTGGCGAGGCATTTGTCGCACAACAAAATGCACGGCGTTTGGTAACGCTCGGCGTAATTGAACGCGTCGAACGTGTCATGGAAATATTCTTCGATGTCGCCGGGGCTGAGAACGATCCGCGGGAAATCGCCGTGGCCGGCGTGAATCACAAACTGCAAATCGCCCTGTTCGGTCCGCGTCGGCAGTCCCGTGGACGGCCCGCCGCGTTGATAATCGACGATCACGACGGGGACTTCGTTCATACCGGCCCACCCCAGGCCTTCGACCATCAACGAAAACCCCGGCCCCGACGTGGACGTGGCCGCGCGCACCCCGGTCACCGCCGCGCCGTTGGCCATGCAGATCGCGGCGATTTCATCCTCGGCCTGCACGACGACCGGGCCATAGTTGGTCTGGCTCTCCAGGTACACGCTTTCGTCGGTGGCCGGCGAGATCGGGTAATACGTCTGGAACCGGCAGCCCGCCTTCAGTTTGCCCAGGGCGACGGCGTGGTTGCCGGTCAGCAGCAGGCGCCCGGAGTTGTCCGCGATCGCTTCCAGCCTGAACCGGCATTTCTCAATCAACTCGCGCGGCACGGCCTGGTAAGCCTGGCGGGCCGCTGCGATGTTGACCGGCACGACCTTCTCGCGACGCCCGGTAAAAATTGCTTTCAACGCTCGCTCGATCTTCGCGAAATCAAATTCCAGCAGCGCCAGGCTGGCGGCCACGGCAACGGTGTTCTTCAAAATCGCCAGCCGCCCGACGTCCTTCCCGGTTTCCTTGGCGACCGCGGCCAGGATCGCGTCGTAGTTGATCGGCACCTTCAACGCGCGGTGCGCAGCGAACGCTACCGGCACCTGATGCTGGGAGTCGTAAACGATCACGCCGTCATCTCCGACCTCCGCCAGATGAATCTCCAGGGTCGTCGGCTCGAACGCGGCCAGCAATTGCACGGGATCCTCGTGCGAATGCACCGGCTCCGGCGCCACGCGGACCCGGTAATAGCTGTGTTTACCCATGATGTTGGAGTGATATTCGCGATTGCCGAACAACCACAGCCCGCCTTCGGCGACCGCGCGCGCGTACAACGTCGCCGCGCTGTCCACACCGCTGCCCTGCGGGCCCCCGATCATCCAGGAAAGCCGATTGACAATCTTCCTCATGCCGGCCTCCTCGGAAGCTCGACACGACGCGCCCGACGCGAGATGAGGGCGATGAATTCCTGCGACACCTTCGTTTCCACGCCAACCTCCGTCATAATCTACGGGCGGTTGACGCGTCTTGCAACCACGCGCGGCCGAAAACCGGAAACCGCGGACGGTCAGAACGGTGGGATGACGGGCACGACCGCTCCGGACAACACCGGCACGATATCGGTGGAATCGATGTGGCCCGGAGCCGGGCTAACTCTTTGTAGTCGCCGGGGAGCCGGCAATCGAGTCGATGTAAGCCAGCCAGCGGAGTCCGACGCGGACGCGGGCCCGCAACTGCGAAGGAGAGATCGGCTTGACGCTGTAATCGTTGGCACCGGCGCTCAGGACCTCCTCAATCACATCCATGGTACCCGACCGGCCGAGGACATGGATGTAGACGTACGGCAGCATGTACTGCGCGCGCACGTTGCGGCACAGGTCGAGCGTCGTGAATTCCTCGCGAAACCGCCGGTCCGTGATGATGTAGCGCGGCCGACGCCATTTGAAGTTGTCCCACAGTTGTTTGGCAGATCGAAACGACACCACGTCGTAGCCGTCTTTCGTCAGCACGATTTCGAGCCGCGAAGCTTCCAGCGTGTCGGCAATCACCAGGTGGATCGGAACGTTGCCACGTCGTCGGACTTCAGCCATAGCTTGCCTCCCTGTCGTGATTATTGAACACGCGATCGCCCGCCCTTTCTCTTCGGAACGACTCCCGCATTCTGCCGTCAGCAGCGTTCCAACTCAAGCCCGCACTGGAACGCGCCGCAACAGGGCGGCATACCGCCGGGCGTAGGCGCGAAGCGAATATTTCCCCAACACCACCGCCCGGTTGCGCTCGATCAGCGCGCGGGGCGGCCGCGCCAGCAGCCGCTTCACGCGCCCGACCGCATCAGCATCCAACTCTCGATACAGATGCCGCAAATCCATTCCCGCGGCAACGAAATCGCGCGTGACCTCGGGAATATCGCGGCCAACAACCAGTTTCCCGCAGAGCCAGCCCTCGACGAAGGTGTAGCCAAATCCCTCGACCTGGGACGTGGTGACGATCGCGTGCGCCAGATGGAACAACGGCAGCGGGTCTTCCAGTTCCTGCCCGAACCCCACGACCACGGGGAGCCGGGCTCGCCGAACCATGCGTTTCAACCGGGTGCTGTACGCCCGGTCACGGGCCGACGACGCGTCCAACGAGATCAGCAGTTGATAGCCCGGCAACCGCCTCACCAACTCCACCGCCTCGGCGTTATTCTTGCGGATCATGACCTTCATCGGCGCCAACAACAGTCTCCTGCGCGAACTGTAGGGAAAACCCCGTCTCACGGCAAAGGCCGCCAGGCGTTTGGCGACTTCCCGCAACGCGGTGGCCGATGGCGCCGGCTGCGCGAAATACTCGTCGTCCACCGGGTTCGGCAAGACGCCGATTTTCTTCGACGGCACGCCCCGGTCGGCGAGCCGCTCGGCGTCGCGCGTCGTCAACGTCGCCCACGCCACGTTTGGCAGATCGTAATAACAAAAGTTCTTCCACAACACGTCATCGCGTCGGCCGGTGCAGTACCGCAGCGCGTGCAATTGCGCCGGACGATGCTCCTCGGGAAAATCGTGCACCTGGTTGACGACGCACACCGTGCCGCGTTCGGCCAACAGTTTCACGGCGTAAGTGAGCCGGGGATGTTTGCCCAGTCCGATGTTGTGCGTGTGAAGCACGTCGACCCCGCGCAATCGCCCGGCCAACTCCTGCGCCAACGCCCGAGCGTCCCCGGCAAACTCTCTGCGGCTGCGCGCCGGCACGTCGTGGTAACCGAAATCGGCCAACACCCGCACATCGTGGTGCGGTGACAGTGCCCGTTGCGCGTTGCGGATCACGGTCGTGACGCCGCCGGGCCGAAGATGATAGTGCACGAAGGCGATGGTCACACAACCTCCGATATCACCCGACACGTCGGACGGCGTCCCGGGAACATTTTGCGTTTCATGGACGAAAAAGGTTGCAGCATTCGCGCACCAGAAGCTAATCTTACAATCGAGCACTGCGGCACGCGAAGGAGATTTCATCGTCGATGAGCGATTTTCATCAAAGCGGCGTGATCACGACGTTTCATCGTCTCGGGGCGAAATACGACCTGCAGACGATTGAAGACACGCTGGTCGAGCATGCCCGACACCGGCCCGTCGCCCTGATCCTGCCTTGCTTGGCCGCGGAAATGGAACGGCCGGCGCTCAAGAACATCGTCGCCTATCTCAAACAAGTCCGCTACCTCCATCAGGTGGTGGTCGGCCTCGACCGGGCCAGCCGCGCCGAGTTCGAGCAGGCCCGGCGCTTCTTTGGGCGTCTGCCGCAGGAGGTGCGCATCTTGTGGCGGGACGGCCGGCGGATCCGCAAGCTGACGAAACTGATGGCGGCCAACGACATTTCGCCGGGCGGCCCCGGCAAAGGCAGCAACATGTGGATGGCTTCCGGCCTGGTGCTGGCGGACGACCAATGCAAAATCATCGCGTTGCACGACTGCGACATCCTCTCGTACAACCGTGAGTTGCTCGCCCGGCTCGTCTTCCCCCTGGCCAGTCCCCACATGGACTACGTCTTCTGCAAGGGTTATTACGCCCGGGTCTCCGACCGGCTCTACGGACGCGTGACCCGGCTGTTGGTGACGCCGCTCATTCGCGCGCTGCAAAAAATCCTCGGCCGCAACATCGATCTGCTCAATTTCCTCGACAGCTTTCGCTACCCGCTGGCCGGTGAGTTTTCCATGCTGACCGACCTCGCCCGGCTCAACCGGATACCGGCGGATTGGGGGTTGGAAATGGGCGTGCTCTGCGAGGTGTTCCGCAACGTCACCAACCGCCGCATCTGCCAGGTCGAGTTGGCCGACATCTACGAACACAAACATCAATCGCTGTCGGCGGACGATCCGGCGCGGGGCTTGACGAAGATGAGCGTGGACATCGCCAAGTCCCTGTTTCGCAACCTCGCCACCGAAGGCGTGGTGCTGACCGATGCGCTGTTCAAAACGCTCTCGGTCCGCTACCTGCGCTCCGCCCAGGACGCCGTCGCCCAATACGAGGACGACGCCGCGTTGAACGCCCTGCCGTTTCGGCGTCACGACGAACTGCTGGCGGTGGCGGCGTTCACCAAGGCCATTCGGATTGCGGCCGACGAATACCTGCGCGATCCGCTGGGGATCCCGCTGATCTCAAACTGGAACCGCGTGACCTCCGCCATTCCGAGCTTCTTCAACATGCTCAAGGAGGCGGTCGACCGCGATGGCGGCACGCGCTAAGCGAACCAGGAACGCATGCCCCCACCGCCCGCGTTGCTAATACACTGCCTGACGGCTGGTTTCTGTGATGAGATCGAGTACAGTTCGGAGTTCCGTAGGAACCTCCTCCGGCTTCAGCAGCCTCGCCAACTGGCAGTAGTCAGACTTGTTCATCGAGTTGGGAAGGTCGAGTTTCCTAAAGAACGCTCCAAAGATTGCAGGAAGATACTCATCGCTCACTTTATTGGTTTGCCAAAATGCATGCTCGCGGTCGTCGAGGGCCACAGGGATGGTATTCTCTCTGATGGCTTCTTCCATGACTGTCCTGCGTCGTTCCAACTCTGCCAAGCCAAAGAGGTCTGCTGCAAGAGCGCCTTGTTCCACCCAGCGCCGCAACAAGAAGGGGTGGCAAAAGTAGTTCTCGAGTTCTCGGCGCTTCCATTTGACCTCGCGAAGTTGCGCGTGTACTTGCACCGTGACGTCGGGTGTGTTGTCGAATACGGCAACGCCGAGCAAGCGTGGATACGCCTCCGCCAATCCGAAGAAGTGCTCCCGAGCCTTGCGCGCCTCGTTCGACACGTAGCAAACAAATGGGTCTTCCAACATCGTCGCTGCATTGTGATTTGCGGCCTGAGCGAGTGCCCGAAGGGCCTCTAGGTCCGTGCTTCCCTCCAAATACAAGACCCAGCCCTTGGTCTCTGCTTGGAGAAACTGCTCGTATCCCAACAAAGCGAGGGATTTCCTAACCTGCTCACTCTGACGCATTACGTGAGGCTTGCCTACGAACGCCACAATCCTATCGCGGCTGGCTTCGTTCAGCACGACTTCCGAATGTGTAGCAATGATAAGTTGACTGTTCAGACGGCGAACTGTGTCGGTCAGTTCGGCATAGATTTGTCGTTGCCGCAGTATTTCCAAATGAGCATCGGGCTCATCAATTAGAACCACTGAACGTGGTTTCCACCGGAGAAAAGCCAAGAGCAGCAACGTCTGCTGCAAACCACGCCCAGCGGCAGAAAGATCAAGCTCCGTCTTCTTGCGACTGCTCGACGACTCCTCGTGATAGCTCATTTGGATTTCACCGCGCTCAGTGATGTATTCAGGCTCTCTCAGTTCAGCTCCGAAAAGCAGCTTCATCTGTGATATCAGTGATCCCCATTCGCCTTGCTCAGGCTTGTCATGCTCTGCTTCCCACAGCTTCCAGCATAAATTGCGTAGCACTTGAGCCGTCTGACCCTCGCCCAACGAAACCTGGATTGCGCCCTCATCTATCCTCCGCTCGTTAGCTGCCAAGCCAGACATCGGCGGCAAATAGGCAACGCGTACCGCCTGCGCCTGCAACGGAACCGCCGTCTGCGGATCAGATTCCCCATTCTCGCGGGATGGCCGGCAATGGATTGTTTCATCTGTGGAGTAATCAAACTCCAGAGGGCAACTCCAAGAGACCCCATCGCTAACACCCTCCACGCTGATTTCGATCAACACGTTTTGCGTCGCTTTGCCTGTTCCTTTGGGAGTCCGTCTCAGATGCAAATCCCTCCAAAGCAACGCCGCCCGCGGCACAGGAAGCTGGACTAAATCGCGACGGTTAATCACGACGCCTCTCCGCTCTTTCGCCATACTCTTAACTGCGATACGTTTCTCAATCCACCGCCGCAGTCCCAACTCCCAGAGAGCCAAAGCCTGAAGTGCCGTCGTCTTGCCAGAATTGTTTGGCCCAACAAACACAACCGGTGAACCCAGCTCAACCGTCGCGTCGTCAAACCGCTTGAAGTTCTTGATTACTAGTTTCGTAATCATTGTTCGGCCTCCGCCTCTTTGGATTCCCAGATCACCAGCAACTCCTTGCCCCGGCCGCCAAAAGATCTCTCCCGCAATCCATTGTGGTTATCGGTGACAACCGCATCTTCTCTACAAGATTGCGACGAGTAAGACAAACTCAAAGTGGTATCACACCACGTTGCCCGTGATGTCGTACTCGCCTGCCCCGGTAATTCGGACATCGGCAAACTCGCCCGGTTTGGCGTCGCCCCGAACAAAGACGCTTCCATCAATTTCCGGTGCATCGGCATGTGACCGGCCGATCCACTTCCGCCCGGCCCGGGGCGCGTTGCCGTTCTGCTGCCTCTCGATCAACACCCGGAGCGTCTCCCCAACCAACCGCTCGTGAATTTCGCGCGAGACCGTCTGTTGGAGCGCCATCGCCCGGCGATAGCGCTGCTTCTTCCTCCTCGCCGGCACCTGCTCGCTCATGTCGCCGGCGGGAGTGTGGTCTTCTTGTGAATACGTGAAGATGCCGACCCGCTCGAACTGCGTCTCCTTGATGAACGCCAGCAATTCCTCGAACTCGGCTTCGGTTTCGCCGGGGAACCCGACGATGAACGTCGTCCGCACCGCGATGCCCGGAATGCCGTCGCGAATCTGCCGAATCAATGCGCGGATGTATTCGCCGTCGGTCTCACGCCGCATGCGTTCCAACATCCGATCGTTGATGTGTTGCAACGGCATGTCCACGTAGCGGCAAATCTTGTCGCCGGCGGCCATCGTCTCGATGAGTTCGTCGGTCCAGTGCGCCGGATGCGTGTACAGCAACCGCACCCAGAACTCGCCGGGGATCTGCTGGATGGCGCGAAGCAATTCGGCCAGAGTCGGCGCTCCGTCTCCCGCTTTGTCATTCTGAGCGAAGCGAAACCGCAGCGGGTCGTCTGTCGTCCGACGGCAAATTTCTCGATTCTCCGTTGCGAGACCCTTCGCTGCACTCAGGGTGACCGGTGGAATTGAATGCAAATCCTTCCCGTAAAACGTCGTGTCCTGCGAAATGAGATTGATCTCGCGGACACCGTTGGCGACGAGCGCGCGAATCTCCGCCAAGACGTCGTCCATCGGCCGGCTGCGGTGTCGCCCGCGAATTCGCGGGATGCTGCAAAACGTGCACGGGTGATTGCAGCCTTCGGCGATCTTCACGTAGGCGTAATGCGTCGGCGTGAGCCGGAACCGGGGCGCGCCGTAATCGGGAACGTAGCGCGCCGGGCCGGACCAGAAGAGAGTAGGATAGGCATCCTGCCTGTCCATCTCCTTGGGGCTGGACAAGCTGGAAGCTTGTCCTACACGCCCCAGCACTTCCCGCACGATCTGCCCGATCCGCGGGACTTCGTTGAGGCCGACGATGGCGTCCACCTCGGGCAATTCTTTCTGGAGATCCTTGGGGTACCGCTGCGTCAGGCAACCCGCCACGATCAGCGCCTTGCACCGGCCGGTCTGACGGAGCTCGTTCGCCTTCAAGACCGCGTCGATCGACTCCCGCTTGGCACCGTCGATAAACCCGCAGGTGTTGACGATGACCACGTCGGCCTCCCGCGCGTCCTCGGTCAGCATCATGCCGTCGCGCACCAGCGAACCGAGCATGACTTCGCTGTCCACGAGGTTCTTCGCGCAGCCGAGACTGACCAAGCCGACCTTGAGCGGAATGGTTGATGGACGATGGTTCATGGGTGACGACCGAATCCTTTCACAACTTGTCCCATTGCCCGTCAACCATCAACCATTAACCATTTCCGATTACTTGCCCGTCGGCTCCAGCAATTCCGGCGGGGATTGGTGCTTCGGTTGGTAATAGGCGTCGAAGTCCGCCGTGGGAATGGCCGGGGCCACTGCTCGTTGTGGTGCGGGCCCCGATCCGATCGGGGCAGGCTTCACTACGGCCGGCTGCGGCTGTTGGATCGCCGGCTTGGCTCGGGCTGCACGACGCGAGAGCAGGCTCTTGCCCAGTATGGCTCCGAACACGGCAACCGTCAGGGCGAGCACCACCAGCGCCACGCTCCGCAACGGCAATTGCAGCTCACGCGGTTTGCGGGCCCGGATGGTTTTCTCCGTCTCGACGTGCAATCCTTGCCGCCGCAACCCGCCCTGGCTGCGCAGGTAGGCGTCGACAATCGTCTGACTGTCGAGCCCCAAGTATTCGGAATAGAGTTTCAGGAAGCCCTTGGTGTACGCCGGCGCGGCCAGCCGGTCGAACTCGTCCGCTTCGAGTTGCTCCAGAATCTCGAACTTGATCTTGGTCGCGCGCGACGCGTCTTCGAGTGAGGCGCGTTTGTTGTGCCGCGCCTCGCGCAGGGTTTCGCCAATGGAGTCCGAGGGCATGACGGCATACTACCGAGGCAACGAGTGGAAAACAAGCGCGGCGGAGTGGCCTCGGCTATGGCCGCAGCCAACATCAACGAGTACTTGAAGCTGGTGCCCGCGGTGAAGAAATTGCCGCAGCACTCGCTGTGGCTGTCCTACGACCCGGAAGCGGACACGCTGTATGTGAACTTCAAGAAGCCAAGCCGTGCCACCGAGAGTGAGTTGACGGATGAAGACGTCATCGTCCGGTATGAAGGGGATGAAGTCATCGGGTTTACGGTGCTCCATGCCAGCAAGCGCGCTGCGGCCAAGACCGCTTCACCGACGATGGCGCGCGAGAAGCCAACAAAACGGTATGGCAAGCAAGCGGCGCGCTGAGGACGCCACGCTCTGCCGACGGCTTGGCGTCTTCGTGCGTTGTTTGTGACAACCGTTCGCGCCAAGAATGCCGCTCCTGCAATGCGCCACCCAACGCTTCAACGCTCTAATGCTTCAACGAGCTTCATCGCTCGGCGGGGACTTGCCCGTCCAAATCCACCAGGATCTCGCGCGGCTCGGCGCCTCGGTTCGGCCCGACAACGCCGCGTTCCTCGAGCAGGTCCATGATCCGGGCCGCCCGCGTGTAACCGATGCGCAGCCGGCGTTGCAGGACCGACACGCTGGCGCGGTTGGTCTGGCGAATGACCTCGATGCACTGCTCGACCAACTCCTCGTCTTCCTCGTCGACGTCCGCGTCGATCAGGCCCGAGTTCTTCTGCAGTTTCTGATGCAACTCGGCCTCGAACCGCGGCTTGGCATAGCCCCCAATGAAATCGACGATCCGCGTGATCTCTTTGTCGAGCACAAATACGCCCTGGGCGCGCACGGCCTTGCCCGAGCCGGGCTCGTACAGCATGTCGCCTTTGCCCAGCAATTTCTCGGCGCCCTGGCTGTCCAAAATGACGCGTGAATCCTGCATCGATGCCACCTGAAACGCCACGCGGGACGGAATGTTCGCTTTGATGACGCCCGTGACGATGTTCACGCTCGGCCGTTGGGTGGCGATGATCAAATGGATGCCCGCCGCCCGCCCCAACGCGGTGAGCCGTGAGATCGCCAGTTCCACGTCTTTGCCCACCGTTTGCATCAGGTCGGCCAGTTCGTCCACCACGATGACGACGTACGGCAGCTTGTCGGGAATGACGATCTCGTCGTCCCGCGGGACTTCGATCTTCAGCAACTCCTGTTCGGCCTTCAGCTTGGCCAACTTCGCTTCCGGCCCATCGCTTGAATCCTCAGCCGACAATTCGGCGGGCGTTTCCTTCGCCGACGGTTTTCTCGGACGGGCGTTGAACGCGCCGATATTGCGTACGGCGGTCTTGGCGAAAATCTGGAACCGCTTCTCCATCTCGCGAATCACCCAGCCCAACGCCAGCGGCACCTTCTTGGCTTCGGTGACGACGGGCACGATCAGATGCGGCAACGCGTTGAAATGCTGCATCTCGACCATCTTGGGATCGACCAACACCAGCCGCAAATCCTCCGCGGTGAACCGGTACAGCAGCGACGCGAGGATCGCGTTCACACAAACCGTCTTGCCGGAGCCGGTCGCCCCGGCGATCAACAGGTGGGGCATGTTCGCCAGATCGCCGATGATCGGGTTGCCCTTGACATCGCGGCCCAGGGCAATCGGAATCGTTGCGCTCGAGTTCAGCCACTCCTCCGATTCCAGCAAATCGCGCAGGTACACCGTGGTCCGCGATGAGTTGGGCACCTCGATGCCCACCGTGCCCTTGCCGGGCACGGGCGCAAGGATGCGGACTTTCTCGGCGCGCATCGTCATCGCGACGTTGTTCGACAGCGACGAGATCTTTTCCACCCGCACGCCGGCCGCGGGATACAACTCGAACAACGTCACGGTCGGCCCCTTGGTCACGTCGCCCGATTCCACGTCGATGCCGAATTCTTGCAGCGTTTCGCGCAACACCCGCGCGCTGGCCTTCAAATCCTCCATCACGTTGCGTTGCGCCAACGCGGGCGGTTGCTCCAACAAATCCAGCGGCGGCAACACAAACTGTTCGCCCGACGCCGCGGTCACACTCCCGAGCACGCCGGACCGGGCCGGGGCCGGCTTCTCACGTTTCGGTTTCGGCGCCGGCACAGTTCCGCTCGGAGCCGGAGTTGCCTCCGGCGCGGCGGTGGCGGACGCCACCGCGGGCGTGACGCTCGTTTTCGCCGGTGCGGGTTTCTTGTCCGCCTTCGCGCCGTTTTGGGGCCGCTGGACGGTATAATCTTCAAACTTCGGTTCGGGCCTTGGCTCGCGATCGGGTACGGCGGCCCCATTGGATCGTTCGCTGACCAAACGGCGCGCTTCGCGTTCCTTGCGGGCCAGTTCGCGGTCGTTCTGAAACTCCTTGATCGTCAACTCGCGTTCCTGGTCGCGGAGTTCGTCCTCAACGCGCGGCTTCGGTTTGCTGCCATGCCGCCGTTTCCAGAAATCCAGCGCCCGGCCGACGGTCAATGCCACCCAGTAGCTCGGCCGGAAATTGATGAGCAGGATCAAGCTGATGAGGTAGACGACAACGAAAATGATCGTGGTACCCGCCGTGCCGAGGATTCGCTGGCAGAGCCCGCCGACGAACAATCCGAGGAACCCACCGGCGCTGGCGGGCAGATTCAGGGCGCGCTGGGCGCGTTCCAGTCCCGCCACGTGCAGCAGGCAACTCAGCGACACCAACAGCAAGGCACCAGCACCGACTTTCCCGCGCCACGGCAGTTCTTTCCCGAGCAACAGCGTCACGCCGATGACGGCCAGCACGGCCATCAGTCCGTACGCCGCCAGCCCAAACGTCTGAAACGTGCCAAAGGCAATCCAGGCGCCGACCGGTCCGATGAAATTGGCAACGGGTTTGTGCCCGCTCGCCGCGACGTGGCCGACGTCGTACGGATCGTAGGAAATCAGGCTCAGTAACAGTAACAGCGACAGGCCGACCAACACGACGGCCCATATCTCACGACCGCCGGAACGCTTGGATTCCTTCCCCATAAAAAAATATTGCAAATCCTCCTTGCGGTTGCGCAGTGTATGCAAAACTGCCGCTGACTGCAAGGCACAAGATGCTTTATCCGTATAAATTTGTCCCCTCGCTCGTCGAGCGGGTGTGGGGCGGAAACGCGCTCCGGCGCTATGGCAAGGCGGTTCCCGAGGGCAAGCGCATCGGTGAATCGTGGGAAATCAGCGACCGCGACGACGTGCAGTCCGTCGTCGCCAACGGACCCGACCAGGGCAAGACACTGCGGGAGCAGGTGAAACTGCTCGGGGCCAAGCTCCTCGGCACCAACTGCGGCAAGGCCAGGCGTTTCCCACTGCTCGTCAAGCTCATCGACGCCCGGGAGCGTCTCTCACTGCAAGTCCATCCGCCCGCCGCCGCCGCCCGCAAGCTGGGCGGCGAACCCAAGACCGAAATGTGGTACGTGCTGGAAGCCGACTCGGACGCCCATCTCATCGCCGGTCTCCGACGGGGCATGACCCGCGAGAAATTCGTCAAAGCGCTGGAGCAGGCGTCATCGCCCATCGCCCATCACCCATCACCGGTCACCAGCCACCAATCACCCGTCAGTCTCGAGGATTGCATCTACCGGTTCCCCGTTGCGCGGGGCGACGCGTTCTTCGTTCCGTCGGGACGGATGCACGCCATCGACGCCGGCGTCGTCCTCGTCGAAATCCAGCAGAGCTCCGACACCACGTATCGCGTGTACGATTGGGGCCGGGTCGGGCTTGACGGCCGGCCCCGGGAGTTGCACGTGAAAGAATCGCTGGCGTGCATCAACTTCCACGACATCGAGCCGGAGTTGCAGAGTTCGAAGGAGCAGGTCCGGGGCATAAACGGTTGGCGACGGCTCATCGAGTGCGAACATTTCCACGTTCACCAGCTCGACATGCCCGACATTTGGCCCGACCAGTGCGACGGCACGACGTTTCACATTGTCACCTGCGTTGACGGCGCGCTCAGTGTGTTAAGCCGGGACGGGAAAACAGAGCGGATCAACGTCGGCGAGTTCGTGTTACTGCCGGCCGCGCTGGGTCACTACACCCTCAAGCCGCTGGCGACCACCACCCGGGCGCTGAAGGCGTACGTGCCACCGCCAGCATCATCACGCCGTCAGTCCTGAAGTTGCTGGAGCCGTTGGCACCGGGAAAGCCTCACGGCGTTGGCTGGAGGATGACGGCGCCACTCTCGTTTGTGCCGAGGAAATGTCCGGCTCCGGCGTTGCTGTTTTGCAGGACGGCGCCTTTGAAGCCGATCGTTTCGTTCAACGCCGGATGGGTGAAGCTACCACTGAACAGACCTCTTTTCAGTTGGAGCGTCAAGGTCAGGCCCTCGTTGTTCGGAGGCAGCACACTCACGTTGCCCGCGGCATCCACCGCAACTGTTTCCACGATGCTGCTGGTCAAATTGCCGCCGTCCAATGTGATTTGGCGGGTGCCGGGTGCCAGCGATTCACCCGCTACCGACGCGTCGTATTTTTCGCCGACCAAGGCGACATCGGTTGTGAAGCCGGCCGGGTAGAAAGCCGAACCGGAGATGGGTGGTCGGAACCAATCCACGGTCGCTTCGAGGGCGTCATTCGTGCCAAACATCACCCAGCCGATGCACGCCCCCTGGTTCTTGTAGAGCCCATCGTACAAGGGCCACGTGCCATGCTTGGACACCGGCAGGTCGCCTTTGATCTTCGTGCCATCGCTGAGTACGACGCTCAGTTTGCCGCCGCCAGTGGCGGCCACGGCCAACGTTCCATGGCCATATCCTTGTGGCAACCCGGGGTCGACTCCCTCGGGTGGCACCAGCAACAGCGTATACTTGCCGACCCACGGACACGGATTCGCCCGGCTGTAGACTGCGCGGTCGGCCAACACTTCCGAGGTGAACACCCCGTCCGAAATCGTTCCCGTAATCTGGTCGGTGCCGCAGGCCAGGTCCAAATGCAGAATCACCAGCACCGGACTCGGTCCCATGCTGACCACTCTGTTCGTCGCGTTGCCGGAAGCATCAAACTGACCCTTGAACGCTGCCTTCTTGCCGCCCAGGAACAGTTTGGCCGCAAACGATCCGGTCTTGCTGGCCACCAACTGGAGCGACCCCGAACTGGCATGCGTTGGTTCGTTGGTTTGAATGGCGAGGCCGTTGTACGTGCCCAGCAGCGATCCGGGAGCCACAAAGCTTCGCGCGCAGTCCTCGGCGCTTCGGGCGGATACGTGTGCGACGTTATCGTAGGCGGCGACGCTGTAACAGTGCTCCGTGCCGGTCGCCAGTCCGCTGTCCGTATAATTCGTGGCACTGACCGCGGCAATCTGCGTTCTGTCCCGAAAGACATCGTAGCCCGCCACACCCGACCCGTCGTCGCTCGACGCGCTCCAGCACAAGTGGATCTCGTTCGTCGCCACCGCCGTAGTGGCCAACCCGGTTGGCACCGACGGCGCATTGTTGTCGACGGTCACGCAGCTCGTGGCAGAAGTGCTGACGTTGCCAGCCGCATCGCGCGCCTCGGCATAGAAACAATGAGGGCCATCGCTCACCGTTGTCGTGTTCACAACCACGCTGAACGGTGACACCGTATCTGTGCCGAGCAACACGCCGGCGTCCCGATAGAAATCGACCCGCGCCACGGCTACATCGTCAGTGGCGAGCGCACGGACCGCGATGGTGTGCGTCACGATGCCCGGCGCCGGCGCCGTCAGAGCAACTGTGGGCGGCGTGGCGTCGCCTGCCTGCACCACCGTGAACGTCTGGCCGGCAATCGTCATCGTGCCCACCCGTGAATTGCTGCTCGCGGCATTCGGCAAGACGGTGTAGGCGACGTCCGCGCTCCCCGCCGTGCTGACGCCGCCGCCATCGATCTGGATCCAAGCGTCATTGCTGTTCGCCGTCCACGCGCAGACATTCGTGTAGGGCGTCACCGCCACGCTGGCGCTTCCTCCCGTCGCTCCAAAACTGGCGTTCGTCGCGGACAGCGGGTAGTCGCACGGCGGCGCCACAGCGAGGTAACCGACCCGGGTGTTGGTGCTCACGCCACCGGGTCCGGCGACGATCAATTGCACCGAAAGGTTTCCGTCGGCAGTGTACGTATGCGGCACGCTGACCGCCATGGTGTTGCTCGTCGCTCCATCGCCGAAGTTCCAGAACGAATTCGTGATCCAGCCACTCGAGGTGTTGGTGAACGTCACCGTGAACGGCACCATCCCATCCGTCGAACTCACGCGGAAGTCAGCTACGGGTGGCGGAATCACCACGAGCAGCCTCACACAGCCGTTGGAGCTGATGTCCACCGTGTAGACCATGTTCGTATCCGGAACCGTCCCCATCGTGAGGACGGGAGCGCTATCGTTGGTGGTCAGCGTGCCGCCGTACGTGAACAGCGTATACATTCCGTTCGTAAACCCGCCCGCATCGGCCACGTTGAGCACGCCGGCCAACGTCAGGTTGCTGCTGACAACCGTCAGATCGCTGTTGGTACCCAAGTCATACTGCAGCACGGCGGTGGCAGCGAAGCTCAGACTGTTGCTGACCGTCAGTGTTCCCACGCCATCGCCGGGGTTGAAGACTCCGCCGTCAGCAACCACGACCGGCCCTTCGATCACACCGCGACCGCCCAGCGTGGCGCTTGCGTCCACGGCGATCACCCCGGTCCCCGTGCCGCTGCCGGCCGCGTTGTTAACCAACAGCGTGCCATTGGAAACGACGATGCCACCGTCGCATGTGTTCGTGCCGGTGAGGATCACCGTGCCGCCGCCGGTTTGGGTGATGGTGTTGGTGCCACCGACCGGGCCGTCGATCTCCAACGCGCCGCCGTCGGTGACCGACCAGGTATTGGCCGCGCCCAGCACGATGGGAACCGAGATCGTGTAGGCGAAGTTGGTTGCGACCGTGATCCCGTTGCTGACCGTCAGGCTCGCTCCGCCCGTGGCCCCCACGAAGAAGTTGGTCGACCGATTGAACGTGATGGCGCCGACGCTGCGATTGACCGAATCGACGGTGGCCGTCGTGCCGGCTCCGGCGAAGATCACGCTCGAGCCAAAATCAGGAACCGTTGCCGGCTCCCAACTCGTGGGATCGGACCAGTTTCCGTCCACATTGGCATTCGTCCATGTCACCGAGGCGGCATACACGGTGATCAGATCGGGTCGCGTCCTCGTGTCCGTTCCATACGGACCCTCGGCGGTTAGGCTGACGGAGTACGTCCCGGCATTCGTGTACGTGTGGGCCGGATTTGTTTCGTTGCTGGTCTCACCGTCGCCGAAGTCCCAGATTCGATTGGTGATCTCGCCGCTCGATGCGTCGGTAAAGCTCACCGTAAACAGGGTCAGGCCATTGGTTGCGCTGACGCTGAAGTCAGCCGCCGCCGGTACTCCCGCGGCAATGTAATTGGTCCGGGCCATCGCGCTGGCGCCGACGGGGCCGGAAACCGTGAGGCTAACGGTGTTGGTGCCGGCGCTGTAAGTGTGATCGAGGCTGGTGGCCGTCGTATTGGAGGTAGTGCCGTCGCCGAAGTCCCAGAACCGGTTGGTGATGGTGCCGCTGGAACTGTCGGTGAACGTGACGACCAACGGGGACGCCCCCTTGGTCGGGCTGCCGCTGAAGCTGGCGACCGGTACAATCGCGGCTGCGCCGGTCACTGTGTTGGTAATGTCGCCGCCGTTCGCCGTGGCAACGATCACGTCGTTGCTGAACGAACCGGCGCTGAGCGGGGCGAATTGCACGGCGATGTTGGCGGACCCAAACCCGGGCACACTGAATGTCGCGCCCGACACAATCGAGAACGGACCACCCGTTACCGTTGCGGTACCGTTGCTGACCGCAACGCCGCCGGAATTCGTCACCACGAAGCTGAGTTGCGCCGTTGTGCCGGTGACCAAGGTGCCGAAGTCCTGGACCGCCGGGAGGACGGTAATATTGCCCGGGGTCTGTCCGGTCCCGCTGATGGCATTGGTGACGTCGCCGCCGTTGGCTGTGGCGAACACGACTGCATTGCTATAGGCACCGACGGTGAGCGGCGCAAATTGGACAGTCACAGTGGCTGTCCCGAATCCCGGCACGCTGAATGGGGCGCCCGAGACAACTGAAAACGGCCCGCCGGTCACCGTCGCCGTGCCATTGCTGACGGCGGTGCCACCGGAGTTGGTGACAACGAAACTGACTTGCGCGGTCGTTCCCGTGGCCAGCACCCCGAAGTCGTGTGTCACGGGAGTGACGGAGATACTGCCGGGTGTCAACCCCACGCCGGTAACGTCACTGGTGGAATCACCGCCATTGCTGTTGAAGATGACCGAGTCGTTGAACGCGCTCCCGGATTCGGGCACGAACGCGATTGTGACCGTCTGGGTCCCGCCGACGGCGACGTTGTAGGAATCGCCGCTGGTGACGATGAATGGCGCCGCACTGGTGGCCGTCCCGATGAGCGCCGCATCGCCGGTGTTGATCACGGAGAAACTCAGACTGTTGGTCTGGCCGATGGTCACCGACCCGTAATCGAGGCTGGCTGGATCGACCACCAGATGCGGCGGATTAACCACCACGATGTAGTTGGCCCGGGTCAAGATATTGGTGCCGAACGGTCCGGAGACCGTCAGCGTGACCGTGTTGCTGCCGGAGGTGGTGTACGTGTGCTCCAAGCTCGTGTCCGTGGTGTTGGTCGTGGTGCCGTCACCAAAATCCCAGAACCGATTCGTGATTGGGCTACCGGACGTGTCGGTGAACGTCGCAGTCAGGGGCCACCAACCGTTGGTCGGACTGGCACTGAAATCGGCGCCCCAGACAACCAGGTCGACCCGTCCGCTCGTCGTAATGTCAACCACGTACGACATGTTCGTGTTTGGCGTCGTGCCGACGGTGAGGGTCGCGGGTGTGCCGTTGGTGGTCAGGCTGCCGCCGTAGGTGAACAGCGTGTACGACCCGAAGGTGAAGCCGGGGCTGTTCGTGATATTGAGGGTTCCGTTCAGCGTCAGGTTGCTGGCGACTGTCGCGGAATGAAAGGCGGTGCCCAACCGTACTTTCGTAGTTGCGTTGCTGGCCAAGGTTAGGTTGTTGGAGAAGATCAACGCGCCAACTGAATTCGACACGCAGAGCACAGCCCCACTGGCGATAATGGTGTTGCCCACGATGGTACCGTACCCGGCGATCGTGCCAAAGTTCGACACCAGGGCCGAGACCTGCAGTAGACCGCCGTTCAAATTCAGCCAATTGATGGAAGTGACAATTGCCGTGCTGACGTTGACCACGGTCGAGTTGGCGCCGATCACCATCAGGTTGCTGTGGCTGCTTGTGCCGCCTATAGTCAGGCTCCGATTTCCGTTGTCCCACACCGCGCCGCCTTGGATCCAGGCCGTATTATTTGATCCTCCGTTACCCAAGTAGGCGCTGCCCCAGGTAGACAAGCGGGCCCCACTGTCTAGGAGCATCCAGTTGAGCCGGGAATTGCCGATATAGCCCACCCCGAACGTGCCGCCCACGGCCAGCACAGCAGAATTGGAAACCACCAGGCCGTTGCGGGTATTGCTGGAAGTGTAGGCGATGGCAAAGTACCCGTTGTTGGTGTAGTAGGTGTTGGCCCCGCTGAGCACGAGTGTGCTGTCGATCCCACCACCACTGCTGCCTATGGCTGTCGTGTCGGCCGTGACGTTTCCATTCGTGACATACATGGTGGCCGTACCGCTCCGGCCGACGATGATTCTGGCGTCGCCGGTGGCATTGGTCGCGAACAACCCCTTGCCGGCATTCGTGCAAGAGATCAGGTAAACGGTCGTCGTTGACGAAGCGAGATCGGATACTGTGAACGCGCTGGGAGCGCCTGCGACCTTGATTGCGCTGAGTGAATTGGTGCCCAAGTCCAGGGTAACCGTGGCCTTGGTGCCCGCAGGGTTTTGGAAATCGATCGTGCCGACGTCCGCGACATCGTTCGTTAGCGTTATCGTATAAATGCCTGCATTGGTGAGAAGCGCGCCGTCGTCGGTATTGGTGCCACCTCCGGGCCAACCGCCTGTGCCGCCGGTGCCGTTGGTCATCCACGCAGTGGTGCTCTGCCAAAAGTCGTTCCCGTTGGTCCAAGTCAAGCCGACCGCGCGACCGTTACGCGCTCCCATCAACAATCCCAAGGCCAGAGCGAAGACAGAGATCGTACGCTTCATGAGCGGCGGGGACACGCCAGGAAAACGGCCACCATCCGGCCGCGGCGACGCACCGCGGCTGACCGCCACGCGTCGCCGAGGCGAAACAGGTTCCAAGCGAGATGCGCGAGCGATAATGCTCTTACACGTATCCCCCCAGCGCATCACTGCGCAGTTCACCTTGACCATCCGGTTTGCTCGAATCTTCATCGTGCAACAGATAGCGGGCGGGCGCCAATGGGGCAGATTCACGCCTCCCTATGATATATCGGCACTTCTGACCATCCCTGAAGGCGCGTTTCTGACGCAAGGTGCTTGAGAAAAACCACATGCACACGAAAACGGTGCATGTGGGTGAAGTTACAGAAGTATCGAGCGTTCGACGGTGCCGGAAAGCGACCCCGTCAGAACTCAGCGATCAAGCCCAAAAAAAGCAATTCTCGCCCTTTGGGCGGCGCCATTTGGATCTCGGGGGGATAGGCATTCCGTCTGTTCGGCAGTTCCCGGCGCTCGACTGCCAGTTGCAGCCTGGCTCTCATTGCCAACCTGCGTTACCGCAGAAAACAGCTATCGGCCATTCCCGTCAATCAGCTCGATTCGCCGCTGATGCCGGCCACCGTCGAAAGCGGTGGCCATCCACGTGTCGAGGATTTCCACCGCTTCCTCCGGGGTTAGAAGGCGTTCGCCCAATGCCAGGACATTGGCGTTGTTGTGCGCCCGGCCGAGACGTGCCGACTCGGTGTTCCAGCACAGGCTGCAGCGGACGCCGCGGACGCGATTGGCCACGATCGCTTCGCCGTTTCCAGAGCCGCCGAGAACAATGCCGCGCTCAAACTCGCCGCGGCCGACCGCCTCCGCGACGGGCCGAATGAAGATCGGGTAATCGACCGGCTCGGTCGAGTGCGTCCCGAAGTCGCGGACCTCGTGTCCCTGGGCGGCCAGGTGTTGCTTCAGCATCTCTTTGTAGGCAAAGCCCGCGTGATCGGATCCGATCGCAATTCTCATTGGCCAAACGTGGAGCGGCGAGCCTTGTCCATCGAATCAGCGGGCGGCTGCGTGCTCTTCAACGGGCAGACCCATCGCCTGTTCGGCGTCGATCGGGATGTACTCGTTCTGGGCCGCTGGCGCGGTCAATGGTTCGAGGAACCGTTTCAAGTCTTCGACCGAGCTGGTTTCCCACACACAATCGGCCCGGCGGCCGTCGGCACCCGGCAGATAGCAGAGCGCCTTCAGACCCTTGGGCAATCTCCCTTCTTGAATCATCGGGAGAATCTTGCTGCCAGCCTCCTGCCACTTCTTGGGATCCGAGATGTTGTGACGAATCGCGACGATCATGATGCACACTCCTGTTCTGGTTGGGGTTGACAGACCTCCGCCCCCGCGGACGATCCGTACTGCGACCCTTGAATGGAAAGAGCTTAGCACGACTTCGCCCGGAATCAAAAATAATCGGTCCCGGTTCTTCTGGCTCCTCGGGTTCGGTCCCGAGGTTGTGACAGCGCGTCGGGGAAACCCGGCGCGTTGCTGTCGAATATTGTGGGAACAAATTGACGAGGTATGCATCCCAACAGAGGGTCGCAGTAGCTCAACTGATCAAAGGGGTAGTTATGAATTCGCGCGAAGGCAAATGTTGCCACCGAGTTGGATGTTCATTCAGACACGCATCAAACTTGTTCGTCTGCCTGGCTGTTCTTCTCGTCACCAGACCGATCGCAGCCAACGCCCTGATCTTGGGCCAGATCGATGATTTTCAGGACGGCACCGCCCAGAACTGGGGAACCGGTCAGGGCCCCGCCGATAACGTTCCCAATGGTGGGCCAACCGGCTCCGGCGACAGCTATCTGCAGTACACGTCGTCCGGCGGCAGCGGCTCCGACAGCCGGATGGTGGTGTTCAATTCGAACCAATGGCAGGGCGATTACAACGACGCGGGCATCGGCAGCGTCGCCATGGACCTGAACAATTTCACTGCGCAACCGCTCTCGATTCGGCTCGCGTTCTTCTTGAGCCGGACGACGGGCTTTGTCACGACGACCCCGATTTCGCTGGCGGCCGATTCGGGCTGGCAACACGCCACGTTCGCGCTGACAGCAGCGAATTTCACCGCCATCGGTTCTCCCGGTGATTTCGGCACGCTGCTGTCGAATTTCACGGGCCAGCTTCGGATCTTGGATTCCAGTTCGCCATCGCTGGCGGGCGATTCGGTTTCCGCCACCTTGGGTATCGACAACGTGCAGGCCATTCCGGAGCCCGGCACTCTTGCCTTGGTGGCGGTCGGCCTCGTAATGCTGTTCTGCGCCAATCGCGTCGCGGCGGCTGCGACAGCTACCTTACGAGGCAAGAGGACGCGCCGCTCGATGGAGATGTCTGGCATAGACCCCGTCGGAAAACAGATCGGGTCCCGACACTGATTCCGACGACGGCCAAACCGTCAGGTCATTCCAAGGTCACAACCCGCGTTTGGCCGTCTGGGTAATACAGGCCGAGCGCGTTGTCGTGGTCGTCTGTCACCACCCATGGATGCCCCAAATAGGTCTTTTGGTCGCCCGATTCGCCCGGCTTCAATGTCAGGTAGAGTTGCCGTTCGCCCTTGAAATTGAGCCAATAAACCCTCCTCACCCCCGGACTCCTGTTTACAAATACGATCGCTGTGGGAACCAAGGGGAGAGAAACGGAGGCGACGCCCATCATCTCCGCGGGATGTTTTCGGCCACTACCGAGAGCCGCCGGTGCGGAATTGATCGTCACTTGGCCGGACTCCGGGTTCGGTGCCGTCGCCTTTGTTTCCGCGAGCTTGCGTTCAGCGATCTTTTTCGGATCGTAGCCGAATCGTTTCTGAAGATCGGGGGGAAGATCAGCCAGCGGAACCGTCGCCACGCCCGTTTGGTGAAAGATGGAGACGGTGGTGGGTGTGACTGTGCCCCAGCGGAAGTTCTCGTAAGTTACTCCGTCGATCGTAATGGTGGTATTGGTGTCCTTGGCGAGGGCGACGACGGCAGCGACAACGCACAGCAGGAATGTCAGGCGAAAAGTTCTCATCTTGAGTTCTCCTCTCGACACAGCGACCGACCAGAACCGTAATCCCTGTCGTGGGCAAAGGCAAGTCGGCCGTGGAACGATCCAACGTCGGGTTGCTCGCAAACCTTCATGACCAAGTGGCCGGAAGCCAGCCCTGTCGGCACCGAACGTGTGCTGTTGGACCGCAGTTTTTCGGGGCTGGTCGCACCTCGGGGTTTCGCATAGACTCTCTGTCCCATGAAAGGGCAAGGGTTGTACCCCGTGGTCGTCCCGGCCGGTCTGTTCGCCTATCAGAACGGATTCACCGGGTCGTTTCTTCGTGATGACTTTCGGTCAATCGCTGAGATTCCAGCGGAGCGCCGGGTCTCAAGCCCGAGATGATCGGCGGCCGTCCAGATTTCGGAAAGGCCATAATGCGCGGGGCGAAATCCCGCAGGTTCCAGCGCGGGATCGTGGCGGCCACCTGCGTGTTGGTCATCGGCGTGTATGTGCGCGTGGCTCGATCGGGTTTGTTGGAACTATTCAGCCCGAGCGCGGCTGACACCTACTACAATTTGCTGGTGCAGGGCTTTGGTGCCGGCCATCTCAGTTTGAAACAAGACGTACCGCTCGGGCTGCAGCGATTGGCTGATCCCTACGATCCGAGCGCCAATGCCGTGTATCGGGCTCCGCCGTACCGGATGCTCGACATGAGCTACTACAAAGGCCGGGTCTACCTTTACTTTGGGGTTACGCCCGCCTTGATGTTGTTTTGGCCGTACGCCGCACTAACCGGCCACTACCTTCTTCATCGACAAGCCGTAGTCATCTTTTGCGCGGTCGGCTTTCTGGCCAGCGTATGGCTGCTGCACGCGCTGTGGCAACGCTACTTCCCAAACCGAAGCGTCGTGGTGCTGATGGCCTGCGTCCTAGCTCTGGGCTTGGGAACCGGAATCCCGGTGCTATTGGCGCGTTCCGATGTTTACGAAGTGCCGATTAGTTGCGGGTACATGCTGACGATGTTGACGCTGGGGGCGGCCTGGCGCGCGGTGCACGATTCGGAGCGGCGGGGTCGATGGCTGGCAGCCGCGAGTCTGGCTTATGGCCTGGCGGTGGGCGCGCGTCCTTCTCTGCTGTTCGGTGGGTTCGTCCTGCTGGTGCCGGTGGCCCAAGCGTGGCGCCAGCGTCGACGGGTTTGGCCATTGGTGATAACCGCAGTCGTCCCCATCGCCGCCATTGGCGTGGGTCTGATGCTTTATAATTTCCTGCGGTTTGACAACCCGTTCGAATTCGGCGTGCGTTACCAGTTGGGCGGCGACCGGCAGGTGAGCCAGAAGCTTTTCGGCCTGCATTATTTCTGGTTCAATTTCCGGGTCTTTTTCCTCGAGCCGGCCCGCTGGAGCAGTCGCTTCCCGTTTGTGCGCAACAGTGCCGTGCCGCCAATGCCCGTGGGTCACGGGCGAGTCGAGGCGCCCTTCGGTGTGCTCACCAACATGCCGCTGGTATGGCTGGCGCTGGCAGTGCCGCTGGCTTGGCGCGGTCGGCCTCCGGAGGAACGGGGCGTCCTGCGCTGGTTTCTCGCGGCGGTGGCCTTGCTGTTCGGCGCCTGCGGGTTCACCGCGTGTTTGTTCCATGCCGCAAACTTCCGGTACGAGGTGGAATTTCTACCTGAGTTGCTGCTGCTGGCAGTGGTTGGCATTCTCGGGTTGGAGCGGACGTTGGCTCCGACCTCGGGATCGGAAACGGCTCAGCGGCAGGGCTGGCGGCGGCTGGTGCGTTGGGGGTGGAGTCTGCTGTTGGGGTTCTCGGTGGCGTTCAACCTGTTGGCGGGCGTTGACCGTTACGCCGTGACCGACAACGAGCTGGGGATCGCCTTCCAAAAGATGGGTCGAGTGCCGGAAGCGATTGCCCAATTCGAGCAAGCAGTGCGGCTCAATCCCGGCTACACCGAGGCGCATTATGACTTGGGGAACACTTTGTTGAAGACGGGCAACCCGACAGCTGCGATCGAGCAGTTGAATGAGGCCGCGCGACTCAAGCCCGATTTCGCGGAGGCGCACTACAGCTTGGGTGTGGCTCTCATGGAACTCAACAGATTGCCGGAAGCGGTCGAGCACTTCCAGCAAGCGCTCCGGATCGAACCCGACCGCGCTCAAATCCACAACAGTTTGGGAGCCGCCCTCATGGGACTGGGGCGATTATCGGAAGCGACTGAGCAGTACGAGCAGGCGCTGCAGCTCGAGCCTGATTTCGCCGAGGCCCACTACAATTTGGGGACCGCCTTGAAGCAGGCCGGTAACATCGCCGCGGCGATCGGCCACTACGAGCGGGCGTTACGGATCCGGCCCGACTACGCCGAGGCGCAGAACAATCTGGGTACCGCTTTGGCCGCGTTGGGCCGGGTGCCGGAGGCGATGGAGCACTGGGAGCGAGCCCTCGAGCTCAAACCCGATTTTGCCGAAGCCCATAACAATCTGGGAAGTGCGTTGTTGGGACTTGGCAAAGTGCCGGAGGCGATTGAGCAGTACGAGCAAGCCGCGCGGGTCAAGCCCGATTACGCCAACGCTCAGTACAATTTGGGTACAGCCCTGGAGCGGGCGGGACGGGTACCCGAGGCGATCGAACATTATGAACAGGCGGTGCGAATTGAACCCGATCTCGTCGAGGCGCAAAAGGCTTTGGCGCGACTGCGATTTGCGCGGTGAGCATCAACGAGGTGGTTCCCCGCGTGGGAGGACTTGGAGAGTTCAAGAGCGGAACTCTGGCGTCGTCGTGATCATCCCCTGCCCCGTCACAACTCCTTCTGGTTGGTGGCCGGCCGGCGCTGACTGCGGTCAGCCAGAAAAAGCTCGACAGTGCTGTCGACCTCGTAGTTTACCGTGACTGTGCCTTCGGAGACCGCATCGTCGGTGCAACTGACCAGATGGCCAACGCAAGTGGTAATCCTGCTGCTGGCTCTCTGCGCCTTCTATGGGGGCTACCGCGCGATTCACCTGGCCCTTGTCAACGATGAGGTAGGCGTGCTGGATTCAGTAAGGCGTAGCGGGTACGCCAAGCTTCTCCTGGGATCCGACAAAGACTCCAATCTCCAGTTCCTGGCGACCTTTCTGGCCAAACTCTGCGTTGAACTTCTGCCGGTAAACGAAATCGCCGCGGCCCGGGTTCCCAGTCTGCTGGGCTTGGTCCTGTTTCTTTGGGGCGTCTGGAGAATCGGGTTGGAGTTTCCCACGGGGGCGATGCGCATCCTGATTACGGTGGCGCTTCTGTCCAATGCTTTCCTCCTTGATTTCTTCAGTCTGGCACGAGGGTACGCGTTGGCGACGGGCGCCGCGGTGCTCGCATTGTCCTGCCTGCTCCGAGGGGGTGACGACCAACTCGTGTACGCCTTATGGGCGGCGGCCGTGGCGGTGCTGGCCCACGCCGGGTTCGTCTACTTCTACGCGGCAACGTTGGTGGTTGCGGTTTGGCTCGGTTGGCGAAAACGGATTTGGGTGCACGGCCTGGCCAGCGCGGCATTGTTGGGATTGTTCTTCGGTAGCCGGCTTCTCCAGGTCGGCGCGCGGGCGATATTCTCGATCGAAATGTACCAGGACTATA